>Ga0209322_10001035_pt1 | contig 16118 bp, 19 predicted proteins | sample Rifsed19ft1_FD_184013 | JGI IMG/M metagenome (GOLD analysis project Ga0209322, IMG submission 184013) | Soil microbial communities from Rifle, Colorado, USA - sediment 19ft 1 (version 2) | ecosystem: Environmental > Terrestrial > Deep subsurface > Rock core/Sediment | place: Rifle, Colorado... | reverse complement strand
GCGTAAGGTGACATGACATTCGTTACACTTCTGTCATCGCGAGTCGAAGATCCCGTGTATCTCCACGGGAGAGTATTCCGACGTGGCGATCCAGGATTAGAATTAACTGATGAAGCGAAAAATATACCCTGCGGTATATATCATGGCTAACAAAAAGAATGGTACTTTGTATGTGGGGGTGACGGGTAACTTATCTAAAAGAGTCTGGGAACATAAGAATATGCTGACTAAGGGATTCACCGCCAGGTACCAATGTCATCATCTAGTTTATTTTGAACCTTTTGACGAAATGGAACCGGCTATTGAAAGAGAAAAACAAATTAAGGCGGGGTCAAGGAAGAAGAAGATTGAACTGATTGAAGGAACTAATGCGGAATGGCAAGACTTATATGAAATGATAATCTGAAGCTATTTATATAGATTGCCGCGCGAGTACGCTCGCAATGACACGGGTCCTTGACTACCGAAAGGTGTAACGAATGTCATGTCACCTTACGCCAAGGTTGGCTCAATACCCAAATGGTTACTCCATCCCCATCCCGCCCATGCCGGCACCCGATTCGGACTTCTTTTCCTCGGGCAGATCGGTGACCAGGCACTCGGTCGTCAAAATCATGCTGGCAACAGAAGCGGCGTTTTGAAGCGCGCTTCTTGTTACTTTGACGGGATCGAGAATGCCGGCGGCGAGCATGTCTTCAAATTCCAGGGTCAAGGCGTTGAAGCCGAAGTTCTTGTCTGCGCTTTCTTCAACTTTCCTGACCACCCAGCCGTCGTCGGCGCCGGAGTTTTTGGCCAGCCAGCGGAGGGGCTGGCTTAGCGACTCGCGGACGATATCGATGCCGATTTGCTCGTCGGCACTTTCGCCTTTGAGTTTCTCGAGAACTTTGGCGGTCCGGAGGAGGGCGACGCCACCGCCGGGAACAATACCCTCTTCGATAGCGGCTTTGGTTGCCCCAACGGCGTCTTTGACTCTCTCTTTGAGTTCGTTGAGCTCGACTTCGGTCGGAGCGCCGACTTTGATGACGGCGACGCCACCGGCGAGTTTGGCCAGTCTTTCTTCGAGCTTCTCGCGATCAAAGTCGGAAGTGGTTTTAGCGGCTTCGGTCTTGAGCTGAGCAACGCGGGCGTGGATGGCTTTGAGATTACCTTTACCACCGACAAGGCGGGTGTTATCTTTATCGCTCCAAACACGATCGGCCCGGCCCAGATCCTCGAGAACGACGGAGTCGAGCTTGCGGCCGGTGTCGGTGGAGATGACGGAACCACCGGTAAGAATGGCAATATCTTCGAGCATGGCCTTGCGGCGATCACCGAAAGCCGGGGCCTTGACGGCGAGGACGTTGAAGGAGCCGCGCATCTTGTTGACGACCAGGGTCGCAAGGGCTTCCCCATCGATATCATCGGCAATGATGACGAAATTCTTGCTGATCTTGATGACTTTTTCCAAGACCGGGAGGAAATCATTGACACTGCTGATTTTTTGGTCGGTGATGAGGATGTAGGGGTCCTCAACGGTGGACTCCATCTTGGCCGGATCAGTGACGAAGTAAGCGGAAGCGTAACCCTTGTCGAAGGCCATACCTTCTTTGTGTTCGATCTCAAAGTCGAGCCCCTGACTCTCTTCGACTTCGACGACACCGTTACGGCCGACGAGTTTTAGGGCCTCGGCAATTTTTTCGCCGATCTTTTGGTTTTGGGCGGAAATGGTGGCGACGGATTGCCAGTCGGCTTCCTTGAGGTCTTTCTTCAATTTACCCAGTTGCTCGACGACGGCGGCAACGGCTTTGTCGATACCGAGTTTCATCTGCATTGGGTTGGCACCGGCGGTGATGTTTTTCATGCCGGCGGCAACAATCTGCTGGGCCAGGAGGGTGGCAGTGGTGGTACCATCTCCGGCAACATCGTTGGTCTTGCTGGCGGCTTCCTTAACTAATTGAGCGCCCATGTTTTCAAAGGGATCGGCAAGTTCAATCTCCTTGGCGACGGAAACGCCGTCGTGGAGAACGGCGGGAGCACCCCATTTCTTGTCAATGGCCACATTACGGCCTTTGGGACCGAGGGTGGTGACGACGGCTCTGGCTAATTTATTAACGCCGCTAATAAGTTTCTGACGGGCATCATCGGAAAAAAGAATTTGTTTGGCCATTTTTTTCTAAGGTTATTTAGTAACGATTGCTAAAATATCGTCGAATTTGAGGAATTGGTACTCGACGCGGTCGATTTCGACTTCATTGCCGCCCCACTTCTTGTAGACGACGAGGTCGCCTTTTTTGGCGGGGGCTTTCAGTTTGGTGCCGTCACTGGTAGTGAGATCATCCCCCACGGCGAGGACCTTGCCGTATTGAGGCTTGTCTTCGTGAGAGTCGGGTAAATAAATTCCGGAATCGGTTTTTTTATCCTGCTTGGCGGGTTCGACGAGGAGATAACCGGGAGCGGGCTGCAAAGATTTGGCGGTAAAGACTGTTGGCATATGGATTTAGTTTTTTAGAAAATGATAATTAGTAACTGACCCGCCTGCATCAGCTATGCTGGAGGCATTGCGGGCTGGCGATGTAGGGATTGTAGCACTTAAATACTTCGAGTGCTATTTTATACCGGGAGTGAAGCCTTTTGTCAAGACTGTTTTATTTGGTTCGCAAAACCCTGACAAACGATAAATTGTCGGTCGCGGCGGTCTGGGCTTGCTGCATGACCCATTGGGCGTGGTCCTCGCTTGGTGGAGCGTTAAGTATCTTGGCCATAGAGTCTGACATCTGCCACTCGTTCGGGTGGAGCGGCTCCCCAGATCGATTTAGTTGACCTCCACTCTTATCACCCAGGCTATCGGCGAAACCATCACAGTTCAAAAGGGCGTTATCGCCAATATCCATAGGTCGTGCCAATCGAGTGAATAAGCGGAGATCGCCACCACCGAGAGACCGATAAACCTGACTGCTCTGGCCTGGCGCGGCTTCTTCTCCGGCGGCACGAAGGCTTTCGGCCATGTTGTGGTCGATAGTGCTACGGCGAGGTCTTTGGCCTGATTTCTGATGATAGTACCTGGAGTCACCGGCGTGACCCTCAACCAGGAAGTCGGTATCTGGAAAAATAAAGACGTCAACGGTGGTGGCTCCGGAGGTAGCAGCCTGCCTCTGGTTAAACTCGAAGACGGCTCGGTTCTGGATTTCCATGACTTCTTTCATGAGCATTAGCTCAATCGTGACCTCTTCCGTGACCTCTTCGACTGGTTCGGAAAGACCTTTTTGTTTGTGGGCGAGGTTAACCCGAGCCTGTTCCGCCGGTATTTTGTCTTTTAACTGATTCCAGAGATCTTGACTTTGGGAAAGACGAGTGAGATATTCATCGGCGGCCCGAGCGGCGTGGGCCGAGGCCTGATCACCGCTCCCCATGCCTCCCATGCCGTCTTTGACGCCAACCCACAATAATGAGGTGAGGTCAGAACCGGGAAGATTGTAGGTTTTTATACAAACGAAATCCTCATCCGGCTTTTTCCGGCCGCCATTTGAGGTGCCAGCCTCAATCGAGTATCGACGACCTTTCAGGTCAACCTGAAAAGCAACGGTTTCAGTGGTAAAATCGTGTCCTTTTTGACTATCATGTTTCTCGGAAATCTCCGCTTGAAGGCCCAAGGGGAGAATCATCCTTTCCGGGTTTCCAACTGACCTTTTTTCGATGGCTGGTTTTGGAACTTCCCAGGCTTCGTTGACCATAGTTAGAGTCCGGCGGCGTCTTTTTGGAGTTGGTTTAAGTCAGCCTGGCCGCCGTCATCGACGGTGGCGTTTAACTCGGTATTCAGATCATTGACGTTGGTTGAGCCGGTCGTTGGGGCGACTGAAACGGTGGTTGTGGGTGTAGCGGCGGCCGGAGGCGTAGTGGTGGTCGCGGCGGGGCCGGTGTAGTTGCAGGCGGCCAGGAAAAGAGCCGAAACGGCTAGAAAGATGGCGGATTTGGTCTTCATATTAGTCTTCGGTGGTGTTTGTTAATTTCTCGCCGACAACTTTGGCCAGAGCCTTGAGGACATCGCGGACTGATTTCCTGGCAGTGACGACGCTTTGATGGGCGGCTTGAAGATCTTTGGCAAAGGCTTGCCGAGCTGTTGAGACAGCTGAACCTAAGTTGGCTTCGGTAGTAATGTTGATAGTATAGAGTTTGGCGGCCTGGGCGTTGACCGTGGTTTGAGCCGTGGTGATGGCTGTCCGGGCGGTAGCGATGGCTGTTCTGACAGCGGCTACATCCTTGCCCGAGGCGGCGACAGTGTTGGTGCGGGCTTCAATCCGATTTAAAATTTCTTCGATCTTCGTCAAATGACGGAGCATGATAGCGGTGCGACTGGCATTAATTTGGGCAAGGCGCTGATCAATGCGTTCGACGATGGTTTTTTTCTTTGCATCGCGGATGGTGGAGAGGCGGGTGCGGAATTCCTCACGCTTCATCCTGGCCGATTCACTGGCAGACAGGGCATAGGCGGGAGCGGCAACGAGGAGACCGAGGGCGAGAGAACAGAGCACGGGGGTGAGTTTCTTCATACAGTCAGAGTATAGCAGATCGGTCAATCCCTCGACAAAGCTCAGGACATTAGCGCGCTAGGCTAACGACCAAAGTGCCGGCAAAGATGAGGGCGATACCCAGCCAACCGGCAGGGGCGACTCGCTCACGGAGGAAGACGACGGCCAAAAGGGTGGCGAGGACCAAGCTGAAGCGGTCGATGGGGACAATCTTGTTGACCTCCCCCAGCTGGAGGGCTTTGAAGTAAAAAAGCCAGGAGAGCCCGGTGGCCAGACCGGAAAGAACGAGAAAGATTAAATCAGTGCGGCTGATGGTTTTTAGCTGGGGCAGGGTGCCCTGGAAAAAAACAATCCCCCAGGCAAAGAGAATGATAACGACGGTTCTGATGGCAGTCGCCAGATTAGAATCGACGCCGATCAGGCCGATTTTAGCGAGAATGGAAACGATGGCGGCGAAAAAGGCGGATAAGAGGGCATAAATTAACCAGGTAGGCATCATAATCGGGTGGGGGTAGGCGTCGGAGTGGGGGTAGGGGTGGCAGTGGTGGGAGGAAGAGGGGTGGGACGTTTTTGCTGAGCCAGGATGGCGTAACTAACGAAGAGACCAAAGAGAATCAAAATGAAGGGTAAAACCAAATAGCGGAGCCAGGGTTGCTCCTCTCTTTTGTGGGCACGCATAAGTTTAATTTAGCACAGAAAGATTTTTGATAAATTTAAAATGTTTGGCATCTTGGGTTTTCAAAGTTAATTTATGTTTTATAGCTGTCGCGGCAATTAGGGCATCCAAAAATTTCAGGCCATGGGGGAGATAATTATCCCGAACTAATTTTGTCGACTGAATACTTATTTCGGTATCGATATTCAAGATATTCAGATCAGAAACCAAGGTGATTACTTCGGACAATTGCTGGGGTGTTCTACAGCCCTGGATCAACTCGGCGACGGAAACAGCGGAAATAGCGGGAAAAAAATCAAGCAAGAATTTGGTGGCTTTTTTATCTCCCCGTAAATGATCAATCAAGACGTTCGTGTCAGCTAAATATTTGACCATAGCGGGAATGCTGACGGGTGATTTTTTTGATGCCTTGGCGATCTTTCCAGATTCCGGCGGTGGCGGTGATTCCCTGCTTTCCTTTGGGGGTGACGGCCAGATTGGAGATTATCGCTACAGGTTTGCCGCCTTTGGTAATTATCAGTTGGCTGGTCCTGGCGAGTCTGTCAAACACTTCGCCGGCATTGCGACGGAAGTAGGTCAAGGGAACGATTTGGTTGTTAAACTCGGCGATATCGACATTTGATATGTTCATATCTAGACCTTACTATCAATTACACATTATGTCAAGCACCAGATTACACACTGGATTACATAGTTGGGGGGACTTTGGTTAGATTTTTCCGGTAGTGGCGTTCGGAGCTGGTGCGCATAACTTTGTCGCGGTTTTGGTTTTTAGAAAATGGCAGTGGCAGGGTATAAGCCGGGAAGGGATGAGAGATGGTTTCGTCGATGGCCAGCTTGAGGACGATCTGGTAGCGGACAAGGCTGACGAGGTCGTCCTGGGTATAGGTCGTGCCCATTTCGGCGATGAGACGGTTGGCATCATCGGCGCCGACGACAAAACTAATGATGGTGCCGGCATTACCAAAGATGGCTTTTTGAATTTCTTCCGGCAACTGGGCGGTATATTGATTAGTCAGGATGAGGTTGAGGCGAAATTTGCGGGCTTCGGAAAGGATCTTGACAAAAGAAGTGGTAGCGAAGTTCTGAAATTCATCGACGTAGAGAAAGAAGTCTTTTCTCTCTTCTTTGGCGATATGGACACGGTTCATGGCGGCGATTTGGAGTTGGCTGATGATCATGGCGCCCAAGAGGGAGGCGTTGTCCTCCCCGATTTTGCCCTGGGCCAGGTTCAAGATAATGATCTTGCCCTGATTCATCATCTGTTCGAGGTCGACGGAATTGGTGGGGTGGTTGATGATATTTCTGATGGTCGGACTGGTGACGAACTGGCCGACTTTGTTTAGGATTGGTGAAATCGCTTCGTTGCGGAATTTCTCGGTATAGGAATCGTATTCAAGTCGCCAGAAATCTTTCAGAACCTCGTCGTCAATTGATTCCAAAAATCGGTCTCTGAACTTCTTGTCCGTTAGGATACGAATGACGTCGACCAGGGTGCTGCCCTGCTTTTGGACCAGGGTGAGGACAGCGTTCCTGAGAAGGTACTCGAGACGAGGTCCCCAGGAATTGCCGTAAAGCTTGTAGAAAATGCCGACGATGCCGGAGGCGACGAGCTCGCGATGTTCGGGATTTTTGACATAAAGCGGGTTGAGATGAAAGGAAGAGTCTCTGGTAGAGGGATCGAGATAGGCGACGTCGTTGACGCGATAGCTGGGGATGAAGTCGAGAAGAATATCGGAAAGGTCGCCGTGGGGATCAATGACGGCGACGCCGGCGCGATTTCGGATATCGGCGATGGCCATGTTGGCGATGAGGGTGGATTTACCGGTACCGGATTTGCCGAGGATATAGACGTGACGACGGCGGTCTTCCCCATTCTTGATACCAAAGATGGCCATGCGGTTTCTGTACTCGGTTCGGGCAAAAAAGTTGATCTTTTGCTTTTCTTCATCGCTTAGACCTTCGGCGACGGGGAGGTTGGCGGGTGGTTCCCCTTTCAGGGTCTTGCCCCAGGCGATGTTTCGAATGCCGGTGAGGTCGATATTGGGAAAATGATAAAGCGACGCGATCTCAAGAAAATTTAGATGTTGGTGCGATGGAGTAAAGTCGGCACTGCGGGCGATCAGCGCTTTGATGAGTTTATTTTTTGAAGACTGATTAAGTCTGGCTTTGCGGACACGAAGAGAGTTGCCGCCGGCGAGAGCATAGACACCGTAGGCGGTAGCGATTTGGGAGAGAATCAAGTCGGCCTGGGCTTGGTCGGGGGCGATGCCGGCGAGGCGAATATCGACGTCAAGGCTGGGGAGACTAATTTTGGTTTCAATCAATGATTTTTGGGGATGGGCCTCGCGTTTGTCGGGGGCAGTTTGAATCCCTTGTAAGACTAGGCCACGGGGATAGTTTGCCCAACCGGAGGGGGAAGCGGAGAGACAAAGCTGAACAACCCCGGCTTGATTGGCCGGTAATTTAGAAAGAATGCCGAGGATCGAAGCCATGGGGTCGGGGGCTTTACCGACAATGGTGTTAAGAGGCAAATAGTAAGGGGCGGCCAAAGAAAGTTGGGCAATGCTTTGGAAGCTATGGGTGAGCCAGGACTCCATATAGTCGGTCATGTGGGTGATGATGGCATCGGGGTACTGGGCGGCGATTTGGGAGCGGACTAAGGGAGCAATTTTCTCCGGGCAGGTGACGACAAAAAAGATGGTTTGGTTGAGGGAAGCGATTTCGAGAGTGATGGTATCGAGTTTGCCGAAGAGACGAAGCCAAAGAGAAGTTTTGAGGGTATTTTTGAGCGAAGCGAGAACGTGGACGAAGTTTTCGTAAGTAACGAGTGAATCCTTGGCGGGGCGGATCTCAAAGACGGTGCGGGGGGCGGCTTCGGGCATAAGTTAAGTATAAATGAAATTAAATAGGATTGCCCCCGGGGTCGCCGGGGGCATGATATGGTCGAGCCAGGGGTTAGTTTCCCCGGGTTCAGATATGCAGTGATTTTATGGCCTTTACTTTCTTTTGACCGTGAAGGCGAAGTTGGCCTCGTAGCTTTCATTGAAGCCCGGCGGCTTGTCGTAGACCACGTGCCAACCCGCCTTCTCATACACCGCCTCGACATCAAGCCAGTGTCTGTCGAAGATGTCTTTCTCTGAAAGACCCTTTGATACCATCAACTTGACTACTTCGGCCACAGTAAAGTCGGCGCAGCCGTCGACGAAACTTGCGGCGATGATCTCATTGAAGGCTTCAAATACTGCATCGGGGAATGACTCTCCCTTTTGTTTGGCGACATCGCCAGGGGTTATGGGTTTAACTGCCATGACGGTTTCTCCTTTTTTGAGGTGCGAGGGTAATCGAATGATTACGTAACCTTATTATAGGGTGCTAGGGAAGAAAAGGCAGGCACTGTCTTTTTAAGCGGTTGATTTGTTGATGAAGTCTGTCCAGGTTGAGGTGAGTTTTTTCCCGATAACAAGCTCTAAAGGAGTCTTGTTTCTCTTAAGCTTGTTTTTACTGTTTTCCAAAGGTTTAAATCGGTAATTCATGATTATGAGATTAGTAATATTGGCGGCTGATTTTAGGTTCCTGAGACGTTTAATTGTCTTCAAGCGGGCATTAAGGTAAGAGATGATGTTTTCGCCCTCGTTGCTGGTACCGGGCACCCTTTTCCCCCCAACTCTTGTCAAATGGTGGGCGGTAAGAGCTTCCCAGTGATCAGAAATCCAAAGAGAGCAGTCGTGGTAAGCCGGGGGCAGGAGAGCCGAGACCGTAGCTAATTTCCTTCTCCGTTTCAGAGCCTGTTTGAGATTCTTGGCGTACAAAACCTGATGAGACAGAGACAAGAGAATTTTCCGGCTCTTTTTGGGCAATTTGGAAACAAGTGATGCGAGATCCCTCTCGGCATGAACCAGACAAAGTTGGTGAGGCACCCCGTCAAGCCGGGGTCTTTGGGCTGGTTGGGCCGGAGCGACACCCGGTCTGGGATATGTCCTCGTATACTTGCGGATCAAGATTAATTTTGGCTCTCTGGTAAGTGAAGCGATGGCCGGATGGCCATCAGAAATCAAGGCGCCAATCACATACCCGCAGGCTTCAACTGAGTCAACCAGTCGGATGTAGCCGGCCACCGTTTCTCTTTGGGCAACCAGCCAGGAGACAATATCTAAAGTGAGGCAGTCCACCGCCAGAAGCAGAACTAAGTTTCGGTTGAGGTATTTGCCATCTAAAAGAAGAATGCCGCCCCAACGGTTGTGGGTTCTAAAACGAAGCGCAACAGATACCTGTTTCGGCGTATAGCATCTCCCTCCATATTGATTAACCCAAGAGGAAACTGTCCCCCGGGAGATATTCTTTCTCTCCTTAATGACACCGCAAGGACTCCGGCCCTGGATGAAGTCCCTGACTACCTCGTCGACAAATATTTTGGTGAAGTGGGTTCTGACTCCGGAGTTAATTTGTTTTCGTTTTGAAAAACTGGCTTTGCACGCGGGACAAAACCATCTCTGGACTTTCTCAACCGTCTCCCGTCTGATTGACTGGCGGTGTAATATCCTTGAGCCGTTTTTAACTAAATTTCCACCGCAGGACAAACATTGGTTTTTTTAAGCATATGGTTTAACTAATTCACTGCCAGTGAATGTAGTCCAGTCTTTTGACGAATACAAGAAGAAAAACTGCCGATTTTATCAACCGCTTAAAAGAACATTACCAAAAGGCAAGTTAGGCGGCGGGGTTTTCGAAGACGATGCGTTCGTGCTCGGCGGGGTTTTCCAGGATCTTCACTTCCGAGAGGAGGACGCCCTCGACGATCAAGCCCTTGTCGGCGAAGAGCCGGTTCAATTCATTTTTGAGGGTGGTTTCGATATGGGAGCGGGAGTGGGGAATTTCTTTGCTGTTAATCTCGGTGAAAACGTGGCTGATCCGGGAGCGGGAGTAGGGGCGGACGACTTTGCTGACAAAATTGTCGCCGATATTTTCCCAGAGCTCGGGGGCATTGGCCTTGTCGATTTTGAAAAGGATGGAGCCTTCGATACTGATGCTTTTATTGTCTTTGGTGGTAGTCAGGATGGGCTCGTCCCCGAGGGCCTCCTTGTTGTTAATATCGAAGCCGTGGCGGATGGTGTATTCAAGAATTTGGGCATTAAAAAGCTTGGCGATTTGCCAGAAAGGGATCTTCAGGTGTAAACCGGGGCCCCAAACCTTTTTCAAAACACCATAGCCGCGGTCGTAGACACAGGCGACGTGGCCAGGAGGAACGGAAATGAAGAAACCGCCAACTACTTCGTCAACCAGGAAACCGACTACCAATTTATCAAAATCAGCCATGTTTAGTCATTTTACACTTATTAGTGGGGAGCTGCCACCGATGTAGCATCGGAGTGGGTTCCGGTAAGAGAATGATACCAAAAAAGCGCCTGTTTAATCAACAAAACGCCAATCGAGAAAAGGAGGGAGGTGATAATAAAGAGTTTCTTGCCGGCCGGCAGGAACATGAAAACAAGGAAGGAAATAATCGGAAAAATGATCGCGAGCGAGAGAAAATCACGCCGGCTGGTGGGATTGGGCGAGAAAAGCATGTGGAGGCCTTCGATGGCAAAAATGAGGAGAGACTGGATAAAGTTGAGGGTGTTATTGGTTTGGGACAAATCAAATTCGTTAAGAAACAAGAGATTGATCGGGGTTTTCACCTCGGGCATGAAGGGATAGAGGAGGTGGAGGTCGGCGCCCTCGAGACCGGTCTTGAAGATGCGGTAAAGCATCAGGATGATGATGACCTGGATGATGATATTGATGGTCTCGGAAATGACCGGGCCGGGGTTGCCGCGCATGACTTTTTTGATTTCCTGCTTCAGACGGACCTGGTCGGAGCGGTATTCTTTTTGAAGCTGTTTAATCTTATTGGAAATGGCTAGTTTTTCGTCCTCGGAGCGGTCAAAAGCGAAATCGAGCGGTAGAAGAATGATGCGGACAACCAGGGCAAAGAGAATGACGGCAATGCCCATGTCCGGGTCGCCAAAGACCCGGCCGACGAGCCAGTAGAGACCGACGAGGATGTTGAAGAAGGGCTGGTAGATATAGGTGACGAAGAGTGCTCCCACGGAAGTAAGTATACCCCACCCCCCGCTTCGTCTGGCTACCGAATGCCGGTGTCGACGTCAAATCTTTGGGTAACGATTTTTCCGGCGGCAATCGTGAAGTCTGGGTTCCTTATGTTTTTGCCAATTCCGCTTGTTGTGCTCTGAAGTTTGTAGGTTCCTGGAGCTAGCGAAATTGTAAATTTCCCATCTTTGTCGGTGCGGACTGTTTGGATAATTTCGTTGTCAGAAAGTTTTGTAATATTGAATGTTTCGCTGGCCACCGGCGCTTCACATATCTCTCCTGGTCTTTGAGGGCCGGCACAGGTTGGACTGCGTATTACCGTAGCCCCTAGGATTCCCTCATTATTGGTGGCAATAAATTTGAAGGTGGAGAGGATTTGGTCAAATAAATCAATGGTTGTAACATTGCCCAATTTCATTATTACCGCTAAACCAGTAAAGTCTGGATGGTTTGAAATGTTAAGAAGTGCTCCAACATAACCTTCCCCAAGTGAGCCCAGGATGGGACCAGCTTCTCCTGTCTGATCCCTGCCGACGATTCTTAAAATTTTAACTCCTTGCGAGTTATTAATTTCCTTAACCAGTTCTTTTGGGATCTCACTTTCAGTATTTGAAAGAAACTTGGCATAATATTTCCCATCTTTCACTCTAAAACCCAAAAAATCTAGAAAAACACCTCCACGACCGGCCGTGAAATTGGGAGATGTTGTCCCTATTCCAAATGAATTTGGTGTACAAGCACTAAACATAGTAGAGGCATTGAAAGTTGCACATAGGTACTTGCCAGTATCTCCTGGCCTCACCATTTCTTCAAAAGGACTGTTTTCTTTTAGTCCGTTTGGTAATTTAAACTCTAATCCAACCGTCCTGACTGTATACGTTTCCCAGTTGGCGGTGGGGTCGGTCGTTGGGGCTGGCGTGGCTGACGCAATTGGAGATGGAGACGGCGTAATTTGGGTCTGGGGCAATATGAACCAAGCCACCAAAAAGCCAATCACAACACCTGCACCCAGAAGCGCTGCTCCAATAACCCATGGCAATGTAGAATACCTAGGTTGTTGGGGAGACGGAGCCATAGGAATATCTGGCCGTGAAATTGGTTCAGATGGTGGTGTTGTTGGGCTCATATTTATTGGGTAAATTTAAACGTGGAATAAAAATCCTTAAACGTGGTTCCTTTAGGGACCCCAAGAAGAGTTTGGAGTTTTGTATCATTTATTGCACCGTTGGAAATAGTTACAAAATTTGACCCATATTCGATAATGATTGTTTCTAGGTACCAATCTGGTATTGAAGATGTAGTTGTTATTAATCTTGTTGTCTGAATTCCATTAATATCAATATTGTTCGTGTTTTGTTTTCTGTCAGAAAATTGCTTTCCGGCCTCATCGATGATTTTTTCTTTGGGATACACACTCTTGTCGTAAACATTAATTCCCCATAGAACATCCTCCCCAATTTCTTTTGGTCCGAAACCTATCCCGTTTTCTCCAAGTGATGCACTTCTCCAAGTTGATGGATATCTTATTGAAAAACCGTTTTTTGAATCGGTGTATGTTTTCCAGTTAGTAGTATTATCTAGAAATTTGAAGGTGGAGAGGACTTGATAAACGCTTTCCTTCAATGAGGCGGGTAGCTTTTCTGGGTTCTGGGCATTGTAGGGCCAAACCATAAAGCGAATGATCTTGTCGTTGGCCTTGTAGATGTAATTCAGGGAATAATACATATCGGCAACAACAAATTTCTCGAACAGGTTGTTGTTGATAGTTTCTGTCCCCAAAGCAGTTGTCTGCCCAGGATTATTTACCCAGTCGTTGTAGTTTCTGGAATCTTCGAGGATTGAGTCAAAGGTATAGTCGATGGTTTGTTCTCCCCTGGTTTCAGAACTCGGTATTTTTGTATTAAAGGTCGCGCTTTTGAATGTTTCCGATTCGGTGAATCTCCACTCGGCCGGGTATTTGAAACTGATGCCAGAGGAAGGATTCGAATATGTTTTCCAACCGGTGGTGGGATCAGCCGGAGGGACGAAGATTTGGGGCGTGGGGGTGGGCGAGGCGGTTATGACTGAAAGCCGTTGATTAAGCTGTCGATTTTGGTAGGCCAGAACGCCAGTGGCGGCTAGGGTAAGAAGGAAAAGAATTGTTAAGAGCAGAGGCAGGATAGACTTCTGGGGAGAAAGGGGTGGTTTGGCGGGTTGGGGTGAAGGAAATGTTGGGCCTGGAGAAACGACGGGGATGGTCGTGACAGCGGAGCTATCCATCAGTTTTCATTAAACCATAATAATCGTTGGGGTGGAAGTAGGCGGAGTGGAGGGTGATAGTTTCGCGGGTAATTTTTTTCTTCATGTAATGATACTGAAGTTTGAAGGCAAGACTGTTTAGGACAGTCGTAATGCGGTTCGGCCGGGCAAAAATCGTGCTCACCTCGCCTCGTGAATACGAGGGGTCGTTGCGCGCGGATTTTTTGTCCCGCCCTGCACCGCTACCAACGGCCACCTCGTATGCGTTCGCCAGGTATTTTGAGGTCCAGGGGTTGGCGAGGATAAATTGGGCGTGGGTGTTTTCCCGATCGAATAAGGGCCTGGCCTGGAGGACTTCGTGGGCGGTATAGAGATTTCTTTTGTTTTCTGGCAAAGCCAGGGCGGTTGCGTCAAGCCAGAGATTATCGCAGACCTTATCAGAAACACGGGGCGATTGGTGTTCGGGCAAGGAGGTGGGGCGGCGGAGCCTAAGAATCTTTAAAAAGAAAATAACGAGCGGGCGGGACAGCCAAAGTGTGTCGGCGGAGGTGACAACCATGATATCAAGATCGTCGTATTGCTGGGCATTGTCGACCGCGAGCGAGCCGGTGGCGCAGATTAGTTTGATGGTCGGGAAAAGACCGAGGAGGCGGGCGAGGCGACGAGCGGTGAGGAGTTTTTTTTGGGAGTAGAGAAGGCGTTCTTCGATGAGCTGCCTGTTTGGGGTGGTTAGCTTGGGGAGATAAGGACAAAGACGAATAAGAGGAGTGGGACGGGAGGAAATGAGCCAGCGGTGAAGTTTCTCGGGCGTCAACGGCAAGCCAAAGTGACGGCTGTAGGCAAGCGTCTTGGCGACTGCTAGCTGAAGAGGGGCGGCCATACTATTTGGGGGTCGGGGTGGGCAGTGGAGTAACTAAGCGGTATTGAGAGAGAACCTGATTGAAACCCAGATTAAGAGTTTCAACCACCTTGGCGGCGTCTTGTTTCTTGGCGATGGCGTTAATGGCGTCTTCAAGATATTTGATGAGGCGGGAGTTAAGGGCAGTAGCACCGTCGTGGGTGAGGCTGGCGGTATAGAAAGTTTTGGCTGTCGACAGGCCGGGAACTAGAGCCGAGGAGATCGGGTTTTGGGAAGCAAGTTGGGCAACGGCTTTGTTGCTTGGGACCTGCCCCAGGCCTCGTTCTTTGATGGCCGATTCGAAAAGGATTTGCTGAGCTTGAGCCGAGGCGAGAAAACTAATGAACTTCCAAGCTTCGTTGGGATGGGCGGCGTTCTTCGGGACAATCTCCAGCCACATTGAAGCCCAATTGAGGGGCTCGGTATCCGGTAGTTGGGGCACGGGGGCGGTCTGCCAGATTAGGCCGGGGTTGATCGCGGAAATCTCGGGCGCGACCCAAAGGGGAGCAAAAATGATAGCGACTTTTTCGTTGGCGAAGGCGAGGACCGAATCCGGAAGAGTCTCATCCCAAAAAGCGCCGGGGGCGGCGAAGGAGGTGTAGTAGCTAAGAACATCGGAAACGGTTTTGGTGTTAGGCGAAAGCGGGTTAATCCCCCCTTGGAAAAGCATCAGAGTGACAATATCCGGCCAGGCACGAACATTAGTGGTATTGCCGAGGGCGACGCCGGCGCGAGTGATTTTGCCGCTGACGGTATCGCGAAGGGTCAGGGTCGAGGCGATGGAGCGGAGGTCTTCCCAGGTTTGGGGTGCGGACAGGTTGGCCTGGCGAAGCATGTTGGTATTGATATAGAGAACCAAACCGTCAGAGTTCATCGGGACACCGTAGACCTGGTTATTGACGATGACGGAGTTGGCAACGACCGGGTAAAAGTTGGTTTGGATTTCGGTAGCGGAAACGGTGTTGGCCGAGGCCGGAAAGAGGTTACCGATGAAAATGGGCAGCCAGGTAGAGTGAATCCGAGCGACGTCGGGGGGGGTGTTTCCGGTCAAGGCAGTCTGGAGTCGATCCTGATAGTCTTGATGAGACTGGAGCTGGTAATTGACTTTGATATTCGGATTGGCGGCTTGAAAAGCAGTAATGACCGGGGCCATGATATTACTCGTCTCCCAAAGACCCCAATAGTTGATGGTAATCGCTTCGGTCCGGGTACTAACCGAGGTCTTTGGCCGAAGGGAGGCGAAGATCCGGCTGCCGACAAAAACAAGGATGCCGATGACGACCAAACCGATGAGGATGGGGGTAAGGAACCTGAAGGGTGAAGATTTAACCGGGGGAGCGGCTACCGGTTGGGGTGACTGATAGGCCGGCGGAATAGCCGGGTTTTCCTCGGGCGGAGGTAGTGGGGCACTAGGAGCCGGTGGTAAACCGGCGTCGGGTCCCGGGAGTGGGGCGGGCAAGGGAAATTCGTTGGCCATGCACATTCAAGTATACCAAGATAATGAGAAAGTGGGTTATGATGGAGTTCATGCAGAGATTGTTTCAGACGATCGGTTGGCTGGTGAGTGTGGCCTTACTTTTGGTTGTTTGTGTAATGGTGGCCTATCAGCTGGCTTATGACAAAGTCATTTTGCCGCGGGTTGTCATTTCCGGAATTGAAGTCTCGAATATGGACAAGGAAGCGGCGAGGCAGAGGTTGGCGACCGCTTTTA
>Ga0209322_10001034_pt1 | contig 16157 bp, 14 predicted proteins | sample Rifsed19ft1_FD_184013 | JGI IMG/M metagenome (GOLD analysis project Ga0209322, IMG submission 184013) | Soil microbial communities from Rifle, Colorado, USA - sediment 19ft 1 (version 2) | ecosystem: Environmental > Terrestrial > Deep subsurface > Rock core/Sediment | place: Rifle, Colorado... | reverse complement strand
CACCCGCCAGATCGAAGAGGAGGCCGAGACGTACATCGCCAAGATCGACGGCCTGGGCGGCTCGGTCCACGCCATCGGCTTCATGCAGCGCGAGATCCAGGAGGCCGCCTACCGCTATCAGCAGGAAGTGGAGGCGAAGTCGCGGATCGTCGTCGGGGTGAACGAGTTCGTCGCGGAAGAGTCGCGGCCGGGCGGCCTGTTCCAGGTGGATCCCGCCGTGGGCGAGGCCCTGAGCTGCCGGCTGGAGGAAATCCGTCGGAGGCGGGATCCGGGCCGTTGTCAGCGGGCCCTGGATCGGATCGGCGCCGCCGCCCGGGGGCGGGACAATCTCCTGCCGCCGATCCTGGAGGCGGTCAAGGCGTCCGTGACCCTCGGAGAGATCTGCGACGCGCTCCGCCAGGTGTTCGGTGTTCATCAGCCGTCCGTCATCTTTTAGCCAGCGGTCTTCCCCCCTCACCTTTGTCCTCTCCCCCAGCGGGGGAGAGGGGAGGGTGAGGGGGTTTCTTCTCGCCCTGCTCAGCCTCCTGGTGCTGACCCTCCTGGCGCCGGGGGCGGAGGCTGGAATCGCCGACCGGGTGGGCGTCACCTTCGCGCTGATGCTCCAGGACTTCGTGGACGCGTTTCCACCCGTCGAAGGCCTGGTGGTCGCCGTGGACGGCGATCTCGTCTATCTCGATCTCACCGCGAAGAGCGGGGTTCAGCCGGGGCAGGAGTTCACCGTTTTTCGAAAGGGGGAAGTCTTCCGCCACCCGCTGACCAACCAGCCGCTGGGCCGCTTTGAGGAGTACCTGGGGTTCGCCCAGGTGCGCCGCGTCTTCCCCCAGTTCTCGGAGGCGCGGTATATCCCCGCGGACGGCCGCTCCCCGGTCCGTCCGGAGGACGGCGCGCGGATCACCCGCGGGCGGATCAAGGTGGCGATCGCCCCCCTCCTGGACCTCACCCAGGCCGGGGCCGACGTGAGAAGGGTGCCCTGGCTGATCGGCGGCGCGCTGGAACGCTCGAAGCGGTTCCAGGTGGCGGACCCCCTCGCAGTTTCGACCCTCCTGGAAACGGAGCGGACGCGGGTGGAGGAGCTGCTGATCAGCCCGGAGAAGGTGACCGGGCTGGGCCGGACCCTGGAGGTCATCGGGTGGCTCGTCCCCGTTCTCCTGGAGCGCGGCGGCACCACCTATCTGGACGTCACGTGGATCTCGGCCGTGACCGGGACCGCGCTCTTTTCCAGGCGCCAGGTGCTGGCGCGGCCCGAGCCGGCGGAGGAGCAGCGCTTTCCCTGGGAGCCCCCCGCCCTGGATTGACTCGGAGGGGGGCTCCGCCCCCCTTCCGACGCCCCGCGGCAAAGCCGCCCCCTCGCTTCGCTCGGGGCTTCGGGGGCTGCCTCCCCCGGGACGACCCCACGGCGGGTAGACCTTGACAGGGCGATTCTGCTATCGTAAGGGCCAAATGAAGGTCGCCAGCCTGCGCGTTCTCCTGCCCTGCCTGCTCGGGATGGGCCTCCTGACCCCGGGGTGCGTCAGCTTCCGCGAGGTGGTCGGCCTGCCCGCCGAGTCCACGCCGACCGTCACCCAGAAGCGGGCCGCCCAGAACTGGGTGTTGATCAAGAACCCGCGCTACGGCGACCTTCCCAGCGAGCCGGAGTACATCTGGGTGGAGGAGGAGAAGATCCCCACCACGTTGCGGACGCTCCTCTTCGGCAAGAAGTCCATCGTCGCCCAGCCCGAGGTGGTGGCCAAGTACGGCTCGCCGCCGGGCGGCGGCAGGATCAGCCCGCTCCAGGGCGCGCCCTACACGGTGCCCGAGCCCGGCGGCGCCGCTTCCATCAAGCAGCCGGCGCGGGAGGCCAAGGCGGAAGCGAAATCGAAGCCGGGGACACCCGCGCCGGAGGCCAACGGGACGCCGCGCGGCTATGTGGTGTTCGTGGACACGACCCGGGTCGTGGTGGACCTCACCGCCAAGGACGGCATCCGGCCCGGGAGCGTCGTGAGCCTTCGCCGCGACAAGATCCCCATCGTCCACCCCGTGACCGGCGAGCTGCTCGGGGAGCTCGACGAAGAGGTGGGCACCGCCAAGGTGGTGGAGGTTCGCGAGAAATTCTCGGTGGCCGAGATTCAGGGGATCGCCCCGGGCGCGCAGATCAAGCTCAAGGACCGGGCCATCGCCCGGTAGTCCCGCCGTTGGGCCCCGCAGCCACCCTGGAAGCCCTGCTGAAGGAGCGCGTCGGCCAGCTCGTGGGCTCGGAGCTCCGCGCCATCGAGGACGAGATCTCCGGCGCGCTCGACTCGCCCGTCCCCCTGATCCGCGAGATGGGCGGCTACATCGCGGGGGCCGGCGGCAAGCGGCTCCGCCCCATCCTGCTCCTGCTCTCGGCGCGCATGGCCGGCTACCGTGGGCCGCGCGCCCCGCGGCTCGGCTGCGCCGTGGAGCTCCTCCACACCGCGACGCTGATCCACGACGACGTGGTGGACCAGGCCCCGCTCCGGCGCGGTCGTCCCTCGGCCAACTGCCAGTGGGGGAACGACGCATCGATCCTCGTCGGCGATCATTTGTATGCCAAGTCGTTTGCGATGCTGGTGAGGGACAACGACCGCGCCGTCATGGAGACCTTGGCCCGGGCCACCGTGTCGATGACCGAGGCCGAGGTCTTCCAGCTGGAGCTGAAGCGCAACGGCCACGCCACCGAGGCCGACTACCTGCGCATCATCACGCAGAAGACCGCCTCCTTCATCTCGGCCTGCTGCCGGATCGGGGGGGTCCTGGGCCAGGCTCCCGCGGAGCAGGTGGAAGCGCTGGCCCGGTACGGGCTGGACGTGGGCGTGGCCTTCCAGATGAGCGATGACTCGCTGGACTTCGTCGCCGACCAGGCCCGGCTGGGCAAGGCCATCGGCGCCGACCTCCGGGAAGGCAAGCGCACCCTGCCGCTCATTGCCACCCTCGAGAGAGGAAGTCCTGCCGACCGTGAGAGGATCCAGTCCCTCCTGGCGCGCCACGAGCTGGATGGCGACAAGGTCGAGGAGATCCGCCGCCTCGTGATGAAGTACGACAGCGTCCGGTACGCGCTCGGCCGCGCGCGCGACTACGCCCGGCAGGCCAAGGACGACCTGGCGCCGTTCCCCCCTTCCGAGGAGCTGGAAACCCTCTCCCTGATCGCCGATTACGTGGTCGACCGCGACCGCTGACAATTCTCCCTCTCCCTTGAGGGAGAGGGCGGGGTGAGGGGAGACGGTGGCGCCGATCATCACGCTCACGACCGACTTCGGGACGCGGGACCCGTTTGTCGGCGCCATGAAAGGCGTGATCCTCGGGATCGCGCCCGGCGCGCGCCTGGTGGACCTGACCCACGAGGTCGCTCCCCACGATGTCGTGGAAGGGGCCCTGGCCCTTGAGGCCGCGGTGGGCTTCTTTCCTGCCGGGACCATCCATCTGGCCGTCGTGGACCCGGGGGTGGGGAGCGCGCGGCGGCCTCTCGCCATCCATGCGGGCGGTCAGTACTGTGTCGGCCCCGACAACGGCCTCTTCAGTTTTCTCCTGGGCGTCCCGGGATGGACCGCCGTGTGCCTGGAGACCCCCGCCTACCGCCTTCCTCGCGTGAGCCGGACGTTTCACGGGCGGGACGTCTTTGCCCCAGCTGCGGCGTACGTGGCTCAGGGAATTCCCCTGGGGAGCTTCGGTCCGCCGGTGACCGATCCGGTCCTGATCCCGTGGCCCACCGCGCGCCGGCAGGGGGATGGCCTCGTGGGCGAGGTGGTTCACGCGGATCGGTTCGGCAATCTCGTGACGTCGGTCCGGGCCGCCGACCTCGAGGCGCTGGGGCCGGCCGAGGCGCTGGTCGTCGAGGTCGAGGGGAAGGAGGTCGGGAGCATCGTCGGCTGTTTCGCCGACATTCCCGCCGGAGGAGCCGGGGCGCTCGTCGGCGGGAGCGACCGGCTCGAGATCGCCGTGAGGGAGGGGAGCGCGTCGGCGAGCACGAGGGCTCGGCGTGGGTCCCCGGTCAGTGTCAGGAAGCGGTAAAACTTGGGGCTAGGTCGTGGAGGGGCTAGACTCTGACGAGGAAGTGCTGGCAGGAGCGGTCTTCGAGGACGAGGCGGGGGAGTCTCCCGTCGCCTTCTTTTCCTCGCTGACCGCCTTCTTCCGCGCTTCCGAGGGGTAGTCGGTCGCGTGCCAGCCGGATCCCTTCAGGATGAAGGGGGCGGGGGACAGAATGCGGTGAACGCTGCCGCGGCAGTGGGGGCAGCGCTCCAGGGGAGCCTCCGAAATGCGCTGGCGGACCTCGAAGGTTCGCGCGCACCCGGAGCACTCATACTCGTAAGTTGGCACGGGGAAAAGCGTACATGAGGGGTCAGGGGCTGTCAAGGTTCGGGACGCTCGGGTGGGTGGCCATCGGGCTCGGCGCTGCCGTCCTGGCGGGGTGCGCGAGCGGCAAGCAGACCGAGGTGACGCGCCTCCAGGCGCAGTCGGCCTTCGAGCGTGGGGTGGCGGAATTCAACGACGGGCGGCTGGCCATGGCCCTCTCCTCCCTCCAGGAAGCGGTTCACCTCGACCCGAGCGTGGCCCAGTACTCCAACGCCCTGGGTGTCGTCTATCTCGGCCTCGGGCGCAGCCCGGAGGCGCTGGAAGAGTTCAAGCGGGCCGTGGATCTCAATCCCCGATGGGGGGAGACCCGCCACAATCTGGGGGTCGCCTATGCCACGGTGGGCAAGTGGCAAGAGGCCATTCAGCAGTACCGGGAGGCGCTGGCGGTCCCGGGTTATTCCGACCTTGAAAACACCTACCACAACCTGGGCTGGGCCCACTACAACCTCGACCGGCTCCAGGAGGCCGAGGAGTCCTTCCGGATGGTCCTCCGGCTGTCTCCTAAGTTCGTCTCTGCTTACTACCATTTGGGGCTCGTTTTGGTGAAAGCGGGGCGCCGGGACGAGGCCCGGGCCGCCTTCCGCCAGGCCCGGGAGCTCGGGCCGGACACCCCCCTGGGGCTGTCGGCCAAGGAGCACCTGAAGGCTCTGGGGGAGGGGGGGTGACTCCCGGCATTTTTTGCTTGACGGGCTCCTGTCCGATGGGGTAAAAAGGGGCACCTTTATTCGAGAAATAGCGTCTTTTTGCCTCCTCCAGTTGTGGAGGATTTTCTAAGGAAGAGGAGGTGGTGAACGCCACCGGACAGGGATCGCGAGCAGTAAACTTCGAACGAACAAGTTTTGCGCGCGCAAAGTGAAACGATACCGGAAGTCAAACCACACATGAGGAGGCGGTAATGAGACGGTACTGGGTGGTTGCTCTTGCGGTACTCACCCTCCTCGGGGTGCTCTCCCCGCCGGTCTGGGCGCAGGCCCCGGCAGCCCCGACCCCGAAGGTGACGATCACGGGCCTCGTCGATAACCTGGTGAACTTCAGCCGCAACATGAGCCAGTTCGACCTGGCCACGGGCGGCATCACGAACCCTGACGACGACCACATGTACGCCCGGACCCGCGGCCGCTTCGACGTCATCGGCGAGCTGGGCAAGGCCAAGGCCGTCCTGGGCCTCGAGATCGACCTTGCCTACGGCCAGGTGGCCGGCGCCGACAACTCGGACAGCGGGTTCATCACGCCTCAGACCTTCGGCACGAGCGGCGGGTTCGACGCCAACACCGACGTCCTGAGCGTCATCGAGATCAAGTGGATGTACGTGGAGTTCCCGTTCTCGGGCCCGGGCTCGCTGCTGCCCTTCATCCCGTGGGCGGGGACCATGACAGTGGGTGGCCAGCCCTACGCGCTGGGCCTGAAGCCCTCCATCCTCGCCGACTCTGACTTCGGTGGCGGGACCGTCAGGATGAAGCTCAGCCCGACCCTGGGCTTCAGCCTCACCTACGCCCAGCTTGAAGAGGACTACGCCGGCCACCAGCAGAGCACTGCCGCCGCCACAGGCCGCTTCGGCCGCGGCGACGACTGGGGGCTCATCCTCAAGGCCGACTGGCAGGCGACTAAGGAGCTCCGCGTGAGCCCGATCTACGCCTTCCAGGAGCTCGAGGGCACCACGTCGGGTGCCGTCCGCCGTGCCGTCGGTGGCTATGGGGTCGGTGTCGCCAACTTCGCCCCTGATCTCGCGGTTGGCGCGCCGGGCGTGGTCACGCCCTGCCTCGGCGCTGGCGGCTCGGGGGTACAGTGCCGCTCGGTCGAGGAACAGCGCCACTGGATTGGCGTTGACGCTCGGTGGGCCAGCGGCCCCTGGTACGTCGCGCCGACGGCCTTCTACCAGTTCGGCCAGCGGGAGCGTTTCGTAGCGCCTGGCGATCCCGGGGTCGGGACCACGGCCGCCAATGCCGGCGCCACCATCCGCCGCAAGACCGCTAACATCAGCGCGTGGATCGCCGACGTCGAGGCCGGCTACCGCATGGGCCCGCTCTTCCTCCAGACCCGCGCCATGTACACCTCGGGGAACAAGACCGCGGATAACCTGAACGAGGAGATCCGCTACTACCAGCCCTTCCAGGTTGACAGCACGTACTTCTTCGGCTGGGGCGAAGGGGTGCCTCTGTCGTCCATCGACTACTTCCAGGGCGTCTATACGCCAGTCGGTGCGTACTTCATGGGAAACAACATCAGCTATGACCGCTACGGCCGGGCAGGCTTCGCGGTCAAGGCCACGTACGACTGGACGCCTCAGCTCAGCGTCTACGGCAGCGTGGCGCCGTGGTGGACCGCCCGGTCGGTGCCGACCGACAACGGAGCCATTACCGCCGCCGGCATCGCTTGTAACACGACCGGAGATGCTCAGACCTCTACTCTGTTCCCCTGCACCCGGCGGGACGAGGGCAATGCCAGCTTCCTCGGGACCGACCTGGCGGCCGGGTTCACCTGGCGCTTCGCCCCCGGTCTGACGTTCGACTGGGTGTACGGTATCCTGGTCGCAGGCTCCGCCTATGACACTAACCGGTTCGCGACGTTTACCAACGCCGCCGCCGGGCAGGCGGGCACGTTCAGGAAGTTCGACGCCGAGAACGTCTACACGACGACGGCCCGCGTGAGGTACACCTTCTAGCGGGTCGCCGGACCAGCAAGACCAAGGGGCACCGGGAGTAGATCTCGGTGCCCCTTTTCTTTCCCCCTCACCTTTAATCCTCTCCCCCGCTGGGGGAGAGGGCAGGGTGAGGGGGGGAAAGGCAGGGTGAGGGGTGCGCCGTCCTTGCTCGTCTTGGGGCCGGGGGGTATAGTGACCTCATGCGTGTGAGGCTGGCGCTCTGGGTGGGAGTGGGGCTGCTCGGACTCGCGGTGCTGCCGCTGCCCGCCTCCGCCGTCGAGTACCGCCTCCAGGCCGTCAGTCTGTTCGATGAATCCTTTTCCTCTTTCCTCAAGCGGGGGGAACTGGCCGACGGGGCGACAGGGCCCGGTCTCGAGCGGCTCCAGGAGAGCCTGGATCGCGGCGAGATGCCCAAGGGGGCGCTCCTCTACGACCGCCACCTCCAGGCGGTTCGCGAGCCGATCGCCCGCGCCTGGGGGGGCGTTCGGGTCCGGGCCGAGGTGCGGCAGGGGGGCCTGGAGCAGGAGCTCTGGGACGAGGTTCGCTGGGAAGGAAAGCCGGGAGAGCAGAGCGTCTGGGTCGTAGCCCCGTCCACCACCAAGAACCAGGAGCTTCACCGCCTGGCCCTGAAGGGCCCGGGAGTGATCCGGCAGTTCCTCCCCTACGCGATCTCCGTCAACTCGGCGAAGCTCGATGCCGTGAAGGCTCCGCTCAACTTCCTCTGGCTCCACGAGGAGCGCGGCACCGCGTGGCAGCAGTACGCCTCGCGCGTGCTCGACCTGAGGAACGGGATCGGTGCCGTCGTGGGTGTCAACCACAACCCCCTCTTTGCCGACCACGTCTACCTCGTCGTGAGCCAGGGGGCCGAGCCCACGACCTACAAGGCGGTGCTGGTCTGGCGCCGGCGGGAACACTCGGACCGCGGCAACCTGGAATCGGGGCCCAACTTTGATTCTCGGTAAGCGATCGACCATCCTGGGCGCCGCCCTCCTGACGCTCGCAGCAGGCGTCGCGGGAGCCCAGACCTCCCGGCCCCCCTTCGCGGTCCTGGTTGACCAGGTGCTGGCCCTCTTCCCCAAGGTGGAGGGAGAGGTGATCGAGGTCCACGGCAAGGCCCTTACCCTGAGCATCGGACGGCGGGATGGCCTTCAGGCGGGAATCGAGCTGTCGCTCTACCGGGAGGGGCGCGAGCTGAGGCACCCGAAGACCGGAGAGTTTCTTGGTCGCGCCGAGCAGGCGCTGGGCCGCGTGTCGGTGGGCGAGGTCCACGAGGCGTACTCGGTCGCCACCCTCGTTCAGGGCGCCGAGGCGCGGGCGGGGGATAAGGTCAGGCTCTCCGCCGGGAAGATCAGGTTGACGCTGCTGCCCCTCTCGGGCGGCGAGCGGCAGAATCAGGTGGAGGCCGCGGTCCAGGAGCTCGTCGAGGGGCTCGGCCGCACCGGCCGCTTCCAGGTCATGATGGGTGACCAGGTCGGCGTCTGGCTCGCCGAGCAGGGGATCAAGGCGGAGGAGGCCATCGAGGGGAAAGGACTCGATGCCGCGGCGAAGCGCTTCAAGGTGGAGCAGCTCCTGGCCGTCCTCTTCAAGCGGGTCCAGGGGAAACCGTATATGGATGTCCGGTTGTTCTCTTACCCCGCCGCCACGCCGCTCCTGAGCACGGCGATGTTCGTTCCTCCCTCGGTCAAGCCCCAGGGCAAGGGGCAGTTCTCCGCCGACCCGCAGGGGCGCCCGTCCCCGCCGACGAAGCAGCGCTCTCTCCTCGCCCGTCTCCTTGGCGGGGAGCTCGAGGCCGGGGCCTACTCGACGGGGGAGGCCTCGATCCCGCTGAAGGAGGCGGCGCGCTTCGCCTTTCCCGTCGTCTCCATGGACGTGGCCGTCGTGTCGAAGGACAAGGTCCCGCGGCTTGTGATCACGGACGGGGAGCGGGTGTACCTCTACCGCGTCGTGAACCGGGCGCTGGAGGCTGATTGGACCTACTCCGCTCGCTCGCTCGGGAAGATCTTCTCGGTTCAGCTCGCCGACCTGGACGGCGACGGCGTGCTCGAAGTGGTCGTCAACCGCTATTCGCACCACCAGAACGTCGCCTTCACGTCGTTCATCCTCACGACGCGGGACGGCAAGCCCGCCGTCGTGGCCGACGATCTCGGGGAGATCCTCCTGGCGGTTGACGCCACCGGCGAGGGGGTCAGGCAGACGCTCTGGATCCAGCCCTTCACCCCCGACGGGGTCTTCCAGCAGGGCCGGGTGCTCCGCGCGGCTCCCAGAAGCGGGTCGCTCGCCGTGAGCGGCCCGGTGCGGGTGCCGCACAACTTCCGCGCGACGGGGGCGACGCTGTCCAACATCGCCGGGAAGGACACCCGGGCGCTCGCCTACATCGACGAGCAGGGCCGGCTGGGCATCGCGCTCGATGGCCAGGAGACCTGGCGGTCGTCCACCCGCGTCGGGGGCGGGGGCTACCTGAGGCTTGAGGTCGTGAAGCAGATCGAGCGCGGGAACCGGAGCTACTTTTACTCCATGGAGCCGATGCCCCTGGCCGTGGATCTCGACGGCGACGGGATCGAGGAGATCGTCGTGCCGCAGAACCAGTGGGAGGGCTTCCTCGCGGTCGTCTTCCGGGGCCCCGCCGGCTACCGCATGCAGTCCATCAACTCCGGCTTCGAGGGGAGCATCACCGGCCTCGGCGCGATCCCCGGCGACAATCCCCCCACGCTCATCGCGTCCGTGGTGCGCTTCTCCGGGTTGATGAAGAGCGCGGGGGAGACCCAGATCATCATGACCACGGGGGAGTAGGGCGGCCTGGGAGCCAACAAGATGTCAACCGAGACTCGAGACCAGCCCCCCGCCGGGCGGATCGTCCTGACTTACGAGGACTATTGCGCGCTGCCGAACGACGGTCGCCGGTACGAGATCCTCGAGGGAGAACTCTTCGTGACACCATCCCCGAGCCGGGCCCATCAAGCCTTCGCCGCCAACTTGCTCATAGCCCTTAAACCGTTCGCGGCTGCTCAGGATCTGGGCGAGGTGTTTATCGCGCCGTTCGACGTCATTCTGGAGAAGACATCGGTGGTCGTGCCAGATCTCCTCTTCGTGAGCCGGCAGCGGCTGGGGATTGTAACGGATCGAGGCGTGGAGGGCGCTCCGGATCTCATCGTCGAGATCCTCTCACCCGGCACTGCCCGCCGGGATCGCGTCGAGAAGGCCCAGCTCTACGCCCGCCATGGGGTGCGCCACTACTGGCTGGTCGATCCGGATGCCCGGACCGTTGAGGCCTTTGAGCTCGTCGAAGGGCGCTACCAGCGGACCGTTCAGCTGGCGGGCGAGGCAACGTTCGCGCCGTCCCTGTTCCCCGGCCTCGCCGTTTCGCTCCGCTCTCTGTGGGGGTAACTTCGCCGTTCTTCGAGTGCCGGCGCCGCGCCTCTTCTGTCCTGCGTCCAGCGAGGATATACTGACCCGGTGATCCACGCGTATCAGGGAGTCCTGCCGAAGATCCACCCGACCGCCTTCGTGGAGGCCTCGGCCCACGTGATCGGCGGGGGATGCCAATTGTGACGATCAAGGCCGTCCGGGGCGTCCACGACATCCTCCCCGCCGACACCGGGCGGTGGCAGCGGCTCGAGGCCGTCTCCCGCCAAGTGTTCGAAGCGTATGGCTACAAGGAAATCCGTCCTCCCATCTTCGAGAGGACGGAGCTCTTCGCCCGCGGCATCGGCGAGGTGACCGACATCGTCCAGAAAGAGATGTACACCTTCGAGGACCGGAGCGGCGAGAGTCTCACCCTCCGTCCCGAAGCGACGGCGTCGGTGCTTCGAGCATACGTGGAGCACGGGCTCCACGTCCTGGCCAAGCCCGTCCGCCTCTACACGGTCGGGCCGATGTTCCGCTACGAGCGCCCCCAGGCCGGCCGCTACCGTCAGTTCCACCAGCTGAACCTGGAGGCGATCGGCGAGAACCATCCGGCGCTCGACGCCGAGGTGATCGGCGTCCTCATGGAGCTGTTCCGGCGACTCGGCCTCGCCGACCGGCTCACGCTGTCCCTGAACTCCATCGGTGACCCCGCGTGCCGGCCGGCGTACCGGGAGAAGCTGGTCGCGTACCTGCGCCAGAACGCTGGGCGTCTGTGCGGGGAGTGCAGGGAGCGGACCGAGCGGAACCCCCTCCGCGTCCTCGACTGCAAGAAGCCCGACTGCCAGGAGGTCCTCGATACGGCCCCTTCGATCCTGGACGCCCTCTGCAAGGAGTGCGGCGAGCACTTCGCCCGCGTCCGCCAGTACCTGGAGGCCCTGAGCCTGCCGTATGTGGTGACGCCCCGCCTGGTGCGCGGCTTCGACTACTACGTGCGCACGACCTTCGAGCTGCTGACGGGGGAGCTGGGGGCCCAGAACGCCGTGGCGGGCGGGGGCCGCTACGACGGGCTCGTCCAGCTCCTGGACGGCCCCCCCGACCCGGGGATCGGCTTCGCCGTGGGCATGGAGCGGGTCGTTCTCCTCATGCCCCCCGACGCTCACGACGCCGTCCCGCTGGCCCTGCTCATCCCTCTCGGGGACAAGGCCCTGGTTCGCCTCTTGCCTGTGGCCCAGGCAATGCGCCACAGCGGCGTCACCGTGGAAGTGGGCTACGGCGTCCGCAAGCTCAGGAACGAGCTGGATCGGGCGAACCGCCTCAAGGTGCCCTACGTCGTGATCCTGGGCGAGAGCGAGCTCGAGAAGGGCGAAGCGCTGATCCGCGAGATGGGCTCCGGCACCCAGCGCCCGGTGCCCCTCGACCGGCTTGAGGCGGAGTTGATCGCTCTCGGAGGAGTCGGAAGGGGGGCGGAGCCCCCCTCCGAGGTTCGATGACGGCCATGCTCGGCGGCTGGCGCCGGACTCACACCTGCGGCGAGTTGCGGGCGGCCCACGTGGGCCAGACAGTGACGCTCATGGGGTGGGCCTTCAGGCGGCGAGACCACGGCGGGCTGATCTTCGTGGACCTGCGCGACCGGGAGGGGTTGACCCAGTGCGTCTTCAACCCCGCGACCAGCGGTGAGGCCCATTCCACGGCCCAGGAAGTCCGCTCCGAGTTCGTGCTGGCCGTCCAGGGCACGGTCCAGCGCCGCCCGCCCGGCACGGAGAACCCGAAGCTGCCCACGGGAGAAGTGGAGGTCCAGGTCAGCCGGCTCAAGATCCTGAACGAGTCCAAGCCGCTGCCCTTCCCCCTGGAGGAAGAGGCGGCTGTGGACGAGGCGGTGCGGCTCAAGTACCGCTATCTCGATATGCGGCGGCCCCAGGTCTTACGGAACTTCGTGATCCGGGACCGGATCTGCCGCGCGGTGCGCGACTACCTTCACGGCCAAGGGTTCATCGAGGTAGAAACCCCCTTCCTCACCCGCTCGACCCCGGAGGGCGCCCGCGACTTCCTGGTGCCGAGCCGCTTGAACCGCGGACACTTCTACGCCCTCCCCCAGTCGCCCCAGCTCTTCAAGCAGCTCCTGATGGTCGGCGGCTTCGAGCGGTACTTCCAGATCGTGCGCTGCTTCCGCGACGAGGACCTCCGGAAGGACCGGCAGCCGGAGTTCACCCAGATCGACATCGAGACCTCCTTCCTCGACCGGGACGAGTTCCTGCCGATCGTCGAAGGCATGCTGGTGGAGGTCTTCAAGCGGGTCGGGGGGATCGACCTGCCGGCCCCGTTCCCGCGCCTCGCCTACGACGAGGCGATCGCGCGCTTCGGCAGCGACAAGCCCGATCTCCGGTACGGGCTGGAGCTTTCCGACTGTTCCGACCTGTTCAAGGCAGCCGAGTTCCAGGCCTTCGCCCAGGTGGTCGCGGCGGGGGGCGCGGTGAAGGGTCTCCGCGTGCCCGGCGGCGGGGGCATGAGCCGGAAGGACCTCGACGATCTGACCGAGGCGGCCAAGGGCTTCGGGGCCAAGGGGCTCGTGTGGGTGAAGGTCAACCCCGATGGCCTCCAGTCGCCGGTCGCCCGATTCCTCGAGCCCGTGAAGGCCCCGCTCTTGTCCCGACTGGCCGCCGCGCCGGGAGATCTGCTCCTCCTCGTCGGAGACCGGATGCCGCTGGCGGCGGCGGTGCTCGGCCGCCTCCGCCAGGAAATCGCTCAACGCCTGAAGCTGGTCCCACCTCAGGAATTCAGGGTGTGCTGGGTGCTCGACTTTCCCCTGGTGGAGTGGAACGAGGAGGAGCGGCGGTGGGACGCCGTTCACCATCCGTTCACGGCTCCCCGTGACGAGGACCTCCCCCTCCTGGACACGGATCCCGGGGGCGCCCGCGCCAAGGCCTATGACCTGGTGATCAACGGCCAGGAGGCGGCAGGCGGCTCGATCCGCATCCACCAGCAATCGGTCCAGGAGAAGCTGTTCAAACTGCTCGGCATCGCCCCCCAGGAGGCCCGGGCGCGCTTCGGATTTCTCCTGGAGGCGCTCGAATTCGGCGCCCCCCCCATGGGCGGGATCGCCGCCGGGCTGGACCGCCTGGTCGCGCTTCTGGCCGGCGAGGAGTCGATCCGCGAGGTGATCGCCTTTCCCAAGACCCAGAAGGGGACGTGCCCGCTCACCGACGCGCCGGCGCCGGTGGACCCGGGCCAGCTCAAGGACCTCGGAATCCGGCTGGCCGAGGGAGACTGACGTGCGGTATTCTTTAGCTATGGCGCCAAGGGTTTCCTGCCGTTGACTGAAGCCGTCGTCACCCGCCGCATCCTCCTGCCGTCCGAGGCCGACCTGCTCCCCCTCTTCGGGCGCAACGACGAGAACCTGAGGGCGCTGGAGTCGCTGCTGGCTCTCCGGATCGTGGCCCGGGGCAACGAGATCATCCTGAAGGGGGACGAGCCGCGGGTGGCCCGGGCCGAGCGCCTCCTGACCCAGCTCTCCGACCTGGTCCACGCGGGCACCCCCATCCACTCGGCCGACGTGCGGGCGGCCCTCCGGATGCTCGGCGACGACGAGGCGGCCGACCTCAAGGGGATCCTCCTCGACACCATCTCGGTGCCCTCGCGCAAGAAGCAGATCAGCCCCAAGACGATCAACCAGAAGCGCTACGTGGACGCCATCCGCTCCCACGACGTCGTCGTGGCGATTGGTCCCGCCGGCACGGGCAAGTCCTACCTCGCGGTGGCGATGGCGGTCTCGGCGCTGACCAAACGGGAGGCGGCCCGCATCATCCTCACGCGGCCGGCCGTCGAGGCGGGCGAGCGGCTCGGTTTCCTCCCCGGCGATATGTTCGAGAAGGTCCACCCCTACCTCCGCCCCCTCTACGACGCGCTCTACGACATGCTGGAGGCGGACAAGGTGGCCGCGCTGGTGGAAAAGGGCATCATCGAGATCGCGCCGCTGGCCTACATGCGGGGCCGGACGCTGAACGACTCCTTCATCATCCTGGACGAGGCCCAGAACACGACCTCCGAGCAGATGAAGATGTTCCTCACCCGCCTCGGGTTCAACTCCAAGATGGTGATCACGGGCGACATCACGCAGGTGGATCTGCCGGCGAGCCGTCCGTCGGGCCTCATCGAGATCCAGGCCGTGCTCAAGGGCATCGAGGGGATCCGCTTCGTGTACTTCACCGAGAAGGACGTGGTCCGGCACGAGCTGGTCGCCCAGATCGTCAGGGCCTACGAGGAGCGCGGCGCCCACGCCAAAGAGCCCGGACCGGCGGCGGCAGGGAAGTGATGGCCGTCGAGCTGGCGAACCTCCAGCGCCGGGTTCCCATTCCCCGGCGGCGCATCCTCCGAACGGCGCGGCGCGCGCTCAGGGGTCTGGGGCGCCCCGGGGCCGGGGTGCATCTGACCTTCGTGGACGACGCCCGGATCCGGCGCCTGAACGCGCGGTATCTCCGGCACCGCCGGCCCACCGACGTCCTGGCCTTTCCCCTGGAAGCGCCGGGGCCCTCGGGGCTCTGGGGGGAGGTCGTGGTGTCGGCGGAGACGGCGCAGCGCCAGGCTCGGCGGCTGGGGGTTCCCGTGGGCCTCGAACTCGACCTTCTTGTGGTCCACGGTCTCCTCCACCTGGCCGGGTACGACGACGGGGATCCGCGGGAGGCCCGGCTCATGCACCAGCGCGAGCGCGAGATTCTGGAGAAGACCGCGCCCGGCCTTCCCGCCAGACTCTGGCAGGGGCTCCTGCCCGACTGACGGCGATGGCAACCTTCCGCGCGGGGTTCGTCTGTCTCTTCGGCCGTCCCAACGTCGGCAAATCCACGTTGCTGAATCGCCTGGTGGGGGAGAAGCTGGCCATCGTCTCCCCCCGCCCCCAGACGACCCGGACGCGGATCACGGGCATCAAGAACGGACCGGGCTGGCAGGTCGTCTTCGTGGACACGCCGGGGCTCACCGAAGGCGGGGGGCCGCTGGGCGAGTTCATGGTCAAGACCGTCCACCGTTCCCTCGAGGAGGTGGACCTGGTCTGCCTGCTCGTCCCCGCCACCGCGGCGCCCGGCGAGATGGACGAGGGGCCCCTCAAGGTGCTGGCGGGGTTCAGGGGCCCGGTCTTCTGCTGCCTCACCAAGGCCGACCTCGTCCGGCCCAAGACCCGGCTCCTGCCGCTGATCGAGGCGTACCGGCGGCAGTATCCCTTCAAGGAAGTCCTGCCGATCTCGGCGGTGGACGGGACCAACTGCGACCGCCTGCTGGAGCTGGCCGTGGAGGTACTCCCCGAGCATCCGGCCTACTTCCCGCCCGACACGCTGACCGACCAGCCCGAGACGTTCTTCGTCGCGGAGGTCGTCCGCGAGAAGATCTTCCAGTTCACCCACCAGGAGATTCCCTACGCCTGTGCGGTCCGGGTGGAGGAGCTGACCGAGCGGCAGGGCGAGGCGCGGCTGTACATCCGGGCCTCGATCTTCGTCGAGCAGGTCTCGCAGCGGGGGATCCTGATCGGCCGGGGCGGGGCGATGCTGAAGAAGATCGGGAGCACCGCCCGCCGGGACCTCGAAGCCTTCTTCGGGATCCCCGTGTATCTGGAACTCAAAGTCGAGGTGCGCCGAAACTGGCGCCGTGACGCGCGAGCGCTGCGCGAGCTTGGTTTCAAGTCGACCTCCTAGCTCCCCTCACCCTGCCCTCTCCCCCTCGGGGGGAGAGGATGAAGGTGAGGGGGCGAGATGAGGAGACGATGGCACTGAGGAAGACCCAGGCGGTCGTGATCGGCAGGATGGCGCTCGGCGAGAGCGATCGCCTCGTCACCTTCTAC
>Ga0209322_10001033_pt1 | contig 16162 bp, 14 predicted proteins | sample Rifsed19ft1_FD_184013 | JGI IMG/M metagenome (GOLD analysis project Ga0209322, IMG submission 184013) | Soil microbial communities from Rifle, Colorado, USA - sediment 19ft 1 (version 2) | ecosystem: Environmental > Terrestrial > Deep subsurface > Rock core/Sediment | place: Rifle, Colorado... | reverse complement strand
CCGCCATGTAAATTGATATTTTCACTTAACCCAACTTAATAAAAACACTTACAATTGTCACTTCATTCTTCTGATAATTTTTTTATTGCATTACTAAGAAATTCAGGCAAAACCGTTTTTTGAGTTAGTACAACCTTTTCCGGATCTTCTAACTTTTCGATTATATCTTCATATTTTTTTTCACCATGATCTTCAATTACCTTTCGTTTTATTTTTTCCTGGCGATAATGATAACGCATTCCCTCTGGGTGAGCTTCGGGATGAAATTGCACACCGAATATTTCAGGTGAGATTCTTACTGCCATAAGTGCACGTTCATAATTTTTATGTGGTCTGTCTTTTTCTAATGCAAGAATTTCGGCGCCAAGTTCCCCCAATACTTTTTTGTTCGGCTGAGTTACCTGCCACCATCTAAAATCTGCCGCAAAGAATGGTTCAGGTAAATCCTTTAGAATCGGATCATTCATTCCTTCTTCAGTTTTGTGAACAGGAAAAATTCCGAATGAACGGGAATTCCTTTTTGTAACTTCACCAAGATTAAAGAAACGACTCATGATTTGAAAGGAATGACAGATGAAGAAAATATATTTTTTCTTTTCACTTTTTTGATTGTTGTTCCAAATCTTTTCTAAAAGATCAAAATATTTCTTCTCCCAAATGGTTCCTTCACCTTCAAAAGGACTTCCAGGTCCGCCTGAAGAAATAAAAATATCAAAAGACAGATCAGGAATTTCGGCTTTGTATCGGGTTTCAAAAGTCTGGTAAGATAGAGACTGCCCATTTATCTTACTATCAAAATCAGTGAGTAATTCTTCTATTGCGCCAATTCCCAGATTCTCTTCGTTATTGTAAAGATCAATTATTGTAGCTTTAATTTTTGTATCTCGCAAAACGTTTTTACTACCGAACTGATTATTTTATTTAATTTTAGTTAATTCGTTTCTTCTCATATTCAAATATTAAATTCTTCCATAACCTCTTTGAAGCAGTTGATTGCAAAGTCCAGATCTTCTTTGCTATGAGCGGCTGATATTTGTACTCTAATTCTTGCCGTTCCTTTTGGAACAACCGGATAAAAGAATCCAATTACGTAGACATCTTTTTCCAGCATGCGAGCAGCAAATTTTTGTGATAGCGTTGCATCTCCAAGCATTATTGGAACGATAGGATGAACCCCATCTTTAATTAGCAAGCCGGTTTTTTTAATATTCTCGCGGAAATATTTTGTGTTCTCTTCAAGCTTATCTCTCAGGCGTGTTGAAGATTGTAGAATTTCCAACACCTTGAGAGATGCAGAAATGATACTCGGTGCAACTGTATTTGAAAAAAGATAAGGGCGTGATCTTTGACGAAGCAAATCAATTATTTCTTTTCTGCCGCTTGTATATCCGCCGCTTGCACCTCCGAGTGCTTTACCCAAAGTACCAGTAATTATATCAACTTTTCCCATTACGTTGTTATACTCATGTGTGCCTCTGCCGCGCTTTCCCATAAAACCAACAGCGTGAGAGTCATCAACCATAACCATTGCATCATATTTCTCAGCGAGTTCGCAAATTGATTTTAAATTTGCAATAAAACCATCCATTGAAAAAACACCATCCGTAGCAATAAGCTTGAATCTTACCGATGATGCTTCTTTCAGTTTAGCTTCAAGATCATTCATGTCATTGTTTTTGTAACGGGATCTTTGCGCCTTGCACAATCGAATACCATCAATAATGCTTGCATGGTTTAGTTCATCGCTAATCACAGCATCTTCTTCACCAAGAATTGTTTCAAACAATCCGCCGTTTGCGTCAAAGCACGATGAATAAAGTATTGTATCGTCCGTTCCGAGAAATTCTGAAATTTTATGCTCCAATTCTTTGTGAATTTCTTGAGTTCCGCAGATGAATCGAACCGATGATAATCCGTAACCATATTTATCGTAACTTTTTTTAGCTGCTTCTATAATTTGAAGATTGTCTGCCAAGCCAAGATAATTGTTAGCACACATGTTAAGAACTTTTTGTCCGCCTTTAACTTCGATGTTCGCCCGTTGAGGGCTTGTGATTATACGTTCTTTTTTCAGTAATCCTTCTTTTTCGATTTGTGAAAGAGTTTCTGAAAAATGTTTTCTTATTTTGGAATTCATTTTATTTCCTTTCAGTTAGAGGAGTAATTGAATTTGACTCAGTTCCAATCCAGTATAACTTTTCCTGTATTGCCGGATTTCATCAATTCAAATCCTTCGAGATAATCATCAATTTTGAACTTGTGAGTAATAACTGGAGTGATATCTAATCCACTTTGAACCATTGCTTGCATCTTATACCACGTTTCGAACATTTTTCTTCCATAAATTCCACGAATAGTTAATCCGTTAAAAATAATTTTGTTCCAGTTCACCCCTGCATTCTCAGGAAGAATGCCAAGCAGTGCAATATTTCCACCATGATACATAACTTCAATCATATCATTAAAAGCTTTTATGTTTCCTGACATTTCCAATCCTACATCAAATCCTCCTCTCATTCCTAACTCTTTGACAACATCGGGAAGTTTTTCTTTTGTCACATTCACTGCGCGAGTTACTCCCATTTTTTTAGCAAGGTTTAATCTATATTGGTTCATATCTGTAATTATGATATTTCTTGCGCCGGCGTGTTTAGCAATTGCAGCAGCCATAATTCCGATGGGTCCGGCTCCTGTTATCAGAACATCTTCACCTAATAATTCAAAACTAAGTGCAGTATGAGTTGCATTTCCGAAAGGATCATAAATTGAGAGAACATCTTTAGAAATTTTTGGATCGCAATGCCAAATGTTAGTTACAGGAATAACTAAGTAATCGGCAAAGCAGCCGGGACGATTAACTCCAACGCCTTTTGTGTTTGGACAAAGATGACCTCTTCCAGCGCGGCAATGCCTGCATTGTCCGCAAACAAGATGCCCTTCACCGCTGACTAATTCACCAACTTGCACATCGTGTGCGTTATTGCCAAATGCTTCCACAGTACCAACATATTCATGACCAACAACCATCGGAACTGGAATTGTTTTTTGTGCCCATTCATCCCAGTTATAAATATGAATATCGGTTCCGCATATAGAAGTTTTGTGAATTTTAATTAACACATCGTTCGGTCCATATTCGGGAACTGGAACATCATCCATCCATATTCCGGGTTTAGCATATTTTTTTACGAGAGCTTTCATTTTTGCCATAAAAAATTCCTCTGCATTTAAGAAAGTTTTAAATAATATAAACTATTATTAATTTAAAATTAGAGATAAGGGGCACAAACAACAACCAATGGAGATTTTTGGATTGCAATAAAAAAAGTAAAGTCTTGTGAAATTAAAGATTAGAGGATAGAATCTTCTTATTCTAAATAATAGAATAAAGAGATAGATCAGATTTTACTGATAGATTAGATTCCGCTTTGACGTTTTCAAGTTCTTTTTCAAACCAATTCTGATCTATAGAATTTTTTAAAGTGGTTGCCTTCAACCACTCCATTTCTGCCTCATTAATTTTTTTGTCGGAAAATGCTAGCCTTAATCCATCCAAAATGAATGATGAAGCGATTTTCTCATTTGAGAATTTAATCGGTTCATCGTTAATGTGCGTATTGACTAATAAATTTTTAATTGTTTCTTCGTAAAAATCAGAAGCAAATCCGAGTTTTTTTGCTATGCTTTTCAAAATATTTTTTTCTGATTCGGCTAACTGATTATCCTTACGGGCAATAATCAGAAGACCTTTTAAGTAATTGCTTTTATCTAATAATGTGAAGTTCAATTCACTCTCGTTTTATTTAATGGATTTTATTTTTAAGAAAAGATTTTTTTACTTGGTAAAACTTATTCTTAATTTCGTGTTAATTCAAGTCAAAAGGTTTTCTAAATCACAAATACGTTTGCTGTTGGGTGAAGGAGTAATAGGAAGATTAAGAGTAAGATTACGAAGCTTATGTAATAATCTTTTTCCTTCATTGTTCTTTTCATCGACCACTGGCTGCCAGGTCTTCATCTTAATCTTTACCTTAATCCCCGCTTCGGCATCTTACCGCAATTTGTATTAAATTTCATATCAGAATTTCTAATCATAAGTAATCAAACAAAATTTTCAATAATAAATAGGGAGAATTAAAATGGATTTTAGAATGGAATCAGACAGCATGGGCTCTATTAAAGTGCCCACTGACAAGTATTATGGAGCTCAAACAGCAAGATCAATCATGAATTTCAAAATCGGCGGAGAACGAATGCCGAAAGAATTAATCCGCGCCTTCGGCATCTTAAAAAAAGCCGCCGCGCTTGTTAATAAAGATTTAGGAATTCTTTCCGCAGAAAAAGCCGACCTCATAGTTAAAGCAGCCGATGAAGTAATCGAAGGAAAACTGAATGATCATTTTCCGCTTGTCATTTGGCAAACCGGAAGCGGTACGCAAACTAATATGAATGTGAATGAAGTTATCTCCAACCGAGCCATCGAACTTGCCGGTGGAGTAATGGGAAGCAAAAAACCTATCCACCCGAATGACGATGTGAATAAAGCTCAATCATCTAACGATACATTTCCAACGGCAATGAACATTGCCACCGTAGAAGAAATTTACGGTCATCTTATTCCCGGTATTACAAAACTCCGTGATGCGTTAGCAAAAAAATCGCAAGAGTTTAAAGATATTATCAAAATAGGAAGAACGCATTTAATGGATGCAACCCCTCTAACACTGGGGCAGGAATTCAGCGGTTATGTTCAAATGCTTTCTAATGGCTTGGAAAGAATTCAATGCGGACTTCCAAGATTATATGAACTTGCACTCGGTGGAACAGCAGTAGGCACAGGTTTAAATACGCATCCGGAGTTCGCCGTGAGATCGGCTGCTAAAATTGCAGAACTTACCGGCAAACCATTTATAACAGGAAGAAATAAATTTGAAGGATTAGCCACCCACTGCGCGCTTGTCGAATTCAGCGGAGTATTAAAAACTCTTGCAGCATCCTTAATGAAAATTGCTAATGATATTCGATGGCTCGGCTCGGGTCCACGATGCGGGATAGGTGAATTAAATTTACCGGAAAATGAACCGGGAAGCTCCATCATGCCGGGAAAAGTTAATCCGACTCAGGCAGAAGCGATGACAATGGTTTGCGCACAGGTTTTTGGAAATGATGTTACCGTAAACTTCGGCGGTGCGATGGGAAACTTTGAACTCAACGTTTTTAAACCGGTTATCATTTTTAATGTACTTCAATCAATTAAATTACTTGGCGACTCATGTGTCAGCTTTTCTGATAATTGTGTTGTCGGTATTGAAGCAAACACCGAGAACATAAAAAATCATTTAATTAATTCATTGATGTTAGTTACTGCGCTTAATCCGCATATCGGGTACGACAACGCCGCAAAGGTTGCAAAGGAAGCGCTCAATGGGAAGAAAACATTGAAGCAAGCAGCTGTTGAGCTTGGCTTATTGACTGCAGAACAATTTGATGAATTTGTAAGACCAGAGAGGATGATAGGTCCAAAAGCTTAAGAACTATCTTTTTTGCCTTAGCGTCTTTAATAATTACCAATGAAAAGGTTTTAGGGACGCTAAGGCATTATTATTATAAAAATTCATGAACAACTGGAACGGAATAATATCGCTGCTCATAGCTAGTCTTGAACTGATTTTCCTAATCAATCTTTTAATCTTTGCTGAGAAGAATAAATTAAACCTACTCGTAATTTCAATTATGTTTCTTCTTTTTGGATATCAAGCTATTGAGTATTTCATTTGCGGAATTGGATTATCAAGTTCATTCATGGCTTATCTTGCTTTTGTAGATATCACATTCCTTCCACCGCTAAATTTACTTTTCGTGCTTTCATTATTTGGAAATAAAAGTAAGTTGGTTCCTGTCATATTTTTGCCGGCAGTAGTTTTTGTAATTTATTATTCAGTTATAATAAATGAATTTGATATTGTGAAATGCACAGTGCTTTATGCAACTTACAATTATCCCTTAGGTGATCTTTACGGTTTCTTTTATTACTTACCATTGTTGGCTTCGTTTATTTTGATTATAAAAAATATGAACCGTAACAAAGAACAAAAATTTCCAATCCCACTGAAGTATTTGTTTTATGGACATCTCAGTTTAATTATTCCTGTTGGAATTGCATTCACATTTTTGTTTTTAGGTTATACAGGACTAAGAGATTCAATTGAAAGCATACTGTGCAAATTTGCATTTTTATATTGCCTGCCTCTGGTATATTTTGCCTTATCGAATAAGAAAAAGCCATCGTGAACGAAATCATCTTAAATATTTACTTAATCATCAAAGAAGGTTTGGTTATAGAATTTAAAGCGTACAGCTATCAAGTTGAGGGTGGTGATGATTACAAAATAGATTATCTTAAAGAACGGGCAGCAGAAGATTTTTCGAGAGCATATCATTTTAATGCTCCGTCCGATAAGCATGGAAAGTTTATGTCTTACAACAAATTTTCAAAGCTTGAACGAAGAGGAAGACAGTTTGAATTATTCGAAGAAATATTTTCAAGCTTTAATGTTCCCGAAAAACCATTAATTTGTGTAACTCCCGTTGTAGATGGTAAAATTATTTTCGGCACCGCTTAATACAAGCATGTCTCATTTTCAGACCTAACCGGTAAATGTTATTATTAAACAAAATATTCAAGCATTGAATTATGAAAACCTTAATAATCTTTCTGGTATTATACTTGGTAAATTTTTCTGCTAACAAATTAGAGGATCCAAAATTGTTTACTGCCGACACTCATCATTCAAAACTGACAATTGAGCAAAAAGAATATTTCAAAAAGTTGAAGCAACTTGATAAGTACTATTCAAATAAAAAGCTTGGATCGGTTGTTGAAAACGGAAGAACGCTTTTTCGTCTATTTGCACCTTCTGCAAAAAATGTTTTGCTTGTTACTTTTACTAAGGTCGAAGATAATGTTGGACAGGAATATGCAATGAGCAGAGATAATGATGGCGTTTGGGAAATAAGTTTGGATGGAGAATTATACGGAATCTTTTACGGATTCAAAGTAATTCATGCCGATGGAAAAGGGAATGATATACTTTGTGTTGATCCTTACGCAAAAGCAATCGCAACGTTTAATGCATATTACAGTCCGAGAAAAAATATTGTCATAAAAGAAGGTGATTATGACTGGCAAGGCGATGAATGGATTAAACGTGATTGGCGTGATTTAATTATTTATGAAATGCACGTAAGAGATATGACGGTTCATCCTACTTCAGGAGTGAAAAATGCCGGAGCTTATTTGGGGCTAACAGAAAAAGGAAAGACGGGCGGATTGGATTATATCAAATCACTGGGTGTAAATACTGTTGAACTTCTTCCTTCACAAGAATTTGCGAATATTGAAATTCCTTATAAAGATTCTCTTAACGGAAAATACAATCATTGGAATTCGTATGAAAGAAATCATTGGGGATACATGACTGCTGCATTCTTCGCACCTGAAGGTTACTATAGCGATGGTAAACTCGAGAAGAATAAATGGGGAGGCGCTTCAGGCAAACAGATAAGTGATTTTAAGGATATGGTGAAGGCGTTTCATAGGGAAGGTATCGGAGTAATCATGGATGTCGTCTATAATCATCTTTCCGAATATGAAACTGGAAACTTAAAGGAGATTGATAAGGAATATTATTTCCGGTTAGATGAAAACGGAAATTGTACTGCTCAAAGCGGCTGCGGAAATGATTTGAAAACTGAAAGACCAATGGTCCGGAGATTAATTATTGAAAGCATTCTTTTCTGGATGAAAGAATATCATGTTGATGGATTTCGTTTTGATCTTGGAAAGCTGATTGATTGGGAAACAATTGAAGAAATAATTCGTGAAGCACAAAAAATAAATCCAAATGTTATTTTTGTTTGTGAACCATGGGGCGGCGGCTATGACCCGATGGGATTTTCCCTCCGCGGCTGGGGAAGCTGGAATGATCAAATAAGAAATGGAATTAAGGGTGAAAATCCTCGTGACGGGCACGGCTGGATATTTGGTAAATGGCATGGAAATAATAATCCAGATAGAATTAAAAGTTATGTAAACGGAACTTTAGTCAAAGATAAAAACGGATTGTTTCAGAAGAAAGAACATGCTGTTAATTATCTTGAAAGTCATGATGGTTATACTTTTGGAGATTTCATTCGTATCGGAACTCGCGAAGTTGATCCCGAAAAAATAATTACTGATGTTGGTAAAAATACAAAACTTACTCCCTTGCAGCTTAAGCTAAATAAGCTTGGGGCATTGTTCTTGTTCACCTCAAAAGGAATAACAATGATTCATTCGGGACAGGAATTTGCACGAAGCAAAGTGATTCCTTACGACCCTAAATCATTAGACAAAAATTCGGGGAAGATTGATCACAACAGCTATGAAAAAGATAACGAGACAAATTATATTAACTACAACCACGCTAAGATTAACAAAGACCTGTTAGATTATTACAAAGGTTTGATTGAGCTGAGAAATAAGTATGATGCATTCCGCAGAGCAGATTATGAAGATGTGGCATTCTATCATATTAAGGATAATCCATTCACGGTTGGTTATGGATTGAAGTATCATGAGGATTTATTCGTTGTACTTTTCAATGCAAATCCATCAATGAAAGAGGAGTTTGTTTTACCTGCAGGTGAGTGGGATATATTAGTGAACGAAAACTCTGCCGGAACCAAGTCTCTAAGCAAAGCAAAGAAAAAAATTACGCTCAATCCTTCCACGGGTCTTGTGCTGAAGAAAAAGTAAAGCTTACTCTAAGGTTATCACTACCGACCTCTCCGCCTTAGGTGTATTCGGAGAACCATTTCGTGACAGGATATCGATTTATTATAACTTAAACTTTTTAGTATTTACGGGCTCGCTCGCATTAGGCGAGTTTCATATCTGCGTTTTTATATGCCAACATAATCTGCTAGTGGAGTAGGGTGACTACCTCAATACATCTTGCCAATTGCTAAATATATTCTTAAAAAAGAGAATTGACATTATAAGATTTGAAATACACAGCAGCATTGTAATTTCAATTTATTCTGAAATGATATAATTCTGCTTAAACTCCATTCTTTATTTTATTATGGATTGATGGAACGCTTTTTGTCTTTGGGTGATGAGCTTACTCTCAAATACGGGGAGAAAAAGCTTAAACAAGAGAACAAAAATAAATATTGAGTCAAAACCGAGATAAACAATTTTAGAGAGTATTGGGGAAATGAATTGATCTCTTCAGCTAAATCTGAAAGAAAACGAATCGTATTCATCGGCAGAAAAAAGGTTGGTAAATCTTCACTTGTCAATGCATTTTGCGGGCAAGACGTATGCGTTGTGGGTGAAGATACCGAAACCACGACAACTCTTGTAGAAAAAGCAATGGATCTTCCTCCATATGGACACGTTCTCCTTGTAGATACTATCGCCGTTGATTATCTGAATGACCTAAAACAAAATCACCTGGAGAAAACAATCGAAGCAATTTCATCTGCAGATTTTGTTATTGTAGTGCTTGATGCACGTGAGAAGTTGTCACCGGAAGAGAGAAACATTTTTTATAATCTAAAAAATAAGGCAATTCCTTTTGTTGCTGCTGTAAATAAAATTGAGTATGGAATAAATTCGGAACTCATAAACGTATTGAGAGTTTTGAACATAGTTCACTTCGAAATTTCTTGCAAAGAAAAGGTTGGAATTGATGCCTTGAAATCCCTCATAACCAGACATCTCCCAATGGAACAATCCTAAAGCATAATTGATAGAGTTTCAGGCATAACCTATTTATCCTCTGAATTCTTCGCCTAATAATTTTTTTATAAAGTTTATTTAAAATCGGTCTTCATTTTCTCTTTTGGAAAAGAAATATTTTCAAAAGTAAGAAAAAGCTCTTTTTTGTTTTTAAAATTGATGAAATTTTAACTTAAATCTATCTTTTTACAAACTTTCTGTGGCATTGGATATGAAATGGGCTTGGAGTAAAAATTTGAGGATAGAATGCATAACGATATTTTTAAGAATTATATATCTACAGATAAAAACTCCTTAATTTTTTTACATCGGCTAACTCAAAATACACTCAGAGACAATTTTGAAAATCCCAATTCATATTTAAAACTTACTAACTAATCAAAGAGGCACACTATGGCAAAAATAGCTATCATAGACGATGATCCCGACATACTTGATGCAAGCACTTTAGTGCTTAATGCAAAAGGATATGAGACCGTTACGGCTTCAAATCCTGATGATGGATACAAAATCGTTAAAGAAAATTCTCCGGATCTCATAATCCTCGATGTAATGATGAATGAACCGGATGATGGATTTTTTCTAGCTCAAAAATTCCGGAAGGAAAAAATCGAAATACCAATAATTATGTATACCTCAATTTCAAAAACTACGGGAATGGATTTTGGAAAAAGCGAACTTGTTCCTGTTGATGAATATGTTGAGAAGCCAATTTCTCCTGATGATCTAATTGAAAAAGTCGAAAGGTTGTTAAAAAGAGAAAAGGAGGAGAGCAAATAATATGTTAGTTGAAGAAAAAAATGCTATGACCGAAGAAATTGAACAGTTGATTAAAAAGTTTGGTAAGAAAAGATCCTCTTTGTTATCAATTCTTCACGAAATCCAAACGAAGCAAAGGCATATTTCAGAATATGCTCAGCAGGAAATTGCCCGCTTGCTGGATATTCACCCAGTTGAGGTTTACAGCGTTCTTTCCTTTTATACTTTTCTTAATGTAAATCCAAAAGGCAGAAACCTTGTTAGAATCTGCCGAACCATAAGCTGCGATATGAAGGGAAAGGACAATATTGTGAGAGCCATCGAACGCGAATTAGATGTGAAGATCGGTCAAACCACAAGCGATAATAAATTTACGGTTGAATATGTTAACTGCCTCGGTTTGTGTGATGAGGGTCCTGCAATGGCAATTAACGATCAGATCTTTACAAAGCTCACTCCTGAAAAAGCCGTAAAATTATTAAGCAAGGTGAAGTGAGGTGAATATGGAAACGAAAACTAAAAAAAGGACAGGGCCGGTTATCTTTTCTGGTTACGAGCGAGGAACAGCTATTAAAAAAGCTCTTTCAATGAATAGAGAAGACATACTGCTTGAAATTAGAGAATCGAAACTAAGAGGAAGAGGCGGCGCAGGATTTCCAACTTCTACAAAATGGATGCTAACAGCAGCCGCTTTGAGCGATGAAAAATTTGTTATTTGCAATGCTGATGAAGGTGAACCGGGAACATTTAAAGATCGTATTCTGCTTATTGAATATCCCGAACTCGTTTTTGACGGAATGGTAATTGCCGGATACACAATTGGTTCACAGCAGGGAATTGTTTATTTGAGAGGTGAATACGAATACCTTCTTAAACCTCTTCAAGATTATCTCGAATCTATGCGCAATGATAATTTGCTTGGCAAAGATATTTTTGGTAAAAAAGGATTCTATTTCAACATAACTGTTTTCTTAGGATCAGGCGCTTACGTTTGTGGTGAAGAAACAGCTTTAATTGAATCATTGGAAGGTCATAGGGGAGAAGCCCGTAACAGGCCTCCATATCCTGTTAATACCGGTTATCTGGGAAAACCTACAATTGTAAATAATGTTGAAACCCTCGCAACAATTCCCCATATAATAGTTAAAGGATCAGAGTGGTATAAAAAATTCGGCACTGGAAAATCTTCTGGTTCCAAACTCTTTTCAGTTTCCGGTGACTGTGAAAAGCCAGGCGTTTATGAATTGCCGTGGGGTACAAAAATAGGTGAACTTCTCGAAATTGTTGGTGCAAAAAATACTAAAGCTGTACAAGTTGGTGGGGCATCGGGATTCTGCTACAACAAGAATCAGTTTGATAGAGCACTTGCTTATGAAGATGCAGCAACCGGCGGTTCTATAATGATATTTAATGAAAGCCGTGACATGTTGCGGGTGCTCGATAATTTTATGGAATTCTTTGTTGATGAATCCTGCGGTCAATGCACGCCTTGTCGTATAGGTAATGTTAAACTACTCGAAGGAGTGAAGATGATTCAGAAAGGTGAGTATACTTTTTCTTATATCAATAAATTGAAAGAATTAGGAAAGTCCATGCAGGTAGCTTCAAAGTGCGGTTTAGGGCAGTCAAGTCCAAATGCTTTTATTTCCATTCTCGAAAGTTTCAGTGAAGAAATATTCACCAGCCAAAACGGAGGTACCAATGAAAACTAATGAAACTTCCCGCGCTCCTATCAGCCAGCAGGCACATGTAATTGAAAAACCGGAACATCCGGAATACATTGGCGGCTCAATAACAGTTGAAATAAATGAAAAGAAAGTCACAGTTCCATTTGGGACAACAATTCTGGAAGCTTGCAGAAAAAATCAAATTTATGTTCCCACATTATGCCATCATGATGATCTGTGCGTTGCAGGTGTTTGCAGAATTTGTGTTGTTGATGTTGAAGGAATGAAAACTCTGCAAGCATCTTGCGCTTTTCCGATAACAGCTCCAATCAAAATAAAAACATCAACTCCGATGGTTCGTAAAGCAAGGAAACATATTATTGATCTACTGTTAAGCGAGCATTATGGAGAATGTTATTCTTGCTTTAGAAATAATAATTGCGAGCTTCAAGCACTTGCAAAAGAATATGGGGTTGATCATTACAATTTTGGTCACGTTGAACATCCAAGATATGAAGTTGATAGTTCATCCTATTCTGTTGTTCGCGATAAAGATAAATGTATTTTATGTAAAAGATGTGTGCGGACATGTATTGATTTGCAGGAAGTAGGCGTGCTTGAAGCAATTAATAGAGGATATCGAACTCACATCGGTACTTTTGGGGATAAACCTTTAGCCGAGGTTATCTGCATAAATTGCGGTCAATGTATAAATCGCTGTCCAACCGGTGCATTAAGAGCTAATGATCCGCGAGATGAAATCTGGGAAGCAATTGATAATCCCAATAAGCATGTTGTTGTTCAAACTGCTCCGTCGCCAAGAGCTGCAATCGGTGAGGAATTTGGAATTGAGCCTGGTCACTCATTTACAGGCGAAATGAACACAGCTTTAAGAAGAATTGGCTTTAACAAAGTGTTCGATACCAATTTCAGTGCTGATCTGACGATCATGGAAGAAGGAACTGAATTACTGCTGAGACTTTACAAAGCTCTTGTAAAGAAGGATGCATCTATAGTTATTCCGCAATTCACTTCATGTTCACCGGGTTGGGTAAAATATCTCGAACATTTTTATCCTGAATTTATTCCGAATCTCAGTTCGGCAAAATCGCCACAGCAAATGTTTGGGACATTGATAAAAACTTACTATGCCCAAAAACATAACATTGATCCGGCAAATATTGTAAGTGTTGCTGTAATGCCTTGCGCTGCAAAGAAGTTTGAATGCAACAGACCGGAAATGACTTCATCAGGATTTAAAGATGTTGATTACGGCTTAACAGCGCGCGAACTTGCACAAATGATAAAAGAAGCCGGAATTTATTTACCTGAAATGCCAAAATCACATTTTGATGATCCTTTTGGTGATGCATCTGGGGCAGGATTAATTTTTGGTGTGACGGGCGGAGTAATGGAAGCAGCTCTGAGAACCGTGATTGAATTGGTCATCGGAGAAAAAGTCGAAAAAGTTTTTGATAATATGAATATTATGCCTGTAAGAGGATTCGAAGGAATTAAATATGCTGAACTCCCAATTACAAAAGTTGGACCAGTGCCTAAAATACTGGCGCATCTTGTTCCTAATTGGGATTGGCTGAAAGGTGTAACATTAAAAATTGCTGTTGCTCATGGGACAGCCAATGCCAAGAAAATCATAGAAGACATTAAAGCCGGAGGTAAATTCAGCGAATGTCATTTCATCGAATTTATGGCATGTCCTGGTGGCTGTCTTGGCGGCGGCGGTCAGCCGATTCCTACAAATGCTGAGATCAGAAAGAAACGAGCGCAAGCAATTTATGCTGAAGATGAATCACTCGGTGTTCGAAAATCGCATGAAAACACTCACGTATTAAATTTATATGAAGAATTCTTGACTGATGGTCCTTGCGGGCACACTGCGCATAAATTGCTTCATACGCACTATACAAAAAGAGGAAAGTTTATTTCGTAAATAACTTTTGTTAAATATAGTTGACGTGCAACTTCAAAATGTCAGTCAGAGCTTGCCCTCCTTAGGCGGGCAGGTCGAAGACTGACATTGTCAATAAATCTTCGCTTTTACTTGCCCAACTTAGAGCGGAGCGGCTCAGTGAGATAAAGAAATTAATTTTAGAGAGAATGCTATTATGCTTTCATTCTTGACATTGACCATGAAAATTGTTTTTTATGGGTCGAATAATAAATTCTTCTCAGAAAAATCATCTAATCTAGAAGATAGTAAGGTACAAAATGAAAAAAGTTATTTTTTTCTGTTTATATATTTTCCTTTCAAATCAATTATTTGCTCAGTCATTCGAGAAAAAACAGATTACTAATTTTAATTACGATTCGAGGGGAGCGAGTTTTCCAATTTATCCAATGGGATATTCTACTCTTTCAAAACCACCATTATTCTATGAGGCGCATGATGGTAACTCTGTTAATATTATGATGATGAGTTATAACTCATATTCAGATAGTTTTTATAGTTCCGTACCAATTACCGCAAATAATTTTAAAAATATTAATCCAATTGCTATGGATAACAATTGGTACCCCAATACCAAAATGAATTTGGTTTGGCAAACAAATGAGAATGGTAACTGGGATATCGTAATGAGAACTTTTTTTGACTCGATTTGGGGTGAGAAAAAATTTCTGCTTGACTCGCCAGGTAGTGAGACAAATCCTAAATGGATAATCAATTCGTATGATTACATATCGAATTATGATGAATTCGAATTTCTATATGAAAAGAATAATTCAGTCTATTTATATCATCAAAAAGATACATTGATTAAGAATGAAGTCGTATTTCAAGGGAACGACACAATATTTTATACACAACCATCAGGAGTATATATTTTTCCATATGGTGGTAGTCCTCAAGCGGGTTTGTATGTAGTCGTTACTGCTCGAAAAACAGATGGTTCGTCCATAATCAAATATCGAATAAGAGATTACTACGATTCTCTATGGAAGCCTATCCAAGTTGCGTTTGATAGTAATTATTCTGAGAATCCCAAATTTTTTCGAATTTACAACGATGCACTACTTAGTTTTGAAAGTAAAGTTAATGGACTAAAAAGTGTAAGTATTTTTACCCGTATCGATCAACTCGGTCATAACTGGGAAGCTATTCGGTTACTAGATGATCCATTGATCCAATATTCTGATTTTACTAATCATTTTTATTTAATTATAACGCAAAGGCAATCTCTAAATACTCTCACGACAAATGCATCGGATTTTGAAATTTACTCTCCCCATTCTTATAAAATTATCAAAAATGACTCAGTATTTGTGACTTTTAATCCACTTTTTTTCCCGGACCAATTATTTTTTACTAATGTTAAAAACACAAGTACATCGATTGGAAATTTGGGAATGTATCCCTTCGGTTATGGCGTTTCTTATGCGATTTGGGAAGACAGTGCAAATGGACATATAAATTTATTTGGTGTTAAAAGACTTGATCCTATTGGAGATGTAAATGATAAAATTATATCAGTCAACTTTATTTTATATCAAAACTATCCTAATCCTTTTAATCCTAAAACTATAATTAAATATGAATTGTTGTCAAGAGACCACGTAACAATAAAAGTGTTTGATGTTTTAGGTAAAGAAGTTGCAGCTTTGGTTAATGAAGAAAAGGATGCTGGTGAATATAAAACTGTATTTGATGGTTTAAATTTAGCCAGCGGAATTTATGTGTATCGTCTTTCAGTTGGAAATCATCATCTAAGCAGAAAGATGATTTTATTGAAATAACTTGAACTTAATCTCTGCTGAAATTTGAAAGAGACAAAATGATATGATACGATTAGTTCCTTATTGGGCAAGTCAGTACGAAGCATTTTGGGATGCCATAAGAAAACGCAACATGTGGTTCATTAAGCTGCGTTATGGTGCTGTGCTTATGCTTACAACTTTAATTCTTGCATCTGAATTTTTTCTCGGGTTTAAG
>Ga0209322_10001029_pt1:0-15000 | contig 16193 bp, 12 predicted proteins | sample Rifsed19ft1_FD_184013 | JGI IMG/M metagenome (GOLD analysis project Ga0209322, IMG submission 184013) | Soil microbial communities from Rifle, Colorado, USA - sediment 19ft 1 (version 2) | ecosystem: Environmental > Terrestrial > Deep subsurface > Rock core/Sediment | place: Rifle... | reverse complement strand
CGTAGGAGTCTGGACCGTGTCTCAGTTCCAGTGTGGCTGACCACCCTCTCAGGCCAGCTACGCGTCATCGCCTTGGTGGGCCGTTACCCCACCAACTAGCTGATACGCCGCGGGCCCATCTCGAAGCGGACCTTGCGGACCTTTTCCGCGGCAGACCATGCGATCCGCCGAGGACATCGGGTATTAGCCCCGGTTTCCCGAGGTTGTCCCCGTCTTCGAGGCAGGTTACCCACGTGTTACGCACCCGTTCGCCGGTAGAGTTGACCCGAGAGCAAGCTCCCGAGCAACCCTCCCTCGACTTGCATGTTTGAGGCACGCCGCCAGCGTTCGTCCTGAGCCAGGATCAAACTCTCCGTCGGACTCTTGTTTAGACGGCTCTCGCCGTCCACTCAAAGGATCCGAGAAGCCCGAACGCTCTCGCGAGCGATCGGTCGATGCGGCTCCTTACCACTATGCAGTTTTCAAGGTTCTAGCGGGGAGATTCCCCGAGGCATCTATCATATATACTCGCCGCCCGATGCCTTGTCAAGCCAACGGAGCGCAGCAGGAAGCCGCCGCGCGCGCCCGGAATCCCGCGTCGTGCGCCTGATGCTCGTTGTACTCGCACTGGGAATTGCCGCCACCCTCGGCGCATATGCCATTCGCCTCTTCACCGCCGGAGGCGCGCTGGCGGCGCTTCTGGTCGGCGCCGCCGTCCTGCTGGCCGGCGGGTGGGGACTGGCGCTGACGCTCGTCGGCGCGTTCGCCAGCACGGCGGTCCTCACCCGCTATCGCCGGAGTGAGAAGATCCAGCCCGAACACCGGCGCGGGCGTTCGGCGTCTCAGGTCCTGGCGAACGGCATCGTCCCGGCCACGGTGGCAATCGCCGGTGCACTCTTTGACCTCTCCTGGGCCCTCCCCGCGGCGGTGGGGGCGATCGCGGCGACGACCGCCGATACCTGGGCGACCGAGGTCGGCCTGCTCAGCCGTCAACCGCCGCGCCTGATCACGACCGGTGCGATCGTCCCCCGCGGCCGCTCCGGCGGGATCACGCTTCTCGGCACGGTGAGCGGAGTGGGCGGGGCGCTCTTCGCCGCGGTGCTGGGCCGATTCGCCGTCCCGGGCCCAGGTGCCTTGGGTATTCTCGTCCCCGCAGCCGGCGGGATGGCGGGTTTGCTTATCGATAGCGTCGTTGGGGCGACCGCGCAGGCGCGCTACCGCTGTCCGGCCTGCGGCGAAGAGGGTGAGGTCGAGGCGTGTACCTGCGGCGCGGTGCGACGTCTGGTCGGGGGCTGGCGGTGGATGACGAATGATACCGTGAACGTCCTGGGCACACTAACGGGAGCGATGGTGGCGATGGTGACATCAATCCCGCGGTAGGGTTTCGGCGCGCGGTTAGTGGCGGAAGTGCCGTTCGCCGGTGAAGACCACCGTCACACCCGCGGCGTCCGCCGCGGCAATGACCTCCGGGTCGCGAACGGACCCTCCCGGCTGGATGACCGCGGTGACCCCTGCGGCGGCCGCCTCCTCGATGCCATCGGGAAAGGGAAAGAACCCATCGGAGGCCAGTACGCTCCCGCGGGCGCGTGACCCGGCTTTAGCCACGGCCATCCGCACACTGTCGACTCGGCTCGTCTGCCCGCCCCCCACTCCGACGGTCTGCTCTCCCGCGGCCAGGACGATGGCATTTGACCGGACATGTTTGCAGATCAGCCAGGCGAAATGGAGATCGCGCCACTCCTCGGGCGCGGGGGCGCGGCGGCTGACCACCTCTCCCTCTCGCGGCGCGCCAAGCGCATCGGCGTCCTGGACGAGTACCCCACCGAGTAGAGACCGCAGCATGCGGGCGGATTGCACAGCGGGAACCAGCGAGCCGTTCGCCTTCGCCTCCAGCACGCGCAGGTTCTTCCGCCTAGCCAGCATCGCCAGCGCTTCCGGGGTGACCTCGGGAGCAAACAACCCTTCCAGGAAGAGCGTCCCGAGCGCGGCCGCCGCGTCCGCGTCAAAGGGCGCGTTGACCGCGAGGATCCCGCCGAACGCGGAGGTGGCGTCCGCGGCGATGGCCCGCTGCACCGCCGCGGCCGTGGTGCTGCCGAGGGCGGCACCGCAGGGCGTGGCGTGTTTGATCAGGACCGCCGCCGGCCGGTCGAATTCCCGCACGGCGGCCCATGCGGCTTCGAGGTCCAGCAGATTGTTGTAGGAGAGCGCTTTCCCCTGCAGCAGCTCTGCCCCGGTGACCTCGCCGGGCAGCAGTTCGGGCGTCGTGTAGAGCGCGGCGCGCTGGTGCGGATTCTCGCCGTAGCGGAGCAGAAAGCGGCGGTGATAGACAACCACCAGAGGATCAGGAAAATCATCGCCGTCCGCCAGACGTGCCGCGATCGCCGCGTCGTAGGCCGCGGTGCGGGCGAAGGCGCGGGCCGCCAGCCGGCGCCGCGTTTCCGGGGAGAGTTGTCCCGTGCGCCGCAGCTCTTCCTGGACCAGGCCGTATTGCGCCGGCTCGCAGACAACGCCGACGCGCTGCCAGTTCTTCGCGGCCGCCCGCAGCAGGGTGACCCCGCCGATGTCGATCCACTCGATGAGATCCTCCCCGCGCCCGTGTTCCGCGGTCGCCGCCTCAAATGGATAGAGATTGACGACGACGAGGTCGATCGGCCGGATCCCGTGATGGGCCAGTTCCTCGGCATGGCGCGGGCCGTCGGCCAGGATCGCGGCGGCAATCGCCGGGTGGAGCGTCTTCACCCTGCCGTCCAGCAATTCGGGGTACCCGGTCAGCGCCGAGATGGGGGTCACCGGCAGGGCCGCCTCGGTCAGCGTGCGGGCGGTACCCGCCGTGGAGATCAGTTCGAACCCGAACTCTGCCAGCGTGGCCGCAAAGGGCACCAGGTCGGTCTTGTCTGAGACGCTGAGCAGCGCTCGCCTCATATGCTCATCCTCCGGCTAGCACGGCCGCGCGAAGACCGGGCAGTAGCCTCCCCTCGGCGATCGCTCGAACCACCACAGGGTAAAGCCGATGTTCCGCTTCGGCCACGCGCGCGGCCAGGGTCGCCGGCGTATCGCCGGCGAGGACAGAAACGGTAGCCTGCGCCACGATCGGCCCGCCGTCCACTCTCTCGTCGACCAGGTGAATCGTGCAGCCACTCTGCGTTGCTCCGGCGGCCAGCACCGCCTCGTGCACGCGCAGGCCGTACATCCCCGGGCCGCCGAAAGCGGGGAGCAGCGCCGGGTGAATATTCAGAATGCGCCCGGGGAACTGGACGACAAACCACGGCGAGAGGATGCGCATGAACCCGGCGAGGCACACCAGATCCACGCGGGCCTCGCGAAGGATCTGGACGAGATCCGCCTCATAATCCTGACGGGGCCGGCCTCGATGGTCGACGACGTGCGCCGGGACCCCGGCCCGCCGTGCCCGGTCCAGCGCGGGAGCGTCCGCGATGTTGGCGATGACCACGGCGACCTCGTATGGGGCGCCGGCCGCGGCGGCATCGAGCAGCGCCTGAAGGTTCGAGCCGTATCCGGAGACGAACACACCGACGCGCATCACGTGAACACCACGTCCCGATTCCCCGGCACGACCCCACCGATGACGCGGGCCGTCTCCCCCGCTCCGCGCAGAATCTCCAGGGCGCGCGCGGCATCTGACAGGGAGACCACGAGGACCATGCCGACGCCGAGGTTGAACGTCCGGCGCATCTCCGCGTGATCCAGCGCGCCCAACTGCTGCAGGAACGGGAAGACCGGGGGGACGGGCCAGGAGGGCTCAAGACGCGCCCGCAGTCCAGGCGGCAATATGCGCACGATGTTCCCGGGGAGTCCACCGCCGGTGATGTGTGCGGCGGCGTGCACCGGCATCGCGTCAAGGAGACTCAAGACCGCCGGCGCGTAGCAAGGGTGCGGCGCAAGCAGGGCGGCGCCAATGGGTGCACCCAGGCTCTCCTCGTACTGCGACAGATCCAGATTCTCCACCAGCCGGCGGGCGAGGCTGTAGCCGTTCGTGTGCAGGCCGGTGGAGGCCAGGCCGATGATCTGGTCCCCCGCACACACGTGCGCCGGGCCCAGGTATGCAATCACGCTGCCGACCATGGCGCCGACGACATCGTACGCCTCTTCGTGGTAGACGCCGGGCATCTCCGCCGTCTCCCCGCCGATCAGCGGGATCCCCAACCGAGCACACGCCTCGCTCATGCCTTCGATCAGTGTAGTCAGCAGTAGCTCGTCCAGTCGACCCATCGTCACGCAGTCGGCGAAACAGAGAGGCCGCACACCGGCGGCGACCAGGTCGTTCGCGCAGTGCGCCACGATGTCCGATCCGATCTCGCGGTCCTGCCCGAGGCGGCGGGCCAGGACCGTCTTCGTGCCGACGCCGTCGATCGTGATGGCGATCTGTGATGTCCCGGCGGGCAGCCGCAGGATGCCGGCGAATCCGCCCCAGGGCGAGACGTCCGGGCCGTACGTCTGCGTGATCGCGGCGCCCAACGTCTCCAGGAGACGCGCCTTCCCCTCCACATCGACGCCGGCGTCACGATAAGTCAGCGGCCCGGCCACACCGCCACCTCCGGAATCTCGCTCGGGCTCGTTGCCGCCACGGGCTCCAGCGCGGCGCGGCCCGCCTCCTCCTCTGTGGGCACGCGCGTCGGATACCGGCCGTCCAGGCAGGCCATGCACAGCGCCTCCGTGGGGAGACGGAGCGCTTCCACCAAACCCGCCTGACTCAGATAGCCCAGCGAGTCGGCGCCGATCTGCTCGCGGATCTCCTCGACCGACCGCGTGGCGGCGATCAACTGTCCGCGGCTGCTGGTATCGATCCCATAGAAGCAGGGGAAGTGGATCGGCGGACTGCTGACCCGCATGTGTACTTCCCGCGCCCCGGCACGGCGGAGCAGCGCCACGATGCGCGAGCTGGTCGTCCCCCGCACGATGGAGTCGTCGACGAGCACGACGCGCCGGCCGTCCACGACCTCGCGGAGCGCGTTGAGTTTGATCTGTACCCCGGCATCCCGCACGGCGGGACTGGGCTGGAGGAACGTGCGCCCGATATAGCGGTTCTTGATCAGACCGATCTCCAGCGGGAGGCCGGACTCCTCCGCATAGCCCATCGCCGCCGAACTGCCGGAGTCCGGCACCGGCACCACCAGATCCGCCGGCGCCGGGTGCTCGCGCGCCAGGATGCGTCCCATCCTCCGGCGGGCCTGATGGACGTTCCGATGGAACAGCACCGTGTCCGGCCGGGCGAAGTAAATGTACTCGAAGACGCAGTGGGCGCGGCGGGGCGCCTCGAGGACGGGAACGGCGCGGACACCCTCCGCCGCGCAGACGACCAGCTCGCCGGGTTCGACCTCACCCAGCGGCTCGCCGCCGACGTGGTCGAAGGCGCATGTCTCCGAGGCCAGTATCCAGAAGTTCGGTCCTCCGCCGAGGATGAGCGGGCGGATGCCGTGCCGGTCGCGAAACCCCAGCACCATGTCCTCGACGAGCACCGTCACCGTGAACGCGCCCTCCAGCCGCGGCATGCAGTATCGCGCCGCCTCCTCTGCCGTGGAGACGGGGGCCCGCGCCAGCAGATGGGCGATGACCTCGGTATCCGTACTGGACGTGAACACACACCCGTCCGCCTCCAGGGCGCGGCGCAGGGCGGGTGCGTTAATCAAATTGCCGTTGTGGGCCACAGCCAGCGGGCCCCACGGCGAGGAGACGACAATGGGCTGGGCGTTGGCCAGCGTGACCGATCCCATCGTCGCGTACCGGACGTGCCCGACGGCGAGCCACCCGTCCAGCGCCAGGATGATCTCCGGCGTAAACACCTGGGCGACCAGGCCGAGGTCCCGGTGCGCTGTCAGCCGGCGTCCGTCGGATGCGGCGATCCCCGCGCTCTCCTGGCCGCGATGCTGTAGCGCGTAGAGCGCCAGGTGAATCAACGGCGCCGCGGGCGTCCGGCGGTCGCGGCAGAGTACCGCGGCAACGCCGCATTCTTCTTTCCAGACCCGCTCGATCGTGGCGTCCATCAGCCGGCCTCGCACCCCAGACTCATCCACGCCCGCCGCAGACGACCGAGCGAAAGGTCGACCGCCACACGCTCGTCTGGGCCGGCGATTCGAAACCGGTCTCCCTCGAGGTGGCCGAGCACGCTGAGAGGAACGTCGTGTGTGGCGGCGAGCGACTGCAGTTCTGTCAGATCATCGGGCGAGACCACACACACCACGCGCGTCCCCTCCTCGCCAAAGAGCGCTGCGGTGTCGACGGGGCCCGGCAGCGTGACGGAGGCGCCGCGATCCAGAATCAGGCAGCACTCCACCAAAGCCGCAGCGAGACCACCGTCCGAGACGTCGTGCGCCAGGGCCACCGCGCGGCGCTGGACCGCCTCCCGCACGCAGGACAGGGTGCGCCCCGCAGTATGGAGATTGGGGCGGTGAAAGCCGGGAGCGAGAGAACTGCAGAATTCGCGCGCGTAGAGCGATCCACCCAGGCCGCTGTCGGCCGCACCGAGGAGGACCAGGAGGTTGTCATCCTGCGGGACCGTCGGCGCCGTCGTCACATCGGGGACGAGCCCGACCATGGCCACCACGGGGGTAGGCAGGATGGGCCCGGCCGGGCCCTCGTTATAGAAGGAAACATTACCTCCCACCACCGGGACCCCCAGCGCCCGGCAGGCGTCGGCGATCCCCTCCACCGCCCGCGCGAAGGTCCAGAAGACCTGGGGGTCTTCGGGGCTGGCGAAGTTGAGGCAGTCGGTCACGGCCAGGGGCACCGCGCCGGCGCAGGCCAGATTCGCTGCCGCTTCCAGGACGGTTGCCAGCGCGCCGCCGTAAGGATCGACGGCGCACCAACGGCCGTTGCCGTCCACAGTGAGCGCCAGTCCCGCGGGCGCGACCTCGGGCAGTCGCAGGACGGCGGCGTCCCGACCCGGGCGCACGACGGTCCGGACTTGGACCATGTGATCGTACTGCTCGTAGATCGGCGCCTTCCCGGCCAGCTCCGCCGTCGCCAGCAGTCGCAGCAGCGCGTGCTCCGCGGCGATCCCGCGCGCGGCCAGAGGCGCGGGGTCAGGGACGGGAACCGGATCGACATGCCGCGCTGGCGCGTGGGTCAGAAGGTCCGCCGGCAGATCGACCACGAGGGCGTCGTCAAACTGGGCGCGGAAGCGCCCGTCGTCGGTCACGCGGCCGACGACCTCCGCCTCCAGACCCCAGCGCCGGTAGACCGCGGCGAGGATCTCCACATCTTCCGGGCTTGTGACCAGGAGCATCCGCTCCTGCGATTCCGACAACAGGACCTCGTGCGGCGCCATGTCCCGTTCCCGGAGCGGCACCCGGTACAGGTCGAGGACCACACCGGTGTCCGCCCGGGCCGCCATCTCCGCGGCGGCGCAGGCCAGACCGCCCGCGCCCATGTCCTGCACTCCTCTAACGCGCCCGGTCTCCAGCGCCTGCAGGGTCGCCTCGATCAGACACTTCCCGGCGAACGGATCGCCGATCTGCACGGCGGCCCGGTCTTCGTACTCTGCGCGCTCGTCGAGGACAGCGGACGCGAAAGCTGCGCCGCCGATGCCGTCGCGCCCGGTGCGCGCGCCAGCGTAGAGCAGGACGGCTCCCGGCGGATCGGCCCGGCCGCGGACCACACGGTCGGTCCGCACCAACCCCAGACAGGCAACGTTCACCAGCGGGTTGTCCCGGTAGCCGGGATCGACGGCCAGTTCGCCACCGACTGTGGGCACCCCGATGCTGTTGCCGTAGCCGGCGATCCCGCCGACGATCCCAGCGAGCAGCCGGCGAGAACGTGCATCGTCGAGCGGCCCGCAGCGCAGCGAATCCAGCAGCGCGATGGGACGGGCGCCCATCGCGAGGACGTCGCGGATGATGCCACCCACTCCGGTCGCCGCGCCGTTGTACGGATCGACCGCGCTGGGGTGGTTGTGGCTCTCCATCTTCCAGACCAGCGCCCACCCCCCGCCGATCTCCACGACCCCGGCGTTCTCGCCCGGCCCCTGCAGCACCCCGGCCCCGCGCGTGGGCAGCCGGCGCAGCACCTCGCGGGAGTGTTTGTACGCGCAGTGCTCCGACCACATCACGGCGAAACAGCGCAGTTCCACCGTGTTCGGCGCCCGTCGGAGCGCGGCGCCGACCGCAGCGTACTCCTCCGGCGAAAGGCCGGACGCACCGGCCGGCGCGCCCTCCGGGGCAACCTCGACACCGACGCGGGGTGGAGCGTGTGCTATTCCCGTCACCGCACCCCCGCTATCGCCAGCAGCACGGACTCGAAGATCTGCCGCCCGTCGGTCGATCCCAGCGGCCCCTCGGCGGAGCGTTCCGGGTGCGGCATCAATCCCACGACATTACCGGCCCGGTTGCACACGCCGGCGATGGCCCGGGCGGCACCGTTCGGGTTGGCCGCCGGCAGCACCTGGCCGTCAGGATCGCAGTAGCGGAAGACGACCTGCCGCTTACTCTCCAGCAACCGGAGCACGTCAGGGGAGGCAGTATAGCGTCCTTCCGCATGCGCGATCGGCATCCGCAGCACCGCGCCGTTGTCCAGTCTCTGTGTGAACGGCGTGCGCGCGCTCTCGACGCGGACCGACACATCGCGGCAGATGAAGCGGAGGTGACGGTTGCGCAGCAGCGTCCCCGGGAGCAGCCCCGCCTCCGTCAGGATCTGGAACCCGTTGCAGATGCCCAGCACCGGCACGCCGCGTCCGGCTGCGGTCCGGACGGCATCCATGACCGGCGCGGTCGCGGCGATCGCGCCGGCCCGCAGGTAGTCGCCGTAGGAGAACCCGCCGGGGAGCACCACCGCGTCGAGCCCGGATAGCGACCGCTCCTCGTGCCAGACCTCCCGCACGTCCTGGGCGAGCACGTGCCGCAGGACGTGCACGCAGTCCCGATCGCAGTTGGAACCGGGAAAGGTAACGACGCCCCAGATCACTCCGCCGTTCCCCCGGCCGTTGCCATCTGTCGCTCCCCTTCCTCAATCCGCCACGTCTCGATCAGCGGGTTGGCCAGGAAGCGCGCGCACATCTCCTCCACGTCGCCGGCGCCGTGGGGCAGAGCGAGCTCGAGGTACTTGCCCGCCCGCACCTCATCGACGGCGAAGCCGAGCGCCCGCAGCCCCTGCCGGATGGCCTGCCCCGGTGCATCCAGCACGCCGGGTTTCAGCGTGATCACCACGCGCACCGTCCTCATCGCTCCTCCTCGCCCTCCAGCGGCTCGCCGACCAGCCGGCGGTAGGCCTCCCGGTACCGCGCCGCCGTGGCCGCCACCACATCGGGCGGCAGGGAGGGCGCGGGCGGCTCGCGGTTCCAGCGGATGCGGGTAAGATAGTCGCGCACGAACTGCTTGTCGAAGGGCTCGAGCTGGCCGTGCCGGTAGGCCGCGGCATCCCAGTAGCGTGAGGAATCCGGCGTCAGCGCCTCGTCGATGAGTAGCAGCGTGCCGCCGGGCAGCAGACCGAACTCGTATTTGGTATCGGCGAGGACCAGCCCGCACGCCACCGTGTGCGCGTGGGCGAAGCGGTAGAGTGCAACCGATACCTCCCGCAGGCGCCGCGCCATGTCTGGGCCGACCGCGGCTTCGAGTTGGGTGAACGTGATGCTCTCGTCGTGACCGGTCGCGGCTTTGGTGGCCGGGGTGAAGAGGGGTTCCGGGAGCGCCGCGCCGGGCCGCAGGCCGGCGGGCAACCGCACGCCGGCCACGCTGCCGGCGGCGCGGTATTCTTCCCATGCCGACCCCGCCATGTAGCCTCGCACGACGCACTCCACGTCGATTCGGCGCGCCCGCCGCACGACCATCGCCCGCCCGCGCAGCACCGCCGGGATCGGTTCGGCAGGAGGCAGCAGCCCGTCGAGGTCCAGGGACAGGCAATGGTTGGGGACCAGATGGGCCGTCCGGGCGAACCAAAACGCGGAGAGCCTGGTGAGGACGCGCCCCTTATCAGGGATCACCGTGGGGAGGACGTGGTCAAAGGCGGAGAGCCGGTCGGTGGCCACCAACAGCAGCCGGTCGTCGGGCAGCACGTAGATGTCGCGCACCTTGCCGCGCGCCTGGAGCGGGAAGGGCAGATCCGTCGCGGCGATGACCGCCACATCGCGGTTCATCGGCCACCCACCGGTTGATGATCCGGTGCCGCTTCGCCGACAAGAACCCGGTCGATGATCATCGGCACGTGGCGCAGGTACGGCGTCAGGTCGAAGCACTGCTCCAGCCGCGCCGGAGCGAGCCATCCCCGCGCGGCAATCAGCGCCCGGAAGTCCCCGTCGGCATCGAGCGCCTCCAGCGCTACGGACTGCACCGCGGCGTAGGCCTCGTCCCGCGGGAGACCCTTCTCCAGCAGCGCCAGCAGGACGGCGTGGCTGAAGACGATGCCGCCGTAGCGCCACAGGTTGCGTCGCATCGCCTCCGGGTAGACGCGCAGGCCGCGGATGACGCCGGCAAGCAGGCGCGTCATGTAGTGGATGAGCGTGGTCGCCTGAGGGAAAGCGATGCGCTCGGCGGAGGAATGGGAGATGTCCCTCTCGCCCCAGAGCGCCTGATTCTCCATCGCGGCGAGGGCGTGCCCCCGCACGATCCGAGCCAGACCGCAGATCCGCTCGCAGAGGATGGGGTTGCGCTTGTGCGGCATCGCCGACGATCCGGTCTGGCCGCCGCGGAAGGGTTCCTCCGCCTCCCGAATTTCGGTCCGCTGCAGCGTCCGGATGTCCGTGGCGATGCGTTCCAGCGTTCCGCCGAGGACCGCCAGCGCGCAAAGAAACTCTGCGTGCCGGTCGCGCTGCAGGACCTGCGAGCTGACCGGCGCGGGGACGAGTCCCAGCGCCGCGCAGACGTGCGCCTCCACACGGGGATCGAGATGCGCGTAGTTGCCCACCTCGCCGGAGAGCTTGCCGACGCGCACCCCTTCGCGCGCCCGCCGCAGCCGCTCCTGCCCCCGCCGCGCCTCGCTGTACCAGAGCGCCGCCTTCAGACCGAACGTGATGGGCTCGGCCAGGACGCCGTGCGTGCGGCCGGCCATCGCGGTGTCCCGGTGCCGCAGCGCCAGGTCCCGCAGCGCGGCCCGCAGGTCGTCCAGCGCCGCGTCGATCAGCTCGGCCGCCCGGACCAGCAGTATCGACTGCGCCGTATCCACCACGTCGGACGATCCCAGCCCGCGGTGCAGGAAGCGGGCGACCGCGCCGGTCTCCTCGGCGACGGAGCGGAGGAAAGCCACGACGTCGTGCTGCGTCTCGGTGCGTTCAATCTCCGCGATCCGGTCCGGCGTGCCCACGCGCGCTTCCCGGCGCAGTTGTTCCGCCGCGGCCGCGGGGATGATCTCTAGATTGGCCTGCGCCTCCGCGGCGAGGAGTTCGATCTCCAGCCAGAGGCCAAAGCGGGTCTGGGGCGCCCAGAGCGCCCGCATCTCCGGGGTGGCGTAGCGGTCAAACACCGCCGGTCACCCGCGGTGCGGTCCGCCGCAGCAGCGTGCCGCGGCCGCGTCCGACGCCGACGTAGGTCACGGGGACACCGACGAGCGTCTCCAGCCGCTCGACGAAATGCCGCGCCGCCGCGGGGAGATCGGCGAACGACCGGATCCCACCGTTGAGCGCCCACCCGGGCCATTCCTCGTAGCTGGGCTGGACGCGCGCCATCACGGCCGTGTGCGGCACCGTGGTCAGGAAGCGGTCGCCGTCACGATAGGCCACGCAGACCTTGACCCGGTCGAACCCGGTAAGAACGTCGAGTTTCATCACCGCGAGTTCGGTAAACCCGGCCACCTCCGCGGCGAAGCGCGCCGCCACCGCGTCAAACCACCCGCACCGGCGCGGCCGTCCCGTCCGGGCACCGTACTCCTGTCCGGCCTCGCGGAGGCGGTCGCCGGTTTGATCGGGCAGCTCTGTGGGGAAGGGCCCGGCGCCCACCGCGGTCGTGTACGCCTTCACCACGCCGATCACGCGGGTGATCTCCGCCGCGGGGATCCCTGCGCCCCCGGCCGCGCCGCCGGGTAGACACGTGGAAGACGTGACGTAAGGGTAGAGCCCCCAGTCGAGATCTCGCATCACGCCCAGGTGTCCCTCCAACAGCAGGCGCCGCCCTTCGCGCCGCGCGCCCGCAAGGAACGCGTGCGAGTCCACCACGTAGGGCGCGAGCTGGTCCCGCCAGGCGAGACAGCGGCGGAGCAGGTCACCCGGCTCCAGGTCGGTGTAGCCGTAGACACCCTGCAGCACCGCCCGTTTCCGCGAGCCCACGTGCCGCACGACCTCTCGGAGGTAGTCGTCTTCAAAAAGATCGCCCACGCGCACACCGATGCGGGCGACCTTGTCGGCGTAGACTGGCCAGATCCCCTGCCGGGTGGTGCCGTGGGCGGCGGCGCCGCGGACCTCCTCCTCCAGTTCGTCCTGCACCACGTGGTGCGGGAAGACGAGGTGCGCGCGGTCGGAGATGCGCAGCCCCGAGACGTCCACGCCGCGGGCCCGCAGGTCGCCCACCTCCTGCAGCAGGATATCGGGATTGACGACCACCCCTGGCCCGAGCAGGCAGATCAGACCGGGATGGAAGATCCCCGACGGGACGAGGTGGAGGCGGAAGGCGCCGCGGTCGTTGACGATGGTGTGCCCGGCGTTGCTGCCTCCGTTGAAACGGATGACGACATCGGCTTCCGCGGCCAGCGCGTCGACCACGCGCCCCTTGCCCTCATCGCCCCAGTGTCCGCCCACGACGGCCGTGGCGCTCATGGTTGGCGTTCGGCGAGCGGATCCAGCGCCGCGGCTTTCTCCTCCACCACCCCCGCCAGACGGGCCTTCTCCTCGTGGAGCCGGCGGCGAAGGTCATCGTCGACCGTGGCCAGGATCTGCACCGCCAATAGCGCCGCGTTGTGCATGCCCCACGACCCCACGGCCATCGTGGCCACGGGGACGCCGGGAGGCATCTGCACGGTGGCGAGCAACGCATCCAGGCCGCGCAGCGGGGTCGCGTCCAGCGGCACGCCGATCACCGGCAGGACCGTGTGGGCGGCCAGGGCCCCGGCCAGGTGCGCCGCGCCCCCCGCCGCCGCGATGATCACCCGCCACCCGCGCTCCTCCGATTCCTGCGCGATCCGGCGGGCGCGCTCCGGTGAGCGGTGCGCGGAGGCGATCGTCATCTCGAAGGGGATCCCGAACTGCCGCAGGACCCGCGCGGCCTTCTCCACTACGGGGAGGTCCGAATCGCTGCCCACGACAATCCCGACCCGCGGCCGCGCGTCGCCGTCGCGCGCCGGTCCCGACGGGCGGTCATCCGCGGCGGGCGCGCCCCCCGTCACGGGGAGAGGTGTGCGGACGCGGCCGATGTCTCGCCGGTACTGCTTTCCGGCGAAGCGAATGCGCTCCGCCGCCGCCAGGGCGCGCTCGCGTGCCCCATCGATCGAATCCCCGCGCGCGACCACGGTGCACACCCGCCCGCCCGCCGTCACCAGACGACCGTCTTCGATCGCCGTCCCGCTGTGGAAGACCAGGACGTCGGGGTCGACCTGGTCCAAGCCTTCTATAGGAACGCCGCGCTCCGCCGCTTCCGGATAGCGGCCGCCGGCGAGGACGATGCCCACGGCTGCGCCCGGGTGCCAGCGTAGATTCAGGTGGTGGACGTTCCCGGCCACGGTGGCCAACAGCATCTCGAGCGGGTCACTGGCGAGCAGAGGCAGGATCACCTGCGCTTCTGGATCCCCGAAGCGGCAGTTGAACTCCAGCACCTGCGGCCCGTCCGCGGTGAGCATCAGGCCGGCGTAGAGGATGCCGGTGAACGGCGTGCCCCGGCGGGCAAGTTCCGCGACGGCGCGTTCCAGAATGCGGGTGACCTTGCGCTCGACGGCGGCATCCAGCGGCACCGGCGCCACCGCCCCCATGCCGCCGGTGTTCGGTCCCCGGCCGCCCTCCAGCAGCCGTTTGTGATCGCGCGCGGGGAGCAGGAGCCGCACCGTGTGACCGTCGGTCACGGCGAGGGCGCTGAGTTCCTCGCCGACGAACCGTTCCTCGATCACCACCCGCCGGCCCGCCGCGCCGAACTGCTCCTCCACCATGAAGCGGAGGACCACCGCCTCTGCTTCATCGCGGTCGCGACAGACCGCCACGCCTTTGCCTCCGGCCAGTCCGTCGGCCTTGACGACGAGCGGCCGGCCGGCGGCGCGAACGTACGCGAGAGCGGCGGCCGCGTCATCGAAAGCCTGCCAATCAGCCGTGGGAATGCCGGCCGCGGTCATCACCTGCTTGGCGAAGATCTTGCTCGACTCGATGCGGGCTGCGGCGCGGGTCGGTCCGACGACGGCCAAGCCGGCCGCCCGGAACTGATCGACAATCCCCGCGGCCAGGGACGCCTCAGGACCCACGACGGTGAGGTCGGCGCCGATGGCCTTGGCGGCGTCGACGAGGGCGGGGCCGTCCGAGAGGTCGAGCGGTATAGAGGAACCCAGAGGAGGCGTGCCGGCGTTTCCCGGCGCGAACCACAGGCGGGGCCGCTGCGGGGATCCGGCGACCGCCCACCCCAGAGCGTGCTCCCGCCCTCCACTGCCAACAATCAGGATCCGGATGGCGCCGCCCCCAGACTGAATGTTCGCCTTTCGGGCCAAACAACGGGCAAATTGGTAAGTTTTCGATAAGATTATGCTGTGAATGGAAGTAATCCCGCAAGAAGGAAAACGTTAAAGTTCGGAATTCCCGGACCATTTCCGTAGAGAACTCGGCGGGAAAGGAAACGGGAGGCCCGGCAATGGGCCTCCCGTGAACAGACCGGTTCCGATGGCGTATTACATGGGCGGCATGGACGGCATCCCCCCGCCCTCCTTCTCCTCCTCCGGCTTCTCCACGACCATCGCCTCGGTCGTTAGCAGGAGGCTGGAGATGCTCGCCGCGTTCTGCAGGGCCGAGCGCACGACCTTACCCGGGTCGACGATGCCGGCCTTCATCATCTCCACGAACTTCCCGGACAGCACGTCATAACCCCAGCCGGCCGCCTGCTGCCGCATCTGCTCGACAATGATCGAGCCCTCCTGCCCGGCGTTCAACGCCAACTGGCGGGCGGGTTCCTCCAGCGC
>Ga0209322_10001026_pt1 | contig 16215 bp, 12 predicted proteins | sample Rifsed19ft1_FD_184013 | JGI IMG/M metagenome (GOLD analysis project Ga0209322, IMG submission 184013) | Soil microbial communities from Rifle, Colorado, USA - sediment 19ft 1 (version 2) | ecosystem: Environmental > Terrestrial > Deep subsurface > Rock core/Sediment | place: Rifle, Colorado... | reverse complement strand
AGAAAAGAAATATTTATTAACAGCAGTGCGGGTTTTACCGTGTCAGTATTGTCTTTTTATGTCAAGTGCGTATCTAGATAGTTGAAAAAAATTGCCTGAGTAATCGGTTAAATTTAAAATGTTTAATATTAATTTATTTTTATTTTCTTAATTAAATCAATTTGCCACTCTTGTAATAAACCATTGTTTTTTGCAACCGCTTCTAAAAACGCTAATTTCTCAGGATGGATTTTTATATCATAATTAATTACTTGAATTCCTTTAATTAATAATTTCTTAGCATTTTTTTTGTCAAAGAACTTTGGGGGCTCAGGATCAATATTAATGTTTAACAGTAAGTTGTTAAGAGAATGTTCGCAGAAATTTTTCTCAAAGCCTAGAGAACTTCCTTCTTTAAAGAATAATTTCATTTCATGATCCCATACATTCTTATCCTGCATAATTAGAATTATCAAAGCACGAAGATAATTACTTCTATCGACTATACTGGATATATGCAATTCTCTTTGTTCTGATTTTTTTTCAGGGTTTCTCATTTTTACCTCATAATAATTATTTGAAGACTAGCATTTTTATTCCAATGTTCCCTTGTTTTATAAAAGAGTTAACTGTCATTTACTTTTTGTAAACGATATCATAAAGATCTTTTCTCCTATCCATCCAATTCAAAACGGCCCCAGTCTGCTTTTGTCGTTTTAATAATTCTAAGTCAACATCATCGATGATTATAGTTTCAATATTCGGTGTGGCTTCTGCCTGTATTGCATCTCTAGTAAAAGGTATATCAGAAGGAGTAAATATTGCAGATTGAGCATAGTTAATATCAAGATTATCAACCGAAGGCAAATTGCCAACGTTTCCAGCAATGGCAACAAATACATGATTTTCAATACACCTTGCCTGCGCACAATATCGAACTCTTAAGTATGCATAGCGTTCATCTGTTGCAAATGGAACAAAAATTATCTGAGCTCCTTTTTCAACGGCAATTCGACCTAATTCGGGGAATTCAATATCGTAACATATTTGAATAGAAATTTTACCTTTATCCGTATCGAAAACTTCTAATTTATTGCCGGGTTTTACACCCCACCACTTTCTTTCATTGGGAGTAATGTGAAGTTTATATTGTTTTCCTAAAGTTCCGTCTCTTCTAAATAAGTAGGAAATATTATACAGATTATCCTCTTCAATAGTAAAATGTGAGCCGCCAATTATATTAATATTGTATTTCACCGATAATTTAGTAAACAAATCCAAATACATAGGCGTAAACTCGGATAATTTTCGCATAGCAACAGCAGGGCGTTCGGGCAGGAGAAATGAAAGAAGTTGAGTTGTGAAAATTTCCGGGAAAAGTATAAAATCGCAACGATAATCAGATGCAACATCGACAAAATATTCACATTGTTTTGCAAACTCGTCAAAATCTTTTATCATTCTCATCATATATTGAACAGAGCAAATTCTTACCGGTGTAGTAGGAATAAATTTACGAGTAGTATCAGGCATGTAATCAAGATTTGTCCATTCAAGAAATGTTGCATATCCTTTTGACTCCACATCGCTTTTCAAGTAGTCGGGGACTAATCGTTTGATTACGAAACCATTGGAGATTTGAGCTGTCAATACTGGATCAACAAGAACTTTATTCACAACTTTATCAATATATTCCCTAGCAGTCATTTGATCTGAATATTTGTAATATCCAGGAATTCTTCCGCCAAGAATAATGCGCATTAAATTTTGCTTCTTTGCAAGTTCTTTTCGTGCATCGTATAATCTTCTCGCTAATTTATATCCACGAAAATCCGGATCAACCATAATTTCGATTCCGTACAGCGTATTCCCATCAAGCGTATGGTTTCGAATAAAACCTTCATCGGCAATTTCTCTCCAACTATGCCACTCAGAATAAAGCGAGAAATCTAATATTAGACTGCTTGATGATGCTACAATTTTATCTTGAAACTGTACGCATAATTGGCCTTCTTGAAAAGTGGAAACTTGACTAGAGAATTGTTCTTTTGACCATGGTTTCATATGAGGGAAACATTTCAACTGCAGAGAAACAACGGATTCATAATCAGATTCCGTCAATTGCCGGAGTATAATATTTGTTTCAAAATTTTTGAGATCAATTTTTTCCATCATGAGTTTCTTTCGTTTTGAGACTTTAATGCTTACTAACTGAAATGATAATAAATTATGAGATTCTAGAATCTTTTGCTGAAAATTTCTTGTGTGGTAATGAATTATATAACCACATAAATCCTAATGACCCAGCTAAAATAGAAGCAATCAATACAGAAATTTTAGAACTAACAATAGTGCTATTTTCACTGAAAGCTAAAAGTGTTATGAATATCGACATAGTAAATCCGATACCCGCAAGTAGCCCAACTCCTATAAGATGTTTTTTTCTTATTTCTTTCGGAAGAGTACATAAGCCCATAGCGATTCCAAAAACAGAAAAAATAAATATTCCTAAAGGTTTACCAAGAATTAATCCAAGAATGATTCCGTAACTATTTGAATTAGTTATAGAACCTATAATTGATGCTGGAAAAAGAATTGCCGTGTTAGCTAAAGCAAAGAGGGGGAGAATAAAAAAAGCAACAGGTTTGTGCAAGAAATGCTGTAAAGAATATGATGAAGATTTTTCATTACCACTGCCAAAGGGAATAGTAAAAGCTAATAAGACACCAGTAATGGTGGGATGAATTCCAGTTTTATACATAAAAAACCACATTATGCACCCAAGAATTAGATACACCCATATCTTTTGAAATTTAACTCGATTTAAAATAATCATCAAAATGAATATCAAAATTGAAAAACCAAAGTATGTAGTAGAAAAATCTTTTGAATAAAACAAAGCAATTACTAGAATTGCACCGAGATCATCAATGATTGCCAATGCCGTCAAAAATACTTTAAGTGATATTGGAACGCGGTTACCTAATAAGGAAAGAATACCAAGGGAAAAGGCAATATCGGTTGCCATTGGAATCCCAAATCCGCTTTGATAATTGGTCCCATGATTTAGTGAGAAATGAATTACTGCAGGAACTAACATTCCTCCCGCAGCTGCAAAAACAGGTAATAAAGATTTTTTGACATTTGATAACTCACCAATATAAATTTCTCTTTCAATCTCAAGACCGACTAAAAGGAAAAAAATAGTCATCAAACCATCGTTTATCCAAAATTCTAATGGTTTTGAAATGATATTTGAATGCCAAAAATTAGTATAGCTCTGGCCGGCAAATGAATTAGCAATTATAATAGATAGTATACTGCATATAAGTAAAACTACCCCTGAAGATTTTTCACTCTGAAAAAATTCATTAAATAATTTTGTGGTTTTCATCATGTGAGATTTTAAAATTTTAGTTTAGAAAATAATTAAATACTGTGATTTAGTTCGTATTTCCAAATCCTAATCTTTTTCAATTTATTTTGAGTATATAAAAAGTCAGGTGATTAAGAAAGACAGTGTTTTGTTGTCACCTTAATCATCAAACGATCAAAGCTGCTATTTAGTAAGCTTGGAATTGATTCTGTTTTCAACTGAGAAGTTCCATCAATACTTTTTACTTTTTGTAAGATTGAATAAAAATGGCTGAGATAATTTAAAAATTGATTTTAGAATACACTAATAAAATTATTAATCATTTGCTTGCATGCATATTAAATTGTTTCCTTCTCATGGTCGGAAAAGGCGGAGATATACCTATTAAACAGATTTGATTTGGAAATAAAACCCACATATTTACCTTTTTTAGTAACAGCTACATTCCAAATTTGTTCTTGCTCAAAGATGTCCAGCAGTTGGTTCATATCAGAATTTATCTCAATCGTGTAAAAGTTTGGGTTCATTACTTCATAAGCTAAGAGGACATTATAAACTTCAGAATGCAGCATCACTTCTCTGATATCATTCAGAGTTATTACACCCAAGAGTTTTCCATATTCATCAACGACTGGGAGAATATTTCTTTTAGTGGTGACAATATTTTTCATGAGATTCCCGATAGTCATATTTGGTAAAATTTTTGTAAAATCCGTTTCAACCAATTCGGTGATATTAATTTGCTGAATAAAATACTTTTCTTTCTCCGATCTGAACTCAATTCCTCTTCTCGCAAGCGCGGCTGTATAAATTGAGTACGGATGAAAATATCTAGATATGAAAAAGGATAAAGCGCTTACAATCATTAAAGGAACAATCAAACTGTAACCGCCGGTAATTTCAGCGATAAGAAATATTCCGGTTAATGGAGCATGCAAAACCCCACTTAATATTCCAGCCATACCAACAGCTATGAAATTTGGGTGGTTAAGATCAGCGACCCCCATGTATTTGAGTAAACTTACTAGTAGGAATCCAGTAAATGCACCTGTAAACAAAGATGGTGCAAAAATTCCTCCGTTTCCACCTGAGTTAAGAGTTAATGAGGTTGCAATTACTTTTGAGAAAATAATCAGAAAGGAAAACAAAATGATAGCTAGATTTTGATCTAAAAAATTAAGCAATAAATTATTTTTTAAGATTAACTCATACTTTCCCGATAACAAATTTATTACGCTACTGTATCCTTCTCCATACAGAGGCGGAATGAAAAATATTAGAACTGATAAAATTAGTCCGCCAATTAAAGCCTTTGACAATTTGTTTGAGTATTTATTAAATATTTTTTCGGATAGATAAGTAGCTTTTATCATATACAACGACACAAATCCGCAAAGAATTCCTAAAAGAATATAAAAAGGTACTGCCTCAATCTGCCATCCTTGAGTTACTAGATAAAATAATTGTCCGCTATATAAAAATTTTGATAAAACTGCTGATGATGCTGAAGCAATAAGTAAAGGAATGAACGAAGCAATGGAAAATTGCGGCAGTAATACTTCAAAGGCAAAGATGACTCCTGCAATAGGACTATTAAAAATTGCCGAGATACCGGCAGCGGAACCACAAGCAAGTAATAGAGTTCTAATCTGGTAATTGAATTTGACTTCCTTCGCTGCATTTGATCCTATTGCAGCACCGGTTGCAACAATCGGTGCTTCTAATCCTGCTGATCCTCCAAAACCAATTGTAATGCCGCTTGTTAATAAATGTGAAAACAAATCCTGCTTAGGAATATCAGATGATTTTCTGAGAATTCTATAAATGATATTACTCAATCCAACAGTTATTTTTCCGTTGAAGAAAAGTTTTGTTACTATCACAGATAGAATAATTCCAAGGAGCGGAGTAAGCGGAAGTAAAAAATTTATTCCTAAATCACTAAAAATTTTTGGCGGCTCTTGGTGAATGAAGAGGACAATGTTTTTTAGCAATACTGCAGCAAGACCAGATATGATACCTACAACTATGCTCAAGAGGATAACGAAGGTTTTAAACTCAACACGGAGTTTCAGAAAAAGTAAACTTTTCTTAATTAATAATTTTGAATTGACTTTTAAGTACTTAAATAGAAATTTCATTATTTAGGAAATAGTTAGTGCAAAGATAAAAAACTCTACTAATTTCTTTCTTAAAAATGATTATATAAAATTTCATTTGTAATCTAAAGAATGACTGCTTTTATCAAGAAGACGCACAATCCATCTTAAATTGATTGAAAAATATTAATAAATGAGTAGAACAATAGCAGTAAACCAATCTTACAATATGCGAAGGATCTGATAAGGTACTTGAGAAATATTCCGTTATATTTCAATTAGCGGAATATAGGAATTAAGACTTTAGGTTGAATTAGTGAATTAAATTGTATATATTTTAAATAAAATATTATTTGTGAGAAAATAATTTGTTGCTTCGGTTTTTCAATATCATCCTAATTGCTGTTTATTTTTTCTGTGGTTATGTTCAGCTAACCGAATACCAGTACAGCAATTCCTTAAAAGATAAGATCTTTAAAACCGCAAAGAACAGCAATCCTGCAAGATCAATCTATATTACGACGTCTCTGCCAAAACATATACTAAATGTTAATCATAATGTATTACTAGATTGCCTTCAAGATGATCATATTAGTTTTTCAAACGTAAATCGTTCAGTAGCTTTCTTCTGCACAACTTTTGACACCAAACCTGTTAAACTGTTATCAATTCTTCCTTTCAATAAAGCTCCTCCATTAGCATAACCATTACACATAAAATTTAATACACTCAATCACTGAGTTGTAGTTACCTATAGTTATCATAGATAGCCATGTAGTGCACTCTTTAAAGTCAGGCTATTTATTAAATCCCGTCGAATTAATTTTAATTTGAAATGGAGTTAAAAATGAAAAGCGAGAAAACCAATAAACCAGAAGAAAACAAAAAAGATGATAATACTTTTATTTATGCGGCTTTCTTATTCGGATCATTAATACTTGGAACCATTTTAGTAATTCTAAAACTATTTGGTTTGTTCTGACATAATAAACGGAATACTTCGTAAAATATAAGTGTTAGTATGTTAACTGGCTGACTATCGAAGCGTTTTTAAATATTCACTTACCCCTTGAAGTACAAAATAAACAGCTTTTGCGCTTATAAATATGTAAAGAATTCGCGACAAGACAGAAACCCCCAACTGACCGAAAACACGTGTTACAAGCGGGGCTAAGGTTAAGATTGGTAAGATAGTCAAATACACAAGTACAGCAGATGATACTGTGATTAAGATATCATTGTTTTGAAAAAGTAAAATTGTTGTAAGTATTGTTCCCGGCCCTGCTAAATAAGGAAAACCGAGAGGGAAGATCGCTATACTTTTATCATCGGAAACGGGTGAACTTAAAGTTTTTGCTCCCAATATTACACCTCTTGCTGCAACAACGAATACTAATATCCCTCCGGCGATTTTGAAGGAAGCGGTATCAACTTCAAATATATTTGTTAGCATAAAATCACCAAACAAAGCGAATAATAAAACTATAGTGCCTCCTGTAAGCACAGCTACTTTGTAAACATAATTTCGTGTAGGTTTATCCATATGCTGAGTTAAATCAGAAAATATTGGTAGGTTTCCAATTGCATTTACCATGCTGAATAAAACTAAATAATCGTGAAGTATTTGTTTTAAAATATCCATATTATTTTGATGTTCCTTTCGTTCTTCCCATCCAATCATAATTGGATGCTTCTCCAAAATGCTCTTTAAATATTCTGTAGTACAATAATTCTTCTTTTGAGCTTAAATTCCAACCGTTTGGGAGAATTCTTTCAGTTGATAAGTCTTTATCTGTGACTTTTTTTGAAGCATAATCAGAAATTAATTCATAAACACCGGCGCCTTCCCAGAATTTTGCTTTTGTTCGATTCAGAACAGAAGAGGGTAGTGCATCTTTAACGGCTTGCCTGAGTATCCATTTTTCCACTCCATTACTCAATTTATATTTTGCAGGAATTGATAATGCAAAATTAAATACTTTTGGATCAGCGAATATTACATGAGGAACGGTAGAATGAGCTGAGGCACATCGATCAACCCTTTGAAACGCCGTATTGTGCAAACGACCCGTGATATCAATTAATTCATCCGCAATTGAATTTTGTGGTATTGATTTTATGTATTCATATCCGGCAAAAAGTTCGTCTCCTCCTTCTCCCGAAAATATTTCCGGAACATAATCCGATGCTGCTTTTGCCGCAATATAATTAATAATGCTGGATCTTATTAATAAAGCATCAAAGGATTCAAGATGATAAATAACTTCGGGTAATTTGCTAATCATTTCATTGAATTCAACAATTACTTCATGATGAACTGAACCGATATGATTCGCAACTTCTTTAGCAAATGCCAAATCAGATGCATTTTTCAAGCCTGCTGAAAATGTATGAAGTGTTTTCACAAAGGGACGTGCGATAGAAGCAATTGTACTTGAATCTAAACCACCGGAAAGCCATGAACCAAATGTATCTGATTTGATTCTTTCAGCGATTGATTGTTCAAGTAGTTTTCTCAGACTTATTGCAATTTGATCGGAATGTTCATTTGATTCTTTTTGTTTTTCTAATTGAAAATATTTTGTGAGTTGATTGTCAGACAATCTATGGCCGGGTGGCATTTCATTAATATCAGTTGTAGCATGTAAAAGTGATTTTACTTCTGAAGCAAAACAAAGTGCATTCTCTTTTGTTCTTCCGAAGTAAAGCGGAGCAATTCCCAATTCATCTCTTTCAAGAATGAGGTTACCATTGTTTATTTCAGCTTTTGCAAGATGTCCATTGCCAGCAGTATCCTGAACAAATATTTTCTCAGTAGAATTAAAAGCAAAATCTTTTTGCGATTGCGGCCAAACAACACCAATTGTTGCTACTTCAGTCTCAAGAATTCGCTTTCCAACTTTCCCTCTGAAAGCAATTTTTTCAAGCATTTTATTTACTAGTTCATTTTCGCCTTTTCTTTTAATTCCAGCTATACCAGCCATTTTTATTTTCCTTATAAATTTTGTAGGATTTTACTAGTTCTTTCTGTTTCATTAATCGGTTCGCCTGATTGATTATCAACGGAGTACCATGCACCATTAATTAATCTCGTAAGAATTTTTCCGCATAGATGAGGATTGCCCTGAAAGTGGGGGGCGTCAAGTAATCCTATCTTAATAGACTTCTCTATTAAAAGCGGATTAGTCCATGAATCATCACCTGTATTTGAACTTAGTTTTTTAAGTGCATTTAACAAAATGTGCGTCTCTTGCTTTAATTCATCTTTACGTTTTATAACTACTGGATCAATTGTCATATCCGGTAAACCAAATAGACAATTTTGAAGTACTCCATGAATAATGTTGCAGCTATTAATTAGCTCTTCCGGATAAACCGCATGGTCTCCCTCACTATACCCAACAACATGAAGAATATGAGGTTTTAGAGATAAACTGATCAGCGCTGAAGCAGCTAATTGCCCTTGAGCAACGGATGGTATTGAAGAAAAATGTGCAATTCCAGCACGAACCTCTCGAATGACTTTGAAATTTCCATCTTCTAATTCTTCAATCAATTCCTTTTTTGCAAGCATCTTAGCAATATCCATTTGTGGAGAAGTGCCTGGAGGAGTATTAAACATGAATTGTGATACATAATTTTTTACTCCCATCTGCTTAGCATTGTATGCTGCAAGAAAAGCCATCGTAACTGCTAGAGAATCATGGGCATCACGCAAACTCCATTGGTGTGATTCATTAACCTCAACAGGAATCCCTTTTTTAGCATACCATTTCATCACACTTTGATTTTCTTTAACTGCTTCAGATATTGGTCTGGTTGATCGTCCGTCAATTACACTGTACCAACATAATGGAATCGCTGCCCAAGCGTTGTTTATTGTTTCAACACTCATTTTCGCCCATTTGAGTAAATCATTTGTTCCAGCATAACATCTGAGCAACGGAAAATTTCCAGCTCGAGAACTAGAATAAATTGCTTTGAGATCTTCGGCAGTTCTAACCGGAACACCACCGGCGCCATCTTCCTTCGAATCCATTCGCTCCAGATGGAAAAAATGCTCTTGGGCATTTTGATCAGTTCCAAGCGATATAATATCACACACCCCTGCTTCTGCAATTTGTTTAATACCTTCTATTGTTTCTTCAACGGTTGGTCTGCCAAAATGGTGTCTTAACAGGGGATATGGGAATTTTTGTTTTATACGGTCTAAAAGATTGTCTGGAAAAGAAAATTGATCTGCAATTCCTTTAGAACCTCTTAGATAAGATTTTAATTCGTTAATTGATTCTCTACCTGAGAAAACCTTTTCGAATAATTCTGATTTTTCTGCTGCCAATGCAGCAGGGGGAGTACCGCCAAAAACAAATTTAATCCCTGATAAATTTTCATTTTGAAGAGCAGACTTTAATTCCCGAAAAAGATTAGTTGCTACTTTTGGTGTTAGACGATAACTTAACGCAACAATATTTGGATGTTCAGCTTTAATTGCATCAACAATTCTCTGAATAGAAACAGCGGGACCTAATGAAAGAGTAGTATATCCCTCGGATTCAGCTATCTTTAGGAAACGATGTAATCCTCCAACATGTACACAATTACCTAATGCAGCACCCAATATTTTTTTCATTTCGCACTCCTTTCGTCAAGTGATTAGGACTTAAGTGTTGTATCGTATTCTCCAATGGATAGTAGCCTTAATTCTTTTAATGAAAGATTTTCAATGCCAAGTTTTTCAACTGTGCGACCCTCTTCCCAATAATTGCAGTTGTTTAGTCTGGAAGCTAATTCAATCAAGGAATTTATAACCGGCGTATCAACTCCAAATTTTTTACCAACCGAGGCAATTGGAACCAAACTGGTTGGGACATCTTCACTTAGATAACGAACACGTAAAGTACGGGGTGCCATGATACCACGATATCCAGCATTCTTACGCATGGCTTCAAACAAATTATCACCAGTAGTACCATAAGCTAAGTAAAGCCATTCTCTTGCAGTTAACACTCTTATACCTAATGCTTCGGCAACTGAAACACGCTCACTATCAATTGCTTCCAATACTTTAACGACTGACTGAGTAGCACCTTCGTGATAAAATTGGAATTCAGCATCATCTTCAATCCAACCTGCATTAAGGATGGTAAGTGCCGGATGAAAGACACTACCAATGTTTTCTAAACTCGTTTTAAAAATATTATCGCCCGCAACAAATTGGGGATATGCCGTTCGCAATTTCTTTAATACATTCGGAATAAGATGAGCCCTAATCGAAGCAACCGGGATTGAATTTTTAATTCGAAAGATTCTTACCTGTGCAGGACCCACAACTCTGGAAGCATAGATAAAAGTTTGTGCTTCAGCAACAATGACATCAGCGGTTACTCCTTTACTCAGAAGCACTTGTTTAAATTCAAGTGCACCAAATGTTCTGCCGGGGTGAAGAACTATTATTTGACCATTTGTTAAATATGGAGCAATATTCTCAGCCATCCATTTATGAGCGGTAGCCGGTACCACGACCATAATGAGTTCCACATCTTTTATAGCATCTTTCATTGAAGTTGTTGCTAACGAAATTTTTCCATGTCCTTCAATTTCACCAACCACATCAATTTCCCCTGTTGATTTGACTCCCCAGAGCCGTTCCTCACTTCGATTAAATAATCTTACTTCAAAACCCATTAAAGATAAATGCCCTGCCATAGCCAATCCGCCATTGCCGGCACCGAGTACAGCGATGGGAGATTTTAATTCGGATGCATTGTTAGAATTCATTGATGACCTCCTTTTTTTATGGAGTTGAAAGTAGATTTTTACCTGGCTAAGATTATTTTTTGAACAGTAATTTCTGCAATTAAATTTTCATTTTGGTTCTTTGAAATAAATTTGCAGAGAGCTAACATAAGAAGCTTTCTATGGTGCGTTAACTAATTGCAATATAAAAAAATAAACTAAAAAGTAAAGAGAAGCATTAAAATTATTTAATTAAACCACTTTGTGGACTTCACTAATTTTAATTTTGAGTTACTTTTACCCACATAAGTGATTTAGAATAAAGTGCAACATTATAAAAATTACAATAGGCAGAACTATTTTATTAAAAAATTTAAAAGACTGACGGTGCAAATATGACTTGATAAAGAAAAATAGTAATCAATCTTTCTTTTTCCCCACAGTATTCATAAAGTCTCCGATAAAAGATTTACCGCTTAATAAAATAATTGTTATTAAGATAATTCCTAATGATATCATTATTGTAGTAAATCCGATTACAACAATTTGGGTTGCAATATCAATTTCTACAAGAGCCATGGAAGCAAAAAATAACAACGACACGAACTTTACAAATCGTGAGATGATTGAAAAGTGTGGGACATCCTCTTTAAGCAAAGCGTTATAAACTGAATTCGATACTCTGCCCGCGATTATCCAGCCAATTCCTAATATTAAAAATGCAATTATTAGTCTAGGGATAAATAATACACCTTGCTGAATCAACGTCGATAAAATTGTGAGTTTCATAGCTGCTAGTGCAGAATTCAAAAAAATTAAAAAGACTATGAAGAAAACAAAATTACCAAGGAGATTAAAAACGGCATATCTTATATCAGCTTTAGAAAGTGCCCTGCGCCATTGTAATCTCAAAAATAATCTTTCAAATCGCAGTATTACTAAAATCTGAATTGTAATTCTTTTTGCTATCCAACCAATAAACCAACCGACTAAAAGCAAAATAATACCGGCCAGAAGACTGGGCAGATAATTAATAATTTGTGAACCAAAATCAATAAATGGGCTTTCAAGACCTTTATCCATTTTCAACTCCTACTTGTTTAGGTGTTTTTAATAAAAGTTTCCAAAAAGGTTCTCGCTCTTCATACTCCTTTACCCATACAACCGGGCAAGCCGACTGTTCTGTTATCTCTTGGGCAAGAGAACGTCCCAATAACAATTCTAGAAAATCACCGGTTTTTCCTCCCATAAGTAGCATATCGGCATTTTTTGATTCCTTCACTATTCCTTTGACAATATCTGCATCCTTAATAATCTTTACATCAGCTGGCAGCGAATTTTCTCTTATTAGCTGATATACTTTATTTTCTCTTTCTTTTCTTTCTTTTTGAGTAGTTTCGGGCTCGTAAACAAGAAGGATTTTTATTTTACATTTGAAATAATCCAAAAGAGCAGGTGCAATTTCTGTTGCAAGCATTGCATGAATATCTACTGTGAATGGAATCAAAATGGTTTTAATGTTTTCTTTTTTAAAGTTTCCGTGCACTACGGCAACTTCACCAGGAAATTTGCTAATTACACTATCTATAATCGACGAAAAGAATCTCTCAAGAAAATCCGGGTTTTTCTCCCTCCCAACAATAATAAAATTACATTCTTCCTCTTCAGAAGTATGAACAATTCCCTGGGATATTCTGTGGGAGACATTTAGAATTGCCCTCGAAGGAATACCAGCTTCTGAAGCAAAATCTTTTGCAATATCAAAAAGTGGTTTTGCTCTTTCATAATCAACTAATTCCGAAACGAGAGGACTTCCTTCCTTGACTTCGCTAACATGCAAAAAAATTATTTCTGCATTTGATTTTTGCGCGATTGCATTTGCTAAATGCGATAAACTGGTTACAGATTTCCTATTAGCCAATGGAACAAGAATCTTATATTCTTTTTTCTCAAGTTTTTCTAATGATTTTACTTTTCGTACGTGCTGAATTTCACGTTTTGATGCATAAAATCTATAGTTGACTAAACCTATGCTTACCCATACTGCTGTAACTATCCAGGCAATAGGACTGTAATTGAACATGTAGATTGCCAGAAATAGAAGTAATATAATTCCAAGGATAGATAAATAGGGAAATAGGGGAGTAAAAAATCCTCTGTCAAGATCGGGTCTTTTTTTGCGTAATCTGATAAGAGTTATGTTGACTTGCATAAAAAGTAAAAGAAACATGATATCTGCAGCACTTGCTACATCTTCTATAGGAAGAGAAACCGCCATAATAACAACAAGAAAAAGCGAAAAGATGATTGATAGGTGAGGAGTAAAGTTTTTTTTATGGACTTTACTGAAAAATGTTGGAAAATTTCTATCTCGTCCCATGGCAAAAGCTACTCGGGAAGAAGAGAAAATTGTTGCATTAAGCGCAGACATCGTGGAAATAATACCGCCGATTAGCAGCATGATTCCACCACCGATAAAAAATGTTTTTGCAACTTCAACAAGCGCAGTCTCTTTATGCGAAGCTAAATAATCCCAGGGTGTAGAACCGTCAGCTGGTTTTACTGCACCTAAAGCTGTAAAAGCAATAAGAAGATAAATTGGAACAACAATGATAAGAGAAAGAAAAACTGCCCGAGGAATATTCTTTTTAGGGTTTTTGATTTCCTCTGAACATTGAGATATAACCTCAAATCCTTGGAAAGCTATAAAAGTTAATCCCATCGCTTGGAAAACGCCACCCCATCCATGAGGAAGAAATGGTGAAAATGCTTCATGCCAATCTGGACGATGAAAAATTAAATTTAATCCGAACCCGATGAAGATTATCAATATAATGATTTTAGCTATTGTAATAATATTTCCAACTTTACCTGTTTCTGAAGCACCGCGGAAATTTATATAAGCAAAAACAATAGCTGTAATTGCAGCGAGAATTTTTTGAGGTGATAAATATCCCCAATGCGGCATGACGATATTGAACTCGTGTAGCACCAATTCAAAATAAGCACCAAAACCAAGAGCATATAGACTGCAAGCAACTGCATGAGCAAACCAGCTCATCCAACCCGAAATGAAGCCATTCCATTTGGGTAAACCTTCTTTAACCCAAAGATATCCGCCACCAGCATCATGGTAGCAGGAACCTAATTCTGCATAAGAAAAAGCAGTTAGAAGTGCAACTAAGCCATTCAGTGAAAAGGTAATTATAAGTCCAGGCCCAGCCACTCCAGCAGCAATCCCTGTAAGAACAAAAATTCCGGCACCTATCATTGCACCAACACCAATAAGTGTAGCATCCATTAAACCCATCTCCCGGCTGAGATGAACTTCTGTATCAAATTTTTTCATAGGAAAATTTCCAGGTTAATCACTTAAAACTAAGTTAAGAAAAAATAATTAAAATTGCCCAATTCATTTTTATTAAAATGGTTTTGCAATTCTATTTTTATTCAAAATAATTATTAGAAATTAATTCATCAATGGTTGATTATTAAATAAAAAAATAATTACTGATGAGTTTTGTTATAGGTCGCTTGCGCGAATAGGGCTACTAATTCCTTTAACCGCGATTAAGAAAGCCAATTAAGTTGAACGGATTAAAATTTAAAAATATTATGACATGTGCAATAAATTATTTTATATTAGCGTAGTGTCATAAATACCAGATAATCCAATGTTATTATTATAAGAAAATATTTTAATGACCCAAAATTTTGTTTCAAAAGAAATATGATGAATTCGAATGTTATTCTGATATTCCTTAGCATTATTGTGATTAGCTCGTATTTGTTCAATCTCCTGAGCAGATGGACGCGTATTCCATCAGTTCTGCTTCTTATCGCATGCGGAGTTGGTCTTAGATATGCATTCAGCATAAACGAATTCGATATTAAGTCAATTAATACTTTGGTTGAATTATTTGGCGACGCTGGATTGATAGTCATAATACTTGAAGCAAGTCTTGATCTAAAACTTGAAGTTAAGAAGCGAAAATTAATTAGAAGCTCCTTTTTATCTGCTCTTTTTATTTTAATAATCTCTTTGGTTGCTACAGCGTTAGCTGTATATTATTTTTTGGCAGTGCCATTTCGTACAGCATTGGTTTACGCTCTACCTCTTTCCGTAATCAGCAGTGCAATTGTAATTCCAAGTGTTGAACATCTCAGCGAATCAAAGAAGGAATTTATCACTTACGAGTCTTCACTGTCCGATATTTTGGGAGTTCTTTTATTCAATTATCTAATATTTGAAGAATTATTTAGTATAAGTTCATATTTAAATTTTTTCTTCTCAATCATTATAGCGTTAATCGCTTCGATACTTTCAACATTTTTATTACTTTATTTGGTAACTAAGTTAGGAACGCAACTGAAATTGTTTTTACTAATTGCTATACTGTTTCTATTTTATGCCATAGGAAAAATTTATCATTTCCCTTCGTTGATAATAATTTTAGTGTTTGGGTTAACGCTTAGCAATCTTAGATTGTTGATTCATCCAAGGACAAAGTGGATAATAGATCTCGATACGCTTTCCCCAATCATTCAACAATTCAAATCTCTTACTTCGGAATTCTCCTTTCTGATTCGCACTTTTTTCTTTTTATTATTTGGTTTTACAATTGATCTTAGTTCTCTTACAAACCCCGATGTATTGTTATTAGGTTCAATCATATTGCTAGTATTACTTGTCGTAAGATATCTTTACTTCAGGTTTATAATAAAAACGGAAATATTTCCAGAAATCTTCCTCATGCCTAGAGGATTGATAACGATATTGCTTTTCTATTCAATACCAGTTCAATATCATATACCATATTTTGACAAAGGTGTTTTATTCTTTGTAATTATTGGGACTAGCCTGCTCATGTCCCTTGGATTGATTTTATTTAAACCCAAAGCAGTCTCGATGACGGATTTAGATCAAAATGTCTAAGAGAGCTTGATATCATACTCGTAAAATAATTTTTCAAGATTTTAATTCGGTTAATAATATATTTAATAATCATTTTTTATATTTTAACC
>Ga0209322_10001015_pt1 | contig 16269 bp, 13 predicted proteins | sample Rifsed19ft1_FD_184013 | JGI IMG/M metagenome (GOLD analysis project Ga0209322, IMG submission 184013) | Soil microbial communities from Rifle, Colorado, USA - sediment 19ft 1 (version 2) | ecosystem: Environmental > Terrestrial > Deep subsurface > Rock core/Sediment | place: Rifle, Colorado... | reverse complement strand
AAAGCAAAGACCCCGCTCTTTCCGAACTCTTCATCGTCGAAGGCGATTCCGCCGGCGGTTCGGCAAAGCAAGGTCGTGATCGTGCTCACCAGGCTATTTTGCCCCTCGGCGGTAAAATATTAAACACCGAGCGGGCCCGCCTGGACAAGATCGTTGAGTTTGAAGAATTGAAGGACCTTATCGTCGCCCTGGGCGTTGGGATAGGAGAGACCATCAATCCCGATAAACTCCGCTATCACCGCATCGTCATCATGACCGACGCCGACGTCGATGGCGCCCACATTTCCACCCTGCTTTTGACTTTCTTCTTCCGGCACCTCCGGCCGGTCATCGATGGGGGATATATCTATCTGGCCATGCCCCCCCTGTACAAAATCGCCCACGGCAAAGTCGAAAAATACGTCTACACCGACCAGGAAAAGGAAGATTATTTGACCACTCTTGAAAAGAATGTCCGGGAGAAAGTCGGTATCCAGCGCTACAAAGGTTTGGGTGAAATGAACGCCGAACAGCTCTGGGAGACAACCATGAATCCCGCCTCCCGTACCTTGAAAAAGGTCCGGGTCGAGGATGCCGCCCGCGCCGACGAAGTTTTTTCAATTCTGATGGGGGAGGAGGTCGCCCCCCGTAAGAAATTTATTCAGACCCACAGCAAATTAGCCAATTTAGACGTTTAAAATTTAATTAATCAAACTATGATCACCTACATCATTGGTCACAAAAAACCCGATTTAGACGCCACTGTTTCCGCTATCGCCGTGGCCGAGTTCAGGAAGTTAAGGGGCGACATCAACCCCACTCCCGTCATCGCCGATCCGATCAACCCCGAAACCGAGTTCGTTCTGGGCAAGTTTGGGGTTACCGCTCCAAAGTTAATTACCACCGCCGACATTAAACCGGAAGACAAAATCGTCCTCGTCGACCACAATGAACTCGATCAAAGACTGGGTAACTTGCCCCAAGATCAAATCATCGCCATCATCGACCACCACAAGTTCAATATTAATTTGAACCACGCCATCAAGATTACGGCCCTGCCCATCGGCTCAACCAACACCATCGTCTATCTCAAATTTAAGCAATACGGTTTCGCTATCGAACCCACCCTGGCCAAGTTGATGCTTTCGGCTGTCCTCTCCGACACGGTTGGTCTAAAGTCAGCCACAACCACCGACAAGGACCGCCAGGCGGTGGCTGACCTGGCCAAAATCGGTGGCCTTACCGACGTTGACGCCTTGACCCTGGAAATTTTCAAAGCCAAAAGCAATATCAGCAGTCTCACTCCTGAGCAAATCGTCAAGAACGATTACAAAGTTTTCGAGTTTGCCAAAAAAACTTTCATCGGCCAGATCGAAACAGTCGAACAGGCAGCGGTCATCACTAACCGCAAGACTGACCTCCTGGCAGCAATGGGGGGGGTCAAAAAGAGCGAGGGCGTCGACCTCATCTTCCTGGCTATCTCCGATATTTTGAAAATCAATACCAAACTTCTCCTCCTGGGCAAAGATGAAACCGAAATGGCCCAAAAGGCCTTCGGCGGCCAAGCCGTCAATAACGTTTTGGACATCGGACCCAAATTAAGTCGCAAAAAAGACATTTCTCCGGCGATAGAAAAAGCTCTCGCCGCCTAATCATCTATGGATAACGAAGAAAGCAAACTACCAGTCGACGAACTCGCCTCCGAGACCATTGGAGAACTATCCTGGGAGACGGAGAAAACCCAGTTCGGTCTGATCAAACCGGTCAGGATCGTCGAGGAAATGGAACGCTCCTATCTCGACTACGCCATGAGCGTCATCGTCGCCCGCGCCCTGCCCGATGTCCGCGATGGCCTCAAACCCGTCCACCGCCGCATCCTTTTTGCCATGAAAGAGATGGGCCTGACCTATAGAAGCGCCTACAAAAAAAGCGCCCGCGTCGTCGGAGAGGTCTTGGGTAAATACCACCCCCACGGCGACCAGGCCGTCTACCAAACCCTGGTCCGTTTGGCCCAGGATTTTTCCATGCGCTATCAGCTGGTCGACGGCCAGGGCAACTTCGGCTCGGTTGACGGCGACTCCGCCGCCGCCATGCGTTATACCGAGACACGTCTTTCAAAAATCGCCGAGGAAATGCTCGCCGATATCGACAAAAATACCGTTGATTTCATCGACAACTTCGATGGCAGTCAACAGGAGCCAACCGTTTTGCCGGCCAAACTCCCGAATCTTTTATTGATGGGTTCGGACGGTATCGCCGTTGGCATGGCGACGAAGATTCCGCCCCATAATCTGAACGAGGTTGTCGCCGCTATTGCCGCTTTAATTGACAAAAGTGAGATTACTGAGACCGAAACAATCGGGGATAACGAACTCGAATCAGTCAACAGCGGGAAACTGGTTGGTAAACTGGAAGCCAATATTGAAATCGAGGAACTGATCAGCCATATCAAGGGCCCCGACTTTCCGACTGCCGGACAGATTTTTGACCAAAACGAAATCAAAAAACTCTACCTTACCGGCAAGGCGAACATTGTTAACCGGGGAGTGGCCGAAATCATCGAAAAGAAGAACGGCCGCTACCAAATCGTCATCACCCAATTACCATACCAGGTCAACAAAGCCAAGCTCATCGTCCATATTGCCGACCTGGTCAAAAAGAAAAAACTCGACGGCATCTCGGATCTCCGCGACGAATCTGACCGCAAGGGCATGACCGTCGCCGTTGAACTCAAGCGCGACGCCAAACCGAAAAGTGTCCTCAACAATCTCTACCAGCACACCGAACTCCAAAGTAGCTTTCCGGCCAATATGGTCGCCCTCACCTCCGATGGCACACCGCATCTTTTGAACCTCAAACAGATCCTCACCGAATATACCCACCACCGCCAACACGTCGTCGTCCGCCGAAGCCAGTTCGAACTGAAAGACGCCAAGGCCCGCGCCCACATTCTCGAAGGCTTACTCAAAGCTCTCGACGTTATCGACGCAGTCATCGAAACCATCAAGAAGAGCGAAAGTACCGATGCCGCCAAGACAAACCTGATGAGCAAGTTTGGCTTCTCTGAACTTCAGTCACTGGCCATTCTCGAGATGCAACTGAAGAAACTGGCCCACCTCGAACGGGAGAAGCTCCAAAACGAATACGACGAGTTGATGAAGAAGGTCAAATTCCTCATCGCTGTCCTCAAAGACCCCAAGAAAGTACTTCAAATAATTAAAGACGAACTTAAGGCCTTGGCCGAAATCTATGGTGATGCCCGCAGAACCAAAGTTTACAAAAACGCTGTCGGCGAATTCTCCGAGGAGGACCTGATCGCCAACGAAGAAACGATTATCACCCTGACCAAGACCGGCTATATCAAACGCATGCCCATCGATACCTTCAAAAGCCAGAGGCGGGGAGGCAAAGGTGTCGCCGGTATGACCGTCAAGGATACCGATGAGGTCAGTCTTCTGGCCTCAGCCAACACCCACGACTCACTTTTGGTCTTCACCAGCAAAGGCAAGGTCTTCTCACTAAAGGTCTGGGAATTACCGGAAGGGAGCCGGGTGGGTAAGGGTCAGGCGATTATCAATCTGATCAATATTGACACCGACGAAACGATTCAGTCGCTTTTGCCAATGAGCAAAGAAGTCATCGCCAGCAAGTTTTTTCTTTTCTTCACCACCAAAGACGGCACCGTCAAACGGACCAAAATAGGGGACTATCAAAATATTAGAAACAACGGTCTCATCGCCCTTAAACTCGAGGCGGGGGATAAGCTGGTCTGGGTCAACCGGACTTCCGGCACCGACCATATCCTGCTGGTTACCAAACAGGGTAAATCAATCAGATTCCCGGAAAGCGACGTTCGCCCCACCGGCCGCGATACCATGGGTGTCCGGGGCATCTTACTGGCGACAGGGGACTACGTCGTGGCCATGAAGAGCTTCGACCCCAAGACCATCAGCGCCGACAAAAAGAAAAAGATATTTACCGACCTTCTCATCGTCACCGAAAGGGGTATGGGCAAACGAACCCCGCTGACCCAATATCCGACTCAGAAGAGGGGAGGCCAGGGGGTCAAAGTGGCCGAAACCACTGACAAGACCGGTCAGATCGCTAACGCGCTCTCCATCACCGAAAAAGACATCGAGCTTCTCATTACCACCAAAGAAGCCCAAGCCATCAAGCTCCCGATCAGGAACATTCCCCAGTTACAACGCTCCACCCAGGGGGTGATTTTGATGCGCTTTGCCAAGACAGGCGATACCGTCGCCGCCATTACCGTCGTCTCCGAATCCGAAGCAGAAAAATAACCCCACCTCCGAGGTGTAATTGAGGTGTGATTTTCTATTTCAGAAATTTGTCGTGGATTTGTTTCAATTGCGGGTTGGTGACGTGGGTATAGATTTGGGTTGTCGCCACATTCTTGTGGCCCAGGATTTCCTGAACACTGCGTAAATCCGCTCCGTTCTGTAACAGATTTGTGGCCATGGAATGCCTTAGCGTATGAGGCGAAACTTTTAACGGCAGTCCGGCCATCAGCCGATACTTCTCGACAATCCGCTGGATCGACCGCACGGTTAAACGCATCTTCTCACCGCCGGTCGTCGGATCCGCTTTCTTCCCGGCAATTCTGATCCACAAGGGTTTGTTGGCATCTTCACGGCTTCGCAGCCATCTGGCCAGCCAGTCGGCCGCCCTCTGGGTCAGAAAGACCACCCGCGGCCGCCGTCCTTTACCGATAATGCCAAACTCCCGTTGTTTCAGGTCAATCTTATCCCGATCCAATTTTGCCATTTCAGAAACCCGTAACCCGGTTGAAAACAAGACCTCCAGGACCGTCCGGTCCCGCAACCCGTCCGGCTTCTCTAAATTCGGCATCGTCAAGAGCCGCTCAACCTGCCCCCGCGACAAAAATTTCAGGGAGCGGCTTTCCGCCTTTGGCAGATCAATCTTTTCCGGCGCCAATGACTTGATCCCTTTTCTGGCTAAATAGCGCAAGAATGACCGCAAACCAATAATGTAGTAGCTTTGGGTGGCCATCGACATCGTTCGGCCGAACTGATCCTCATGTCGTGAAAGATAGATCCGATAATGCCGAACAATTTCCGGGGTCAACCGTTCAATGTATTCCTGCTGGTAATGCTTGGCCAGCCACTCCCGGAAAGTGGCCAGGTAGTGGGCGTATTTTTCCAAAGTATATTTGGAGTAATTTTTTTCAATCTCGATCCAGGTGAGATAACGATGAATTAATTTCTTCAGTGATAAATCTTCCGTCGATTTTTGTTTCGCCATCTGATGGGGGAGAGAGGAAACCCCATACCCATACTAGAATGTGCGACGCCAAAAGGCAATTCCGAACAACTATCCCATAATAGTATCGATTAGTTTGTCGCTCCAGCGTAGAATATTGCCACTCGATGAAGATATGCCAATCGCGGCAAAATCATTTCACAAAGAGAAAAAAACGATGCTCTCCAAGGGTTCGCGCTCGGCGCGATTTCGGTTACCGCTACAGTAATATTGCTAATCGTCACCCTGGTTCGGGGCGTATTTATTGTCAATTTGAGGCTAAATTAAGGCCGCAAGACCGTGTAATGCCCCTAGAAAGCCCGCAGATATTTAATGCGATTAGTTAATCGTTAAAGACGAGATTCTTTGATTAATTGAATCGCAAAAAACGGTTATTTGGGGATTCGGGTTTATCTCCAAAAATGACATATCTAGACAGCGCGGTTAGAGAACTGGAAAGAATCGGGGAGGCATTGATCAATTAAAGTCGTTTGCTAGACAGTTTCGGGATTTTGTCCGGATTAGGCGAAGAATAAGGGCGCCCTTCTCCACCGACATTATGTCTGCGCCACGTCGTGAAACCTACATTCCACGACGTCGCAGATGTGGCCAGATAAATACCCAATGCCTTACTATCCCCACCGATAGAGGAGAGCTGGCAAAGACAACGACCAGAAATCAAAGCCAAAATTAATTATTTTGCTAGACGTACATGTCTTCTCGGGGAGAGATCCTGTCGGTCAAATTACACTTATTTCTTTCCACCCCCGCCTCTATCTTCCCGACTACATCACTCCACATCATTTATGCTTGTCTAGGCACGACTGGCAGTTATCCACAAAAGCTGCTAAACCGTGAAAACATTCGGGTTTCGTGAAAACAGAGTAAATTATAGGTTATTACAGTTATGGGGTACTCGCCTCTTCCCTGCCCACAATGCTGTCCGATTTATCGGACTGCAGGCGGGTCTATCCCCGCCAGGACGTCGTCAAAAAAGCGATTCCGACAATTATCAAATTAAAGATCACAAACTCCCCGTAGTTCACAGCCATCATCTTGTTCACCAATCTTTGTTCCAAAATCCCCAGCAGGGCGTAAAAACACGAGGTCAGCACCAACCCACCCATAAAGGGAACGATTGGCCAAAAAGCGACTACCGCCGCAAATAAAGCCATCAGCCAACCAATGATGCCGGATAGGCGGTAGACATCATCCAGGTGTTCTGTCTTTAAATCAACGCTCCACAAACTTTCAAACGACAAAAGTAAACTGACCAGCCCGACAACTAAACTAATCCAATAAAAAGGCAGCCTCAAGCTGTAAACGACGGCAAAGAAAAACAAAGAGACAATCAGAGCCAAGATGAAGGAGACCGATCTTGCCGCCCTAAAGAGCTGAATCGTCCGAATCGAAGCCACCGAAAAAATATTCTCGGTCAGCATTACCGCATACATTCCCAAAACATACAAAACGATAAAAACAAAACGAACTACGCCCCCTAAAAAGAGCGATGTTTCAATCTGAAAGTTCAATCCGAACATCGACGGGATCGCGCTCGGCAGTAAATTTCCAAAAAGCCCGCTCCCCAGAGTAAACAAAACCGGCAGAATTAGCAGCGTGATCCATTCCCATCCCTTTAAGTCCTCAAACAAAACCCACGCCGAAAGAACATAGGCTATGCCCGAAATTGACAACACTATCGCCAATCGTTTTTCAACACCAAAAAATCCGGAAAGCCAAAGTAAAAATCCAAGAAAAAGAGAAACGGCGAAAAATTTTGCCCGCTTACTCATGGCTCTAAATTAGTCCAAACAGCAACTACGTCCTCGTGTTCCGAGAGCACCGCCATCAACCGCTGACAATTCTCCTTGTCCCCGCCCGCCAAGGTAATCATCGGCACCGGCTGGATATGTTTCAAGTACGAAACTGACCCCGGCGCACCCAAACTGCCCCCGCCGCGGTCAACAATCTGTTTAATTTCCCCGCCGGTCCGATTCCGGTTATCAGTCGCCGCTGTGATCAGAAAGCCCACTCCGCCGGGGCCATAAGCTTCATAGACGATTTCCTCAATCTGACTATCTTCCCCTCCCCCCATGGCTTTCTCGATGGCGCGACGGATGTTGTCTGACGGCATATTAACGCCTCTCGCCTCTTCAAGGACAGCCCGCAAAAACGGGTTGCTCTCGGAATCTCCCGAGCCTCCCATTTTGGCGGCAATTTGAATCTTTTTGGCGATTTTGGTAAAGGCCGCTCCCCTTTTCGCGTCCTCAATCGCCTTTTTATGTTTAATGGTCGACCATTTTGAATGCCCGCTCATGACCCTTATTTTATCACCTGCCCCGCCAATATCGCTCTTCGAGCCGTGAACGAATAGTTCCTGAAGGTGAGAAGTAAGATAGGCTGGGGCTTGACTATCAATCTTAATATTTCTATCATTGACAACTAATGGCCGAGCCAACATCCAACAAGACACCCGAACGCCTCGCCATCCAAGCCGCTATCAAAGCAGACTGGCCGGAGGCCATTAAGGCCAACCAGGAGATCCTCTCCACCGAACCAAAGAACACCGCCGCTCTTAACCGTCTCGGCATCGCTTATCTCAAATCTCAGCAACCAAGAGAAGCCAAGAAGTTTTTCCTCAAAATCCTGAAGCTCGACCCTTTTAACACTATCGCCAAAACCAATCTCAAGAAGGCCTCCCCGAAATACAGCCGGGAATATGATAATACCAAAGAATTAAGCAACCATACTTTTAGTTTCATCAAGGAACCGGGGAAATCAATCATCGTCCCCCTGGGCAACATCGGCGAGCCCAATATTGTCGCCACCCTCTATACCGGCCTGCCGGTGGATCTGAAAATTTCCGGCCGGAAAGTAAAGGTGGCCACCGCCGCTAATAAATATATCGGTTGCCTCCCCGATGACATCTCGATTCATCTCATCCGGCTAATGAAAGCCGGCTACAAATATCAAACTCTGATCAAAAGCAGTGATACCGCCAATATCCAGGTCTACATCAAAGAGATTAAATCAAGTAAACGTCTGAAAGGCGCTCCGTCCTTTTCCTCCGACCACAGCTTGGACGACCTGGAAGTCAGTTCCGGCGCCCCCTCCCAGCCCCCCCTGGAAATCTATGACCCCTTGATGGGCTCAGAATCGTAAGGCTCTAATTTCTCTCTCCCAAAACCACCACCAAATCGCTCTCGACGTCGTGGTCGATGTAATCAAAAAGTTCATCACCAGCCCCTTCCTGACAACCAAAGGAGAGCCTTAAAAAAGAAACTGTTTTTGGGTGTAATTTCTCATTGCCCCAGATCAAACAATCTTTGGTATTTTTCCTGGCGGTCATTAGGCTAATCACCCGCACCCCGGCCGTCTCCATTTGGCGCGCCGCCGACCGGGCCTTGCCCTCGCGCCCCGAACCGTTCACTACCGTCACCTCGGCGGTCTCCGAGAGCACCTCATCGGCCGCCCACTGATTTTGGCTCCAAACAAAAACGCTGCTGTTTAACTTCAAAACCTCGGTTCCGTCAGCCTCCTCGACAGCGTCGGCAACCACGGCTGGAAAAGAAATCTCAAAGTTCGTCCTCTTCGTCAACAAATTCTTGATACTCACGAGCAAATTGTACCGATCGAGAATCGAAAAATTGGTCTGACTCGACAAAAACATCAAAGACGGCAAAAGACCGGTTAACCCAAATTCCGAATTAGTTTTGACGACACCGGCCAAAACTACACCTAAAGCCTGTCCGACACTCACCCGACTGACAAAAAGTTCATTTTTGATCGGTAGACCAATTTTGTAAAACGCTTCCACTCGATACTCCGCCCCCGTCGGATCAATCGGAATCAGGAGATTGTCGGGTAATCTCATCACGCTAACCAAGCCACTCCCCTCGGCCACCGCCACGACACCCATCCCATCCTTGGCAATCACTAAAATATTAATTCCCAAAACCGGGTCATAAACATTTCGCCGCAATAAGTTCACTAGCAACATTACCACTACCAAGGCCAAAAAAAGCAAACCAATGACATTAAACACTTTGCTTAGTTTAGGCATAAACGCCGGACATCACTTCTTGTTGGTATTTCCGATAGCTCTCAAAGTCGTCTTTTTCCCTCACCCCTTTCCTTACCAAATCCCCCAAATGCAAACCACCGACAAAATGGGGGAAAATGACATAGGTCGCCCCGGCCGCATACAGTCTTTTGGCATCCTCGGGCGTCTGTGCATCCACCACCACGCTTACTTTTAAGCGCCGCCTCTTGATCTCGGCTAGCATTACCAGGTTGTCTTTTATGTCTTCAACCGTCGAAACCACCATTTTTGCCTTCGCCAGATTCAATTGATCATAGGCATCGGTATCAGCCGCGTCGGCATAGACCACTGGGTAGCCCTCCTCAGAAAGCCTCCTGACCACCTCCGGATCAAAATCGACAATTAACACTTTCTCTTTGTTCTTGGCCAGTTGTAAAAGCATGCTCCTGCCCATCCGCTGACAACCAAACAAGACTATGTGGTCCGCCAGCGCCTCCGCCTCGGTCTCTTTTTCTACATACCGGTCTTTCCAAACAAAATTCAAAATCGGTCGCACCAATCGAAAAACAAACTCATTATCAATAATCAAATACGACGAGATCACCATCGTCACTAAACCGACCAGCGAGACCAGCGCGACGAATCGACTATCAAAGAAACCGGCCGCTTGACCGACGCCAACCAAAATAAAACCAAATTCCGAAACTTGGCCCAAAAGCAGCCCGCTATAAAAGGCCACCCTCTGCCGATAACCGACCAGGCGCATCAATAACCAAACAATTAGCGGTTTAACCACTATCACCGCTAAAGATAGCCAGATCGCCATCAGCCAAACGCCTCCGTCAAAACGCAGCTTCAGTCCCAGGCCGACAAAAAAAATGGTTAGGAAAAAGTCCCGTAAGGGTTTAATCTTGGTCGCGATATGGGCGTGTTCGAAACTGCCGGAGAGGGCCAACCCGGCCAAAAAGCCGCCGATCGGGAGCGACAAACCGAGGAGCGGCGAGGCCACCGCCGCCGCCAAAACAAAACACCAGGCCAGACTAAACAAAATCAATTCGTCGGTCGACTTCGCCAGGCGGTGCAAAATTCTCGGCATGACACTCCTTGATATAAGCGCCGTAAACGCCACCAGAATAATTACCTTGGTCAGTAACGGAGCTACCCCGTCCCTCACCTGGCCGCCGAAGACAATTAAAGCCACAATCGCCGCCAGGTCCTGGACCAAAAGCAGGGCGACAGCAACCTTGCCGGGTAAGCTCCCCAAGTCGTGCTTCTCCGACAAAAGTTTGACCACGATAATCGTACTCGAGAACGAAACGGCCAGCGCCAAAAAAAGGCTGGTCGACAACGCCAGGCCAAACCAGGAAAAGACCCCGCCAAAAAAAGCCATCGTTACCAGAATTTGGCCGGCGGCAACAATCAGGGCTACCTTGCCCATTTTCTTCACCTCGGCAATATTCATCTCCAAACCGACCAGGAAAAGCAGCAGCATTATCCCCGCCGAACTCAAGATATCGAACAGTTGGCGCATCTCACCACCGGCCGTTACCCCCCAAAAACCTAAAGCTATTCCCACGACCACGTGACCCAAAAAAGCCGGCTGACGCACCAGACGCGCCGCCATCCCCGCGCCAACAGCCAAACCAAAAACCAAACTAAAAATCAAAAAGAGATTAGTCACTCTCCATCAATAATAACAGCTTGGCCATATCAGTCGGAAGAGGCGCGCTTACCTCCCGCCAGGCATGCCCCAGGTCGAAAAAACCTATTTTGGCAGCGTGCAAAAAATGATGCGCCAGCCTCTCCCGATCGGGAGCCACTAAGCTACGGGTCAAATATTTTTCATCCGCATAAATGGGAAAACCCAAATGGGCCAGGTGAACCCTGATCTGGTGCGTCCGGCCGGTCCGGGGGAACAAACGCACCAAGGTCGCCTGACGGTAGTATTCCTCCACTTTCCAGCCGGTTTCCGCCGTCTTACCGCTATACTTTACTTCCCACTTTTCCCGATCATGGCGGCTGCGGGCCAAAGGCAGGCGGATCGTGCCCTCACCCGGCAGTAAGTGGCCATGAACCAAGGCTAGATATTCTTTTTTCACTTCCCTGGTTTTAAATTGCGCTAACAGCGCCGTCAAAGCCCTCGGGTTCTTGGCGATAACCAAACAACCACTCGTTTCCTTATCCAACCGATGCGCCACCCCTGATCTTTTTCTAAACAACTCCTCGTCATCGCGAGCGTACTCGCGTGGCGATCCATATAGATTGCCACGTCGGGATACCTCCTCGCAATGACGTTCCGCCCAATCCTGTATCGTCTCACCCTTAATCGACTCAGCCCGGTTGACCACCACAAAAGGTGGCTTGTTCACCACCAGAATATCGTCATCTTCCCATAAAACCGTCAGGTCAAGATTAGCCATATCACTCCTATCGTAATCAATAAGTCGGGAAAGTTAAACCACAGGTTCACTCCTGGCATCTTCCAATAGTCGTAGATGGATCCAATCCAAAAACGGCTCAGGCTATTGGCCAAACCGCCAACCAAAATCAACCACCAACCCGCACCCCGGACTCTTTTTGTCAAAATCAGCCCCAGGAGCAAACCACAAAGAGCCAAGAAAAACAGCGACGGGAACACGCCCTGGCCCAAACCAAAACTGAAACCCTCATTGGTCACCGCTTTTTTTCAACCGCCTGCTCACACGCCATACAATACTCCGCCGTCGGTTTGACCGCCAAGCGGTCGGTATCAATCATCTGGCCGCATCTTTCACACGTCCCGTAGCGGCCAATCTTGACGCGGGTCAAGGTCTTGCGGATATTGATTAGCGACCTGGTTATCTCATGTCTCACCGCCAAGACCCGGTCATGGTCCACCTGCTCGGCCACATCGGCGTCGACTGAGTTATCTGCCTCTCGTTTTCTGCCCTTGAAGGGGTCCTCTTTCTTTAAGGAAACTTTAACTTTCACCAACCTTTTCTCCTCTCCCCGCAGATAGTTCAAGAGCGGCTGCAGAACATTGATTGGAAACACGACCGACTGCTTTTTCATTTTGACCTAGTGTACCACTTGCCAATTATGGGAAGCAACTTGACATCATGGATTAAACTTCTGCCCGACCGCAGATAGATGATGATTGTTCCCAGGATCAGTCCAAAAAGGCCAAATAGCAGCGCGGTCAACTTGAAAAGTGGCCAGCTGTTCGACAGCATCACCACTAACCCGGAAAGAAACAGAAAACTACCAAAGATGAAGCCGGGCCGGGCCTGGGTTCGCCGAAAGCGATACCAAGAAAAAGTCCGGTATTCTTTTTCCAGCCGCCACAACCAGACAAAAATCAAAAGAAAGACCAGCGCCTGAAGCAGTTCCAGCGGCAACTGCCAAACTAGGCGGACCTCACCCGAAAACACTCGGCCCAAGCGCTCAAAAGCCATCGCCCCCGGCAAGCCCAAACCTAACAGATCCAAGCCTTCGTAAGACTTGATCTCTTCCCTCCGGGCCAAAATCGTTACCGCCAAAACCAGACCAATCACTAGCCCCAGATAGTTATAGCCCGGATATTCGGATAGCAAAACCAGCCGCAAAAAATTAACCTTAAAAACCGAAAAATGTTCGATCACAAAGCCAAGCCGGGCGAACAGCCAACCTAAGGCCCCGGAAAGAAGAGCCAGATCGTAGAGCGTCTCCGCAGTATAGCGAAACTCCAGCCCCTTTTTGTAGACCACAAAACAATACCACAAATACGCCAGCACTAGAAAAAAGCTCAGGGTAAAAACCGACAGCCGGCCTATATTCAGGAGTATCTCGTTCACCACTATAGTATACTAAACTTCAGCCTATGCTTTCGATCGCCCACGCCGCCACCGGCGCCTTTATCGCCACCAAGGTTGCCAATCCGGCTCTCGCCGTTCCCCTGATCATTATCTCCCACTTTGTCGAGGACTATATCCCCCACTGGGACGTCGGCCAAGGACTAACCAAGAAGATCAAAAGCCACCGGGCCGCCTTTTTTCAGGAACTTTTGACCGATTTTCCCGCCTCAATCCTGATCGTTTTCTTTTTCTTCCAGTTTGGCCGACCCTTCTCGCCCCTCCCCTGGCTCGGCTGGTTTGTCGCCCTCCTGCCTGACTTTCTCGAGTTCCCCTATCTCTTCCTCGGCTGGCGCTTCTTCCCCATTAAACAACTGGCCGCCCTCCACAAATACTTTCATCACAGCACTCCCAAAAAGATCATCGGCCTCATTCCCCAGGTCCTCCTCCTCATCCTCCTCTATATCTTCCGCTAGTTAACTCTGCCAATATAGGTTCCCTCTTCGGTGTTGATCTTGATCTTGTCGCCCTTTTTGATGAACAGCGGCACCATCACCGTCAGACCACTGGCCACCTTTACTGGCATGGTCAAATTCGAGACGCTATCACCTTTTTCCCAGTGCTCGGCCTCGGTGACCTCCATCACTACCGCCGCCGGAATTTCCACCCCCAGGATCTTCTCGCCCCAGAACAGCACCCAAGCCCTTTCCCCTTCAACCAAGTAATTGACATCGTCTCCAAGAACCGACAGCCGTATTTCCGTTTGCTCAAAGCTAATCGGGTCCATGAAATAGGCCTTGTCGTCATCCCCGTAGAGATACTGCAGCTGTTTCTTCTCCAAAGCGATATCCTCCACCCGATTTCCGGATTGAAAACTCTTGGTCACAATTGACCCGCTAAACAAGTTTCTGGCCTTGACCTTGATCGTCGCCCCACCCCGGCCCATCTTGATAAAGTCGTATTTCAACACCTTCCAGGGCGCATCATCTTCGGTAAAGGTCACCCCCACTTTGAGTTTGTTGACATCAATCATAGCCGCTATTTTACTCTCCTAGCCTCGATTTTGCCACCAAACCATGAGATAATATAAGCGTCTTGCCTGGGTGGTGAAACTGGCAAACACGCGGCTCTCAAAAAGCCGTGACCGCAAGGTCTTGCGGGTTCAACTCCCGCCCCAGGCACAATGCCAAAATTTAGCAGTAACCTGGCTTACGCCATTGGCCTGATTACTACCGACGGCTGCTTATATTCTGACCAACGACATATTTCTCTGGTTTCGGCGGACAAACAACTAATCGAGACATTCAATAAGTGTTTAGGCAAAACAAACCGGATCACAATAAATCCGAGGAGTTCCCTATCAAAAAATGATTCATATAGAGTCCAAATAGGAGACGTGAAGCTCTTTAGGTGGCTATCCACAATTGGCTTGTTCCCAAATAAGTCACTAACACTCGGGAAAATCAAAATAAACGACAGGTTCTTTCCTGATTTTTTGCGAGGTCATCTCGATGGTGACGGAAGCATCGTCAGTTATGAAGACAAATATCTACAACATATAAATCCCAAATACATATATCAAAGACTTTTTGTCTATTTCTTATCAGCAAGCAAAAAACATCTCGTCTGGCTCAGAGAATCTATAACAAGACTAACAAACTTAAGTGGTTCGTTGAATAAAAAAATAACAAAATCACAAAAAGGTAAACATCCGCTTTATGTCCTGAAATTTAGCACAAATGAAGCAAAAAGACTTCTGAACTGGATCTATTACAGACCAGGCTTACCCTGTCTAATCAGAAAATACGCCAAAGCTGAACAGTATCTATTCCGCAAGTAAGTTTATTAAAAATCATTTCACTCCCCGCTCGAAATATTCCTCCATCTTCTTAAGCGCCAGTTTGTTTTCCCCCGACCACAGCTTTTTCACTGTTGATTTCGAAGCCAAATACTTTATAGTTTTATTACTATCTCCTGCGCTCTGTTCCAAAGAACTTGATCTTCTCACCCTTAAAGATCAGGCTCACCTGATCCAACGGACCGTTACGGTGCTTGGCAATGTTTAGTTTGTACTGTTCCAGATTGTTATCATCCGGCTTGTAGAGGAACATCACCACGTCCGCGTCCTGCTCGATGCTATTGTGAACGATAATATCATTAGCTAAAAAACTTGCCAGCCTCGGCACAGTCGCGTCAAATACCTCCTCCTGGCTGATCTTTCTGATCTCTTTCACCTCATCCCAATACACATCGGACTGGCAAAGATTCATTAATTTTGCATCAGCCAGCACTTCGCAAACCCTTGCTAACCGCTGCCGACTCAGACCATTCTTGTGTCTCTGGGTTCCGCTATATGACCAACCAAGTCGATGGTGAAATTCGCGGGTTGAAAACCCCGCCCTTACCCGGGCCGCCTCAACATCCACCCAAGCGTCTTTGGGTATCACATCGTTATTAGGGTTCTCTTTCAAAGAGGCCAGCAACTTACTCGCCCGCCTGCCCGCCCGCGCCTTTTCCCCGACTCCACCGATCAAATTCAGGAACTTGGTTTGTTCAATCTTACCGGTTACCTGGACTGACCACATATCTTCATATCCCGCTTTCTTTGAGCTTTTAATCGTACTAATTATCCCCAATCGTAGAAGCAAATGGGCCACCTGATCAGCCAATTCCCGACTCCCCGAAGCATAATAAATCCTCACCCTTGGTCCCTTTTTTGCCTTATTCACGAAAATACAGCCATCCGTCGCCCAGAGGTGGCATAAAAATAGACGGATTTTTTCTTCCGACAAACCAAATATCAATTCCGGAATTCTCTTCTCCCTGGAGTGCTGATTAAAAATATGAAGCTCTTCATCAAGCCACCTGACAATTGGGTTTCTCCTGCCGCGCGCTAGCCTTTCAACCGCGCTTAGATACAGATGGAACCACGATTCTTGTCTGACTACCCGCGGCCTGACTTTAAATTCCGCCTCGGCGGCATTCTTGACTATCTCTATCAAAATCTTGTCAGAGTTGGTGTAGTGAAGAGGTTGACCCTTTAAATAACAACCGTCACCTATCAAGTGAGCCAACAAAATCAGCCGGTTGTCGCTTACGGCCTCCGTTGCTCCGTTAACGGTAACCTTCCTTGCTGTAGCGATTCGATCACCCACCCTC
>Ga0209322_10001014_pt1 | contig 16270 bp, 22 predicted proteins | sample Rifsed19ft1_FD_184013 | JGI IMG/M metagenome (GOLD analysis project Ga0209322, IMG submission 184013) | Soil microbial communities from Rifle, Colorado, USA - sediment 19ft 1 (version 2) | ecosystem: Environmental > Terrestrial > Deep subsurface > Rock core/Sediment | place: Rifle, Colorado... | reverse complement strand
GCCAGCGTCATTGAACCCGACGATCCAGATGCGGAATGGCGTATTGTTGGACGTGCCGAGCGTCGCAGTGTCGGGAACCACGATCGAGGTCGCCGCCGTCAGGGTTATGAGCGAGTATTCCTCGTCCGCTGCGGCCTGGCCCCTGATGAGCACCTTGACCGGGCTTAATGCGCTGGGATCGTTGCCGGCAGCCGTCTTGACCGCGATCGTCAGGGCATTTGAGGCCACGGAGGCAATCAGATTTCCGCCAATCAGCGAAAAACCGGCACCGGCGGCGACATACCTTCGCGCGACAACCGGGGAATTGGCGGTTTCGGAAATGTGAAAGTTGGCACCGTCCGACACCAATGTGATCGCTTCCAGGTAGAGGGTGAGCGTGGCCGACGTTTGACCGTCAATCGTCTGAGACAGGACTGTTGCGACAATGACCTGATTGGCTGTGCCAATGTTGCGAATGGTCACGCGCCAACCATCGCCGACCGTCACCGCCGATGGCAGTGTCAGCGTGAATGATCCGCCGGTCGGGTTGGCGTTGATGACATTGACCTGATCACCGTTGACAATCGAATAATCCGCTGTCTTGGCGATGACCGGCGTTTCCGCCGGCATGCTGCCCGTCAGAAAGACCGATGTGTCGAGACAGCCGAGAATGGCATCCTCGGTATCGATGGTGGCAGCCGCGGAATCCTTGAGGACGTATTTCCATAGACCGGTCGGGATGTAGACCGATTCGTCGAGCCGGCCGGTCGAATCCAGCACGATCTGGTTGGAGGCGTTAAGCGTGTTGGGCGTTGTCCCCGTCCGCTCTGAATAAGTCGTGCGCACGCTTGTGGTGCCGGAATCGTACATGTTGATCGTGCCGGCGGCGAGCGGATCGCCATTGGAATCAAAGAACTGATAGCCCTTGATCCATTGCAGAGAGACGAGGACCATGATGTTCCTTCAGTCTATTTGGACGATTCGTCCCTTGGAGGTTGCATCAGTTGTCGCGCGGATACCGGGAAGCCAAGGTCACGCAGATTGGTTGCAAGATTGGTTGATGCGGCAAGCAATCGCGCCTTCGATGATGCCGATGGAGTTTTTATGACAAGACGAATGCCATTCAGCCAACGCGCGGTTGCATTCGCTGGCACGGGACGCGATAGCAATTTTGCAACGCCGCGAATTCCAATGAGACCTGTCAGCGTCCCCCAGGGGATATCGCCGCGAACCCATCCTTCTGCGAATCCTGCAAATCCAAGAACGCCGAATGCTGTTCCGATGCCCTGTTGAGCTGTGCCGGCTGGATTTGCATATGCACCAAGATCGGCGAGTTGATTGGAGACTTTCTCAACATTATCGAGCGCACGGCGCAATTCAGGTTTTCCAACTGAACCGAATAGCATCGCTTTTCCTGTTGGGGTGAGATTTCTATATTCGCTCAGGAATCGTTGTGGAGAGAATGTCTCGATATTGCCCTTGCTAAGCTGTCCAAGACGAGATACGGCCGTCGAGGCGATTTCCGCCCAATCACCGCTGGAAACCGCTTTTCTGATCTTGGACAGCATATTGATATTCGCGCCGCCAGTGGTGCTCGCATATCTGACAATCGTGTCGTAGAGAGCTTCGTCGCTCTTTACACCGGCTACCTTCAGCAATTCCTCGCGCCGTTCGCTTATGAGACGATGATAGCGATTGGCGCGATCGAATGCCGCTTGTGCTGCCGGACCACCCGATGAACGCACCGAAGTCGCCAAATCATCGGACAGCGCACCATAGATGATTTTCAATTCATCGTTTGACATGCCTTCCGGCAGAAGGCCGCGCTTCATATCCTCGCCAATCGAAGTGCGCAGCTTTTTGATTCCTTGATATGAAAGACCGTCGCTTGTTACTGCGTTGATCACCCTTTCGATTGCACCGCCGGTCGGCAAAAATGCTTCGTTTCGCTGACGATGAATTTGCAATACGGATTCCAATGTTTTGTCCAACGGGGTGATGACATTGTTATTAACAAGTTGATCGACCTTGTCATAAAGCTTGCCGGATCGCGACGCCAAGTTGTCCGGCGACAGCGAGCTTGGCCCAATATATTTTTCAATACTCTGTCTGGCCGACGATCCGGCCCCGGCGCGTTCCGCAGTCGTTCCGCCACCAATGAAGTCGCCGGCAATACGTGCTGTTCGTTGCCCTAGCTCCTGTGACGATCGTTCAATGGCGGCTTGAATTGGCGAGCCGGCCCAAGGCACTTTTGCGAGACTGAGTCCGATACGCTTGGTTGGTGAGCTTTCGGTCGCCGCTATTCTTGGATAGCCTGTCAATCCCAATTCTTGTGCTGCTTGTGTTGAAGACTGGCCCGGCATCATGGGCAGCGTGGACCGAGGTAATCGCGTCATGCCAATTCCTGGAATTGGAAGCGCAAGCAAAGCTGTGAATTCGGTAAGTTCCCTTGGAATGCCGGTTGCTTCCTGGACGGGCTGGCCGACAAAAGTACGCGCGGCGGCATTCAATGGGCTAGCCAACCAGCCAAGGCCGCCGACTGCCGTATTCAAGCCTCCTTGTAAAACATCGGAGCGCGTCTGCGCCGCCCGTAATTGATTGATGCCTTGTTCCGCTTGGGCTGCGGATTCGCGCGCCATTCGTTGTTGTGTCGGCAGGTAGGAAGTTATCGGCGCGAAGGCGCGCTCAAGTAACGATGGCGTTTGTACCTGCTGTACCTGCGAGGTCTCTTGCGGAAATTTTTCCGCGATGAGTGCGCTGATCTGATCCGATGGCATCGCATCGGGAAACGAAACATTCGTCCCGTCTGGCATTCTGACAATAGGCATCATTTTTTCCTGAAATATGTTTGCCAATCGACCGCGCCGCCTTGCGTGTCTTTCGGTCCCAAATCCGGCGTCACGTTGCTAGGATCAACCCCAAGCCGCCCGGCAATTCCTGAAAATTCCTCAGTTAATTTCTTGTACGATGTTGCCTGCGCATCGTATAATTGGCGCGCGCGCTCGACAAAATCGTTCCTCATATTTTGACTGAGAAGTTCGCCTTTCCGTACTCTATTCCATAAGGCGCGAATTCGATCATCGACACCACCCGCATTTTGCGCCGTGGCAAATTCACTCTCACGCACCGTCGAGCCGGGATCAAGAATCTTCATGTAATTGAAAATCAATGCAAGATCGCCTGCCGCAGTTGGATTGGTTGCGCTTGCTTGCACGCGACGATAGGCATCGCGAACCTTGACAAAATCATCCGCAAGCTTGGTATATTCCGTTCTCAACCCGCGTTCGGTGTCAATACGTTGATTGAGCGACAGGGTGCCGCGTCGAGCTTCTTCCAGTTGGGTTTTTCGTTCTTCTCGCAATGCCCTGGCAGCGTCGCCATAGCCAAGCATGGACAATGCCATCTCGCGTCGTGGCACGCCACTGATCGTATCGGCTTGTGGTTGCGGTGGTGTCGCGCCGGGCTGCGGCTGCGCCGGCATACCAGAAAAGCGTTCGGCAAATGGCGCTGCGGGCATGGTGGAAACAGACGGCGCGATTGGAGAGGCGGCCGGCGCATTGATCGGCCCTGGATATGGCCGGAACTGCATTGTCGGATCGGTGGCGGGCGGCGGCGCCGGCAATAAGCCGGGTTGTGCGGTGCGCGGCTGGAACATTTCACTGAATAATCCGGCCTCACGTCTCTCCTTCCCGGCCGCTCGGGCTTCCCCGGCCTGGGCGATGGCGGATTGGGCTTGCGCCAGTTTCAATTGTTCCTGCGAGATTCCGAGTTGCGCGGTTTGAATCCCGCGGCTGAATTGACCAGAGCCAATATTTGCCATGATGGCGGCAAGTTGCGGCTCGTCCATCTTGAGAAGCCCGACCGCGAGCTTGTCATAATCGACCTTTCCGTCCGCTCCCGGCGTCATGAGATCGCTCAACAAGCTCTGGCGGCGATATCCCCTGATGCCTTGACCGATCGTATCGCCCAACAGCATGAGCTGTTTGGAAAGATCGGCGTTGGCGGGATATTGCGCCGCAGCCTGCGGGAGAAACGGAACGGGCATGTCACATCCTCGCCCCGGTAAATCCGCCCAAGATGCGCCCGAGCGCGTTCAGACCGCCAAGGACGTTCTGCGGACCAACGCCATAGGCTTGCGCGAGCGCATTGCCGGTGTTGATTGACTGGTTCGCGAATAGCTGGCCGGTGCCGAATTGAATGTCCCCGATCCGGTTTCCCGCTCCCGTCGTTAGATTGGCCATGTTGGTCGCGGCTCCGGTCCCGAGCGGTAGCAGGCCTTGCAGGCGGTTGAGCCGGTCATTGAAATTGCCCAGCCATGCGCGCTGGCCGAAATCGAACAAGCTGCGTTGCTGCCCGCCGGAACGCAACATGCCGCGCGCGGCGGCCGAGCGATCCAATGCCTCGACACCGGCTCCGAGCGATGCCTGGAAAGTCGGATCGGCCATGTAATTCGAGAAGAATTGCTGTTGCGCGCCCGCGCCGCCAAGACCGAGCGCATTCATGTAGGCCGTGCGCCCGGCCTCGCCGGCTTCCAAATCAGGCTGGAAATATCCGAGCGAGCGCCCAAGATAGTCCTGCGTCGTGCCGATGGCCTCGCCTTTTCCCGCGCTCAACTGCGCCGCCGCCTGGGCCTGCGCGCGCCTGATTTCATCGGCCTGGTCGCTGCCGAAAAAGCTGCCAAAAAAGCCCATCGATCTATTCCGGTTTCATTTGGTCTGCGTTGATCATGGCGGTGACAATATCCGATACCGTCGCCGTGGCGGGATCGATATGGAGTGCCACACGTTTGCTGATGTCCTCAATCCCGGCAAAGAATGCCTGATAGCCGGGATTCAACTGCACGCCGCCATCCGGCAGCACCGTGCCGATGATCGGTGTATTCGGCATGGTGAACTTGCGCGTGCTCATGTGACGCCTCGCCGTTTTGGATCGATTTCCGCCGCCAAGCCTGTGAATGCCCGCACGACTGCGGCGGATGCGCTCAATTCTACAATGAACCCATCCTCGCCGGATACCCCGCATTTGTCGAATGTCGTTGTCGCGGTGTATTGACCGATCTTGCCGATCGACCTGGTCCGTTCCGTGCCGAACGATTTTCCGCCGTTGATCGATTGCCGCAGCATCAATTGCGGGTCAGAAAGCTCCAATGAAGCGGAGTTCAACCCAACGCCGGGGATCATATCGACATGCAGCCGCTTGAGATTGATGGCATTCGGCCAAGCGTGGATCGGAATGCGCGCCGTCATGACGAGATGGTCGCCATTCTCGTCACGGGCGTCCGGGTTGATCTCGTGCAGTACGCTATCCTCGAAATCGCCGACAATGTGCTTCTCGCCGAATTTCGTGTAATAGGCGGCACGCCATCGCAATTGCTCGTGCGAAACGCGCTCGTGCCACTGTCCGGTCGTGAGATCGTAGACCCATGTGAAAGCGGCAGACGAAAGAACATAGAAGATGTGCCCGCGCCGCTCGTAGACAAATCCTTCAATCGTCAGTTTCTGCACCGCGCTCAGGGAATCGATGGCGCGCTCGACTGCGTGAATCGAAATGCGTTGTGTCGAGCCGGCCGCGTTCGCGATGCGCACTTGGCTGTGATTGTCAATGAACGCTATGTTTTCGCGCAAGCTCACAACGCTGCCGGGCGCGAGGCAGCCGAATTGCAAAAAGCCGCCGGGCGCGCGATGAAATGGATTGTTTGTGTCATCGGGATCGTTGACCCACAGCTCGGTCGTTTTGTCGCCGAGAAGGAAGATTGTGTTCTGATGGACAAAGCCGCGCACGAGGCGGTCGGGATCGCCTTCGGCCTCGAAATAATCGTTGGCGTCGATGGAATCCGCGTCGTCCAACGCCGAGTAGAATACCTTGCCGCTGATGGTGAAATAGAGCGTGTATCCATTGATGAACGAATTCGAGATGGCGGGCGGCAGATCGGTATCAGAAATCTCCGTCAGCGTGAAAGAAGTGCCGGAATAGACAAGCGTGTATTTGAAACCGGCCGTTGTCGTCAACACGATATCGGCGGGACTGGCACGATTGCGTGAGAAAACAACTATGCCATCGTCCGCCAGGCCACCGATCGTGGTCACGTCACCGGATGAATTGACGGCAAACAACAGTCGGCCAGAGACGGCCAAGCACCATATTTCGGTCGAGAACAATCCGCGACACGCCCCGCCGCCGGACAAGGTCGCGAAACTATCGAGTCCATCACAGGCATAGATCGGCAACTCAATCTTGCCTTCCTTCCCGATCTTTTCGACATAGCAATTGATGAGCCGTGTCGCGCCGTCGTGGCCGTCACGGCCGGGGTTGGATTGCAGCGGCAGCTCAAGCGGGACTTTGGCTGGCCGCTGCGCGGTTGCCTGCGCAAGAGCTTGCGAGATGCGCATCACACCACCATTGCCTGCGAGCGCATCGGGATCGCGCCGCGCGGATAGCGTCTTGCCCTATCCGCCTGGTTCGCGCGTTGAATCTGCTGGTCATACAGCGCCGCGTATTTCAATTGGCCGGTGTCGTCCTCAAGATAGGTGTAGGCTTCGAGCAACGCGCCATAGAGATAGATGCCGCGCGCGTTGGCCAATATCCAATTGGTGTCGGACGCCGATGACAGTGCCGCAAGACGCCGATAGTACAGCAATCGGCCATAATAGGCCGTGTCGGGCACGGGCGCGGCGATAACGTAATCGCCTTCGATCGTGTAGATATCCGGTTGGCCGGACTCGTTGACAGCGTTGCGGTTCCAGAACACCGTGCTCTCGAAAAAATCCAGCGGCTTGTCGGCGGACAAATCGATGTAGAGCCGGCGTTGCTCGACGAAATCGGATGGCAGCGGCACGGCACCAGGCGGCACAAGCAGGAAGTCCGTGCCATCGTAATAGATGCGGTATTCCGCCCCCAGCACGATGTCGCCCGCCGGCAGTCCCTGCTTGACGCCGCCATGCCGGCGCTTGGCGGCCTTGGCGCCCAATGCCGATACGTTGATTGTGACCGTGGACGTATTCGAGAGCACGGCCGCGAACTTGTAGGTATCGCCGATCGCATACGAGCTTGCGGCCGATGACGGCGTGAGCGTGATTATGTCCGCCGTGCCGCCGGCCGTGCCGCCATCAATCGTGGCCTTCCATTTCAGGACTTGCTGGGTTTCCAACGACTGCGCGCGCAGATCGTCGGCTATGCGGTCCTCGGCGAGCGCGATGAACTCAGGAATGCGGTTCGTCAGTTCCTCGCGGCCGAGCCAGTTCGCCACCGCAAGCTTGAGTTCGCTGTATGTGGTGATGGCCATGTCAGCGCACGATCACATGTTGGGAATTGCCGGACTTGTGCGACGCCGTCAGCAAGTGGCGATTGTCAGGGTCATAGATCACGCCGCGCAGCCATTTGCTATACGCTTTCGGGCGCCGGAAGAAGTCGATCGGCCGAATGCCGGCCTTCCGCAGCAACTGCAGCATGATCACGTTCGGGATGCTCGCGACGCGGCGCAGATCGCGCGAGGGAGAATAGCCGCCGTTCATTGTTTGCAGGCGTTTGTTGCGGTCGATGTAGGGCGCCGTATCCTGATATTCGGCGATTGTCGTTGTCTTGGCCGCAGTATCCGTTTCGATAACCGACACAACGCCGCCCCATTGGTCGAGGATCCGTTTTTGCGTCATTTGCCGACCTCCGTGATGTAGATCGTGCCGGATGTCGATTTGGCGTAACCATGCACATAGGTGCCGGGCGAGACGCGGAAGTAATCCAGCTCATCGGCGCGCAGATACACCGGCACGGTTGCGGCGGAAACGATGGGCGAGATCGGGAATGCAAAAAGGCAATTGACCGAACATATGATGCGCACGATGCGCGTCTGTGAACCGATGGGCGCGCTCGCCGTCGCGGCGGCGGCGGATGTGATCGCCAACCGATAGCTCGTCAGCGGGCGATAGGGGCCTTGGTCCTCTGCTTTCGCCGCGCCGGACGACAAAATCAGCGCAGCGGCGAGAGCTGTCCGATGAAGCATGGTCATTCGCTCATCTCGCTGATGTACAATATGCCGGTTGCCGAGTTCGCGTAGACCTGAACGTGAGCGCCGGGCGAGACGCGGAAATAGAATACATCACTGGCCTTGAGATACACCGGCACGGTTGCGGCGCTGACAATCGGCGATACTGGGAAGGCGACGAAGCAATCGACCGAGCACACCGTTCGCACGATGCGCGTCTGCGATCCGAATGGCGTCGATAGCGTCGATGCGACGCTGGTCAATACGTTGCTGATCATGAAGCTTGTGATCGCCCGCAGGGGCGACACGATTTCCCCAGCCCATGCCGGACCTGCAAGCAGGACGAGGAAGATGGCTGCGAGTCGTTTCATTGGGGCGTGATCTCCAGGTTCATCGTGCGCGCCAGCGCCTGCATTTCAACAAGCGGAACGCCTCTTTCAAGACCCTCGATCATCGCGCGCGTGGCCTTGGCGATTTGATTTGCGCGCGCATAGTAGTGGGCCGCGATCGTCCACGTCTGCGGATGCGACCGTGCCGTTGTTTCCAATAGCCGCACGATTCCCGCCAACTCCGCGTTTTCCCGCCATCGCCCGGAATTCAGCAGATATTGGGCACGCGCGATCAGCACCGCCGGATGACGCGGCGAGGCGGACGCGGCATAGCGATAAGCCTTGTCGGCCGCATCTGGCGCTATCATCACGTTGTCGCGGCTGGCCGCCAGCGATTCCAGCGATAGCAGCAACTGCATGCGATAGCGGCCATCGAGCGGCAGGCTCTTGTACGCTTCGTTGGCCGCGCCAAAGGCCTGCAAGGCATCGGTGCTGACCCACAACTGCACCTGCGTGAAGTGGAACTCAGCCCGCACTGCGCGATACGACAGGAACAGACTTGCGGCCAGAATGCACGCGGCGATCAAGAGGCCCAGCCACCGCCGCCAGCGCAACGATCGCAACGACGGCAGTGGAGGGATTCTGAAACGGAAAGCCGACCGTGGCCATGCCCAAGCAAATCGCCAATGCCGCAAGCCCGCCACGTCCAAGCGCATCATCCTGATAGCCGTTGACGATCAGACCGAACGCAAACGCGATCAACGCGACGCCGGCAATCCCGAACATCGCCAGCGCCTGCACGAATTCATTGTGGGTGGCGCCGGCATAGAGCCATAACTTGTGAATCGATCGTCCATCGATCCATGCCGGATGGGATTCCTGGTAGAACGGGTAGAGATAATTGAAGCCCCCTAATCCCGCGCCAAGCAATGGCCGGTCGAGCCACATCAGCGTCGTGTTGTAGGACAATTCCAGCCGTTGAAGAATTGAACTGACCGGCCACCATGGAAACAGCAATGCCGCAACCGCCATGCCGCCGATTGTCAGCCATGCGGCGAACCTGCGATATCCGTGAAGCCAGAGCGCGCCCATGAGCAAAGCTCCAAGGCCAGCGATCCCCATCCATCGGGCATTCGACAGATTCCATATGGCCAGGTAGCTGGCTGCCGCGCTCGCGCATGGAATGGCCCACGTCCATCCCCTGCGCCATGTTGCTACTCCTATCAGGCACAGCGGAATGAGCGGGAGCAGGAATTCCGCTTGAAAGTTCTCGTTCCCCATACCGCCGAACAACAGGCGATCGGTGAACGAATAGGCCAGGCTGCCGCCGACGGCGAGAGCCGCGACAACCGGAACCGCGCGCCCGAGCCAGCCGCGATCCGTGAACCGCAAGCAGATGAATAGACCGGCGGAAATCGCGAGCATCTGCAAGCTCAACACGCCTTCACGCCAGTCAGGCGACCAGGCCAGCGATGATGCGCCATACGCCAGCACGAGCAGAACCGCGACGGTCACTCGATCGCGCGGCCACGGCATTTCGTGCCATGTCCATGCGAGTAATCCCATGCCGACAACGAGCGATAGTGCCGCCAGCCGTATCGGATATGGATTGATCGTGCCAAATCCGTAGAACAGCAGGCCGGCAAGACACAACAGCGCCCCGCCGGCCCGCAGCGTGCATGTCATCATTCGATGATGATGGTGATGAATCCACGCAACAGAGTGTTGGTGCCGGGGTTGGCCCCGGAACCATTGCTGTAGATCGCGATGACTCCGCCCTGAACGACATCAATGTCGATATCGGATGGCGTGACCGAGCCGACCGCCCCGGCATATGTCGTCACCATTGACAAGGACGCTCCGAGTCCACGGGAGATCGGCTTGAACAACGATGTCGTTCCGGCACTGACGTGAAACGTCAGGGCCGGCGCTGTTGCACCCGTGGCGAACGTGCCGGACGCCACGGCGTAGATTTTTTTCACCTTGCCTGGCTTGTGCGTCACGACATAGGTCGTGCCGGGCGTTGCAAGGCTCGTTAGCTCGACCAGGAGCATTCCAGGCCCGGTCGGGTATTCGACACCGGCGCCGCTTTTCCAGACGGCGGCGCCAGTACCCTTCTGTTGGATTTCCCACCTAGCCTGGGCTGCCAAGGATGACAGCGCAAGTCCAAGCAAGGCGACTAGCAGCCTTTTCATGGCATTTCTCCTGATAGCCGCGATCACGAACTTGTCAGGTCGTACACCGCGCCGGACGACGCCTGGTTGCGGACCTCCAGCGTGTATTCGACGATCAGTTGCTTGCGCTCGCTGTCGCCTGTCTTTGCCAGGTCCGTGATTTCGAACTGGCGCAGATAGGCAATCGCGAACATGTCGGCTTGCAGGATGAACGCCGTATCATTGCCCGAAAAGCGGTTCGGCGTGATCTGCAACTCGCCGAAATCGCTGTCGTAGATCAGGTCTGTTACCTGCCCCGAAGGGCCGGGCTGGTCGTTTGGTTTCCGCCAGCCTCTTACGGTTTCCCGTAAGCTCGGACTCTATCTTCACCCAACCACGTTGGGTGCGGAGCGTATAGCCTCTGAGGATTTCGCTCGCTTGTGGTTGCGGACTGAGCAGATAATCTCGATTTCACTCATCGAGTATTCCACCCGTCGACAATGGCCTAGTTCGTTTCTCTCGATACCGCGTATTGCGCGGCTATTGAGAAACGAGACAATCGCCTTTGCGTTCTTGCGCTTCTCCCCAATCATGAAGGGATAAAGTGTTTCAGCAAGAATCTTGCAGGGCTTTTGTCCGTCTACCCGGATACAAGCAACATGCTTGACGCCCGCGAAACTGCCACCCGCGACCGTTGATCGCTTTTTGTTGCAGTCGCGCCATTTGACGCCTAGCACATCGAATATCCGACAGACCTCTCCGATAATTTTCATATCGGAGTTGACCACAGCGAAGTACGGGGTAACCCGTATCCGCTTATCCGGCAGCATGTAGATTTGGAAGCTTATGCTTCCCTCGCCTTCCACGATACCGGCCAACCAAGCTAACGACCTTTCCTGCTGATTGCCCATTGTACATCCTAGTGATTGTCACCGAAGTCAGAGTAGCACTATCCTGTATTTCGGTACACTAGGCTTTAGGGGTTTCCAGCAAATAGCTCCGTTTTACATCGACATATTTGTTAAGCGGCGAGTTTATCGATAGCCGCATACAGTTGGCGGTCTTCGGCGCCGACCTGGCGCGACGAATTGCCCGTGAAGCCGGACATTTCCTGTTTGTTGAAGGCGCCGACAAAGATGCGGTCGGGATCGCCGCCATTGTCGAATGTCTCACGCAGCACTTCCTTGAGCATCGCTTCCGTGAATGCGCGGCTCGTGCCGGCGGTGCGGGCGTTGTCGCCCGAGCCGGTGGAAGTTGTCGCGCCCGTGCCTTCCGACAGATTGGACGTCAGCCATGCCGGAATGCCGCCGAGTTCGCGCGGCGTGCCGGATGAGCCGGTGACTTCCGCGTTGTTCGCGAAAATCTGCGTTTCCATATCGCGCTTCAATTCCTTTGCCATTTTCGCGATCTGGTATTCCAACTCATCGCCGCGACCGGCCTTGAGGACGGCCTGTTGAGTGCGTGACACGCGCGGCACCTTGTCGGAAATCTGGCAGGTATTCGATTTCCGCACCGTCGCCGTGACCGCGTCCGTCGTCGCGTCAAGACCTTCCTCGACGTAGTTCGTGGCGACGGCAGCGGCGAGCGAGTCTAGCTGCCATTCATGGAGCACGGCAGTTGCAGTCGCTGTCTCGAAAGACGAGAGAGCGGGGGTATCCAGTATGTTATCGCATCGGCTCTTTATCCGATGCTTCTTCGCATTACTGCGAAGCTCAGACTATCTCATCCGTTTCCGGCGGGGAGCTCGTGGTGGCGTTACTGTCATGGGCGCTTGGGAATGAACCACACTGTTCGCAGTGTCCTTCCCAGCGCCGGTAGACTCGGCCACTAGTCGTTACACCTTCAATGAGCTTTCGCCCATTGCTTGGCTCGGGATTGTCCTCGGCCTTACCCGGTCGGATGTTCCCCGAATTCACCCCGTTTGCATTTGATGCAGCGTGAACCGCTAATGGTTACTACATCAAAGGACCGAATGTCCAGTCGGCGAGATGTTGTAGATGATCAGTTTTGTTATCGCGAAGCATTTAAGCCGCGCTTCTGCATGTTTCCATACAGCTCAGACTATATCATCCCTTTCGGGCCGGGCGCTCTTGGGCGGGTTATTGTTGGGACTCACCGCCTAGTCGTTGCACCTTCCGCAGATTCATTTCCCATCTGCGGCTTGGCTCAGGATTGCCCTCGACTTTACGTTAGGGTTTTCCCTGAGTTCACCCGGTTTTCCTGCGTGCCTGTAGCGGTGACATTTTGGACAAAAGCCCTTAGCCATGTCACCAGCCTCCAAACACGAGGGGACTGGTAGACTACCGTAACTAACTATTGGTAGTCAACGTCAATCCGTCAGGTCGTCGCGATTACCGATCGCGGCGTAGGTTTCGTAGGTATTGGTGGGAGGCGAAGCCATTATCGCTGTCCTTGGTTAGCCCGCAGGCTTGACGAAGCCGCCGCTTTTCAACGCGGTGGCGGCGTCCCGGATATTGCCGGTCCTGCGAAGACGGGTGAGGTTTGCGCGGAATACCGTCTTCTCCGAAGCTTCCGGCGGCTTGGTTGGGCCGGGCGTCTGGAATTTCGGCACGGAACGGACCTCGTTGAGCTTGCTGTTCTTGACCTTTTGCAGATCATCCCATCGCCGCGCCTTGTCCGCGATCAGCAATGGCAGGGCTTCATAAAGTTGATCAGCTTGCTCGGCCGGCAATCCCTCGTCCTTGAGATATTGCCGGATGGCGGAAAGTTCCTTGCGGCCTCTTTCCGTGTCCTTGCCCCATTCGGGGCGCCGTTCGATCAGGATGCGTTCCTGATCGGCAACATGTTGGACGAGTTGTCCTTGGCGCTCTTGCGCGCGCTGTTCGTCGAGCCGCTGCTGTTCTTGCTTGGCGGCGATCAGCGTAGCCTTGCGTTGCTCGCCCACATGTTTGAGCCGTTCATATTCCAGAATGTCGCCCTCGTTCAGCAATTGCTGGAGCTTCTGGTCATCTTGCGCGACCAGTTGCTCCATGTGCTGAACGAGCGGAGTGACCCGAGAAGTCAGGTGTTCTCGCTCTTGTAGATATTGCTGCTGAATGCGCTCGGTTTGGCGCCGCTGTTCAGCAACCTCGGCGGTCTTGTTGCGATAGTCGGATTCCATCTGGAATCCGGCAATCAGCTCCTTGAGATTGGCTTGACGTTTCTGACCGTTGATCTTGACTTCCGCCTTGAGATGGTTGGCCAGATCGTCCGGCTCCATGCCCAATTGCGACGCAAGACCATCGATCGTATCCGCCAGCTCCTCTCGGTCGCCGGTTTTTTCCGCCGCCGGTGCGCGTTGCGAGGCATCGGCCTCGTCCGCTTTCCCGGTCGTGACCTCGTTATCCGCCGCCGGCTTCGCTGGGATGGATTTGGTCGATCCATCATCCTCGCCGCTGCCTTCTTCCTGCGCGGGCTTGGAATCGCGATTGGCCTCTGCGGACGCCGCCGGTTGGCCTGGCTTGCCGGGCTCCGGTGGCTTGTTGAACACTCGCTCGCGAATGGCAGCTGCCGCTTTCGCGATATCACTACCGGCCCTCACTGGGATGACCGTTGAATCCGTCATTGTGACACTCCAAAATGAATCCCGGCATTCGCGCCGGGATCAAGTCAGGGAGAACTCACGCCTGGAAACCCAAATCGTGCGTGGCCGGGCCGATAGGACGCGGCCGGTTTCTTCACGTCGGCGAGTTTGCGCGCGGCCATCTGGCCATCGCGCATGATGTTCGCCAACTCGGCGATTACATGCTCGGTCGCATCGTACATGAGCCGGGCCGTCTGCAACGCCGCGAGGTCATTGGGCGACGCGGTCCTGAACGCATCCAGCGCGCAATCTCGCAAGCGCGCGATGGCGTCGCGGAAAATCTCGTCATTCAGGATTTCTTGCGCGCGTTGTGCCCGCCGAACGTCCGTTTCATGGTCTGCCAAGCGGAATCCCCAATAAATGCCGCGGCGATCAGCGCATAGAACAGCGCCATCAGGATGATCAGCCCGGTGATCATAACCAGGCCCGCCGTGGCATAATCATAGACGATCTCCATCATCAGTAGCCCTTGCTGGATTTCTTGCCGGCCGTTTTCCGGCCGCGCGGGCAGCCACCGCCGGGCAGCCGCGTGCCCTTGGTGTTGCCGGCGTTTCCCCACTTGGCCATTTCATCCGGGCTTGAGGCGGTCTTGGTCGCCGATGGGCTTGTCTTGACGGGTTTCATTGCCGTGTTCCTTGTTATTGGCGCCACTTGCGAGGGGCGAGCGCCCTTGCCCGATTACTTCTATGTCACCGCCCCCACCTGCCGCAGCAGTGCCCACGCGGCATCCGATGCCGCCTTGACCTGCGCGGCACTAAGCGCGCGGCCGACATGGGCCAGTGCGATCTGGCGGTTGGTGGGATTTGCGGCGTTGCCGAGCAGGTAGATGGTCTCGCTCAGCGTCGAGGACGCGACCGCGCCCGTCACGTCAAGCACGCCATTGGTGTAGCCGAGCTGGTTTGATGCATCCGGGCGCACGCCCGCGATGAAGCCGGGCATGGTGGTGCCGGTCACGAAATTGGTCGCGGAACCGCCATTTATACGGATCGAGGATAGGGTTCCATCACGTGGCCGGGCGCGGAACGAAAGCGCGGCCCCAGATGATAGATCAGAATCGCCGTCGCTTGAATGCGTCATCCCGAACACGGCGGCATGGGCATCGTCCTTCCCCATGCCGATGGACGCAGCCGACGGGTTGTAGCCGGTGTCAAGGAGCATGCTGACGCCGTCGCCGGTGTAGCCCTGCCACTGCGTCCACGTCGGCGAATTGACCTCGGTCAGCGTGTAGCTGCCAGGGTTCTTGAAGTTGATGCGCGCGGCCTGCTGGGCGTGCAGCGCGAACACGTAGCCGATGTCGATCCCGTCCCAGGCGCCGCTCACCTTGAGCGTGCGAACATAGCCGTCGAGCGCGCGGATGAGCCAGTCGGGCGGCTTGGCCGTCATGGCCGCGCACCACAGGCGCGTCTCGGGCAGCTTGTAGCGGTAGCCGCGCAGCATTATTTGGCCGCCTCCGCCGTGCGCCACGACGCCGCCTCGATCTTGACCGGGTCGCTTTCGTAGAGGTCGGGCCGCGCCTCGGAATCCGGGATGTTGATTTCCGGCAGGCTTTTGAGGATTGCCGTATGTTTGCCATGCGCGGGATCGGCGAGCACGCTCAGGCTGATAATGAATGTGCCATCGGCGAGCGGCACCGGCTGCAAGGCATGTTCGGGCGCGCTCAGGCCGCATATTGCCTTGGCCTGCCCCGCCGTGAGATGGAGGGCGCGCATGGTCATGCCCCGTAGATTTGGGTCAGCGCGAGGCGGCGGCCGTCGATCGCCACCCCCACGCCGACGCGCGTGAACTTCGAATAGAGCATCTTGAGTGAGTACTCGCGCGGCTGTCTCACGATGGCCGCGTGGATGCGCGCGACGGCGCCTTCCGCAGGCTGCTCCATCATCGAAATAACCGCTGGCCCGCCCGAAGTCACAAAATCCCCTTGCAGCTTGCGAGCGCTCATAATCCGCGCGCTCTCGGAAAACGCAGCGTCTAGCACAAGCGGCTTCATTCCATGCTTGCTGCGTTCCTTACAGATCAAGTCGAATGCTAGTTGCTCGGCGGCGACGATGGCCGGCGGAACCGGCGGCGGCGGCGGACGCTGGCCGGATTCCCAAATTTGCAATTCGTACACCACCGCGCGAAACGCCGTCACGATCTCGCTGAGCAAAGGCTCGGCAAGCTTGATCTGCCGCTTCTTGCTGCGCTCGATCAGGGTATTCACCCAATCGGCATGTTCGCGTGCGGTCATGGCTCAATCCCACGTCAGGCC
>Ga0209322_10001007_pt1 | contig 16319 bp, 16 predicted proteins | sample Rifsed19ft1_FD_184013 | JGI IMG/M metagenome (GOLD analysis project Ga0209322, IMG submission 184013) | Soil microbial communities from Rifle, Colorado, USA - sediment 19ft 1 (version 2) | ecosystem: Environmental > Terrestrial > Deep subsurface > Rock core/Sediment | place: Rifle, Colorado... | reverse complement strand
GTTCCTTCCACTCAACATGCCCTTATAATACCTGTCGTGCATCCCCTCGACGACCCACAGACCTACCAGCGTCTTGATCCCCAACGGATGATCGATCTAGTCGTCCGCTTCCCCGAAATGGGCGAAGAGGCCTGGCAGACGGCGATGCGGCTGCGCCTGCCGCCCTCCGGCGAGTACACGGCGATCGCCGTCCTGGGCATGGGCGGGTCCGGGGTGGGCGGGGACCTGCTGGCGGCACTGCTGCGGCCGGTCTTTCCCGTCCCGGTGGTTGTCGTCAAGGACCGCGGCCTGCCCGCGTTCGTCGGGCCGCAGACGCTGGTCTTCGCCTGCTCCTACTCGGGCAACACCGAGGAGACCATCAACGCCTATACCGCGGCGAAGCAGGCCGGCGCCCCGACGATCGTCATCACCTCGGGCGGCGTCCTGCACGGGCTGGCCACGGCGCACGGCGATCCCCGCGTGCAGGTTCCGCCGGGAATGCCGCCGCGGGCGGCGCTTCCTTATCTGTTCCTGCCGATGGTCAACGCCTTGCGCCGTCTGACGCACATGGGGGAACTCTCCGGCGAGTGGGCGGAAGCACGGGATGCGCTGCGGGCGATGGTCGCCGAACTCGGGCCGCAGAGCCCCCGCGAGCGCAACCCGGCCAAGCAGCTGGCGGAGCGGCTGTTCGGTCACACGCCGGCGGTGTACGCGTCATCGCCCGACCTGGCCGCCGCGGCCTACCGCTGGAAGAGCCAGCTCAACGAGAACGGCAAGGTGCTGGCACTCTGGCACGCCTTCCCCGAACTGAATCACAATGAGGCCGTGGGCTGGGAGGATGGCACCACGGCTGCGCGGCTGGCCGTCGTCCTGCTGGGGGAACCCGCCGAAGATGCTGCGGTCGCCCGCCGGATCGCGGCCACGCGAGAGGTGTCCTTCCGGTCCGCCGCGTCGGTCAGCGACGTCACGGCGCGCGGTTCTGCCCGCCTGGCCCGCCTGCTTTCACTGGTCCTCTTCGGGGACTTCGTCAGCGTCTACGTCGCCTTGCTGCGGGGGGTCGATCCCACGCCCGTCCCGCCCATCGACGAGGTCAAGCGGCGGCTGCGACTTCCGGCGGAGGGGAGGTAAGCGCCGGCGCGCCGAAATGAGTGGTACCGGGCCGGGGCGTGCTTCAATAATGGAAGGGCGGCGTAACGGGGTCCGGATCAGCTGCGGGGTGAGGTGACGACGGCGTGGCTAAGGTTCAGCTGGAGCACCTATCCAAGAAGTTCGGCACCGTCACGGCGGTCAACGACGTGACGCTGGAGATCCCGGACAAGCAGTTCACCGTGCTGGTCGGGCCCTCCGGGTGCGGCAAGACGACTGCCCTGCGGCTCGTCGCGGGATTGGAGGAGGCCACCGGCGGCAACATCTACATTGGGGACCGCCTGGTCAACGATGTCCCGCCCAAGGACCGCGACATCGCGATGGTCTTCCAGAACTACGCCCTCTATCCCCACATGTCGGTCTACGACAACATGGCCTTCGGGCTGCGGCTGCGGAAGTACCCCAAGCCGCAGATCGACCGGCGGGTGCGCGAGGCGGCGGGCATGCTGGGTATTGAGGGGCTGCTGGGCCGCAAGCCCAAGCAACTCTCCGGCGGGCAGCGACAGCGCGTCGCCCTGGGGCGCGCCATCGTCCGCGAGCCGCAGGTCTTCCTGATGGACGAACCGCTCTCCAACCTGGACGCCAAGCTGCGTGTGGAAACCCGCGCCGAGATCAAGAAGCTGCACGCCCGACTGCAGACAACGACGATCTACGTCACCCACGACCAGGTAGAAGCGATGACGATGGGCGACCGGATCGTGGTCATGCACGACGGGATCGTGCAGCAGGTGGACGCGCCGCTGAACCTCTACGAGAAGCCGGCCAACCTGTTCGTCGCCGGCTTCATCGGCAGCCCGGCGATGAACTTTCTGCGCAGCCGGCTGGTGCAGCGGAACGGCCGCACCGAGATAGACACCGGGCCCTTCCGCCTGCCCATCCCCGCAGACCTCGTGCCAGCGGCCCAGCCTTTCGTCGGGCGGGAGGTCGTCTTCGGCATCCGCCCGGAGGACATCCAGGACCGGGCGCTCTGGCGCGACGCGCCGCAGGAGTGGACGGTGCAGACCACCGTGGACGTGCACGAACCGATCGGGTCCGACATCATCCTCCACCTGACCACCGGCGATCAGTCCATGGTCGCCCGGGTGGACGCGCAGAGCCAGGCGCGGATGGGCCGGCCGGTCGAGGTCGTCTTCAATATGCGCAAGATGCACCTCTTCGACCCCGGATCGTCGCAGGCCATTATCTAGGGTTTGCTGAGGTCCGCCGTTCGCAACCATCGCGCCTCCCTTGAGCCCGCTAGCCGCCTGATCCCCGGCGGGCCGGCGGGCTGCCTGCTCTTCCACGGGTTCTCGGGGTCGCCGCTGGAGATGGTCCCGCTGGCGGAGGCGCTGGCGGAGGAGGGGTGGACCGTCTCTGTGGCGCGCCTCGCCGGCCACGGGACCTCTCCGGATGAGCTCGCGGGGACGACCTGGCAGGACTGGGTGGCCTCCGGACGCGAGGCCTACCAGGATCTCCGGCGGCGCTGCTCGCACGTCGCCGTCGTCGGGCTCTCCATGGGTGGGGCGCTCGGGCTGTACCTGGCAGTGACGGAGGAGCCGGCGGCCGTCGTCGCCATCAACACGCCCATTCGGGTGCGGCCGCTGCTGGCCACCGCGTCGCGGGCGGCGTCGCGCATGTTGCCGCACCTGCCGGTGCTCTTTCGCCTGAGCCCGGGAGGGCGGGAGATGCGCAGTTACCTCTCACCGTACAATCGCATCCCCGTCGGCCTGACGAGCGAAGTGGACCGCCTCCTGCTGGCGACGCGCGAGATGCTGCCGCGCCTGCGCATGCCGCTCCTGATCGTGCAGGGCCGCCGCGATTGGGTGATTCCGCGCGACAGCGGCCCGCGGATCGTCGCTCTAGCCCGCGCGGCGCCGGCGTCGCTGCTCTGGCTGCCGCGCTCAGGGCACGTCGCCACGCTCGATCGGGACCGGCGGATCCTCTACGATGCGGTGCGCGGCTTTCTCCGCGGCCACCTGCAGGTGCGGGAGTCGCCGTGAAGGTTACCGCGATCGACCATTTCGCCCTCACCGTGCGCGCCGTGGAGACGACGTGCCGGTTTTACGAGCGGGTCCTTGGGATGCAGGTGGTGACCTTCGGGGAGGGCCGGCGGGCGCTGCACTTCGGCCGCCAGAAGATCAACCTGCACCAGGCGGGACAGGAGTTGGCGCCGCACGCGCAGCGTCCCGTCCCGGGGTCGACGGACTTCTGCCTGCTCACCGACCGACCGCTGGCGGAGGTGATCGCGCACATCACATCCTGCGGCGTGGACATCATCGAGGGACCGGTGGGCCGCACGGGCGCCGCCGGCCCGCTGGAATCCATCTACTTGCGCGATCCTGACGGAAATCTCATCGAGGTGGCTGGGGCCGCGCTAATAGTCGCTCGCAACTCGTCCTAATGACCGATCTCATACTTGACCGAGTGCTGTTGTATGCGGGTCTCGTTGGCGCGAACTTCATCAGACTCCTACCTGCTACTCGGTCCGGACCGAGTTCGGGCATCATCGTCGACCCGGCAAACGTTTCGGCGGTATCCGATCCGCGGCACGGTCTATCCCAACTCCCGATGGGCAGCCCCTCCGCGGCCAACCCGACACACACGATTTGCCCCCGACTATAGGAGGGCGAGTCCCTCGGTCAGTGTGGGATAAGCGAGTCGCGGCCGGAGCTCGCGCTTCATCCGCGTCGTGTCCATCACGTATGAAGCCATGCCGATGCGGATGAAATCGCGCGTCAGCGGGGCAGCCGTGCGGCAGATGGCGGCGAACGCCTCCACGGCCGAGGCGACCAGATAGAAGGACCGGCGGGGGAACCGCCACGGCCGCGCAAATCCCCAGTGCGCGGCGATCCGGCCCAGGAACTCCTGCAGCGTCAGCGGTTGGTCATCGCCGAGGTTATAGATCCCGGCCGCAGGCGTCCCCTCGATCGCCGCAACCACACAGGCCAGAAAGTCTGGCAGGGCCAGCAGGTGGATCCAGGTCGGCTCCGGCCACACCGCCAGCAGACGGCGCCGGAGGAGCCAGCGGCCCGCCTCGATCAGCAGGACGCCACGGCCGTAGATCATCCCCGCGCGTAGGGAGATGGGGACCATCGGGGTTCCGCCGCAGGCCCCAAAGAGGTGCCGCTCTGCGGCGAGGCGCGTGCGCGCATGCACCGACGCCGGCCGCCCGTCCAGCAGGCCGGCCGCCGGACGAGTGGGCGTCGATTCGCCCTCGACATGCGGGAAGCTGATCAGGATGAACTTTCGCACACCGGCCTCCTGCGCCGCCGCCACGAGATGCTGCACGTACTGCAGGTTGGTCTGCGGCAGGAAGCGCTCCGGCCGCGGCGCGAACAGCCGCCCGGCGAAATGAACGATCACGTCCACACCCCGGCAGGCCGCGGTTAACGTGGCGGGAACCGACAGATCGCCGCGGGAGACGGCGACATCGGGAGCCCGCGCCAGATCCTCTGGGAGCGGCCGGAGGTGAACCATCAGGCGGAGGGCGTGGGGGCCGGAGAGCATGTAGCGGGCGGTGAAAGATCCCAGGTTGCCGGCCGCGCCGGTGATCAGGATCCTCACGGCCAACCCAGTTCTTGGACGACACTAGAGACCCTGCCGCCGGTGGGACGCGTCCAGCGGGAGGAGATGCGGGGACCAGGCATAAGAGTTCCCCGTAGAGTCTGCGATCGGGAGATCCTGCCGAAAATGGAGCAGCAGATCGAGCGCAGCAAAGTCGTCGTCCGCTGGATCGTCGGCGTGGCGCTCTTCGTCGGGGTCGCCTATCTGAAGGACAAAGGGCAGCTGCCCCTGTCCTGGGGTACGGTTCTGGGGCTAACCGGCGTCCTGGCCGTCCTCAACCTGACGTACTGGCGCATTCTGCGCACCGGGGCGCCGCGCTGGCTGAAGTACGTCACCACGGCCACCGACCTGGTGCTCATCTCAATCCTCGTCTTCTTCACGGGCGGCGCGGCCAGCGTCTTCTACTTCACCTACTTTATCGTCCTGGTGAGCAACAGCATCCGCTACGGCATGGGCCTGGCCATCTACGTGGCCACGGTCTTCAATTTGGCCTATGTGGCCGTGCTCTCCTGGCAGCCGTCGGGGAACGACCTCACGGTGGAAGCGGTGAAGATCCTGACCTTCTGGGGAGTGGCTCTCTACGCCGGGTATCTGGCCATGCGCTCCCAGCGGCAGGCGCGGATCCTGGAAGGCTATGAGGAGACAATCGCCCGGCTGCGCGCCGAACTCGCAGCGCTCAAACCACAGACGAAATGAACGAGGACCGCGACACGCTCCCGCGCCGCCGTACCCCCGTGCTCACCGCGCCGGTCGCGCTGGGCACGGTCGCGGGCGGCGTCATCCTGCTCGTCGTACTGATGGGCATCGCCTGGCGCTCGACCAACGCGGCCTGGTTTCTGCTCTTCCCGGTGCTGCTGATGGGGGTCCTGGGCGCGCTAGCTGTGGGCGTGCTCTGGGGCCTGCGCCACTTTTAGCCCTAGAGCCTCCCGTTCCGCCCGCGTCGTCAGGTCGTTCATGAGCGTCTCCAGCCGCCCGGAGAGCCGCTCCAGTCCGGCGTCGTCCAGATCCGGCGGCACGTCGATCGGTTCACCGATGATCAGCGCCGCCCGCGTGAAGGGGCGGGGGATTTCAAAGCGGTCCCAGGAGTCCATGGCAATCGCGTCGCGGATCGCCGCGCCCACGGGGAGGAGGTCCACGCCGGTCTTCTTGGCCATGAAGACCGCGCCCGGTTTGGCGCGAAACATCGGTCCACTCGGCCCGTCCGCGGCAATAACTCCGCCCCGGCCGTGTTCCAGCAGCTGCAGGAAGCGGATCACGCCCCGTGGCTCCGAGGGATAGGTCGAGGCGTCGAAGACCCTGTAGCCCAGGTGCTGCAGCGCCGCCAGCGTCAACCGGCGCACGGGGCGGGAGATGCCACGAAACGACCCGTCCCGCGGGTGGCTGGAGTAGACAAGCAGCGGCAGCCCCTGGAAGAAGAAGATCGGCAGCAGCCCGCGGCCGTGCCAGACCACCACCAGGATCGGGCGGCCGGAACGCACGATCGCGGAGACGTGCTCGTAGCCGACGATGTGCAGGTTGATGGTGCTGTCAATGATGCGGAAGAGCGCGACGACCAGCAGGGCGAAGAGCCAGACGGCCGCCTCCGCAACGCGGGCAGCGAGAGCGGTGGGTCGGACGGGGCCTCGTCTGGCCGCCGGCTTTCCAGTCGCCTGCACCGAGGACGTCACGGGCTTCCTCCCTCCCGCGGTGAGAATTGACAAGGGGACCCGCCCGCGGCTATGGGGTGTGGCCCGCCTCCTTGTCTCCAAACGCGCGACCGGCCATATCGCCGAGCGGGCCGAGTAATCGCGTGAACTCCAGCGGGAAGATGAACTTCGTCGCCGGGCTGGCCCCCAGCGCCTTCAGCGCCTCCAGGTACTGCAGCACCATCGTCTTGCTGTCCACGGTCTGCGCCACCGCGAAGATCGTGTTCAGCGCCAGGGCGAAGCCTTCGGCCCGCAGGATGGCGGCCTGGCGGTCGCCCTCGGCGCGGAGGATCGCCGACTGTTTGTCGCCCTCGGCGACGGTGATGGTGGCCTGGCGCTTCCCGTCGGCCTCTGTGACCACCGCGCGGCGGCTGCGCTCGGCGGACATCTGCCGGGTCATCGCCTCTTGCACTTCCCGCGGCGGCAGAATCTCGCGGATCTCGACGGTGGTGACCTTGACGCCCCAGCGTTCCGTGACCTCGTCCAGTTTCGTCCGCAGCACATTGTTGATCTGCTCGCGGCGGGCCAGGACGTCGTCCAGGGAGATGTCGCCGATGACGGCGCGCAGCGTGGTCGTGGCGATGCCCCGCGCCGCGCCAGCGAAGTCCTGCACCTGGACCACCGTCATCTCCGGCTCAAAGACCTTCCAGTAAATCAGGAAGTCGATGTTGATCGGGGCGTTGTCTTTGGTGATGCAGGTCTGGCTGGGGATCTCCAGGAAGGCTTCGCGCAGGTCGACCCACACCGGGCGGTCGATGAGCGGAATCAGGAATACCAGGCCGGGGCCCTTGCGGCCGATTGACCGGCCGAAGCGGAAGACGACCAGGCGCTGGTACTCCCGCACGACTTTCACGGCCAGCGGGATCACAATGAGCGCCACGATCGCGACGACGATCGGCCAGAAGAGCAGCCCAAACAGACCCAGCATTGGCACACCTCCGCGGGATACTAGGCGTAGACTTCGAATAATCTTCTGTGGCTCCTCTTCAACGAGGGACCGGAAAGGCAGCCGGAGGTGAGAGATGGAACGCCGCGCCGTGGTGGGGATCGACATCGGCGGGACAAAGACGCTGAGCGCGGTAGTGGACGCGCAGGGACGGGTGCTGGCCCGCCACCGCATTGACACGCCGCAGCGTGGACCGGCCGACTTCGTGCAGGTCCTGGCCCGCGAACTCTCCACGCTCCTGGGACTGGCCGGCCTGCAGAAGGAGGACCTGTTGGGTCTGGGCGTGGGGGCGCCCGGGCCGCTCGATCCGGAAACCGGCGTCGTTTTCGAGCCACCGAACCTGACCGGCTGGCGCGACGTCCCGCTCGGCACGATGCTCTTCGACGCCACCGGCGTCCCCACGTTTGTGGAGAACGACGCCAACGCCGCCGCCCTCGGCGAGGCCTGGGTCGGCGCGGGGGTGGGGGTGCGCGATCAGATTTACATCACGGTCAGCACCGGCATCGGCGGTGGTCTCATCTTCAACGGCGACCTGTATCACGGCGTCTCCGGCACGGCGGGCGAGATCGGGCACATGACGGTGGAACCGGACGGGCCGGTCTGCACCTGCGGCCGGCGTGGGCATCTGGAGGGCCTGGCGTCGGGGCATGCGATCGCCCGCATGGCGGAGGAGGCGGTGCGGGCCGGGCGCCAGACGCGATTGGCCGCGCTTCCCTCCGGCGCCCTGGACGCCGCGGTCGTGGCGCAGGCCGCTCTGGATGGCGATGCCGTCGCCCGGGAGATCTACGCGCGCGCCGGCCAGCACATCGGCATTGCCGTCGCTTCGCTGGTCAACGTCCTGAACCCGGCGATGGTCGTCTTCGGCGGCGGCGTGAGCAAGGTGGGGGATCTCCTCTTCGACACGGTGCGGCGGGTCGTGCGCGAGCGGGCGTTTGAACGCCCGGCGGAGGCGGCCAAGATTGTGCCCGCCGCCCTGGGGGATGACGTCGGCGTGATCGGCGCCGCGGCGGTCGTGTACCGGAGGGCGGCGTCGTGAAAGGATCTTAGAGCGCGCTGAGATCGATGCGGCGCTGCACGAAGTTCGTATAGACTTCGCCCTTGCGGAAGAAACCGTTGTCCAGCACGTGCAGGTGGAAGGGGATCGTCGTGGGCACGCCGCCGATCTCGAACTCGGCGAGCGCGCGGCGCATGCGCCCGATCGCCTCCTCCCGCGTCTGCCCCCACGCCACCACCTTCGCGATCAGCGAGTCGTAATGCGGCGGGATGGTGTAGCCGGCGTAGGCGTGGGTGTCCACCCGGATGCCCGGGCCGCCGGGGGAGAAGAAGGTGGTGATCACGCCCGGCGCGGGGCGGAAGTCGTGGCGCGGGTCCTCCGCGTTGACGCGGCACTCGATGGCGTGGCCGTGGAAGGTCACGTCCCGCTGGGAGACGGGCAGGCGCTCGCCGGCGGCGATGCGGATCTGCTCCTTCACCAGATCCAGGCCCGTGACCATCTCCGTGACGGGGTGCTCCACCTGGATCCGCGTGTTCATCTCCATGAAGTAGACATTCTCCTGCTTGTCCACGAGGAATTCGATCGTGCCGGCGTTGGTGTAGTGGATCGCCTGGGCCGCCCGCAGCGCCGCCCGCGCCAGCCGCTCCAGCGTCTTCTCCCGCAGCCGCGGCGGCGGTGATTCTTCGATCAGTTTCTGGTGCCGTCGCTGCACAGAACAGTCCCGCGCGCCGAGGTGGAGGACGTTCCCGTGCCCGTCCGCCAGGATCTGCACCTCGACGTGGCGCGGCTCCTCCACATACTTCTCGATGTAGAGTTCCCCGTCGCCGAAGGCCGCCTCCGCCTCCCGCTGCGCCACCTGCAGCGCCGCGCGCAGGTCCTCCCGCGTGTGCACGACGCGCATGCCGCGGCCGCCGCCTCCTGCCGAGGCCTTGAGCATCAGGGGGAAGCCGATCGTCTGGGCGATCTCCAGCACCTGGCGCTCCCCGTTCACCGGACCCTCGCTGCCGGGCACGACCGGGACGCCCGCCTTCAGCATCAACTGCCGGGCCTGCGCCTTGTCCCCCATCTTGCGAATGGCGTCGCTGCTGGGCCCGATGAAGGCGATCTTCAGGTCGGCGCAGATCTCGGCAAACTGCGCGTTCTCCGCCAGAAATCCGTAGCCGGGGTGGATGGCATCCACGCCCAGGATCTCCGCCGTGCTCAGGATGTTGGGGATGTGCAGATAGGATTCCCCGGCTGGCGGCGGGCCGATGCAGAAGGCCTCGTCGGCGAGTTTGACGTGCAGGGAGTTGCGGTCCGCCTCCGAGTACACCGCTACCGTGCGGACGCCCAACTCGTGGCAGGCGCGGATGATGCGTACGGCGATCTCGCCGCGGTTCGCGATGAGGACCTTCTGGAACATGCGGTTAGGAGAGAGGCTCAACCAGCATAAGCGGTTGGCCGTACTCCACCGGGTTGCCGTTCTCTGAGAGGACGCGCACCACCCGGCCGCTCACGTCGCTCTGGATTTCGTTGAAGAGCTTCATCGCCTCGATGATGCACACGGTCTGCCCCGCCTCCACCACGTCGCCCTCGCGGACGAAGGGCGGAGCATCCGGTGAGGAGGCGCGGTAGAAGGTACCCACCATCGGCGCGCTGATGGTCTCGAGGTGATCGGGGACGGTCTCGCCCGCGGCGGCGATCTCTTCCGGTGTCACGGCGGCCAGCGCCCCCGGCGCCGCCGGGCTTGCGCCCGCTCCCGCGGGCCCCGGACGCGCCGCGGCTGCGGGATTCGAGGCGTGCACCTCCAGGCGGCCGGCCGCCTTCTTGATCGTCACCTTCAGCCGGGGCGACTCCACGGTCAGTTCCGTGATGTCCGCCTCGCTGGCGATTTTCAGCAACGCCCGGATCTCGTCCAGATCGAATTTCTGCTCCATCGGCATCGAGCCCGCCTTTCAGGGTCCGGGCGAGGCGGTCGCCTCAGCCGCGGGCCAGGCTCTCCATCTGCCGCCCCATCCGGCGGTACTTCTCGTACCGCAGGTCGAGCAGCCGGTCGATGGGCACATCTTTGACCGCCTGGAGGTGCCGTCCCAGGGCCTCGCGCACCGCCGCCGTGGCGGCGTCGGGATCCTGATGCGCGCCGCCCTCCGGTTCGGGGATGATCTCGTCGATGATGCCCAATCCCGTCAAATCCCAGGCCGTCAGGCGCAGCGCCTCGGCCGCCTCCTTGGCGCGGGAGACATCGCGCCAGAGGATGGCGGCGCACCCTTCCGGCGGGATCACGGTGTAAATGGCGTACTGCAGCATCAGCACCGCGTCCCCCACGCCCATGGCCAACGCGCCGCCGCTGCCGCCCTCCCCGGTGATCACCACCAGGATCGGCGTGTGCAGCGTGCTCATCTCCATGATGTTCTGGGCGATGGCCTGGGCCTGTCCCCGCTCTTCCGCTTCGTCGCCGGGGAAGGCCGCGGGGGTATCGATGAAGGACAGGACGGGGTAGCCGTACTTCTCCGCCAGCTTCATCACCCGCAGCGCTTTGCGGTAGCCCTCGGGGTTGGGCATGCCGAAGTTGTGCGCCAGATTCTCCTTGGTGTCGCGCCCTTTGTACGGCCCGATCACAGCCACCGGTTGATCCTCGAACCAGCCGATGCCGGCCAGCAGCGCGGGGTCGTCGCGAAAGAGCCGGTCGCCGTGCAGTTCGGTGAAGTCGCGCACCAGGTGAAAGATGAAGTCGGGCGCCTTGGGCCGCTGCGGGTGCCGGGCCAGCTGCACGATCTCCCAGGGGGACAGGCGCGGCGCGGCCGGGCGGGGCGGCGGCACGCCGGAGTCAGGCGTGGGCAGTGGGTTGGCGGCCATCGCTCAGGCCGGTTCTTCCAGCGCCACACGCGGCGCGCCGAAGAAGCGGAGCAGCCGCGACAGTTGCGGGCGCAGCTGATCGCGCGGCACGATCATATCGATCAGCCCGTGCTCCCGGCAGAACTCCGCGGTCTGGAAGTCTTCCGGCAGCCGGCGCCCGATCGTCTGCTCGATCACGCGCCGCCCGGCGAAGCCGATCAGCGCGCCGGGTTCCGCGAGGATCACGTCCCCGAGGAAGGCGAAGGAGGCGGTCACGCCGCCCGTGGTCGGGTCGCACATCACCGAAATGTAGGGGAGCCGCTCCGCGTGCAGCCGGGCCACGGCGGCACTGGTTTTCGCCAGTTGCATCAGCGACAGCGCTCCTTCCTGCATGCGTGCTCCGCCGGAGGCGGAGAAGATGATCAGCGGCAGGCGCTGCTCCAGCGCGCGCTCGGCCGCGCGGGCCACCTTTTCGCCGACCACCGAGCCCATCGATCCGCCCATGAAGAAGAAGTCGAGGGCGGCCACGATGGTGCGAAATCCGTCCAGCGCACCCATCCCCGTGAAGGCGGCCTCGGCACGCCCGGTCCGCCGACGCGCCTCCTCCAGCTTCTCCGGGTAGTCGGTGAATCCCAAGGGATCAACCGAGGTCAGCCCGGCGTCAAACTCCACGAAGCTCCCCGGATCCAGCGTGACGGCAATGCGGTCCGTGGCGGAGAGGCGGTGGTGATACCCGCACTTCGGGCAGACCTGGAGGTTCCGTTCCAGCTCTTTCTGGTAGATCAGGTTCTTGCAGCGGGGACACTTCGCCCACAGCCCGCCGGGCATCTCCCGGCGCTGCAGCGCGGCGTATTTTGGCTTGCGCAGCCATGGAGACATGATGCTGTCGGAGTATTATACCACCGCCGCCGGGACGTCGGCGCTCCGCGCGCGGCGGGACCGTTTATAATGTAGGCGCGTTTTGATCCGCCAGTGAGGAGGCCACTGTGAGCGTTGTCACTCCCCGGCGCACGCCGCCGGGGTTCTCCACGATTGTGTTCATCGTGCTGCTGGCCCTGATCCTGGGCGCAGCGCTCGGCGGCACCTACCTGCCGCGCTACTTCCCGCGCATCGCCGCGCCACCGGCCGCGCCCGCGACACCCGCACCCGGTTCACCCGCCACAGCGGGTCCGATCCAGGGACCGGCGCTGACGATTCCCCGCGGCATCGAGACCGAAGAGTCGGCGATCATCAAGGCCGTGGAGAAGGTGCGGCCCGCCGTCGTGAACATCACCACGCAGGGGCGGGTGCAGACCTTTTTCGGGGTCTTCCCGCAGGAGGGCGCCGGATCGGGCGTCATTGTGCGCCGCGACGGGCTGATCCTCACCAACTTCCACGTGATCCAGGGAGCGCAGGAAATCACCGTCACGCTGCTCACCGGGAAGAAGCTCCCCGGGCGCGTCGTCGGGTCCGACCGCTTCACCGACATGGCCGTGATCAAAGTGGAGAGCGACCGGCCCCTCCCGGTGGCGGAGTTGGGCACCAGCAACAACCTGAAGGTGGGGCAACTGGCGATCGCCATCGGCAACCCCTTCGGGTTGGGCAGCAGCGTGACGGTTGGCGTGCTCAGTGCGCTGAACCGGAGTATCCAGATCGGCCCCGACTTCGTCGTGGACAACCTGATCCAGACCGACGCGGCGATCAACCCGGGGAACAGCGGCGGCGCGCTGGTGGACAGCGCGGGGCGGCTGATCGGCATCAACACCGCCATCGTGCGCGAGGCCCAGGGGATCGGATTCGCCATTCCCGTGGACATCGCCGTGACGATCATGAACCAGCTGATCAACACCGGGCGCGTGGTGCGGCCGGCGCTGGGCATCGTGCTGGGCGGCGAGATCGACCCGCAGATCCAGCAGTCCTACGGCCTGCCCGTAGACCACGGCGTCATCGTGCAGGATGTCCCGGCGGGCAGCCCGGCGGCCACCGCCGGCATGGAAGCCAACGACGTCATCGTCGGCATCAATGGGCAGACGATTAAGGGCATCAACGACCTGCGGCGCACGCTCTTCGAGAAGCAGCCGGGGGACCGCGTGCAGGTGGAGGTCGTCCGCGGCAGCCGGCGGCTCACGGTTACGGTTGTCCTGACGGAACTCCGTCAGTAGGCCCGCGATCCGGCGGTCCGTGTCCCCTCTGACCGCGGAGGTGCTCATCGGGCAGCTGCTGATGGCCGACTTCTCGGGCTTCTCGCCGTCACCCGAGATCACGCGCCTGATCACCGAGCAGCACCTCGGCGGCGTCCTCCTCTTCCAGAAGAACATCGAAAGCCCCGCGCAGGTGGCCCGCCTCTGCCGCGAGCTGCAGGACCTGGCACGTCAGGCGGGATCGCCGCCGCTGCTGATTGCCGTCGACCAGGAGGGCGGCCCAGTGGAGCGGCTGCCGCTGGGGCTGCCCGGGGCGATGGCGCTGGGGGCGACGCGCTCCGCCGCGTTCGCCGAGGAAGCCGGGCGCATCACCGGACGGGCGCTGCGCGCGGTCGGCTGCAACGTCGACTTCGCCCCGGTGCTGGACGTGAATTCCAATCCCGCCAATCCCATCATCGGCGTCCGCTCCTTCGGCGAGGAGCCGGGTCTGGTGGCCCAGTTGGGCAGCGCCTTCGCCGCCGGTCTGCAACGCGAAGGGGTGGCGGCCACCGGCAAGCACTTCCCGGGGCACGGCGACGCGGATCTCGATTCTCACCTCGATCTTCCGGTGGTGGCCCACGGGATGGAGCGGTTGGAGGCGGTGGAGTTTCTCCCGTTCCGGCACGCCATCCGGGAGGGGCTCGGTGCCCTGATGACCGCCCACATCGCCTTCACCGCGTTCGGGTCGATCCCGGCCACGCTCTCCCCGCCCGTCCTGGAGGGCATGCTCCGGCGGGCGTGGGGCTTCGACGGGGTCGTCTTCACCGATTCGTTCGCCATGGCACCGATCAAGGAGCACGTCGGCGCCGGACCGGCGGCGGTCCTGGCGCTGCTCGCCGGGGCCGATGTCCTGCTGGCGCTTGGCGGTTCGGACTTGCAGCGGGAGGTCTTTGCCTCCGTGCGGCGCGCGGCGGAGCAGGGTGTGCTGAGCGTGCAGCGCCTCCGGCAGTCCTTCGAGCGGGTGCAGCGCCTCCGGCCGAGGATGACTCCGCCGGGCCCGCCCGCGGAAGCCGAGGCGGTGGTCGCGTCTGCAGAGATGCGGCAGCGCGCCGCGGAGATTGCCGGGCACGCGGTGACGCTCGTGCGCAACGAGGCGGGCATGATCCCGCTGCCGGACGGGCCGGCGGATGTTCTCTCTCTGGTTCCTCAGGCGCGGATCCCCGAGGACGCCGCGGGCCAACCTACTCTGAGCGCGATGCTGCGCACCCTGCAGCGCCCGGCCCGCGACATTCTGCTGTCGGCGGGTGATTCGTGGGATGGAGCAACCGGCGGCGGCGTCGTGATCGTGGTGCCGCACAGCCAGGGCCGCCCGTCGCCATGGCAGGTGGACGTGGTGCGGCGGGCGCACGAGGCCCACGGTGACCGCCTGGTCGTCGTGGCCACCGGTACGCCCTACGATCTAGCCGACCTGCCCCCGGTTTCCACTTATGTGGCCACATACGGTCGTGAGCCGGGGCTGCTGATGGCGGCGGCCCGCATGCTTCTGGGCGCCGCACCGCCACGCGGCCGCCTGCCGGTAACCATTCCCGGCCGCTACCCCGTCGGACACGGCATCGTGTGGTAGACTGCCGACATGTTCCGGGCCGCACTGCGGCAGTATCTTGAAGCGGCGGCGAAGCGAGCCGTCACCCGCGGCGCTCTGCCCGACGTGCCGCTCCCGTCCGTGGAGGTAGATGTCCCCCGCGGCCGGCGGCACGCCGACTACGCCAGCAACCTGCCGCTGGCACTGGCCCGCCCCGCCGGGCGCCCGCCGCGGGAGATCGCGCAGGCCATCGTCGATGCCCTGGAGATCCCGCCACAGCAGGTGGCGCGGGTGGAGATCGCCGGCGCCGGTTTCATCAACTTCTTCCTGGCACCCGCGTGGCTCCACGATCTGCTGCGGCACATCTACTCGGCCGGAGACACTTACGGTAATCGCGACCTGGGGCGGAGGCGGCGGGTCAATGTAGAGTACGTCAGCGCCAACCCCACCGGGCCGCTGCACATCGGCAGCGGGCGCAACGGGGTGATCGGCGACGTCCTCGCCAACCTGCTGGCGGCGCTCGGCTACGACGTTGTCCGCGAATACTACATCAACGACGCCGGGCTGCTGGTGCACGCCCTGGCGCAGAGCGTGGAGCACCACTACTTCGCGCACTTCGGGCAGGAGAAACCCTTCCCCGAGGACGGGTACCGCGGGGAGTACGTGCGCGATCTGGCCATGCAGATCGTGCAGCGGGACGGCAATGCCTGGCTGGCCCGACCCGAAGAGGAGCGTCTTACCGCGTTCCGGGAGTTCGCCCTGGGTGAAATTCTGGCGGAGATGCGGCGGACGCTGGAGGAGTTCGGCATCCGCTTCGACGTTTGGTTCAGCGAGCGCGCCCTCTACGAGCAGGGCGCGGTGGATCGGGCGCTGACAGCCCTGCGGGAGAGGGGGCTGCTCTACGAACAGGACGGCGCGGTGTGGTTCCGCTCCACCTCCTTCGGCGATGATAAGGACCGCGTGATCATCCGCAGCAGCGGCAGGCCGATGTACTATGCGGCCGACATTCCCTATCACCTGAACAAACTGGAGCGGGGCTTCGAACTGCTCATCGACGTCTGGGGCGTCGACCACTTCGGTGACGTCGCCCGGGTGAAGGGGGGGCTGGCGGCGCTGGGCGTGGACCCGAGCCGGCTGGAGATCCTCCTGTACCAGCACGTGCGGCTGCGCAACGAAGGCGAGTTGCTGCGCATGTCCCGCCGGCGCGGGGAGTTCGTCACCCTGGCGGATCTGCTGGATGCGGTGGGCCGGGACGCGGCGCGCTACTTCTTCTGCATGTACACCCCGTCCGTGCCCATGGACTTTGACTGGCAGCTGGCGCGGGAGACGTCCCAGGACAACCCCGTGTACTACGTGCAGTACGCGCACGCCCGGATCAGCAGCATCCTGCGCGAGACGTTGAATCACCCCGTCGGCCGTGCACTGGTGGCGCCCGCAGTCCTGGCTGGAGGGCAGCCATTTGACCTTGCCGCCATCCGCGACGCCGACCTCTCCGTCCTGACCCACGAGACCGAGATCGCCCTGCTGCACG
>Ga0209322_10001006_pt1 | contig 16319 bp, 14 predicted proteins | sample Rifsed19ft1_FD_184013 | JGI IMG/M metagenome (GOLD analysis project Ga0209322, IMG submission 184013) | Soil microbial communities from Rifle, Colorado, USA - sediment 19ft 1 (version 2) | ecosystem: Environmental > Terrestrial > Deep subsurface > Rock core/Sediment | place: Rifle, Colorado... | reverse complement strand
GGAACTGCGCGAGATCGGTCCGGTAGCTTCGAAGGGTGTGGGCCGACGCGCCCCGCTCGACAGCCTGGTACCGGAGAAACGCCTCGACGGGATCCCTCATCCCGCGCTGACCTCGGTCTCCTGCTTGTAATTGCAGCCGTCCCTGGCGCAGTACCGCAGGAGCTTTTTCCCTCGGGCGTAGCGCGCCAGGAGGAACGGCGCTGCGCACTTCGGGCAGGGCTCGGGGACCGGGCGCTGCCACAGGATGTACTTGCAGCGGGGATAGTTGGAGCAGGCGTAGTAGGCCTTGCCGCGTCTGGAACGCCGCTCGACGAGCTGTCCCCCGCACCCCTCCTGGGGGCAGGCGATGCCGGTCGTCAGCGGCTTGGTGTTCTTGCACTCCGGGTAGCCCTGGCACGCGATGAACTTCCCGTAGCGGCCTTCCTTGATGACCATGGGCTTGCCGCACTGGTCGCAGACCTCGCCGGGAACGACTTCTGCCGCGCGCCCGCGGCCGTTCCCATTGAGGTCCTGCGTGAACTTACAGTCGGGGTAGCCCGAGCAGGCGAGAAATCTCCCGTACTTCCCCCAGCGCTCCAGGAGCGGCTTGCCGCAGTCGGGACACGCCTGGCCCGTGGCCGCCGGCTCCTTTTTCCCGGCCTGCTTGAGCTCTTTTTCGAAGCGCTTGTAGAAGTGCTGGATGGCCTCGGTCCAGGACGCCTTGCCTTCCTCGATCTTGTCGAGGTCTTCCTCCATCTGGGCGGTGAACTCGACGTCCATGATCCCGGGAAACAGGGGCACCAGGAAATCCGTGACGTGGAGGCCGAGCTCGGTCGGGTAGAGCGTGCCTTTCTCCCGCCGGGCGTAGCCGCGCTCCTGGATCGTGCCCATGATCTGGGCGTAGGTGGAGGGCCGGCCGATGCCACGCTCCTCGAGGAGCTTGACGAGCGACGCCTCGGTGTAGCGCGGGAGCGGCTGGGTGAAGTGCTGCTTCGGGTCCAGCGCGAGGAGCGCGAGCTCTTCCCCCGCCGCGAGGGGCGGCACCACCGCCTCGGCCTCTTCCTCGGCGGGCGCCTCCGATTCTTCGCGGCTCTCCACGTACACGGCCGTGAAGCCCGGGAAGCGGAGCGTGAATCCCTGAGCGCGGAAGAGGCAGTCGCCGGCCTGGATGTCCGCGGCCACGGTGTCGTAGATCGCCGGGAGCATCTGGCTCGCCAGAAAGCGCTCCCAGATCAGGCGGTAGAGGTTCAGCTGGTCCTTCGTGAGGAACCGGGCGAGCGCCTTCGGCTCCTTGGCGACGTCCGACGGCCGGACCGCCTCGTGGGCCTCTTGCGCCCCCTTCTTGGAGCGGTACACGGGTGGTGAGGCCGGCAGGTAGTTGGCGCCGAGCCGCCCTCCGATCCACTCCCGGGCCTCTTCCTGGGCCTCGCGCGAGACGTGGACCGAGTCGGTACGCATGTAGGTGATGAGCCCGAGGGGCCCCTCGGCGCCGACCTCGATCCCCTCGTACAGCTGCTGGGCCAGGAGCATCGTCTTCTTGGCGCTGAAGTGGAGCTTGCGCGCCGCCTCCTGCTGGAGCGTCGAGGTGATGAACGGGGGCGCGGGATTCCGCTTGCGCTCGCCCCGAGTGACGGCCTTGACCGTCCACCGCTTGCCCTGGAGTCCCGCGACGACCTCCTGCACCCGGGCCTCGCGGGGCAGGTCGGCCTTCTCGCTGCGGATCTCCTTGAGGGTGGCGACGAAGTCGGGCGGGTTCTTCCCGCGGAGCTTCGCGTGGAGGCTCCAGTACTCGACCGGGACGAACGCCAGGATCTCGCGCTCCCGGTCCGCGAGGAGCCGCACGGCCACGGACTGGACGCGCCCGGCGGAGAGGCCGCGCTGGACCTTCCGCCAGAGGAGGGGCGAGAGGTTGTACCCTACCAGGCGATCGAGGACGCGCCGGGCCTGCTGGGCCTCCACCTTCTTCTGGTCGATCCTGCCGGGGTGCGCGAACGCCGCCTTGATCGCGCGCGCGGTGATCTCGTTGAACGTGACGCGGTACACCTTCCGGCCGCTGACCGGCAGCTCCTGGGCGAGGTGCCAGCCGATCGCCTCGCCCTCTCGATCCGGGTCCGTCGCGACGTACAGCGCCTCGGCCTTTTCGGCGGCCTTCTTCAGCTCGTCCAGCACCTTCCGCTTCGTGGCCAGGACCCGGTATTCGGGCTTGAAGCCTTTCTTCACGTCCACGCCGAGCCGGGACTTGGGCAGATCGCGGACGTGCCCCATGCAGGCCTTGACGATGTACTTCGAGTCCAGATACTTCTGGATCGTCTTGACCTTCGTGGGGGACTCCACCACCACCAGCGACCGCTTCGCCACTATGCGCTCCTCATTGCAGTTGCGCTCCGGACGTAGTGCTGGCCGGGAAGCTGTCGCACCCAGCCCTTCAGCTCCAGGTTCAAGAGCGCCGCCGCCGCCCGCCCGGACGGGACGCCGCTCCGCGCGATCACATGATCGATGTGGATCGGCTCGCCGCCGAGCAGCGGCAGGACTCGTGTCTCGTCGCCCTCCGGGGCGGGCCCGGGCGCTTCCGCGCCCACGCACTCCGTCAAGCAGCGCCGCCACACCGGGGGGAGCTCGGCAAGGACGTCCTCCCAGCCCTGAACCAGTTTAGCACCGTCCTGGATGAGGCGGTTAGCGCCCCGGCTCGTTTCCGAGGTGACCGGCCCCGGCACGGCGAACACTTCCCGGCCGAGCTCGCCGGCGTGCCCCGCCGTGATGAGGGCGCCGGAACGCTCCGCCGCTTCCACCACGATGGTCCCCAGCGTGAGACCGGCGATCGTCCGGTTGCGCAGCGGGAAGTGCCCGGGCAGCGCCGGCGTCCCCATGGGGAACTGGGAGATCAGCGCCCCGCGCTCGAGCACCTGGCCGACGAGCTTCCGGTTCTCCGGCGGATAGGTCACGTCCACGCCGCAGCCGAGGACGGCGATGGTGCGTCCGCCTGCCGCCAGCGCGCCGCGGTGTGCCGCGGTGTCGATGCCGCGCGCGAAGCCGCTCACGATGGTCACGCCGCGCGCGGCCAGGTCGGCTGCCAGGCACTCGGCCGCCCCGAGCCCGTACGCGCTGGCGCGGCGCGAGCCGACGATCGCCAGCGCGAGCGCGTCCTCCTTCCGGAGCTCTCCCCGCGCCAGCAGGAACGGCGGGGGAGCCGGCACCGCCGCGAGGGAGGCCGGATACTCGTCGTCCTCGGACAGGAGCAGGCGGGCGCCGGCCCGCCCGGCGAGCCCGCGCTGCTCGCTCAGCGCCGCCACGATATCGGCCCGCGTCCGGGCGCCCGGGCGCGCGGGCAGCGCCGCGATCACCGCGTCCCATCGAGTCGATTCGCTGTATCCGTTCATGTTCACACTCGCCGCCAGAGGAATGGGTCCAAGTATACCGGAGCGTCGGGATGCGTCAACTTTCGGGGGATCCGAGAGGGCGTCCCGCCGCCGGCGACGCGACTAGCGCGCGCGGCGGACGGGAACGGCGCGTGCGCCGATGAGGGTGCGCGCCTGCCGGGCCGCCTCGCTGTCCGGGTACGCCTGGACGAGCTGCTGCCAGGCCTCCCGCGCGCGGGCCGGGTCGTTGAGGGCGCGATAGCAGAGACCGATCTTGAGGAGCGCGTCGGGGATCTTGCCGCTCTTCCCGTTCATCTGGGCGACTTTCTCGTACTCCGCGACCGCCTGGCCGTAGTCGCGCTGGAGATAGTAGGCCTCGGCGATCCAGAACTGCGCGTTGGCCGCCAGCGGATGCTGGGGGTTACGCGCGATGAAGTCCGTGAACTCGAGGACGGCCTGCCCGTGCTCGCGGGCCCGAAAGCTCGCCAGCGCGGCGCTGTAGAGCTGCTCCGCGGGACCCGAGCGCGCCGCAGGTTGCTCGGCCTCGGCGGGCCGCGCCTCCATGCGCTTCTCGCGGGGCGGCGCCGGAGCCGTGGCCTGGCGGACGAGCTCGCGCGAGAGGCCGTCGAGGGAGGCGCGGAGGCCGCGCAGCGCCTCCTCGGTTTCTCCCAGTCTTGCCTCGACGCGCGCCACCTGCTGCTCCGCGGCCTTCTCCCCCTGCGAGGCTTTCGCGAGTTGCCCGTCCAGCGCCTTGAGCTCGCCGACCGTCTTGGCGAGCTCGCGCGTGGACGCGTCCTGCGCCTTGCGGAGCTCGGCCACCTGCTCCCTGAGCCCCGCGACTTCGCCCTGAAGCTGCCGCACGCTCCCGCGGCTGGCGCAGCCGGTCAGCGCCAGGACAGCGACCATACCTGCGGTCAAGACGGCTCCCCACGGCGTCTTCATAGGTGGTCGGAACGTAGCACAGCGTTTCAAAAAAAGTCAAGAAATTTGCGGCCGGCTTCGGGTAGGATGCCGTCCATGGAAGAGATCTCGTGGCCGTTTTACGCCTCGGCGCTGCTCACCGGGCTGGCCTTCGGCTACGTCACTCAGCGGGGCGGCTTCTGTCTCACCCGCGCGCTCTCGAACCTCTATCTCATGGGCGACGCCACGATCGTCCGCGCCTACCTGCTCGCCCTGCTCGTGGCGGCCATCGGCGTCCACCTCATGCTGGCCGCCGGGCTCGTCGAGATTCCCCTGCGGCCCTTTCACTGGCTGGCGAACATCCTGGGCGGCTTCCTGTTCGGCGTGGGGATGATCCTGTCCGGCGGCTGCTCCGGGAGCACCTGGTACCGCATCGGTGAGGGCGCGGTGGGCGCCTGGGTGGTGCTCCTCGGCTTCGCCCTGGGGGCCACCACCGTGACCGTCGGCATCCTCGCCCCCGTCCGCCAGGCGCTCCGCGGGCCGGCGATTGCGGTGGACGGCGGCGCCCCCACCCTCGCGAACCTCGTCGGCCTCTCGCCGTGGGTCGTGATCGCGGTGCTCGGACTCGTCGTCGTCGTCTTCCTGTGGCGCGGCGGCGGAGAGCCCGAGCACGGGAAATGGCCGTGGCCGGCCACGGGCATCGCCGTCGGCGTGCTGATCGCGCTGGGCTGGTGGACGTCGTCCTTCGGGGACGCTCCCGCCGGGATCACCTTCGCGAGCAACACGGGGCAGGCGCTCACCTACCCGCTCGTGGGATACCCGAATCGCGTCAACTGGAGCATGGTCCTGCTGGTGGGCGTTCCCATCGGCGCCTTCCTGGGGGCCCGGCCGGCGGGAGAGTTCAGGTGGAAGCTTCCCCCCGGCTGGAGCCTGGTCCAGCTCTTTGGGGGCGGGCTGCTCATGGGAGCCTCCGCGCTCCTCGCCGAAGGCTGCAACATCACCCAGGGGCTCACCAATTCCGCCACGCTGGCGGTGGGCAGCCTCGTGGCCTTCGGCGCCATGTGGCTCGGCGCCTATGCGGCCGTCTGGGTCCTGTACCTGCGGAAGGGCTAGCCCCGGGCCAACTGACTTCGCCTGGCTACGTTCTCGGTCGTCGCCAATCCGTTCCTTTGCGGGCACCGCGTCCGGCCGAAGGCCGGCGTGGTCGTTACGCTCCGGTCGGCTCCTCCCTCGGGCCTTGCCATGCTCGCCATTTGGCCCGGGGCTCCCGGGACTAGGCGGGGCGGAGGGGCTGCGTCGCTTCCCACCGCCGTCCCTCGCTGTTGACGAACACGACGCGGAGCGTTCCGCCGCCGCCGACCTTCAGCGGGAAGCGGATCAGCGGATTGGGGCTCGTGGCCGACGTCATCTCGAACTCGCTCACCGGCTGATCGTCCACATACACGAGCATCTGCGTGACGTAGAACTCGGGGAGCTCCCGGACGAATTTCCCGCCCTTCAGGGCGAGGCCGGTGTACGAGGCGTGGTCCAGCCGGGTCCGCACCTCCACGACCTCCCCGGGCCGGAAGGAGCGCGGCAGGCGGGTCTGCGGGTTGCCGATCCGCTCGCGCACGGTCCGATCAGGGGTCGTCGCGCAGCCGCCCTCGGTGACGCGGACCTCCCGCGTCCCGGCGAAGCGGCCGTGGCGGGTGCACTCCCCGACGACTTTCACGACTCCCCCGATCCCGGAGCGGAACTGAAACGCCACCCACGCGCGGCCGTTGGCGGGCGTGAAGCGAAATTTCCCCTTGCTCGGGACGGGATCGGTGTCGAGCGTGACCTCCAGCGAGCGGATGAAGTGGTCGGGGTCCATGGGATGGTCCACCGACGCCTGGAAGGGCACCGCTGCGGGATCGTCGGCGAGCACGGGAAGCTCGATCCGGAGGCTGTGCGCCGCGTCGGACCTTCCCTGTCCGGACGACCGCTCCGGCAGGACCAGCGGCGTGAGCCCCGCGGTGATGGATCCCACGAGGAAGCGGCGACGGCTGATCATGACGGGAGAGGCTTGAGCAGGATCACCGGCACCGTGCCGCCCGCGGGAATCGTAGTGTCGGGGGGCACGATGGCAAGACCGTCTGCTGAGACCATCGAGGTCAGGACGGCCGATCCCTGGTTCCCCGTGAGCCTGGCGCCGTATCCCCCGCCCTCGGCCGACACCGTCACGCGGAGGTAGCCGCGGCGGTGGCCCGGGTTCGGGATGGGGGAGAGTGCCCGCGCGTGGATCCGGGGGCGGTGGAGCGCCGTGTGGCCCGCCATCTTCCTGAGCGCCGGCCGGACGAAGAGCTCGAACGTCACCATCGCGGACACGGGATTGCCAGGGAGGCCGAAGATCGGCCGCTCCCCGAGGGAGCCGAACGTGATCGGCTTGCCGGGGCGCATCGCCACCTGCCAGAGATGCAGCTCGGCCCCGAGCCGCCGGAGGGCGTCGCGCACGACGTCGTAGTCTCCCACCGAGACGCCCGCTGACGAGATCAAGACGTCCGCCGACAGCCCCCAGCGCAGGCGCTCCTCGATGGCCTCGCCCCTGTCGGGCGCGACGCCGACATTGAGGGGCTCTCCGCCCGCCTCGACGACCTGGGCCATCAAGGCGTAGCTGTTCGAATTGGGGATCTTTCCCTCGGTCACCTCCCCTCCGAGATCCACGACTTCGTCGCCCGTGGAGAGGATAGCCACCCGGGGACGGCGGAACACGAGGGCCCGCGATCGGCCCAGCGCGGCCAGCAGGCCGATCTGGGCGGGGCCGATGAGCCGCCCGACCTCGAGGGCTGTCTCCCCGGCCCTCAGGTCTTCGCCCCGGGGCCGGACGAACTCGCCCTCGGCGACTGGGCGCGGGACGCGGATCCGCCCGTCCTGGACCTGGACCTCCTCCTGAGGGATGACGCTGTCCGCGCCGTTGGGGAGCGGCGCCCCCGTGAAGATCCGCAACACCTGCCCGGCCTGGAGGGAATGCCCGGCCACCGACCCGGCCGGGATCGTTCCGACGACCTGGAGCTCAACCGGGTTGCCCGGGCTGGCCTCGCGGGTGTCGTGAGCCCGCAGGGCATAGCCGTCCATGGAGGAGTTGGGCCAGGGAGGAATATTGAACCGGGCGGAGATCGGCTCGGCCAGGACCCGGCCGAGGCACGCGAGGAGCTCCACGCGCTCGGAGCCGAGACGATCAACTCGGGAGAGGATCTGCTCCAGGGCCTCTTCGACCGACAGCACGGGTATATGGTAGCACCGGCGTCGGGAAAATTCTCGCGCAGCCCAGACCAGAATCAGCCCCTAGCCACCTGAGGCGACCGAACCGCCGCTTGCAGGTGACGCGCCAGAAGCGGCGCGCACCTGAAGCGAGACGTTAGCCGCCGACGCGGACTAGCTGGCGAGGCGCCAGTGTCTGGAGAGTTCGCAGCAACACAGGTATCAGAGGCCGGAGGGACTGGATCCGGTTCGTAGGCGCGACGAGAACAACGACGGGAACCGTGAGCGGTCGCTGCATTGACAGCGGCGATCGCCACGTCGGTGAGCCTCCGGTCGTTAGATGCCGCTTGATGGATCAGGCTTCAGGGCGTAACCTCTTTGTCATGAGTCAGCCAATCATTACCTGCTCGCCGGACATCCTAGGGGGTACTCCCGTGTTCACGGGCACCCGGGTGCCAGTGCAGACGCTGCTCGACTACCTTGAGGGGGGCGAGACAATCGACGATTTCCTCGAGGGTTTTCCCACCGTTAAGCGTGAACAGGTGATCGCTTTTCTTGAGGAAGCGAAAGCTCGCATGGTCGCCTCTGCGTCGTGAGGGTTCTCCTGGATGAGTGCGTTGACCGCCGGCTCGCGAGAGACCTCGTTGGCCACGAGGTTTGCCAATTCGACGCTTTTGTGACTGTCGATCGTAACCTCGCGTTCCAGCGGGACCTTCCTCGCTTTTCGATTGCGGTTATCGTGCTGCGCGCGCGAACGAATCGTCTGGCCGATCTCCGGCCCCTGGTTCCGCAGCTTCTCGAGGCACTCCAGCAAACGGCGCCCGGCGAAGTCACATGGATCGGCACCTAACCAGCGACTCCAGCGGGCCGGCTGCGCCGGCCGCTGAGCTCGGTCGTTAGGGGCATCGAGCGAAACCGCGTCATTGCAAACGGGGAGGCGGTGCATCATGGGCGCTGAGAAGATTGAGCGTTGCCTTGATCTCCGGGGCAAGGTCTGTCCCGGTCCGACGTTTGACACGCGCATGACCCTCAACGAAATGGCTGCAGGGGAACTGCTCGAGGTCGTGACAGACTACTACCCTGCCAAACAGACGATCCCGATGCTCATGCGAGAACTGGGATATCCCTGTGAGCTCATCGACGGAGACAAACCTGTCTTCCGGTTCATCATTCAGAAGGTCTAGCAAAACGGAAAGGAGGTGCAGCTGAGAGAGGTGGGCCTTATGAGAGCCAACCACCGATGTAATGCGTAAAGGGCAAAGGAGGGAGCAAGATGGCCAAGATACTGGCAGTCGCCACGCACGCGACGGACGATCCAACCAAGTGTACCTTAGCATTCATTACCGCAGTGGGGGCTTTAGGCGGCGGCAAGGAGGTTACGATCGGCCTCGTTGGAGAAGGGGTCTATGTGGCAAAGGAGGCGATCGCGAAGACGGTTCATGGTGTCGGTTTCCCACCGCTCCCCGAGCTGATCGACAAGGTGGTTAAAGCGAAAGTCCCTGTGTTTGTCTGAGGCGCCTGCTCCGTCGCCCGTGGGGTGACCGAAGCGGACCTCAAGACTTTGAACGCCTCGTTCATGGATCCCATCAAGTTTGCTAGCCTGGTCTCCGAATCGAGTGTGGTCAGCTTTTGATGCGGGGGGTCGAGGCTTGGGGGACCGAACGTCCCCCCGCCTTCGCTGATCCGAAACGTGTAATCGCGGAGGATCTGTCCCATAGCTCGGGCGAAAAGCGGTACTACTGCTTCGGTTGGGTCGAAGGGGGGGTCTTGACGGTCCGGTTCACATACCGTGGCGATGTAATCCGACTCTTCGAGGCTGGTTACTGGCGGAAAGGTAGGCGAATCTATGAGCAAACACGTTAGGTATACGGACGAACCACTGGGAAGGCTGAAGGTCGTTGCTGACTTCCTTCCTCGCCCCCAGGACCTGGTCTTTCGGGATGAAGGAGTCAAGGTCACGATCGCATTAAGCAAGCGTAGCGTGGAGTTCTTCAAGGCCGAGGCGCAAAAACACAACACGCAGTACCAAAGGATGATCCGGCGGCTGCTCGATGCCTATGCCGAACACCATTCGCGATCTCTAGCAGCGCGCTCAACACGGACGCGCGTAAAGGCCGCGCGTGCCGGTTAGCACCAACGTTAGGCGAACAGGCTCAACATCGACGCTCTATGCGGAAAAAGTACGACGTCCCCAAGGGGACCAGGGGACCCTTCCGGACCACGGGCCCGCGGCGTAACCGTGGGGCCTCGGTTGGCAGGGCGGCCGACCATTCTTGGCAGGTTGATGAGGAACTGACGCCGGCCCAGATCCGAGACCTCCGGCGGCGAGTGGCGGACCTCGACGACGAAACTCGATGGGCCGAGGCGTAGCGCCGGCCGCGGCTGAGACGCAGCTATTAGTTAGAAACGAGGCTTCAGGCGGGCGAGGAACCAGCGGCGGCTCAGGACGAACAGCGCGAAGAACCCCGCGGTCACGAGGACCTCGACGATGCCGGCGGGGAAGGCGGCCGTGGGCGAGATCGAGGGGACCACCACCAGCACGCGCTCGAGGAAGATGGCCGAGAGGCTCAGGAGCGAGATGACCACCAGCGGGCGGTGGCGCTCCGGCGGCTTGCCGGTGAGCCGCTTCAAGAGGTACGAAAAGGGCACGATCCATCCGGCGGCCAGCACGACGAACGCCAGCACCCGCCACGGGTCCTCGAAGAAGCGCCGGAGGAAGAACTTCGTTTCGACCGGCACGTTGCCGTACCAGATGACCAGGTACTGGGACCAGAAGAAGTACATCCAGAGGGTGCTGGTCGCAAGGATCAGCTTGGCGACGTCCTGGATCGCCGAGGGTGAAACCGCGGCGAGCCCTGTCGCGTTGGCCCTGACGGCCAGGAGGGCCAGGAGGGCGAACCCCGTGTAAAGCGTGCTGACGACGAAGTAGCCGCCAAAGAGCCCGCTGTACCACTTGGGGTCGAGCGACATCACGAGGTCGAAGCCGAACAGCGACACCACGATCACGTAGAGGAACAGCATGATCGTGGCCAGGACCACGCGGCGGTGCTTGGCCTGGCGCAGGGCCTCGGCATCGCCGCTCCCCTCGCGGAACCCGGCCTTCACGAAGGCGAAGACCACCCAGTAGAGCAGGAGGACGCCGACGCCGATCCGGAGCGCCATGAACGGCACGTTGAGCCAGGCCGCCTTGACGGGCAGCGGCGTCGTCACCCACGGGTAGAGGACGGCGCGCCCCCCGAAGAGGACGAGGAAGAGGACCAGGGAATACGGCAGGAATCCGGCCGTGGTCAGCGCGAGGCGCTTCACGCTCGGGGACCACCGGGCCTCCATGAGCTCCATGATCCCGGCGATGGCGGGTCCCGTCACCGCCAGCCCCGACCAGAACAGGAGGTTGATCAGGTAGATGGCCCAGGTCCGTTCGGCCGAGCGGGACACGCCCAGCGCAAAGGCGACCGCCCCCGCAGCGACCAGCGCCGACAGGAAGAGGTTTCCGCCCCTCATTTCTGGGCGATGCTCCTGAGGTAGTTGACCAGGTGCCAGCGCTCCTCGGGAGAGAGGGCCTCACCGTAGGCCGGCATCACGGCCCCCCCGGTGCCGATGACGTGCTGCCAGAAGCCGTCGGTCCGCTGCTTCTGGAGCGTGGCGTTGGTCACGTCGGGCGGCGGGATGAACTTCGGCGAGACCGTCCCGTCCCCCTTGCCCGCCGGGCCGTGGCACGGCGCGCAGTAGATCGTGAAGAGGGCCTTCCCCGTGGTGATCGATTCCGGCGTCGCCTTGACGGGGTTCGGCCGCTTGGCCGCGATGTCGCGGCTCTCGCGGGGGGGCGTCAGCTCGCCGCCGGTGCGGGGCAGCGTCCCGGCGGGCATCGGCAGGACGCGCTCCCCCGGGACGATCTTCACGGTGGCAGTCATGTTGTCGGTCCACCGGAGGGCGACGACGCCTCCCATCACGCCCCCCGCCGCCAGGACCAGCAGGAGGGCCAGCCCGAAGAGGTACTTCATTGCCGGACCTCTTCGGCCCCGGCCTGGCTGAGGCACCGGCCCGCGGCCGGAGCCCGCTCCGGGCCACAGGTCACCGCGATGCCGAAGCGGTCCACCGTGAAGCGGGGATCGTAGGTGGGCGACCGCCGGAGCGCGGGCAGCTTCCCCAGGACGAGAATCGCCAGCAGGGTGGAGAGGCCCCCGAGCAGGATGCCGAGCTCGAAGGCGATGATCACGAAGGGCGGGATCGACACCACCGGCTTGCCGCCGGTGACCAGCCCCCACTTGAGCGCCGACCAGATCGTCAGACCGAAGCCCGTGATGATCCCGGTCAGTCCCCCGATGAGGGTGAAGAGCCGGACGGGGCTGACGGGACGATTCTCCTCCAGCACCGCCTCGATCTCCTCCACCGGGACCGGGGAGTACACGGTGAAATCGGTGAAGCCCTGCGCCCGCAGATCGCGGATCGCCCTCACCGTGGTGTCCACGTGGGCGAAAACGCCGAGGACGCCTCCCGCCGCCATCAGTGGTGGGCCTCCTTGACGGGGTGCGGCAGCGTCTCCTTGACCTCGACGATGGACACCGAGGGCATAACCTTGATGAAGCCCAAGAACAGGATGAAGAACCAGGCGAAGCTCCCGATCACGATCATGGTGTCGGTCAGGGTCGGCCAGTAGATCCCCCAGGTGTAGGGATAGAAGTCGTGACCCAGCCCCGGCACGATGATGTTGAACCGCTCGAACCACATCCCGATCAGCACCAGGATGGAGACGACGTACAGCGTGGGCGTATGGGTCCGCGCGCGCCTCCAGAACAGGACCAGCGGCACCAGGCTGTTGCAGAAGTACTGCAGCCAGAACGCCCACGCGTAGCTCTTGGTGGCCTTCCAGAAGAGCGAGGCGCGCTCGAAGTGGTCGCCGCTGTACCACGCGGTGAACGCTTCGCAGAGGTAGAAGTAGCTCAGCACCAGGCTCGTCACGAGGATCAGCTTCCCCATGGCGTCGAGGTGCTTATCGGTGATGTACGCATAGAGATTCCAGAAGTGGCGCATCGGGATGATGAGGACCAGCACCATGGCGAAGCCGGAGAAGATGGCGCCGTCCACGAAGAACGGGGCGAAGAGGGTCGAGTGCCAGCCCGGGACCAGCGCCATGGCGAAGTCCCACGACACGACGCTGTGCACCGAGAGCACGAGGGGGGTCGCGAGGGCGGCGAAGAGCCCGTAGGCGCGCCGGTAATGCCGCCACTGCCGGTCCGTTCCCTCCCACCCCAGGGAGAGCATCCCGTAGATCTTTTTCCGCCAGCCGGTGGAGGCGTCCCGGATGGCGGCGATGTCCGGCAGCAGGCCGACGCAGAAGAAGACCACGCTGATGGTCAGGTAGGTGGAGATCGCGAACACGTCCCAGACGAGCGGCGAGCGGAAGTTCGGCCAGAGGTAGCGCTGGTTCGGGTACGGCAGGAGCCAGTAGGCGAACCACATGCGCCCGGCGTGGATCAGGGGGAACAGCCCGGCCGTCAGGACCGCGAAGACCGTCATGGCCTCGGCGCCCCGGTAGATCGAGGTCCGCCAGCGGGCCCGGAAGAGATACAGGATGGCCGAGATGAGCGTCCCGGCGTGGCCGATGCCGATCCAGAAGACGAACGTCGTGATGTACATCGCCCACATCTGGGGCGTGCGCTTGCCCGCGGCCCCCATCCCCGCGTAGATCTGCCAGGTCCAGGCGAGGATCCCGGCCGTCAGGATCAGGGCGACGACCGCCATCCAGCCGAAGTAGGCCGGGGACGGCGGCTCCAGCGTGCGGATGACGTCGCGGTTGACGTCGGCGTAGGTCGGCTGGCGGCCGGCGCTGTCGGTCATGCCTTGCCGTGCTCGCGGGTGACCTTTTTGAGGTAGGTGACGGCGGGACGCGTCCCGAGCTCCCCCAAGACGTGGTAGCCGCGGGGGGACCGGGACAGCTTCGCCACTCGGCTCGATGGGTCCTTCAGGTTGCCGAACGCGATGGCCTGGGTGGGGCACGTCTGCTGGCACGCGGTCTGGACCTCCCCGTCCCTCACCGGCCGCTTCTCGTCCCGCGCCGCGTCCTTCCCGGCCACGATCCGCTGGACACACATGGTGCACTTCTCCATTACGCCGAGCTGGCGGACCGTGACGTCCGGGTTGAGCTGGAGCGGGAGCGGGTCGGGGAAGGCGTAGCTGCTCGACGCGGGGGAGCTGTAGTCCCACCAGTTGAAGCGCCGCACCTTGTAGGGGCAGTTGTTGTTGCAGTAGCGCGTGCCCACGCAGCGGTTGTAGATCTGGGCGTTGAGCCCCTCCTCGGTGTGGTAGGCCGCGAAGACCGGGCAGACCGGCTCGCAGGGCGCGATCTCGCAGTGCTGGCAGAACATGGGCAGGAAGAGGTTCTCGGGATGCTCCGGCTTGCCTTCCTGCCAGCGCTCGAGCCTGAGCCAGTGCATGTCGCGCCCGTAGGCGACCTGCTCCTTGCCGACCACCGGCACGTTGTTCTCGGCCTTGCAGGCGATCACGCACGCCTGGCAGCCCGTGCAGGCATCCAGGTCCACCGCCATCCCCCAGCGGTACTCGGGGTACTTGAGGTCGGGATACATGCTCGGGTGGCTGGCCTTCTCGGGCACGGCGCCCCGGAGCTCGAGCTCGCGCGCGGCGCCCAGCCCCACGTGCTGGGCGATCTCGCGGTCGTCCTGGTCATGGGTGGCCTGGGCGATGGCGAGCGGCCGGCGCCCTCCCGTCTTGGTCAGCGTGACCTTGACTGACAGGAAGGACAAGCCGGCCCCGCCGGGCAGCAATGTCAGAGGATTCGCTCCCCGATCCTTCGCATAGCGGCCGTAGGCGGTGTGGCCCTGGCCGATGGGGATGGCGACGGCCCCCGGGTGAAGTGATTCTGAAACATAGGCGGGCAGCTCGATGGCGCCGTGGGGCGAGGTGACCTTCACGAGGTCGCCCTGCCGAATGCCGAGCTTCTTGGCGACCTCCGCGGGAACCTCGATCCAGGAATCCCACGTCACCTGGGTCATGGTGTCGGGGGCCTCCTGGAGCCACGGCTTGTTGGCCCCCCGCCCGTCGTAGAAGCGCTGCGAAGGATACACGAGGAGCGTGAGCCCCTGGGGATCGCCCTCGACGCTCGCGGGCTTTCCCTGGATGGGGAAGACGGGGGCGGACCGAGCCTGAACGGGCGCGGTGGCCACGTCCTTCCACACTCCGCCACGTCGGAGCGCCTCCTCCCAGAACTGGTCGAACAGCATGGATGAAGCGTACTCCCGCGCGATTCCCCTCCACTGCTCCTTGAGGTATTCAGCGAACGTCTCCCAGCGGAAGGGCCCCTTCCCTGCGGGCGATCCGAGCACCTGGCGACCGACCGAGAGCAGCACGTCACCGACGGCCCTGGAGTCGAAGACAGGCGCCATCGTCGGCTGCATGAGCCCGACGACGCCTTCACGGGGACTGAAATCTCCCCACGACTCAAGCGAGTGGAGGTCGGGAAGGATGAGGTGGGCCTGCTCGGTGGTCTCGTCAGGCTGGTTGGAGAAGCTCACCAGCAGGGGGACCTTCTTGAGGGCCTCGGCGAAGCCCCACTTGGGAGGCAGCGCGAAGAGCGGGTTGGCGTGGATCAGAAGCAGGACATCGATCTCCCCCTGGGCCATGAGCTGCGTGAGCAGTCCCACGATGGCATGGGGAGTGGCCTTGACGAAGGCCGAGTCCGGTCCGAACCGGACCGTCCGGCCCACGTTCCCCGCCGCGTAGTTCAAGAGGTGGATGGCCCGCTGGGTTTCCACGGCGACGGTGCTGGTCACGGCGACGCCGCCGCCGACGGCTATGCCGGGCTTGGCCTTGGCGAAGGTGCGCGCGATGTGCTTGATGGTCTCGACCGACACCCCAGACTGGCCGGCCGCGGCTTCGAGATCCACGGGCATGGCGACGTTGCGGAGGAGGGCCACGTCCACGCCCGGAGCCTGGAGCCCTTCGTTGAGGATCACCTTGAGGATCGCCAGGGCCAGGAGCTCCTCGGTCCCCGGGGCATTGCGGACCCATTCGTCGGCGTTGGCGGCGGTGAGCGAGAGCCGCGGCTCCACGTGAATGAACGTGCCCGCCTTGCCGTGCTTGAAGGCGTGCATCCGGGTGAAGGCCCGCGCGTGCTCGACGGGCGAGAGCCAGCTCTCGAGGAAGTCGGCCCCGAAGGAGAGGATGACGTTGGCCTCCTCGAGGGCATAGTGGGGAATCGCGTCCCGCCCGAAGACGAGACGGCTCGCGTGGTGGATCGCCTCGTAGTTGAACGGCTCGTAGAAAATGGGACGGCGCGCTCCCAGCGCTTGGGCCCAGCTCTCGATCAGCCGGCCGAGGTTGCCGCTCTCGAGCTGGCTCATGACGACGATCCGCTTGCCTTTCCCCTGCTTGACGAGGCCGGTCAAGCGCTCGACGAGGAGTTTCTCGGCCTCCTCCCACTTGACCGGCTTCAACGCGCCGGAGGCGTCCTGCCGCATCGGGCCGCGCAGGCGATCGGGGTTATAGAGCCCCTGGAGCGCCGCCTGGCCGCGGATGCAGAGCGCCCCCTGGTTGACCGGGTGATCGGGATTGCCCTCCAGCTTGACCACGCGTCCCTCGCGGTTTCGCGCGATGACCCCGCAGCCCGCGGGGCATTCGCGGCAAACCGACGAGTACCACGAGGCCACGCCGGGGATGAGGTTGTCGGGCGGGATCACGTAGGGAAGGATCCGCTCGGGCGCCTGGCCGCAGCCCGCGGCCGCCACCGCCCCCGCGCTGCTCCCCACGATCTTCAAGAAGTCTCGCCGCTTCATACGTTGGGCACTCCCTGTTCGAGCGCCGGCTTGGCCGGCGCAATCTCGGGGGGAGGCATCGGAAGGGGGGCGGAGC
>Ga0209322_10001000_pt1 | contig 16381 bp, 19 predicted proteins | sample Rifsed19ft1_FD_184013 | JGI IMG/M metagenome (GOLD analysis project Ga0209322, IMG submission 184013) | Soil microbial communities from Rifle, Colorado, USA - sediment 19ft 1 (version 2) | ecosystem: Environmental > Terrestrial > Deep subsurface > Rock core/Sediment | place: Rifle, Colorado... | reverse complement strand
CCCACCGCCGTCAGGACAAGGAGCGGGACGAGCACCGCGGCCAGCGAAGAGAGAAGAACTCGCGTCGACCAGCGCACGAGGGACGCCCTTCAGCCCGGCCTAGCGGCCCAGGTAGGCCTGCTTGATATGGCCGTCGGCCAGCAGGGTGTCTCGGGGCCCATCGAGAACGATCTGGCCGTTCTCGAGCACATAGCCCCGGTGGGAAAGCTGCAATGCCCGCAGCACGTTCTGCTCCACTAGCAATATTGCCATACCCCTGCGGTTTATTTCCACGAGATTGTCGAAGATCGCCCTGACCACGACCGGGGCCAGTCCCAGGGACGGCTCGTCGAGCATCAGGAGCTTGGGGCGGGCCATGAGCCCCCGGCCGATGGCGACCATCTGCTGCTCCCCCCCGGACAGAGTGCCGGCCAGTTGCCGCCGGCGCTCCCGGAGCCGCGGGAAGAGCTCGAATACCCACTCCAGGCTCTCGGCCTTGAGCGCCTTCGCGGCCCCGGCGCCGAGCTCCAGGTTCTCGAGCACCGTCATCGTCGGGAAGAGTTGGCGCCCCTCGGGGACGTGCGCGATCCCCCGGCCCACCACCTTCGACGATGAGAGCCCGTCCAGGCGGTCGCCTTCAAACTCGATCAGGCCCCGTCGGATCGGCAGGAGGCCGGAGATCGCCCGGAGCGTGGTGGTCTTGCCGGCCCCGTTGGAGCCGATGAGGGCCACGATCTCCCCCGGCCGGACCTCGAGGCTCGCCCCCCGGACGGCGGGCACCTGACCGTAGGCCACCTCGATCCCGTCAACCCGGAGCAGTGCCGGCATACTCCTCGCCCAGGTACGCCTCGATGACGCGGGGGTCGTTCGCCACCTGCGCCGGCGTGCCCTCGGCGATCAGCTGGCCGTAATTCAGCACGGCGATGCGGTGGGAGAGGTTCATGACGGCTCGCATCACGTGCTCGATCAGCAGGAGCGAGACGCCGCGCGCGTTGATGCCGCGGATCAGCTCGACGATGCGCTCGGTCTCCGCGGCGCTGAGGCCGGCCATCACCTCGTCCAGCAGGAGCAGGACGGGCTCCGTCGCGAGCGCCCGGGCCAGTTCCAGCCGCTTGCGCTCCGCCAGCGTGAGCTCCCCGGCGGGAACGTCGGCCTTGGCCTCCAGCCCAACCTCGTGGAGCACCTGGCGGGCCCGGGCCGCCGCCGTCTGAGAGGACGCCGTCCGCGCGAAGGCCCCCACCCGGACGTTCTCCAGCACGCTCAGGTGGGGGAAAGGCCGCACGATCTGGAACGTGCGGGTCAGCCCGAGGTGACAGATCTGGTGGGGACGGAGCCCGACGAGCGAGCGTCCCCGGAATTCGATCTCCCCCGAGTCGGGAGCGAGGAAGCCGGAGAAGAGGCTGAACGCGGTGGTCTTCCCCGCCCCGTTGGGGCCGATCAGCCCGAGCACCTCGCCCTCCGCCATGCTGAGGGAGAGGTCGGACACCGCCTGAAGCCCGCCGAACCGTTTGGACAGTGCCCGAACCTCCAGCAGGCTCATGGGTCTCGCGGCCGTTCGGGCGCGGGCTTCGCCCGCGCAACTCCCGGGGGGAGGTGTCGGAAGGGGGGCGGAGCCCCCCTCCGAGGAAGGCGGCGGAAGACACCCCGGAGGTACGGGTAGGCGCCCCGGGGAAAGAAGAGCACCACCGCGATGAGCAGCGACCCGTAGACGATCAGGTGAACGCCGGAGAGCCCTCCCCTGGCGAAATAGGTCCGGGAGACCTCGGCCAGCGGGCTCAGGATGAAGGAGCCCAGGACGGGACCCATGAGCGTCCCCGACCCGCCGACGATGGGCCGGAGGATGATCTCGACGGAGAGGGGGATCCCGAAGGCCGTGTTGGGCTGCAACGAGAAGAGATAGTTGGCGTAGAAGGTCCCCCCCACGCCGGTCAGGAACGCCGACAGGACGATGGCGGCGAGTTTCGTGCCGAAGGCGTTGACACCCAGCGCCTCGGAGGCATCCTCGTCCTCCCGGATGGCGGCCAGATACGCGCCCATCCGGCTCCGCTCGATGAGGGCCGCGATACCCATGGAAATCAGCATGAGCCCGAGGGCGACGTAGTAGTAGTACCGGTTATCGCTGAACTGGAACTGCCACGGATCTCCGCTGAAGGTGATGAAGAGGCCCAGCGCGCCTCCGAGGGCGTCCACATGAGACACGACGAGTCGGCAGATCTCCCCAAAGGCGACGGTGAGCAGGATGAAGTAGAACCCCCGCAGGCCGAAGCGGAAGCCGAGATATCCAATCACTGCGCCGAGGCACGCCGCAGCGGCGCCGCCGATGAGCATGCCGATCCAGGGTGACAGCTGGTAGGTCATTGCGAGGTAGGTGGAGGTGTAGGCGCCGATCCCGACGAAGGCCGCGTGGCCCAGGGAGATCTGGCCGCCGTATCCGCCCAGGAGGTTCCAGGCCTGTCCCAGGTAGGCGTAGAAGAAGATGAAGATGAACACGGTGAGCAGGTAGGACCCGAGGAACTGGGGCAGCGCCAGAAGCACCAGCAGGGCGAGGAGCATCAGCCACTTCACGTGGTCTTCCCCCCGAACAGCCCCTGCGGGCGGAAGAGGAGGATCAGGACGAGCAAAACGAAGCCGACCAGCTCCTTGAGGGACGGCACCAGCAGCACCGCTCCGAGGCTTTCCGCCACGGCGACGAGGAGGCCGCCCAGGAATGCCCCCAGGAGGCTCCCCATGCCCCCGATGATCACGATGTTGAAGGAGGTGACGGTCTGGGCGAACCCCGTGGCGGGCGAAAAGGGCAGGAGCGCGCTCATCAGGGCTCCCGCGGCGCCCACGCACGCCGCGCCGATGCCGAACGCCACCGTGTAGATCCGCTCGACGTCGGCACCGATCACGAGCGCCCCATAGCCGTTGTCAGCGGCCGCGCGGATCAGCTTGCCCAGGTCGCTCCGGAAGAGGAACAGGTAGAGGGCGCACGACAAGGCCAGGGCGAGGCCAAAGGTGATCAGCCGGGCGACGTCCACGAAGATGGGCCCGAGCCAGACCGTGGCCAGGCCGTAGGCGGACTCGGTGCGGCGGGTATCGGGGCCGAAGACGACCAGGGCCAGATTTTCGAGAACGAGGGCGACCCCCAGCATCAGGAGGATCTGCATCTCGTGAGGGGCGTTCAGGACCCGGTTGACCAGCGCGCGCTGGACCACGACGCCCATACAGAAGATGGCGGCAGCGCAGAGGACGAACGACACGAACGGGTCCAGCCCGAGGCGGAGCGCCAGGACGAACGCGAGGTAGCTGCCCCAGACCATCATGTCGCCGTGGGCGATGTTGATGACGCGCATGACGCCGAAGATCAGCGAGAGCCCCACGGCCATGAGGCTGTAGACACCCCCGAACAGGAATCCGTTCAGCGCGGCTTGCCCGATTAGCGCGAGCGTCATCGGCGCATAGAAAGCGGGCGCGGCGTCCGGTCCAGCCGGGACGGCCGCGCCCTGACGCGATCGGTGGCGATCGATCCCTCGACGATTATCCCCGTTCCCAGAACTTCGGCACGGGGAAGACCAGCTTGGCCTCAGCCGACTCCTTCGGATGCACCACCACCGGCCTCTGGCCGAGGATCTGGACCATGGCGGTGGACGCGCTGGTGGTGTCCCCCACCTCGTTGAAGCGGACCGGCCCCGCCGCCACCATGATGGGGTCCGTCATGTTCGTGGCGCGGATCGCCTCGACGAGGGCGTCGGGGTCCGTGGACCGGGCCCGCTCCAGCACATCCGCCATGATCAGGATCGCCTCGTAGGAGTAGCCGGAGTTGGTGTCGAAGATCTTGCCACCCGACCGCTTGGCGTACTCCTCGGCGATCTTCCGCGCCTTGGGGCTCACCGGATTGACCCACGGCACATTGTCCATGGTGTACTCGATGAGCTTCCCCAGCGCGTCGATCTGGCCCTTCTCGTAGAGCCCCGGAGCCCCCGGGCTGATCACACCGAGAATCTCCACCCGCTGTTTGGCCAGCTCGCGGAGGAGCAGGGTTGCGGAGGCCGGGCGGGTGATCGGGCAGATGATATCGGGCTTGGCGGCCTTGGCTTTGGACACCTCCGTGGAGAGGTCGGTGGGAACCTCGGGGAACGGGATCACCTCCACGATCTCGAAGGGGGCCCCCTGCTCCTTGTGCGCCTTGATGAACCCCTCCGACTGGGGCTTCCCGAAGGGATCGTTCGTGTACATGAGCACGGCGCGCTTGGGGGAGGTCCCCGTGGCCCTGAAGATCTCGTTCATGAACTGGATCGCCTTCCGGCCGAAAACGGTCGTGGTGGGGAAGTTGCGGTACACGTACTGGGTCTTCTGCTTCCCCTCCTTCACCGACTGGGCGACGTTGAGCGTGATCACGTCGGCGGCGGAGATGTCCACGAGGAAGGGGACTCGCCGCTGCTGGGCCACAGGGACCATCGCCATGGTGTGGCCGGAGTGGAACGCCCCCGTGAGCATCACGGCTCCCTCGTTGATCAGCCGCTCGGCCACAGCCCGGGCCACGTCGGGCTTCGTCTCCGAGTCGCCCGGGAGGAGCGTCAGCTTGGCCCCGCCCATGGACTTGATGCCGCCGGCGGCGTTGACCGCGTCCACGGCCATCTGGGCCCCGAGCCGGCACGCCTGGCCGATCTCGGCCAGCGGCCCCGTCACGGGGTGGACCGCGCCGATCTTGATCTCCTTCGGCTGGGCGCGGAGGACCGCGGGGAACCCGAGCGCCGCGGTGCCCGCCGCCACGCCGGTGGTCTTGAGGAAGGTCCGACGATTCACCATGTTCAGCCTCCTTGAGTAGGGATTGATGACGGCGAAAGGGGCTCCAGCATACAACCCGCCCCCGCTCCTGGCAAGGGTCGGGGCCTACCGCATTCCCAGTAGCTGCTGGGCGATCACCATCCGCTGGATCTGGTTGGTCCCCTCGTAGATCTGCATGATCTTGGCGTCGCGCATGTACCGCTCCACGGGAAACTCCCGCGTGTAGCCCACGCCGCCGAAGATCTGCACGGCGTCGGTGGCCACGTGCATCGCCGCGTCGGCGGCGAAGCACTTCGCCATGGAGGCCTCCAGGATGGACGCCAGCGCGCCGCGGTCCACGAGGCTCGCCACGTGATGCACCATGAGCCGCGCCCCGTGGACCTGCATCGCCATGTCGGCCAGCATGAACTGGATGCCCTGGAACGCGGCGATCGGCTGGTTGAACTGCTTCCGCTCCTTGGCGTAGCCGATCGCGGCATCCAGCGCCGCCTGGGCGACGCCGACGGCCGTGGCGCCCGTCATCGGCCGCGTGAAGTCGAGCGTCCGCATGGCGATCTTGAACCCTTCGCCCTCCGCGCCGAGCCGGTTCTCCACCGGCACCTCGCAGTCCTGGAGGTGGAACGCCACCGTCGGCGACGCGCGGATGCCCATCTTCTTCTCTTTCTTCCCCACGGCGAAGCCCGGAAAGCCCGGCTCCACCAGGAACGCCGTGATCCCCTTGGCCCCCTTGCTCCGATCCACCGTGGCGAAGAGGGTGATCACGCCCGCGTTCGAGCCGTTCGAGCACCAGAGCTTCGTCCCGTTGAGGATGTAGCGGTCGCCCTTCCGCACGGCCGTCGTCTGGAGAGCGGCCGCGTCCGACCCCGCGCCCGGCTCCGACAGCGAGTAGGCGGCGAGGATCTCGCCGCCGGCCAGGCGCGGCAGGTACCGGCGCTTCTGCTCTTCCGTGCCGGCCAGAACGATCGGGTAGCCGCCGAGCGGCGTCGCGCCCCAGTTGGTGGCCGTGGCCGCACAGGCCCAGGCGAGCTCTTCGGCGACGAGCGACACGGCGAGCGCCCCCATGTTCGTGCCGCCGTAGGCCTCAGGCACCCAGATCCCCATCAGCCCCTGCTGGGCCAGGAGCTTCATGATCTCTTCGGGATAGCTCTCCGTCTCGTCGTAGTAGGCGGCGACGGGCGCGATCTTCTCCCGCGCGATCTCCCGCACCAGGTCGCGCACCGCCCGCTGCTCGTCGGTCAGGTAGTAGAGCTGCTGCATCAGGGCTTGCGGTAGTCGTAGAAGCCGCGCCCGCTCTTCCGCCCGAGGCGGCCGGCCATGACCATGCGCTTCAGGAGCGGCGGCGGCGCGTAGCGCGGCTCGCGGAACTCCTCGAACATCACCTCGGCCACGAACATCGTCGTGTCCAGCCCCACCAGGTCCAGGAGCGTGAAGGGCCCCATGGGGTATCCGCACCCGAGCTTCATGGCCTGATCGATGTCCTCGAGCGAGGCGAGCCCCGACTCGTAGACGCGGACCGCATCGAGGAGGTACGGCACCAGCAGTCGGTTCACGATGAAGCCGGTCGCGTCCTTGGCGTCCACCGGCACCTTGCCGATCGCCTGGACCCACTCCCAGGCCGTCTTGAACGAGCGCTCATCGGTCAGGATCGTCCGCACCACCTCGACCAGCTTCATCAGCGGCACCGGGTTGAAGAAGTGGAGCCCCAGCACCTGGCCCGGGCGCTTGGTGGCGGCGGCCATGGCGGTGATGTTGCACGAGGAGGTATTGGAAGCCAGCACCGCGTGCGGGGGGCAGATCCCGTCCAGCTTGGCGAAGGTCTCGTTCTTGAGCGGCTGGTTCTCGGTGATCGCCTCCACCACGAGATCGCACGCCTTCAGGTCCTCGAGGCGCGTCGTGCCCGTGATGCATCCCAGGATCGCGTCCCGGTCCTTCGCCTCGATCTTCGCCTTGGCGACGAGCCCCTCCAGCGTCTTCTTCAAGCCGTCGAGCCCCCTGTCGAGCAGCGCCTGGTTCGCCTCGACGACCACTGTCGGGAAACCCGCCTGGGCAGAGACCTGGGTGATCCCCGAGCCCATGAGCCCGCAGCCGAGGACGCCAACGGTCTTGATCGCCATGGTCGGAGAACAGTCGGACGGCTAGCGGCGGCGGCCCGGCAGCGCTATGGGCGCGTGCAGGGTCCCCTCGGGGCAGGGATTCTTGATGATCACGTTGAGCGACGTCGTGCCGTACCGGTAACTGCCGTCCGAAAGCGCCTCCCACCCCGGCCCGGACCGCGCGACCGGGGGCTCACGCAGCGATTCCTGGAACGCGGTCTCAGGTTTTTCCATCGGGAGCGCGAGCAAGTTCAGGATCAGCGGGGCGTTGAGGGCCGGGCGCGCCTCCTCGGCCCCCAGCGGCCACGCGGTGCCGGCCAGGAGCCCGACGAGCGCTACGGCACCGACGAGCATGCGGCTAGTCATAGACGATGAGGGAGTGCAACGGGTACTGTTTGATCTTCTCCCGTCCCTTGAGAAACGCCAGCTCGATCAGGAACGCGACGCCCACCACGTGGCCCCCCAGTTGCTGGATCAGCCGGAGGGTGGCGGCCATGGTCCCCCCGGTGGCGAGCAGGTCGTCCACGGCCAGCACCCGCTGGCCGGCTCGGATGGCGTCCTCGTGGATCGCCAGGGCGTCCCGCCCGTACTCGAGCTCGTACTCGACCTCGATGGTTTTCCCGGGGAGCTTGCCGAGCTTTCGGACCGGCACGAAGCCCGCGCCCAGCTCGGCGGCCAGCGCCCCGCCGAAGATGAAGCCGCGCGACTCGATCGCCACCACCAGCTCCACGCGCTCCTGGATGTAGCGGAGGGCCAGCTGGGTCACGACGTACTTGAAGGCCTGGGGCTCACTGAGGAGCGTGGTGATGTCCCTGAAGAGGACGCCCTCGGTCGGGAAATCCTTGATGTCCCGGATCTTCGACTTCAGCTCGGAGAGCTCCATGGCCGCGGTTGATAGTACCGCCACCCCCGTCCGCACCGCAACCCCAAAACCGTGGGCGAAGCCCGTCCTTTGCGGGCACCCGCGAAGCGGGTCGCGCTAGGGCAAACTCTTCACGCGGTCGGGCAGCTCGGCGAAGTGATGCAGGACGAAATCGGCCCCGGGCGCGGGAGAGCCGCCGCCGGCCCGGAAGTGGCCGACCCGCATGCCGACGGACCGGGCCCCGGCCACGTCGGCGCCGGCGTCGTCGCCGACGTGAAGGGCGTGCGCCGGCTCGGCGCCGGCCCGGCGGAGCGTCCCCGTGAAGATCGCGGGGTGTGGCTTCCGATAGCCCACCTCATCCGAGTAGGAGAGCACCGTGAAGTAGCCCAGGAGACCGTAGTGGTCGAGCACCTTGCGGAGCACCACCCCCGGCGTCCGGCCGGTGTTCGAGATGATGCCGAGCGTCACGCCGAGCTCCCTCAGGGCGGAGAGCGCCTCCACGGCACCGGCGACGGGCCGCGGCAGGAGGCGCAGGACCGGGGTGATGTAGGCCGCCACCGCCTCCTCGAAAAGCTCGGGAGACAGGTCCGCCGTCACGCCGGGTGCGGCCAGCTCCAGGAAGATCTTCACCTGCTCCCGGTACGGAGGGTCGCGGTGATTCGCCCAGAAGCGATCCGTGAGGGCAATCCCGGAGGCCTCGTAGGCGGCTTCCAGGTCTTCCGGACGGGTCGGACGCCCGACTCGCGCCAGCACCGAGGCGGTCCCCTCGAGGCGGAGCTCCTTCCCGCGCTGGAGGTTCTCGGGGGTATCGATGATCAGGGTCTGCCAGAAATCGAAGGTGACGACCTGGATCACGGCAGCTGCGAGAGCGCGGCCGGGAGATCGCCCAGCTGCCGGATGACGGCGTCGGGCTTCCGGCGGAGCGCCGCCGGGGGCGTCGCGGTCACCTGAATCGCGCGCATGCCCGCGCCCTGAGCGCCCTGAACGTCGAGCACGGGATCATCTCCCACGTGCACCGCCTCCGCGGGGGCCAGGCCGATCTGGCGCAGCGTGAGGTGGAAGATCTCCGGGTCGGGCTTTCTCACGCCGCACTCGTCCGAGAAGGTCAGGAGCTTGAAGGGCGCCAGCAGGCCGTAGCGGTCCAGGACCTTCCGCAGGACGACGCCCGGCGTGCGCATCGTGTTGGCGATGACGCAGAGAATCGTCCCCTGGGCGGCCAGCGCCGCGAGCGCCCCCCCGGCGCTCAGGTCGGGGGTGGGCGGAACGAGCAGGGCCGGGTTCGCGTACGCCTGGACGAGGGCGGCCAGGGCCCCCGAACCGAGGCGGCCCGGCAGCCCGGGCTCCACCGCTTCGAGGATCGCCGCGACGTGCCCCTGGACCGACACGTCCTTGCACGTCCGCCAGAGCCTTCCGAGGAACCGCCCCGACTCTTCGTAGGCGCGATCAAGGGCTTTCGGAGTCACCGCCAATCCCGCGGAGCGGAGGATGGTCTCGAAGTCCATCAGGCGCTTCTGCTTGTAACGGTTGTCGCTCGACGGGGGATCAAACATCAGCGTCCCCCAGAAATCCACCGTGACCGCGCGGATCATGGCCCTAGCGTCCTCGCGAGCCCGGCCGGCGCCTGCCCTCGCTCCCCTGGCCTTCGGCGGTCACCCTGCGGTGGCGTCATCGGCGGAACTTGGGCGGGCGCTTCTCGAGGAAGGCCGTCATCGCCTCGCGGGGCTCGTCGGTGGCGAAGCAGGTGGCGAAGGCGTTGATCCCGTACGCGATGGCGGTCCGGAGGTCGGTCTGGCGCCAGCGGTTGATCAGCTCCTTCTGGGCGCGCACGGCGGTGGGCGCGCAGGCCAGGATGCGCTCAGCCAGCTCCCGCGTCGCGGCCTCGAGCCGGTCGGGCGGCGCCACGCGGTTCACGAGCCCCCACTCGAGGGCCTGGTCGGCGGTGATCATCTCCCCGGTCAGCAGGAATTCGGCGGCGCGGCCCGGCCCGACGAGAGCGGGCAGCAGCGCGGCCTCGATGACCGAAGGCACGCCCACCTTGATCTCCGGCAGCCCGAGCCGCGCTTCGGTGGAGGCGGTCCTGAGGTCGCACGCCATCACCAGCTCGAAGCCGGCGCCCAGGCAGTAGCCGTTGAGCATGGCGATCACCGGGAAAGGCGCCTCATGGACGGTGCGGATGGCTTCGTGGAGCGCCGTGATCAGAACCTTGGCTCCGGCCACGTCAAGGTCCTTCATCACCCGGACGTCCATGCCGCCGGTGAAGGCCCGGCCGCTGCCGGTGAGCACGGCGAGCCGGACGCCTGGATTTCGCGCCAGCCCGTGGAAGGCGTCGCGGAGCGCCTGGATCAGCTCCAGGACGATCAGGTTCAGGGGCGGCCGGTTGAGGGTGACCCACGCCGCGCCGTCCCGGTTCTCGACCCGGAGGATGGGCTCGGTCACCGGGCCTTCAGCTCCCGCGGCGTGATCTCGTCCACGTTGAGGCGACGAAGTCGGCGACCCACTCGTTCACGGCGTCCCGCCACTCGATCTGGGGGAAATGGCCGCAGCGCTGGAGCCAGCGCAGCTGCGCCCTGGGCAGGTGGCCGGCGACCGTTTCGGGGTGCACGGGGGGAACGATGCGATCCTGCCGCCCGTGGATGAGGAGAACCGGCGGGGACAGGGAAGCGAGAGCGCGCCGGTAGCGATCGCCCTCGGCGACGAAATCCGCCCTCACGCTCCTGAGCGTCGAGAGGAAGGCCGCGCGCCCTTCGGGGCTCACCCGGATGGGATAGCCGGTCCGCACCAGGAAGTCCACCTCCTGGGGGCGGGGTTCGGCAAAGCACCGGGAGAGCGCGGCCCTCAGGAGACCCGGCCACATCAGCCCTCCGATGAGCTCGCCGAGGCCGGGGGCGGCGAGCAGGCGGTACACCCAGGAAACCCGGTAATCGAATCCGGGCACCACGCCCCCGACCAGGGCCAGGCACTCCACGCGCGACGGATAGGCCAGGGCGTACGCCACGGCCACCGCGCCGCCCATCGAGTGGCCCACCAGCGCCAGGCGATCGAGGCCGAGCCCTCGCCTGAAGCCCTCGATGGCGCGGGCGAAGAAGGCGAGCGGATAGGGGCCGGGGGGCTTCGAGGAGAGACCGAAGCCGGGCAGGTCCAGGGCGATCGCGGTCGCGTGACGGCCCAGGGCCGGCAGGTTGTGGCGCCAGACCCCGCCGAATCCCCCGAGGCCGTGGAGCAGGAGGATGGGAACGCCGTTCCCCTCGCTCACATAGTGGAAGGTGAAGCCGTCGAATTCTCCGCCGCGCAATCGGAGGTCGGGCATGAATCGAGTATACGAGCAGGGTCAGGACTCGACAAGCGGATCGCCGTCGAGCAGGCGCGAGAGCGAGTCCCGGAAGGGGAAGAGGCTGAAGATGCCACCGGTATGGAGGAAGCAGACGCGGGGGCCAAACTCCTTGGGGTCCCGGGCCAAGTGGTCGAGGAAGCCCAGAAACGCCTTCCCGGTGTACACCGGATCCAGCACGATCCCCTCCTCCCGGGCCAGCTGGATCAGCGTGTCCAGCTCCTCCTTCCGGCTCGCTCCGCGACCCTTCCCCTGGTAGCCGTCCAGCAGGTGGACGGCCTTGGGGGGCTCCACCGCCAGGCCGAAGCGCTCGGCCGCCCGGGCGATCGTGGCTCCGACGTAGTTCCGCACCTGGGCCGCGGGATGGGCGATCGGAACTCCTACGACCTCGGCCGAGAGCCCGGCCAGCTGCCTGCCCATGAGCAGGCCCGCCTGGCTCCCGCCGCTGAACGCCGTGATCACGAGCGTGTCGAAGGCCGGCGCGCCCTGCCTCCACTGTCCCGCGATCTCTTGGGCGCACTCCAGGTACCCGATGGCGCCGAGCTCGGTGGCGCCGCTCTCCGGAATGACATACGGACGTCCGCCCCGGCCGCGGACCGCGTCGCTCAGCCCGGCGAGAACGCCCTCGATCCGGGCGAACTCCTCGGGCGCGCAGTAGACGACGTCGGCGCCGAGGAGTTTGCTGAGCAGGAGGTTCCCGTCGTAACTGGCCGGCTTGTCGCCCTTGAGAGCCAGGATGGCCCGAAGCCCGAGGCGCGCCGCCACCGCCGCGACCGCCCGGCAGCAGTTGGACTGGAGCGTCCCGCACGTGATCAGCGTGTCGGCGCCCTGGCTCAGCGCCTCGCCCACCAGGAACTCGAGCTTCCGCACCTTGTTGCCGCTCTCGAGGAGGCCGGTCAGGTCGTCCCGCTTGACGAAGATCTCGACCCCGAACCGGCGGGACAGCCGCTCCAGCGGGAGAATCGGCGTGGGCAGATTCGCCAGAAGGGTCCTGGGCAACTGCCTCATAGCGTCATCTTGTCAGCGGAGCAGGTCCGGGGGCAAGTCTTTTCGGGCTCGACGCCCTGTCTTCCACGCCGCCTTCAGGGCCTCGAAGTCCCCGGCGGGCTGGCCCAACAGACGCCGCACCATGAGGGCATTCAGCGCCGGGTAGTCGCGGTTGTTGTTGTTGAAGACGACGAAGACCCGCTTGGCCTTGGCCCCGAGGATCCGCGCATCCCCGACCAGCTCGACCAGCTCGTCCTCCGAGTAGAGGTAGTCGTACTTCGCCTGCACCGAGGGCTCGTCGCCGTGAAGCTGAGCCAGCCACCCGGCGGCGTTCCTCCCGTGGAGGCGGAGGATCGCCGTGCCCGTCGTGGCCTCCACGACCCGGGGGATGGCGTTCGGCGTCGGCGGCGCGTCAACACAGACCGCCGCGAGCTTGGCTTTGGCCAGCGTGTCGAAGACCTCCCTCGCGTGCGCCGGGATCCATGAGCGGTCGCGGAACTCCACGGCCACCGTCCAGCCGGGCAGGCGATCTCGCAACGTTTCCAGGTAGGCCAGAGCGCCGTCACTGTACCGCACCCACGGGGCCAGCTGAAAGAGGATGTAGCCGAGGCGCTCGGCCTCGGCCAGCGGCCTGAGCGCCTCCCGGAAGAGCGTGAAGCAGCGATCGAGCGCCTCGGGGGGAAGGGCCGAGCGGTCGATCTCTCCCCGCCGGGTGGTCTTGGGAGCGGCGGGGAGCATGGCGCGGAGGTCGGCGGGGAGGGACTCCGCCCGCGGATGGTGGCCGGTCATCAGCGAGTACGCCTTCACGTTGAAGAGGAACCCGGGGGGCGTGCGCTCGACCCAGAGGGCCGCGTTCCGGGCCGAGGGGAGCGCGTAGTAGGAGGAGTCCACCTCCACGGTGTCGAAGGCGGTGGCATAGTAGCGGAGGCGCTCTTCCGCCGACATGGAGCGGGCGGGATAGAACTCTCCCTCCTTGATCAGGGACGGGTCCGTCCAGGAACAGATGCCGACGCGGTACTCGGTCAATAACTGACGAAGCGCTTCAGGTTTTTGAGGTAGTAGCCCAGGGCGACCGCGACGCCCGCGGCGCCGACGCCGATCAGCAGGTTCTCCACCGCGCCCGTCCGCCGGTAGGCCAGGAACTCCCAAACCGCGAACCCGGCCCCGAAGACGACGGCGGTGCCGATCAGAATCCGGTGAAAGATGATGAGGAACATCGCCTAGCCGCCGGCGGCGCGCCTGGAGCGCCACCCGTCCACACCCAGCACCCGCCCGGCGTGGCCCAGATAGAGGAGGAGGATCAGGGCGATGAAGACCTTGTCGAGCCCGGCCTGGGGATTGGCGAAGCCCTTGGCCGACAGATAGTTCAGGACGAGGAAGAGGGCGACCAGACAGGAGGCCCGCGTCCAGAGCCCCAGGAGCAGGCCGATCCCCACCGAGAGCTCGGCGGCCGCGTCCAGCCAGGCGAAGAGCCGGAGGTTCGGGATCACCACGTCCGACAGGAACACCTTGTACCAGTTCGGGCCCGGACCCGCGAGAAAGAGGTTGAGCGAGCTCAGCAGCGCGTCCGAAAAGAGAAAATTGCGCTGGACGATCTTGATCAGCGCCGCGCTCAGAAACCAGTAGCCGGTGAAGAGCCGCCCGATCAGAAGCCCAAGGTCGAGCCTACTCATGGCCTCCAGCCGAACGATATCACATCTCTCCTCGGACTTCTTCGTTGACAAGGCGCGCCCGAAGGCTTAGGGTTGAAGGGCTCCGAGACGCTCGCGACCGGGTCTGGGGAGCAAGGAGCCATCGTTGCTGAAGATCGAGGTCTTCGACAACCAGATCGAGCCCGCCCTGAAGGCCCTCAAGAAGGAAATGCTCAAGGGGGGGATCTTCAAGGAGATGAAGCGGCGGGCGTATTACGAGAAACCCTCGGTCAAGCGGAAGCGCAAGCAAGCCGAGGCCCGAAAGAAGCGCCGGAAGGCGCTGAAGCGCACCCAGAGCGACTTCGAGTAGTGCCGTGCCGATGAGCGGAGCCTTCCACCACGCAGCAATCGCGCTCGCCCAGACGATCGGATTCTCCCTGGAGGAGCGCCAGATCGTCCTGGACCTCCTCAAGGGCGTCACGACGCGGGGGCAGTCGGTGGACGAGCTCCACGCCGCGGTCCTGGCGCGGCTCGGCCGCCGGGACTTCCGCTGGCCCGAGTTCGACCGCTGGCAGGCCTTTTTCGCGGAGCGCTGGAAGTTCCCCCCACTCTGGGACGACTTGAAGAAGGCCCCCGCCCCGCGGAGCGCTCCCCAGGCCCGCGACGCCTACCAGGAGCAGAAGCTCTACCTCCTCCTCCACTGGCTGCAGAGTCTCGAGACGACGCGCGCCCAGAGTCGCCTCGCCCTCGCCCGGTATGCGCAGCGGGGCATCCGCGCGGAGATCGCGCGGCAGGGCGATGGCGCGCCGTGCCCGGTCTGCGATCCCATGAACGGGCGCCAGGTGGCGGACAACGCCCACGACCTTCCGCCGTTCCACCCCGGCTGCCGGTGCCTGGTCCTGGGGATCAGCGAGACGGGTCCCTCACCGGCCGCCCGGAGGCGCCGCCCGGCCGTCCGGATCGACACCCCCGGTAGAAGGAACGGCCGCCGGGCCGCTCGTTAGAAATACTCGAACGCCGACTCGCCCGTCTCCATCCGGAGGCGGAACTGAGCCATGAAGACAGGAAACGCGCGCGAAAGCCGTCATCGCTTTTCAGCCTGAAGAGGCACTAGCCCGGATTATTCACGAAGCAGCCGGGCGGGCCGGTCGAACTCGAAATCCGGACGGGAACGAAGAAGGCGTAGTCGAGTTGAGGCGTGTGGGCGCAGGCGGCGGCGCCCACCAGCGGCACGTCAGCGCGCTTCTGCCGCCCTGATCAGCGCGCGCACGTTCGCCGGGGTGAGCGGGCAGGCGGTCACACGCACACCGAACGGGGCCAGGGCATCCTCGACGGCGTTGGCGATGGCCGCCGGCGGCGAAATCGCTCCGCCCTCCCCCAGCCCCTTGACGCCCAGGGGGTTCCGCGGGGAGAGACATACCTGGTGGTGCGTCTCGATGAACGGCAGGTCCCCTGCCGTGGGAAGGGGATACTCCATGAAAGTTCCGGTCAGCAGCTGGCCGGCCTCGTCGTAGCGCAATTCCTCCCAGAGCCCGCCGCCAATCCCCTGGGCCACGCCCCCGTGGACCTGCCCCTCGACGAGCACCGGGTTGATCACGCGGCCGCAGTCGTGCACCACGACGTACCGGAGGAGCCTGACTGCCCCCGTCTCAACGTCCACCTCCACCAGCGCCACGTGAACCGCGCTCGAGTACGTGACGGTCGGGACCGTGTAGTAGGTGGTCGCCTCGAAGTCCAGATCCCGGGCATCGGGCCGGGCGAAGCTCGGCACGGTGGACTGGACGACACGGGCCAGCGTCACCGCGGAGGTCGGCACGCCCCGCACGAGCACCTTTCCATCCTCGATCTCGATGTCCTCCGGGCTCGCCTCGAGCAGTCCCGCTGCCACCCTGCGCACCTTGTCGCGCAGCTTTGCCGCCGCCGCCGCAATCGCGTTGCCCGCGAGGACCGTGCTCCGGCTGGCGAAGGTTCCGACACCGAACGGGATGGCTGCAGTGTCTCCGCCAACCACAGTGACGGCCTCGATGGGCACGCCCAGCGTGTCGGCGCAGATCTGGGCGAACACCGTCTCGTGCCCCTGCCCCTGGGAGGCCGCGCCGGTGCTGACGATCACGCCGCCGGTGGAATCGAGGCGAACCACCGCCCCCTCGTACGGCCCCACGCCCGTTCCCTCGACGTACGCCGAGATGCCGATCCCCCGGTGAACGCCGCGCGCCCGGAGGCGGGGCTGCTCCTGCTTGAACCCCTGGTAGTCCACCGCGGCGAGGGCCGTCTCCAGCGCTCCCGGAAAATCGGCGCTGTCGTACACGAGGGGCTGGCCGTCCCGGTAGAGCAGCCCCACGTCGTACGGAAGCTCGTCGGGCCTGATGAAGTTGCGGCGTCGCACCTCCGCGGGGTCCAGCCTCAGCTCGCGCGCCAGGAGGTCCACGGCCCGGTCCATGACGAAGACGGCCTCCGGGCGCCCGGCGCCGCGGTAGGGCGCGTGGGGCGTCTTGTTCGTCATTACCACCTTGGCGTCCACGGCGAAGTTCCGCACCCGGAACGGGCCGAGGAAGTGCGCCACGGTGTTGTATGGCTGGACGATCCCCCAGGGGTTGTACCCGCCCTGGTCCAGGAGGAAGCGATCCCGAAGCGCCAGGATCGTGCCGTCGGCCGTCCCCGCGATCTCGACCTCGTGGATCTGCTCCCGGGAGTGGATGGCCGCCATCATGTGCTCGCGGCGGGTCTCGAT
>Ga0209322_10000997_pt1 | contig 16393 bp, 16 predicted proteins | sample Rifsed19ft1_FD_184013 | JGI IMG/M metagenome (GOLD analysis project Ga0209322, IMG submission 184013) | Soil microbial communities from Rifle, Colorado, USA - sediment 19ft 1 (version 2) | ecosystem: Environmental > Terrestrial > Deep subsurface > Rock core/Sediment | place: Rifle, Colorado... | reverse complement strand
AGGGGCGGCTCGCGAGTCGCCCCTTTTGGGTTTGTCACTCTGAGCGCCCGATGATTTTTCGGGCTGCGAAGAGTCTCTGAGAATGTTGTTTAGATCCTTCGTCGCGGAAAGCGCTCCTCAGGATGACAAATGGAGGGAGCGACACGTACCGCACTCCCTTCGGTCGAGGGCACATAGTTCGCGGGATTGAACGGCTCGACACATAAGATTGAACGGGTCGACACATAGGTCGACCCCTACAAGGACGATTAATTACGGTAGTTCGTCTAAGCTGCGGCAGCGCGGCTCTGATTCAGTATTGGTGTACAGACATACCACGTTCCAGCCGTTGTCGAAACGCGCGATGACCACCGACATCAAATATTCCGGGCCGGCTGAACGCGGGATGGCGTAGGCATTGATTCTTTTGTTGTCCCAGGCCAGCGTGTATTTCTGGCTGGCCTGACTGGAAAAGTCGTCCATTTCCGGACCGAGCAGCGGCGGGGGCATCAACGCCATCGACTCGGCGGTCAGACCCTGCTGCAGCATCTGGTGATTGTGGTTGAGCACCGTGCGGGCGGGGACGGAATATACCAGAGACCAGCCAATGGCACCGCCAGCTGCGATCACCAGTAATGGCAGCCACCAGCGCGCCGGGACGGACTGTTTCTCCAGGCGGCTGTCGGTAAGCTTATTGATGGTGGTCCGCACCACGCCCATGACCGGTATCAGCATACCTGTAAAAGGTACGAACAAGAAGATAAAACCGATTGTGCTGATCGGGACCTCCATCAGCGGTGTACTCCCGGTAAAAAATGCCGCCACCAACATCAAAACCGCTCCGACTGCAGCCGCTAACAGCACGCCTGGTACGGAAGGGTCCATCCAGGCACTGAGCAGACCCAGCAATGCTCCCACGCCAACGGCCAGTAAGATATTGCCGATCGAGCCAAACGGCGGTTGGTACAGTGGAACGCCGGGCAATAGAATAGGGTTGATCCCCTGCGCAATACCCCCAAACACCAGCCCGATGACGGCTCCGAGAATTAAAGCTGTGCGGCGGCGATAAGTCTGTTTTGTCACAAGCGAATTTTACCAGAGAGTGCAGCCGTGTCAGACGTCAGATTACCCATTCCACGCGCAACCACCGGGAATTCACCTGTGGGATAATCATAAAAAGCCGTAACCATTGTCTTCCACCGAATTAAATTGAAATTCCAATCAACCAGGTCGCCGTGAAACCTTCCAACCGATTTGTCATCGCCGTTAGCCTCTTTCTCCTGCTGGCAGCTTGCAGTAAGCCGGCTGGCGGCATCCGGGTTGATGATGCCTGGGTCCGCGCCAGTGCTGTCGCCCCGCCGATGGGGGAGGCAGTCAATATACCCATGACCGCCGCCTATCTGCAAGTCACCAATGATAGTCACAACACAGACACACTGCTGGGGGCAGAAAGCCCGGCGGCACGGGTGGTGGAGATTCACCAGACGAGTATGCAAAACGACGTGGCATCCATGCAGCAGATGCCCTCCGTTGAAATTCCCGGCGGCGGCATGCTGAAATTCGAGCCAGGCGGCTATCACTTGATGTTGATCGACCTATCGCAGCCGCTGGCAGCCGGTGACGTGATCGAAATAACCCTGGTTTTTGAGGATGCCGGGCAGATAACCATCAAGGCAGTCGTCAAGGATTAGGAATTCTTAGATTAATCCTATTCTCCTTGTTTTATCCGCAAAATGGATATAAAATATATAGATTGTAATGTTTAAATGGGGCAAAGTTGTGAGATAAAGTATCCTTTGGGACATGACCATACCTGAAAGGAGAGGGGATTTATCATCGATACGAACACCATCGAGTTTCAGACGTCTTCGCACAAAGCAAAACCGGGTAGATCGATTAACCCTTCATATCGTTAATTACAGAGGATTGAAATGAAACGAATTTTGCTTGCAACTGTGATCGTGCTCTCGCTCGTGGTTAGCTTCTTCGGGACAGCTCAGGCTGTCACGGATGGTGAATTGGATGGCGAAGGTCATCCGTTTGTTGGGCTGATGGTAGCCCAGGATGAAGATGGTACACCGCTCTGGCGCTGCAGCGGCACCTTGATCTCGTCGAGGTTGTTCCTGACTGCGGGTCACTGCACCGAAGCGCCGGCTGCGCACGCTGAGATCTGGTTTGATGCTGATGTAACCAATGCAACTGCGCAGAATTATCCATTCAAAGGTGATGTTGGCGGCGACACCTACACCCACCCGCAATACAACCCCAACGCCTTTTATCTGTTCGACCTTGGCGTAGTGGTTTTGGATAAGCCATTCAAGATGTCACAGTATGGCGTCTTGCCGGGTTTGAATGTACTGGATACGCTTGCCACTCAACGCGGTAAGCAGGATGTGACCTTCACCGCGGTCGGTTACGGCTTGCAAATGTCCTTCCCAGATGCAGCTTCCTGGAAAGAGAACAATGTGCGCATCCGCATGGTGGCGCATCCCAAGTTGGACCAAATCAACGGCGGCCTGGTGGGCGACTTCTCGCTGCTGTTGTCCAATAATGCCAATACCGGCGGCACCTGCTTCGGCGACTCCGGCGGCCCGAACTTCATCGGTACATCGAATACCATCGCTGGCGTGACCTCCTTCGGCTTGAACGGCACCTGCGGCGGCACCGGCGGTGTGTACCGGGTTGACCGCGCCGATGACCTGAACTGGCTGGCGACGTTCTTAGATTAATGTTGCAGGGCTATTTAGGTGACCTACCTCTACCGTTCAGTACTCTAACGGGTCCGGTGGCAGGGATTGCATAACTGGAAAAATATATAGAATGAGGACAGGCTGGCTCAAAGAGGCAGCCTGTCTGTATATTTACCTGCAAAATCGGTTAAAAGGCTATGTTACTCGGTGCAGTGTCCGGGACCGATCAAGCCGTTGTTGTAGTTATCCAAAGTCGTAGCCAGGGCGATGACACTGTTGCGAATTGGCTTGGTGAGAAGGCTATTTGGCGTGTACGACGAGAAGAACAGATGTGCCGCCGCCATGGCGGAGTCAACCGCCGGCGTGGTGCTGGCGCCGTTCAGGATATTAAGCTGGGCGGCGATGTAGGCATGCGCCAGGATGTAGTAAGCACTGCCCTGCGGTGAGGTCCACAAGACCTGGTAATAAGTCTTGCCGCTCAGGTAGAACGTGGTGTCTGCGCCCAAGGGGAGCATCGCCCAGGTGTCATCGTAGGGGGCGGGTCCGTAGGATGAATGTGTCTTCCAGTAGCCTGGGGTCAGGGAGCAACCAGTATCGCAGGCAACAGTGGCATCCACAACCGCATCATCCGAACCGGTTGAGCCTGTATCGTTGGTGACAAAATCCGCAATATTGGTATGTGTATTTTCACCGCACACCAGCACTACAGAAGCATCCGGGTGGGCGCCAAACATTAAGTAGTAGGAGAACGTTTGCGGCGCATCGCCGGCGCACACCGTCCCCAGAACACCCACATTCGTGTCGCTGACATCGATACATTCGTCGATTTCAGTCAGCACCGCACTGGCAAAACTGACGGCGGCAGAGCCAGTAAAGTCAGTAGTGCCATTCAGAGTGTAGGTGCCATCCGAGTTGAAATCGTAATTCTGCAGGGTGGCAGTCGCCGTGTTGAGCCTGTTGCTGGCGTCGGGTAAATCAGCGCTGTAGCTGCAATTGAGGGAGCTGTTGGCACTCAGGAAGCCCGGGAAGGAGAAAGCACCGCAATCAACTGACGCGGCGATGGCAGGTGAAACCACGTCATTGACACTATTCAGTTTTGCAGCAATCGGAGCTGGATTCTGGACGGTAATTGTGCCGGTTACTACCCAGCCGCTGTCTACAGACGAGGCATCAACCACAACCTCGTAATTCACCTGGAACAGCTGACCTTCGGACAGCAGCAGGCTGCTTTGGTCGGCGGATTTGACGATCGTCCAGTTCCAGGTGCGGGTTAGGGCGGTGCTGGCGTTCTTCGTCACGATCAACTCGTAACAGTTCACCTCAACCGAGGCGCTGTCTGATTGGCCGGTTTCGGTGATGGTGGCGGTGTTGCCATGGTCGCCTTCATCTGCATCGCAGGTGAAATTGCGGTCATAGGATACGCTGCCATCATCAGAAAAGCTGCCAAGATCGCCTGCAAAGGTGTCACTTACCGTCACAGTATCGTTGACCAGGGTGGTGGGGCTGCCAAATGTCACCGGCACAGTTGCTGATCCGCCGCCAACAGCACCGGAAGTGACCGCGGTAGCGGTATTGGTCCGGTTGGACCCATCTGGCAGAGCTGAACTGTAAGAACATATCAGGTCATCACCAGCCGCCAACTCGTACGGGAAACTGACACCGCAGTTGACGGGGGCATTTATCCCGACGCTGATCACATCTGTAACGCTGGTAATCATCGCGGGGACGGGGGCTGGATTAAGTATGGTGATCGAACCACTCACAGCCCAATCGCTGTCGGTGTACCCGGTTTTGGTAATGTCCACCGTGTAGGTCACGTCGTGCGAATCACCACGGAACATATCGATCACTTCCGGAGTCACTGACTTTTCTATGTCCCACTGGAAGGTGCGGGTGAAGCTGGTGTTGGCGGTCTTACTGACCTGCACTTCGTAATCGTAGCAGAACTCGATATGGCTTAAGCCATACGGATTGCCATTCGATTCGTTAATGGGGGAGTGCAACCCGGTATCGCTGAAGGCTTCAGCTGGCGGATCATATATGTATACATTGGCATTCGGTCCGCCTTTGGCCAGTACCGCATCCATGCCGAGGGTTGAGCTCCAATCGAAATATACGCCATCTGAGACGACTGTGACACTGTTAACCGCATCGATGAAGTAAGTTCCACTATTGGGTGGATCCACTTTAAATCCGAAATCATACCCAAGGGCTACGCAGCTCGGGTTTCCTGCGACAAAGGTGGGCGTCACGCTGGCAGCCGAAGATGGTTTGACGGTAAAGGCCAATAGCATCATCACAACCAGCAGTGCGCTTGTTAGGATTGTCCGCTTGTTCATTATTTCTCCTGTCAACAGTTGTTTAAGGAAATAGGTTGGTTCATTTGTGAAATAGAGATTCAAGCCAATGTGAATTACCGATAAAAAGGCTTTGGTCGCAATTTTCCTCCTTCATATTGCGGCGATAAGTCTTGTCGGTTAAATAAATAACCGGTCCAAGTTGAATGGGCCGGTTTCGCCACTCGCTCCCCGCAAAGCTGCCTGATAACCAGGCCGGGCGACCAATTCACATTGGCCTTGCGGATCATCGCTTCCCCTGTTTAATTGTGGCATTTATCTGCCAGGAGTATTAAGATAATCATCATAATAATACTCCTATATTATTTTACGAAAATTGGTCTGGCTTTTCAACTATTGAGGGTACGTATTTAATTGTATACGTAACTACTTGATCCTACTTACGTACCTTTTACTCCTGCACTGATCGGCTTTGAGTGGGGCATGATGCTCATAGCGCTAAATGCCACGTTTACCCGTGAAGATGCAGCCGGGATGGTTGTGATAGAATCGCCGAATGAAATTTGCTGGTTTAGCTCTGTTTATGGTCATTTTGGCAGCCTGCGCGCCAACGCCGCCTGCGCCGACGACCACTCCAACCAGCCTGCCCAGCGCCACTGCTATCCCAGCGACCGCCACCCTGGCACCCACCAACACACCCACCGTCACCCGCACACCGACCATTACCGCTACCGATACAATCACGTTCACACCGACCATCACCCTCACACCGACCTTTGACTTTCCCAACGTGGTCGTGACCGTCGCCGCGGCCCATTGCCGCTACGGGCCGAACCAGGCTTACCTGCATGCCGCTGACCTGTATGAAGGCGACCGCGGCGAAGTGCGCGAGCGCTGGTACCTGAACGGCTGGCTGCGCGTGCGTTTTGACAAGCTCAGTTACCACTGTTGGGTGGCGCCGGGTGCGGTCGAGGTCACTGGCAGCCTGGATAACGTCATTGTTCTCAACCAGATCGACCTGACCCGCATTGGCACCAATCAATACGGTCCGCCGCAGGGGCTGACCGCCTCGCGCAATGGCGATGAGGTGACCATCAGCTGGAATCAGATGGTGATGACGGAAGACAAGGACCGCGGCTACTTCCTGGACATGTTTGTGTGTCAGAACGGCGGGTATATCTGGTGGCCCGTGTCGTTCCCCAACCAGTACACCACCAGTTACACCGTCACCGATGAAGCCGGCTGCTCGCAGCCTTCGCGCGGGGTGATCTACACCGTCGAGAAGCACGGTTACAGCCAGCCGGAAACAATTCCCTGGCCGTAGAAGGTGTGGTTGTCATGCTGAGCACAGCGAAGCATCTTGTGTTCTATACACTCGATGTTGGGCGAATTTGCGATTTTTGCGTTGATGTAGGGCGAATTCGCGAACTATGCGCCCCCTTGTGGGGTCGATTCGCCCGCGCAAACAGGAATTTTGCGCTACTTATCTCCGGGCCGCTTATATGGCCCAGTCGTGATCACGCATCACATTTTCAATGCGGTCAATGTCAATCTTGGCGTTCTTCATATCCTTTTCAAGTTTTGCGAGGCGACTGTCCACTCCGCGCGCCGGGGGAGTTGCCGGGGCGCGCGCTGCCTGACCAGTCATGAATCGGTCAAAAAGCGCATCCGAAACAAAATTCAAGTCGGTGGAACGGGGGATACCATCTTTGGTAAAGATTCCTGGCACAATGAACTTGTCACCGGACCACTGCCAGGAGTCGGCGCGTTTCTTATCGGCCGGCCAGTCCATGGTAAAGAACGGGCTGAAAATCTTGGGCGCCCAGGTAGACAACAGGTCTTCCCAACTGGTGGTGATGGCGCCAGATGCAAATGGCCAACTGGCTAACCAGACATTGTAGTCATACATCCAGTCCGTCATTTGCGGCACGAATTGGCTGACCCACGTGGCGCGTGAGTAGATTCCCATCTCAAAGCCGTGCAGCTCCAGCCCGGTGATATGTTCATGGGCTTTCTCATTCAGGACGCCAGACGGGAAGGTCGTCAGCGGGATGTTGTAACGACCTTCCTGCTCCTGGTCGGAGAATATGCAGCGAATCGTCTTTCCTTCGCACAAAACTTTGACGATCTCGATCTGCGCTGTGACGTCCTGATCCGGGCGGAACCACTGGTAGCCGGCACACGGCTTGTCTTTAAAGCCGTCATAGTGTTTTTGGAACAGCGAATCGGCTTCCTTGCCAAAAGCGGTTCGAATGATGAATCCATCGACATGCTGCTTCACCAGATCGTAATCGAACGTCTGGTGGTGCGAAACATCCAGAACCAATTTGTACCCATCCATAATTCCTCCGATGTGCGTCAGCTACAATTAAGGAGCAAATAACTTCGTTGTTATTGCATGTCCTGGACGGTCAAAGCGCCATTTCCAAAACCCTGTTTTAGCGCGGCATTAATAGGATATTGTTTATCATAATACTAATAATTACAAAAGACAACAGGGAAACCGCGTTTGGTAGGGGAGTGGCGGTGCATACCGATCTTTTCGGCAGGCGAGGCTTAATGGCGTTAATGCGGATGTAGAATCACGATTCTTTCTCGCCGTTACGGGTCCGTGTATGGTACGGGAAAATTGTTTCGAACTCGCTAAAACATGCAGCTGAACAGTGTTTGGCCAGGTTGAGCTATTTCCGCCTCACTCCTTGTCAAGAACGGCACCAGAGAAACCCAACATACCTTTGTCGGCGCCGCTTTATCCATACTCTCAAATCAACCACCCAAATGCGACGATTCGCCTGTATAAATCTATGGAAACAAGTAGTAAACTATAACTGTCAATATTTTCCACAGCGCATTATTTTAATTAAATAGCATTAACGGTGCCGGTCCGAGGGGTTCGCATTTGGGCTGTTTTTTTGTTTGCCGGGAGGGAAAAATGTACCGTAAGTTTGTTCGGCCTAGCATGATCGGAGTTGTTTTAGCTGCTGTGCTTCTGGTCCTCACGACCGGATCGGGGGTAAATGCGCACCTGGATTCCAGTGGCATTAGAGAAGATGGGGCACACCCCTCAGAGGAACTACAGTTGCAACCGCTCCCGCCGGTGGAGGGAGGGCCAGGATATTTCACGATTAGCCCTTGGGATTTTACGCCGGAGGTCTGGAGTCAGGGTCGGTCATACTGGCCAGGAATGCTCATCAATTCACATTTTGATTTGGCTTATTTTATTGCGCCGGCTCACTTACCGCACGGCGTAACCGTTTCCAAAATGGTCGCCTATTATTACGACAATGCCGGCCCGGATCTTGATATTACATTTTCCTTCCTGGAATGTACGCTATCCATGGGAGTCTGCAAAGAATTGATCCACAGTCAAACAGCTCATGGGTATGATGAGCCCCGCATAGGCGAATATCTACCGGCGGAAAATGTGGTTATTGACCTGCAGTCGAAGTATTATCTTGTCAAAGTTGGCATCGCCCCTGCTGCTGGATTGGGAGTTACCGGGATTCGCATCGATTACGGCTATCCCGTCAGCCTTCCCGTGATCATGCGCTAGCGGCAGGCGAATTTCCCTGGTTGTTTCACACCGGCATTGAGGTCAAATAAAGCTCAATCCGGTCTATTACTATTTCGAAGATTTAATTATTGACAAATAATATGATATTAGTTATAATTAATGTAATTAGGAATACCGAATGATATTCGGAGAGGTGAACCATAAACGCTATGCAAAATTTGGAAATTTTGACACCAACCGAGCGGCGGCAAAAAAACCGCAATGAAATGACGGATATCATTTTGCAGACAGCCCTAACCATCATGCATGAAGATGGGGTGGGGGCGCTTAACCTGAATGAACTGGCTCGCCGCGTGCACATGCGTCCAAGCTCGTTGTACGTCTATTTTTCAGGGAAAATGGCGATCTACGATGCCCTGTATGTTCTTGGGATTCGAAATTTCTACAGCGCGTTGGAACCACTCTTTATTACCCATACAAACCCTTGGAAAGCACTGCAGGATGTTTTCGAATCCGCATTAGCGTTTTCCGTCCAAAATCCGGAGCAGTTCCAAATCTGTTTCGAGCGTCCGATACCAGGCTTTGAGCCGACCGCTGCCAGCATGGCGGAAACGGACCGGCTTACCAACCAAATCTATTTATTGTTGAATCAAGCTATGCCTGCCAGTCAACCATATTCTCCGGGAGAAATTCCGCCATCGCACGGATTGTTTGTGGCATTGTGGCAGGGGCTTACGACACTGCACATCGCAAATGATCCTGGAGTTCCTGTAGGCAGCGGCAGGTTTGGCAGTCTGATTCCAGCAGCGATCGCGATCTTCAAAGCCGGCTGGAGTCAGGCGTCCAGCACCGGAACACCTCAGAACGGATCCGCCTCTCCGGGTCTATAGAGATGTGATGATGAGCGAAACGCATCCGGTTCACGCTCAGGATCGCTCAGAAATTCGGGCGCAGTGGCATGCCATGCGCAGCGAATACCACCAGCTGGTGTCGTCTATTCCCCTCGCCGATTTGCGTAAGCCGACCCTTGATACCAAATGGTACATAGTTGACATCCTAACGCATATGATTCAATCCCTGGAGCAGATCCCTCATGAAATTTCTGTGGTTAGAAAAGGAAAAAACTACCTGAATCTGCCAATACCGGTCATTGGATGGATTAATTTTGTGATTGTTAAACATCGGGCGGCATCTCAAACCCCTCAAACGTTGATGGCAGCCTATGACCGGGCATTTTCAGCGGCAATCATAGCCTGGGATAGCGTGGCTGAAGACGAATGGGAAAAAGGAGGGCACATTTTTGGAGAAGGTTATTACACACTAACAGAGATTTATCTGAAAGGCTTGCATCACTTCAGAGAACATTCCGACCAAATTCAGCGGTCGTTGTGAGTAGTAGAGGTGCTCACGGCCGCCAAATAGAAATAGTCCACTTATTGGTATATTAAGGAGCGTTCAAATGACTACCATTACCGGTAATTCTCGCTTGTTCAGTTGGAAACCAACCCTCAGGCTGGCCCTGCCATTGGCTGTTCTTGCTCTTCTTGCAACACCGCTTGGACCTTTGGGAGGATTCTGGCGACCTTCCCCAGAAATTCCGGTCGAAAGTGCTACCACACTACAACTTGGTTTATTTTTGGTGTTGAATATCGCCGAGGCATTGACGTTCGGGCTCGGCATCTCATTCCTTGTTTTTGGTTATCCAATGGTGCGAGCCATCCTGCCCGCCTCGCCCGGCCTGACACGCGCTGCTTATCTTTCCGCCGCCTGGGTGATGATCAACTGGTGGATGCATGACAGCCTCCACACCCATGTCGGCATGGCTTTAAGCCGCTTGCTTGCGATGGAGTATGCTTTCCACCTTACCTTAATGATCGCGGGTTTGATTCTGGGATACTTCTTCACCGTCATCTTGCGTACGGAGAAGAATCTCAGGTGATACCAAAGAGCCGCTAAGAATTGAAAATTGATTTCTTCTCTCCCAGGCGGATTCTGATTAACAGCTCATTGGTGTAAATCGCCATCGCTGGCATCGGGGCTGGAGTCGCAATTGGAGGACTGGGTGAACTGATGTTGAAAAAATACTCTCCTCGGTTACATTCCACGTAGGCAATAATGGAAAATTTATTAGCATGATTGGCGCGGTTGTGGCAGGGATGGTTGTTGCGATCCGGTAAAAGTCCATAAGCAAATTCTAAGGTGAATGGTTGACGGGTGTAACGCTCATACAGGAGACTTCCGCAAAATGCAAACGTGAATGAAAACCCGGGTGGACGAACGGGTGAACCTGGATTCAGAGAAATCGCATTCCGATGCTGTTTAGGGAAAGACGACGGTTGCCAGCCGCATATACCTATTGAAATGTTATTAATAGAAGGATATAAATGAATGGGGGATAATAAATACGCGGGGCATTGACGGCGGAGGGGAAAATGAAACTGGCGAATTTATTTACCTGGGTTGGCCTCATTTTGGGGATTATTCAACTTGTATTTTTTACCGGGGTCTTGATATTTTTTGCTACTTTAATAAAGCCAGTCTCGGAGGAAACAGCTCCAGCCATATTAATGGTAATGGTCAGCGTTTTCTTCATCACCCTATTCGGTGTTTTTCTTGCTGTAGCCTGGCGCAGACCTCGCCTCGGCGGTGTCCTCTATCTGGTCTTTTGTTCAATAATCGTTATTCTGATGTTCATTTTTCCAAAGTATCGTTTGGGGCGGCTGGATGTAATTGTTTTGCTTCCTGCTTTCCTTACCGGCGCTTTGTTGCTGAACGGCGGCCTGCTCAAGCCCAAAGTAATCAAAACCAGTTAAAAGCATAACCAGGCAGATCATATTAATAGGTTCTGCTGCCTCAGTTTGGCGGGCTTATGCACGCCCTGCTGCAACCCGGTGCGCTTCAGCGGCCTCTACATTACAGCACCACTTCACCTATTCTTTCAGCTTACCGACTTCCTCGATATACGCCAGGCTCTGATGACGGAAATAAGTGTTATACAGGCCGGCATAATTTCCCCCCAGCGCCATCAACGCCTCATGATTGCCTTCCTCGATGATGCGCCCGTGGTCGATGACCACAATACGGTCGGCGGCCTTGACCGTGGACAACCGGTGCGCGATCAAAATACTGGTGGTGCGCTGCAGGATCAGGTTGAGCGCCTGTTGAATTTGCCATTCGGTGAACGGATCAATGCTGGCGGTGGCTTCGTCGAGCACAAATATGGCCGGACGCTGCACCAAAACGCGCATCAGCGAAACTAACTGGCGCTGGCCCATCGAAAGGCGTCCGCCGCGCTCGCCGACCTGGGTTTGCAGGCCGTCTGGCAGGGTCTCCAGCCACTCGCCGCCGCCGATCTGGCTGGCCATGCGTTCGATCTCCGCGGCGGTCACGTCGCCGCAGGCATATTGAATATTCTCAATCACCGTCCCGGAAAACAGGAAAGGTGACTGCGACACAATCCCCAGCTGACGGCGGTAGGTGGGCAGGTCAAAGCTGCGGATATCCCGCCCGTCCACTCGAATCGTGCCGCCCTGAAATTCATAAAATCGCGCCACCAGGCGGGCAATGCTGGATTTCCCTGCGCCGGTGTGCCCCACCAGCGCCAGGTTCTCGCCAGGTTGAATGGTGAGCGAAAAATCGTTGAGTACCGGTTCATTGTCTTTGTATTGGAAAAAGACGTGGTCGAACTCAACCTGCCCGGTCAGGCGCGGGGGATGTACATTGCCGGTCTGCGTCACCGCCGGCTGGGCGTCGACCAGGGCATACACCCGTTCCGCCGCCGACAGGCCGTTCTGAATCTGGGTCCAGAAGGAGGATAGGTTCATGATGGGGTACATGAAGCGGTCATACGACAGGATGAACAGGTACCAGGCTCCGACCGTCACCGCACTCTGCGCTGCGCTGACGCCGCCAAAGTACAGCAGCACGCCCATCATCCAGCCGGACAGCAAATTCATCGCCGGGAAAACGGAGGAAAGCACCAGCCCGCGCCGCACATTGACCTTGTAGGATGTCCAATTGGCGTCGGTGAAGCTGGTATGGATGGCGGTTTCCTGGCGGAAGTTTTTGGCAATGGCAATGCCGCTGACCGTCTCTTTGATGGTCTGGTTAACGTTTGCCATGGCGCGCATGCCCGCCCGCGTCACTTTGCGTGCCAGGCTGCGGTAGCCGATCGCCAGGGCAGCTACGGCTGGAATCACCGCCAGCATGATCAGCGTCAGGCGCCACTCGATCTGAAACAGCACCACCGCCAGAATCATGCCTTCGACAAACTGCGACAGCAGGTCGGTGATCAGTGTGACCAGTTGCCCGAAATCCTGCGTGTCGGTGGTGATGCGCGAGGCGATCTTGCCGGAGGGGAACTCGTCGTAGAAGGACAGGTCGTGATTGGCAGCGGCGGTGAAGGCATCTGATGCCAGTCGCAGCACCACGCTGGCGACGGCTTGCACGATCAGCCGCCTTGAAATCCAGTTGGCGACCCAAACCAGAACGCCGATCAGCAGCACCAGCCCGCCTATGATCAACGCGGTGCGGGTGTCGAAACCGGCTTCCATCAGGTCCAGACCGCGCGAGACGATGATCGGCATCAACGAGCTGGCGCCGGCGACCACCAGGGTCAACAGCGCCGCCCAGGCTAACTTTCCAATATAAGGTTTGAAGTAAACCGCACTGCGCCGCAATAAAACACGGTCGGAGTATTTGCGGTCGTATTTCTCTGCGTCGAGACCGGTGAAGAAGCCCATAGGGAGGTATTATAACGGACATGTGTCACGTGGAGAAAAGTGGGTCACGTGTCATGTATCACGTGTCACGTCAAAAAATGAACCATGTACGTGGTATCAAGAGGGTAACCGCCTGGCATATTCACTGAGGATATCAAAATCCCCCGTTACAAGGAAAACTGACGGGGGATTTTATGATTTATAACTTGTGGGACGGGGTCCATGTCACATAGCGCATGACACGTGACACCGGGCACTTGTGTTACGCCTTGCGGGTGTTCTCTTCGATGTCCATCCAAAGATAGACAACTTCTCCCAGCCACTGCAAAACCGCAAACAGGAACAGCGACACCACCAAAATCATGAACGGGGTGATGAAGGCTTGCACGATCTGCGAGAATGCGATTCCCGGTCCGGCCTGCACGATGCTGGTGATCAGGCTGTAAGAAAGATAACCGAAAATAAGTACGCCGATCGCCAGAATGACCCAAGAGAAAATGCCGGTCATCGTGGAAATGCGGGTAATGCGTGCGGGGCGGTGATAGAGATCAGCTTCGGCGGCGGTCTCTACAGCGGCGACTTCTACAACTTCTGTATCCATTCGGGCTCCTGTGAAATTATTGAAAATGCCAACGGGTCGTACAATATTGAACCTAATTGTATCACTAAGCCGGGAAGTGGGGCGGGCTATCAGCAATTTCTCAGGCGGAACGGGCTTGAAACTTGCACCACAATACTTGCGTGTTGGATGCTATTGTTTCTGTATAATTACCTCATCTTTCCGAACGGTATAAGAGGTAGCTATGGCCAGGGTTCTGGTCGTTGATGACGACCCGGTTCTAAATCAAATGGTGCAGGCGAATATGCGGTTGGCCGGTCACGAGGTGTTCAGCGCCTTGAGCGGACAGGCGGCTTTGCGCGACCTGGAGAGTATCAATCCCGAACTGGTCATCCTGGATGTGATGATGCCCGGTATGACCGGTTTTGAAGTCTGCCGGCGTATGCGGGAAACCACCACCGTGCCGGTGCTGTTTCTTACTGCCCGCGGCGAGGAAGAGGATCTGGTACAGGGATTCGACTCAGGCGGCGACGATTATATGCGCAAGCCATTCTCGCAGCGCGAGCTGGAAGTGCGCGTCCGCGCTTTACTGCAGCGTGCGCAGCGCGCCAACGAGCAGCACGAAACTCAAATTTATATCGATGATCAACTGCAGATCGACCTTGAGGAGTCGACGGTGAAGCGCAACAATAAGGTGGTGCATCTGACACCGACCGAATTCCGCGTGCTGCGCTGCCTGGTGCGCAACCGCGGCAAGGTGTTGACGCATGCCGAGCTGTTGGTGGAGGCCTGGGGGGAGAATTACACGGACGCTATCGCCAGCCTGTCGTTATACGTGCGTTATCTGCGGGAAAAGATCGAGAAAGACCCTTCGAATCCCGAGTATATTCACACCAAATGGGGCATTGGCTACTGGTTCAGCCCGCCGCAAACAGTGGATGTCGGCTAAGCCATTCTTAAGTTAGGGCACGCCGCGCCAGACCTCGGCATTGGTCTCCACGTCGGTTACCAGCCAGATGCCGCCCTCTGAATCAGCGCCGCCGTCGCGGAAATTCAGGCTGGCCTGTAAAGACCATTCGCCTGAGGGCAGCAGAGCGTAGGCTTGCGTCTGCTCGAGCGCCCAAACCCCGCCTCCGGGCAGGAATACCAGCTTTTGCGTGCCCAATTGGTCCAGCGTGCGCACGATTTCCCAGCCAGAGCCCGCAGGACGCAGCCTAACCTTCTCAACCACCGCACCTTCCAGGTCGGTGACCTGAATCAAAGGCCATAAGCGGCCTTCCAGGTCCAGGGTCAATTCTTCCGTCCAACCATAACGGCGGTCTCTCGCTAAATTGGGCAGTTCGAGTTCTTCCCAATCCGCGGAACCTTTAATGCGCCAGATGGAGCCCAGGGTGACGGCATAAATGGATCCGTCAGAAGCCGCCTGCAGATTGGTGATGCAGGGATTTTCCAGCGGAAAGTCCGCGTCGCTCCAATCCTGCCCGTCGTAGCGCCGTACACTGCCGCCGGTCAAGTGATTCTCGCCGCGCCAGTCGCAGGTGGCAGCCACAGCCTCGCCGGTGTTGGGGTTGACTGCCAGGGAGATGGCGGTTTCGACAAAGGCCTCGCGGGTTCGCCGGATGCCGCTTTCAGTCTGCGTAAATATGCGCCAACGAGTGCCGTCAAAATAGCGCACATCGGTCGAAGTAGCCAGCCACACCTCGCCGGCGCGTCCGTTCACCAGCCGTGAACCGCCCTGCGGCGCGTCAAAGAATGCCGCGTTCAGGATCCAACCCCTGGTGGAATCGTAACTCTGGGTTTGCAGGGTGTCCCACGAGTAAATGGCAGATCCGTTGCGCGGTGTCAGCCAGGCGCGCCCGGCGGCATCGATGCCAAGCAGACGGTCTGGCGTGCGCAGCTGGCGCACCTGGTCGCTGCTCAGGTCAATTTGGATCAACCCGTAGCTGCCGGTGATCAGGGCGCGCTGCCCGGAACGCGGGTAGATAGCGTTGACCAGCCCGGGGCTGATGTGGCGCAGCGAGAATTCTACGCGGAATATCCCGCTGTCGGATAGCAGCGGGGTGGGGGTCAGCGTACCACCCGGGGTGACAGTAGGCGTCTGGCTTGGCCCGGCTGTGAGTGTGGTGGTCGGCTCGGGGGTTGAGGTGACGGTTGAAGTGGCGGTGGGGGTGTGGGTGGCGGTTGGGGGCAGGGTAGGGGTAGGCGAATTGACGGGAGTAACCGTGGATGCACAGCCGGCGGCGGTCAGCAGCCAGCCGGCGAGGATCAGCACAGCGAGGGGAGCGCGAAGGGATGGAGGCATAAGCGGGAGATTGTTTCTTCTCATTTTACACTGAATTCCTTCGAGAAATAATGCGTATAGCCATTAAATAACTCCCATTATACTTCCAAAAAACTCAAACCATAATCACCAATCGAGGGTACAGTCCGGGCCACTCCTGTAAGGGCGAGGCAAAAAAGTATCTTTTGCTCTTGTATCACCACTTAAGCCTCGCCCTTACAGGACCCTACCTTCGATGGATGCAGCGCTTCTGGCTGTGGCGCTTCCCGAAAGGACTTCCCCCGTGAAGTTATTTTTGTAAGGGCGAGGCAAAAAAGTATCTTTTGCTCTTGTATCACCACTTAAGCCTCGC
>Ga0209322_10000994_pt1 | contig 16419 bp, 16 predicted proteins | sample Rifsed19ft1_FD_184013 | JGI IMG/M metagenome (GOLD analysis project Ga0209322, IMG submission 184013) | Soil microbial communities from Rifle, Colorado, USA - sediment 19ft 1 (version 2) | ecosystem: Environmental > Terrestrial > Deep subsurface > Rock core/Sediment | place: Rifle, Colorado... | reverse complement strand
GGGGGGGAGCCGGTAGAAGGATATGAGGATCGGCCGGTGATGCTTTCTGAAGTGGAAGTGGTAATTGAGACGGGAGTGGATATCGCAATGATAAGAAACAGGAGAATTAGGGAAGCGCTAAAAAGGTTGGGGGGAGAGGATTTTGTCCGAGATGTTTGGACCGACGCTTCCGAAATGACTCTGGTAGCCCCGGCCAATGAGAAGGCTGAATGGGTAATGCAGTTGGTGGGTAAGCCGGGTGACAACGGCAGGAGGAAATTGTTGGCGATGACCCTTTCTGATTGGGAGAGAATGTTGGTGGTAAGAGAGGACAGCGGTTTGGAAAGAGAAGTGCGTTTACCGAGTCCGGGCGACGGATCGCATGAAAAGGTACTTCCCTTGGTGAGATCACTTTTTAAGTTGAATTTCAGGGGGAGGTCTTTACCCCATGATTTGAAGTTGTCCCGGGAGCTCCTGCATTGAGATGGGGTGGTAGAATTGGTTTATGCCGGAGGTGTATACGAAAAAGAAACCAGAAAAGAAGGAAGATAATTTGGTGGAGACGGTGAAGAAGTTGGTGGCGGAGGGATTTGGCGGGCCGCCATGGAGGGCGCTGACTGCCTGTCCGCCGAATACCAAGTTTGAGGCGCAGCACGACCGGGAGGAAGTCCTATTGTTAATGAGGCGACACCCAATCACGAATTTGTGGTGGCTGGCACTGATTGCCATGCTGGTTGGGGTGCCTTTGTTTTGGAATGAGTTCCCCTTGATTACCAATGTTTCCGGGCCGGTTCAGTTGGCGCTAGCGGTTTTCTGGTACTTGGGGCTGGCCTTTTTTGCCATCCAAAACCTGCTGCTGTGGTTTTATAACGTCTATATTGTTACCGACGAAAGAATCATCGACGTTGACTTTTTTGGGCTACTGTATAAAAACGTAAACACCACGCAAATTCGAAAGATCGAGGATGTAAATTACTCTCAGGTGGGGATGATGTCCTCGATGTTTAACTACGGCAACGTCATCATTCAAACGGCGGCGGAGCAGAGAAGCGAGGATAGGCGGGAAGAAGCGAGCGCCTTTACCTTTGAGGCGGTCAGCAATCCCGACCGGGTGGTCAAGGTAATCGGCGAATTAATGGAACAGGAAGAAAAAGAAGAATACGAAGGGAGGACACGCTAAATGGAAAATTTAATTCAGGCAATCAATTTGAGCTTGGTCGTGGGGTTATTGGTGAAGGCGTCCTTGGTGTTATTGACCTTGCTATCTCTAGTGACCGTTCGTCAGGCGAGTCTGATGGACAAGGTGGTGAGCGTTCCCATCGGCAATTGGTTCAAGGGAATTGCCTGGGGCTTTTTCTGGACATGTTTAGTCTTAACGACAGGTATAGTATTAATAGTTTAAGAAATGACCGGGTCTGCCCATGGCCAATATTTTAGGAATTGATTACTATCGAGTTGTTAGCGAAACCGGGGAAGGTGAGTGGTCGCAGGTATATGTGAAGACGGCGTTTGATCAGGAGGAACTGGCCCGTTTCGGAGGAGTTTTCGGAGTGGTAAAACTGGCGGGTGGTGGAGACTTGATTAGTAAGGGAATGGACTTGATTGGTCGGGTGGAGAAGTGGTGCTGTCCGGAAAACCATAAGGGCGATGTGGCGGGACTCTTGGGATTATTGAAAGCGAGAGCGGCAACGGGAGTGTTTGTTTGGGTGACAGTTGACGGCGATGGCGGGAGGCGAATAAAAGTTGGGGCCATGCCGGGAAATGGGGTGGCGATTCTGCGGAACGGGAAAAGAATCTGGCTATTTGAAAATGGCGATGGCCGGGTTCTCTCCGGAGAGCTTTTGGAAAAGGACAAAGTTTTCTTTGGCAGTAAAGAAGCGGTTGACGTGATTGATGCCGAGGTGGTGTCTCCCCAAGAAGATATGGAGGTGTTGACCGAGAAGGTGTCGGCCACAATGATGACCCTTTCGGAGGGGGCGCGGGCGGCTCTGATTCTGACGGTGAAGACTCTACCTGTGGAAGCCGGTAGTCTGTATGAGCCGGCAGACGGTGAGCAGACGAAGAAAGATTATGGGGAGGACAAGGATGAAAAACTCGAAGCAGAGCAGGAGGAGTTGGCGGGGGAGCGGGTGGTCGGGGCGACCGGTTTGGCGGCCAAATTGGCGGCAGCCAAAATATCCTGGAGGGATTTGACAACAAAGTGGAAACAGGCTCGTCGATTGCCAGTAGATGAACACAAAGAAAAAAAACATCGCCTGTTTTTGGTCATCGGAGGGGTGTTTCTGCTTGTTTTGGCAGTCTCGGTCGGTTTTGGTCTGGTGAAGGCCCGGCGCGACCGGGCCGAGGCTGGATTTGCTACGGTCTTCGAACCTTTGGAAAAAAAGAGAACCGAAGCGGAAGCACTGTTTGAGCTGAATCCGGTAGGGGCCCGGGATCTGTTGCGGACAGTCAGGGAAGAAATGATGACCAAGAAAGGCCAGTTTTCGGGGACCAGTTTCGAGGTCAGGGTGGCTGACTTTGAGCGTTTGGTGGAGGAATCCTGGGTCAAGGTCTCCGGAGAACAAAAGGCAACCCTGGACTTGTTTTTCAACCTGGGTGTAATTCGGTCGCAGATGAAGGGCGACCGGATGGCTTTTGACGGAAAAAATCTATTAGTTTTGGATAAGACGGCCGGGGTGGTGGCGAAGGTGAGTTATCCGGACAAAAAACAGGAAGTGATTTTGGGTAAAGGAGAGGGGCAAAATTGGCTGGACGTGGCGGGGGTAAGCCCGAACGAGGTCTTGCTTTTGCGGTCTGGTTTGTCGGCGGTCCTGGCGGGAAAGAAAGAAGACCTGGCCTTTGACGCGGCGGTGACGGAGCCGACGGCGGTCGATATGTTTGGGACGGCGGCTTATGTCCTGGACAAGGGCAGTAGTGAGATTTGGCGTTTCGGCCTATCGGGTGGGGCAATTGGGGAAAGGCGACGCTGGCTGCTTTCGGGTATTGAGGCAGATTTGGCCGCCGGGGTGGATCTGGCGATTGATACCGATATCTGGGTGGGGCTGTCCGGTGGCAAGATCTTACGTTTCCGCCGGGGACAACCGGAAAGGTTTAGCCTCTCTGACGTGCCTGAGGACTTTAAGATCGATCGGTTGGCGATTTCGGGTGACAATAACGTCGTGGCGGTGTTGGATGAGGGTAAGGGGAGGGTGGTGCTGTTTAACAAGGAGACGGGCGCCTATATGAAGCAAATACTGGCGCCGGAGTTGTCCACGGCGACTGATGTGGTGTGGATAAGTGAGAAAGAGCTGATGATTTTGTCAGGAGACAAAATCTACCAAACATCGATTTAATGGGTGGTGTGTACCAGAGCAGAGCACGGTACACACCTACCCTGAACCGTGTCGCTACGCGACTCTGGTTCATGGGTGGAGACGGTGGGAATTGGACCCACGTCTGAAAACATTCTTCGATAACCACTACAAGCTTAGTTTGTGATTTATGACTTTTGGTTTCCTCACAAACAAGATCCAGCAAAAGTTTTCCTAGATTGCATGGGGTTAGACCTAGGTACTTCTAACCTTGTATCCCGAGTTTGTACTCGCCTTCGGTTAAACCTCGAGCATTTTAATCCGAAAACGGCTTAGGCAACGTACGCGAAAGCGTAATCTGCTTTGGCTTCCGGGGCCCTAAAAATAGTGCCCAAGAGTGTGTCAGCTTTATCAGTGACAGTTGTTTTTGAACCAGTTTTAACGAGCTTGAGTTCCTGGCTCGGCTTGCGGTTGTCAAAGAGCTGTTTCCATCGATACCTGTCGTCCCCAACAGGGGGTATTATAGCAAAAAAGGAGCCTAAAATCCAGCGAACGGCTTATTTCCTCAGTTCTTTGAGAGCCATGATTTGGGCGGTCAGATCGACGCCCATGATTTGCTTGGCGCTAGCCTTGATGACGACCTGAGCCAAAAAGAGATTAAACTCGTCCCCGTCCATCCTATCGATAGTCTTTTTGAGACCCTTGGCAAGAGTGGAAAGATTTTTTGCCGCCAAACCCTTCTCCATGCCAAACTGTGCTTCTAATCCAGGCAGAACCGTTTTCCAAAAACTGACGTTTTTCATTTAGCCTCTCTATTTATTTTTTTAATCTTCTAGCGAGAGCCCGTTCTTCAACCCGTTTCTTCACTTGTTCCCGCTTCTCGTATTTCTTTTTACCCCTGACCAAACCGACGGACAACTTGATTAAATCTCCCTTATTATACACCGCCAAGGCCATAAGGGTCAATCCGGCGGTCTGTTTTTTGGCCAAAATCGAGGCTATTTCGGTCTTTCTAAAAAGAAGCTCCCTGATCCTACCCGGATCGTAATCAGGATCAGTGGCGTGCTGGTATTTGGGGATGTTCATGCCGACTACCCACAAGCGGCCATCCTTCTCGATGACCCTGGCTCCGGTGAGGTTCAGTTGACCACTTTTGATGCTTTTGACCTCGGCTCCGGTCAAAATCAAACCAGCCTCAAAGGTTTCAACCACCTCATACTCGAATCTGACTCTCTTATTCTCGATACGCATCAGCTATATTTTATCCGGTTTATGATGAGAGTGTGGCGGCGATTTTGGATTTCGTTTTTGACTTCATCTTCCCTAAATTTTGCGTCATTTGTGGCCAGGAAGGCGCCTTTTTGTGTCGGAAGTGTAAAAAAGGCTTGCCGGCGGCGCTTCAGGTTTGTCCGATGTGCACTGACCCAAGCATTTACGGACTGACCCACGACTATTGTCGGAAGGAGCCGGGGATGGAAGGGCTAATCGCAATTTTTGATTACAAAAACGAGGCGGTGAGGAAGGTGGTTGAGGCAATCAAATTTGGGTTTAATCGGGACTTGGTGGGTGAGGTTTTGGTGGGATGGGAACTGCCCAAAAAGTTAAAAAAGACAATTCTGGTGCCGGTGCCGCTGCACCGATGGCGGGAAAATTGGCGGGGATTTAATCAGGCAGAATTGATCGGCCGACAGATGGGTAAAAAGATGGCGCTGGTAAATGGATTGGCGAGGACAAGGGCGACCAATCAGCAGGCGAGAACGGTAAATAGGGGGACAAGGGCGGAAAATATAAGGGGCGCTTTTGGTCTGTCGCGAGAAGGGGAGGGGTTATCCGGAAAGAGGGTGATCCTAGTTGATGATGTTTTTACGAGTGGGGTGACGATGAGGGAATGTGCCAAGACGCTAAAAAAAGCCGGGGTGAAGCAGGTTTGGGGGCTGGTTTTGGCACGGTAATGGAGTTTGGATGGTCCCGCCGCAGCGGGATCGTCAATAGCCTGATAAAATATAGCCTCGGGAGGGTGGGCAGGACGGTAATGCGCTAGTCTTGAAAACTAGTGGGCGCAAGCCCTAACAGGTTCGACCCCTGTACCCTCCGCCATTGGGGTCTCACCGTCGGTTCTTCTCCCGTGGATCCCGGGGGCATACCCGGGACGTCGAGTACTCCGAATACACGGTCCCGCGGAAATACGCGGGATCTTCGAGATTCCGTGTAGCTCAACCTTTACCCTCCGCTTTAGTTGATACCGTTGTTGATAAGAGGGGGAGGAGTTTTGCTGGGTTTCGGAGCTAGGGGGTGAGTTTTGGTGGGGATGGCTGTGGGTTGATAGACCGGGGGTAAAATCCCTTGTTGGAGTTGACGGACGAGGGCGTTGATTTGCATAAAGATGGGGTAGGCGGTTGTCCAATCAGTCGAGACGGTACCAAAACCAAAGTAGTCAAAAAGCTCGTGGATGACGATACTTTCGACGTTGGTTTGGTAGGCCCGTTGGACCATATTAAGAAGGACGCCTTTTCCGAGATAGGGGTATTGGGCTCCAAGTTCGGTGCAATGGATCTGGGGTGAGATTTTAAATTGTTTGAAGACTTGGTTCATGCGCCAGAGACGATTGGGGAGATCGTCAATGCTTTGGTAAGCATGGACGGCGTATTGGAGGTGGCCGATATTGACACCGGCAGTGACGAGGGCGGTCAAGAGCTTACCGGTATTATTGACATCGACCAGGGCGCCGATGATGGGCTGGTAATTGGGATCTTTTTGGTAAAGAAAATCCTGGCTAACTTTGATGAAATGAGCGAAAGTATCATAGTCCTGGTTTTGCCAAAAGACATGGCCTTCGGTGGTGTTGTCCGGTTCGTTGCCCAGTTCGAGTAGGGCGCCTGGATGTTGGGAGATAATGAAGTCACAGCGAGCACGGTAATAGTCGTCGTCGCGGGGAAAACCGGGATTATTGACGATCATAGCCCGTAGGCCGCTACCCTCGGCGAGAGTAATGGCGGTATCGAAATAGCTGCCGCGACCGAGGTCCTCGGAGGGGAAAGCAATGCGGTTGATGCCGGCCCCAGAGGTGGGGAGACGGTAAATGAAACGGGCGTCGTCACAGCGATAACCGAGACGTTTGTCTTGGACGATGCTGTCAAAGGGGAATTGTTCGGGATTTAAGGTTTGGATGGTTTCAATGGGGTAATTGCGAACGCCATTTTCGGTTTGGACGAGGTAGTAATAGCCGCTGACGCCGAGGATAAGAAGTTCGTCACCGTAGACCTGGCCGGTGGACCGGTCGATGAATTTGCCGATAGCGCGGGGGGTGGGTTCGCCTTCGGCGGCTGGAGCTAAGTTAGGAAGGAAGGCCGCGCCAGCGGCCAGGCTGGAAAGGCGGAGGAATTCGCGGCGGGTTAATGGCATATTTGGGGAGAGTATAGCAGATGGTTTTTGGCGGCAAATTCTTTTTTACTTTCAATTCGCTCATGATCCATATTTAATAATCGATAATGGAACTAATTCTACTTATCGCTTTGTCTATATTTCTCATACCTTGCCCGACGGGGTAATAGACGGGAAATACATCAAAAACCTTATTCTTTAATTTCAAAATTTCTTTTTCGTTACTTTTGTAATTTGACACTTGAATTTTTTTACTTAACAGAATTGAAGAAACTTGATTGCCAAACGAAATTATTTTTAAAGGATTTATTGCACAAATTTCTTTCAATGTATTATCGAGATAATCTTTAAAAACTTTATCTTTTAACGCTCGCGCGTCATCTTGAGTACACTTCGCAAGATTTGTTACATAAACAGATTTCTTATTCAATTCGTCGTACACTGAAAAAGCAAAATCATAAGTCCAAATATTATTTGAGCCACTTTGTATTTTCTTAAAAATTAGATCGTCAATGATGTCTAAAGAATTAAGCAGTTTCCATATATTCTTAGTTCCAATCCACGGAGCCCTTAAACCTTTCCAATCTGGAGATGATGAAATATTTTTGGCCGTTGGATTCATGAATAAGAATAGAATCTTGGGCATGCGAATACAGCCAGCTCCATAAATAGCATTTAATTCCGGATTACCATGTAATTTTTGTAATTCATCTACATCTTTCTTTAAGTGATCTAGTTGTAGTTTTGCTTTCATAATCTTTTATTTCATTTTTGAGAGCTTATCTTGTGAAATACCGAGTTTCTCTTATTTTTTGCGCGCGCGATTTTCTCGCCCTGCGGGCGAGCAACTTTTCATTTCAAAAGTTTTATACTTTTGTTGGTATGTCCGAAACCAATTGCCAAGAATGGAACATTTTTGAATTTTTGTATATTCTAGTTGATCTTGGCAACCCTACAGCTAAAGAATATGCTTTCGCTTTTGTGTTTGACACAATATCATCAGGGTGCTCCAGATACCATTTTACCCTACTAACATGAGCTCTGGGAGCTATATATGTTAATTGTGATCCCTCTACTCTTCTTTCCGCCTCCTGTCTAATACCTTTTGCTGTTAACAGTCTACGGGCGTCCTCCATATCAATTATAAATCTTTCAAAATCTTTTCTCTTCAGATCAAATGCTCCAATCCTAAGAAATTCCTGCATATTCATTCCGTTTCCATAGACCAAACCGCATACTCCCAGAAAACTCCCAAACTTATCAGGGGCAACACTCATTAATAATGGTCCTGGAATTGCTCTTAAACCTGTATGGTAAATAGAGTACTTTGGGCCATTGGCAATATCTGCTACTGCTATCTCTTTTTCATGCTTAACTGCTAACTCACCAACCCTGTTAAAAAACTGGTCTATACCCTTTGCATTTCCTGCAGCTTTTGCTAATTTGCCCCAAATTGGATTGTTATACACAGTTGATTCCAGTTCATAAGGAAAATATTCAACAAAAACTAATGAAGCTTTTTGTATTTCGCCTTCAATGGCTTGCCACGGATCTACTTTTGGCATTTTTTCTGGTTGATGATCACAAGAAACAAGAGCAATATTTACCCCCTTTATATTCAAAGATTCAATTTGAAGCGCATTTGGGTCGTTTAACAACTCTTGAGATTGGTTTTCTGCTGATAATTCCATAAGGTTCAGAATTTCTAATTTCCTTCTTGATTATACTTTCTTCTTCGCTTCACGACTGGCGGAGGCGGTGGGATTTGAACCCACGGGGCCCCTAAGGGCCAGGGATTAGCAATCCCTTGGAATTGACCACTATCCGACGCCTCCCGAAGGTCCTCGCTAAGCGGGGACACGCGGCCTCAATTTTACCACTTGGCCATGCTAAACTGGAGGTAATGGATTCAGAGGCGGAAGGATTGACACCAGCGACAGAGGAAACAACGGTAGACGAGAAAGTGCTTTTGACCTGGAGATCGGCGGAGAGGCTTTTTAAGCAAAGAGGAAAAGAGTTTTATAGCACGATCATTGTTTTGGGGGTTCTGATTAGTGTCATTTTGTTCTTTATCGAAGGAATTATGCCGGCGCTGGTGGTTTGGGCGGTTATTTTTGTCGTTTGGGCAACGGGGAAGACGCCACCAGGAGAATCGGAACACCAGATTACTTCCTGGGGAATTAGGACAGCGGGGAAACTTTATCGTTTTAGCGAGATGACGGTTTTTTGGCTGGAAGAGAAGTGGGCCAAAACGGTTTTGCGGGTACTTTTGCTGACCTTTCCGGGACAGCTGGTGCTGTTGGTAAACAAAGAGGATGAGGCGAAGATAAAGAAAATCTTGTCTGATAATCGGGTGACGATGCAGAAACCGGAACCGACTTGGACGGACAACCTGGTGAAGTGGCTAGGTGAAAAAATCCCCCTGGAATAAAGCTTTTTAGGTTCGGGAATGGTAAAATAGAGCCTGAATGCGCTCGTAGCTCAGTTGGATAGAGCACCAGATTGCGGATCTGGGGGTCGAAGGTTCAAGTCCTTCCGGGCGCACCAGTAGTAACTTGTTCGGAATTGAGAATATGGAGCGATTTTGCGGAAGCCAAAATCGCCAAAGCCCTTGATGTTGCAATCGAGGATCTGATTAAATAATTTTATGACAATAACGCAACAAATTTCATGGCATACAAAAACAGTCCCCGAGGTTCTCGATTTACTCCGTTCGCATGAACACGGTCTAACAAAAGAAGAAGCGACCGAGCGGTTTCAAAAATATGGACTTAATAAACTTCCCGAAGAGAAGGTGGATGGCCTACTCCTTATTTTTTTGCGGCAATTTAAAAGTCCATTAATTTACATTCTTTTTGCCGCGGCGGGGATTGTTTTTGCGATGGGAGAAGTTATTGATGCTTCGATTATCTTTGCGGTGCTTCTTTTTAATGCGCTTGTGGGCACAATTCAGGAAGGCAAGGCGCAAAACACCCTCCTTGCTTTAAAAAAGTTTGCCGAAACTTCGGCAACTGTATTGCGAGATGGAAAAGAACTTATCGTCTTAGATACCGAGGTTATGCCCGGGGATATTATCATATTACAGGAAGGAGAAAAAGTGTCGGCTGATGCACGAATCATTTTCTCCAATACCCTGAAAGTTGACGAGGCAAGTCTTACTGGAGAATCAGAACCAGTGACTAAAACCAATACAGCAGTACCAGCCGACAATCTGCCAGTGGCGGATCAGAAAAATATGGTATTTAAGGGTACACACATTTTGAGTGGAAATGGTACTGCGGTTGTTGTGACTACCGGACTCGCAACAGAAATTGGAAAAATTGCGCAAAAAATCTCCTCGATTGATACCGAGATTCCTCTAAAAACCAATATTCGTTATCTCTCTCGCGTTATTATCGTTACGGTAGCCGTCATTAGCACCTCTCTAATTGTTCTCGGTGTTCTTTCTGGCAAATCCCCCAAAGAAATGTTTACTACCGCGGTGGCGCTTTCGGTCTCTATAATTCCAGAAGGTCTGCCAATTGTAATGACTTTAGTTTTGGCAACTGGCGTTTTTCGAATGTCAAAACGTAATGTGTTGGTGAAGCGTTTGCAGGCAGTGGAAGCATTGGGACAAACAAAAATTATTGCTGTGGATAAAACTGGAACACTCACGAGAAATGAGATGGTTATTCAGCGCGTGTATGTGGACGGCAAAGTTTTTGATATCACAGGCAACGGATATGAGCCGAAGGGTGAAGCAATTTTTGATGGTCAAACTATTGACCCTTTAAATTATCCGGAACTGCTTTTTAGCGGAAGAATTGCGGCGTTCTGCGCCAACGCTCGACCCTCATTTTTAGAAGAAACAAAAATATGGAAGATTGCTGGCGACCCAACAGACGCGGCGATGTTGGTGCTTTCTGAAAAGATTGGATTTCGCCACGACGCGCTGGAGCGGGAAACACCGAAAATTTTTGAATTACCGTTTGACTATCAAAAAAAGTATCACGCCACAATTCGAGCAGTTGACGGCAAAAATTTCCTTACTATCGTTGGCGCACCGGAGAAAGTGCTTGAGCTTTGTAAAAATATCTGGCACAAAAATGGAACCGAAACTCTGGGCGAAGAAAAGAAAAAAGAATTAGAATCGATTTTCCACAATCTTGCGCAAGGGGGGTTTAGGGTAGTTGCCTATGCCATCAATCCGATGACTTTGCAGAGTGTTGATGGGAACGCAATGCCACCGCTCACGTTTGTTGGTTTTTTTGGTATGAATGACGCGCTCCGCGGCGAAGTTAAAGAAGCAATGCAGAGAGTAAGAGCGGCGGATATGCGCGTGGTGATGATTACTGGCGATCATCGTCTCACGGCACAGGCAATTGCGAGGGAGGCAGATATTTGGCGCGAAGGCGACACTGTTCTTACTGGGGAAGAAATCGATAAAATATCCGATGATGAACTGGCGGAAAAACTCGCCCACACAAGCGTCTTTGCCCGGGTTACGCCAGATCACAAACTTCGCATCATTCAGGCTTATCGCAAACGAGGTGAAATCGTAGCAATGACTGGAGATGGTGTTAATGACGCGCCATCGCTTGTTGCCGCCGACCTTGGTGTGGCAATGGGAAAAATTGGAACCGAGGTGGCAAAGGAAGCTTCGGATATCGTGCTTCTCGACGATAACTTTGCAAGCATCGTTTCCGCCGCCGAAGAGGGTAGGGGGATTTATAAGACAATTAAAAAAGTCATTCTTTATCTTTTTTCCACGAGTACGGGCGAGGTGTTGGTCATTGCGGGCGCGCTTGTCTTGGGATACCCGTTGCCCCTTCTCGCCGCCCAAGTCATCTGGCTTAATTTCGTTACTGATGGTTTCCTTGATGTTGCTCTCGCTATGGAGCCAAAAGAAACAGGACTAATGCAGGGAAAATTTGAGCGGCCTAAAAAATGGATTGTGGACGGCCTGATGGCGCAAAGGATGTTCTTGATGGCATTACCGATGGCCATTGGAACACTCTATCTTTTCAAAGGGTACTTTGAAACTGACCTTACCAAAGCTTTGACAATTTCTCTCACAACGCTTGCGATGTTCCAATGGTTCAATGCGTGGAATTGCAGATCCGAAAGCAAATCTATTTTTCAGATGAATCCGTTTTCTAATAAGTTTCTAGTCGGCGCCACAGTGATAGTTATATTTCTACAACTTTTCGCGCTCCATACGCCATTTTTGCAGAAAATCCTGCACACCACACCACTCTCGCTTTTGGAATGGCTTATTATTATTCCAATTGCCTCATCAATTATCTTGGTCGAGGAGATACGCAAATTATTTTTTCGGAGAAAGTTAATTTAAAAAATAACATGAACCACCAAAAATCAGAACTTCATTTTCAAGCCGGTTCATAAAAAAGTACTCGCCATTTGCAAATGTTGCAAAAGCAATGGTGGGTATCTTTAAACTTGGATTAGCGATCAATTCGGTCATCAATCACCGCGCTTATCCCTGGCATCGGCACCGCCCTAGTGCTTCTTCCGGCCGTTCTCTACCTATACTTCAGCGGAGAGACGCTTTTCGCGGTCGGCCTTCTTCTTTGGGGGATGACGGCCGTGGGGCTTGTTGATAACTTTTTGGGACCGAAACTCGTTGAACGAGGAATGCGGCTTCACCCATTTCTTATTCTTCTTTCTGTCTTGGGCGGTGTTGGCTTTTTCGGGCCTCTCGGATTCTTACTGGGGCCGCTCGTCTTGAGCTTACTCTTCGCTCTTATCGAGATTTATTTTGCGATTAAGAAAGAACACGAAGGTCGATAATACTTATATCGTTATTATTATCTTGCTTCTTTTTGCTTTCGTTTTGCCCTTAGCGGTCGGTTACCAACAATAAAAATGAAAGCTAAAAAGGAAAAAGTTGATGTATTTTTTGACCTGTCAAAGAAATATTGCTATAATCAACCAGTATTGTGACTACTATCCCAAAGTATCTTACACGAATTTTCTTTATCGGGTTTTTTGTCGTTTTTATACTTTTTTCAAGTATTGTTGCTTTCGTTACTGATTGGTGGTGGTTTTCCGAGGTTGGCCACACGCAAATCTTTATTACGTCTCTGGTTGCTAAAATAGCGTTGTTTTCTTCAGCGGGAGTTTTTGCCGCGGTTTTTTTGCTCGCTAACTTCTCTTTGGCGATTCGCTCGAAAAATTCTTGGACGGCAATATTGCCGGCGGCCTTAACCGGTCAGCAGGTGGTGAATGTGGACAGTCGCATTGTTAAAAAATTGGCTGTTGCGTTGAGTGTGATAATCGCGATTTTTTTCGGACTCGCGACAGCGGCCAATTGGCAGGAGGTCTTAAGATTTATTTCAGGCGCGCCATTTAGCGTAGCTGATCCTATCTTCGGTAAAGATATCGGCTTTTATCTATTTACCCTTCCTGTTTTTCAGATGGGATTGTGGTTGATAAAGTTTCTCGTTCTGTTATCGCTTGTTGGTTCCGCGATCATATATTTTTTGCGAGGGAGCCTTAATTTTTCAGGTTTGCCTGCCGGACGGGCAGGTTTGTCTATGCAGACAGGTCTGCAGTTACTCAAGCGACCGCAGATAGAGCGCGGAGCAAGAATTCATCTTGGTATCCTGCTCGCCATTTTTCTCTTAACCATTGTCGCCGGAGTATATCTTTCCCGCTTTGCGCTGCTCACGAGCCAAAGCGGTTTAGTGTTTGGCGCGACCTACGCGGACGCAACCGTGAGAATATTTATGCTTTGGATTTCAATGGCTGCGGCAGTGCTCGCGGCAGTTTCAGCTGCCTTTTGGGCGTGGAAAGGAAAGTTGACGCCGCTTATCGGAGCGGTTTCTTTGTATGTTGTCGTGGGATTCGCCGTGGCGGTGATCCCGTCTCTTGTCCAAAAGCTCGTAGTTGCTCCCAATGAGCTCGTGAAAGAAACGCCGTTTATTAAGTATAATATTACCGCTACTCGTCAGGGGTTTGCGCTTGATAAAATTGAGGAACGGGAAATCTCTGGAGATAAGCCGCTCACCGCGTCTGATATCGCGAACAATAATCTCACGGTCAAAAACGTGCGGCTTTGGGACAGAAAACCACTTTTATCAACTTTTTCCCAGATACAAGAAATCAGAACCTATTATGAGTTTGCCGAAGTTGATAACGATCGCTATATCATAGACGGAGAAATTCGCCAGATTATGCTCTCTCCGCGGGAGTTGGCTTCAGAAAGCCTCCCGAATAAAAACTGGATTAATGAACGGCTGACATTTACGCATGGATACGGTGTGGCAGCCGGACCGGTGAATCAAGTTACTCCCGAAGGCTTGCCGGTTTTGTTCGTTAAGGATTTGCCGCCAAAGGCCAATGTGAAAGAGCTTGAAATTTCGCGCCCGGAAATCTATTTCGGCGAGCTTTCAAACGACTATGTCATTACCAAAACAAAATCTCGCGAGTTTGACTATCCCAAGGGCGAAGAAAATGTCTACGCAACATATGAAGGTAAGGGCGGGGTGGAGATAAACTCGTTTTTAAGGCGCGTTTTTTACGCGGTGAAATTTCAGTCGCTCAAACTGCTTTTGTCCAACGACATAACCAGCGAGAGCCGTATTTTGTATTACCGTACTATTGTCGAAAGGGTCGCCAAGATCGCGCCGTTTTTGACCCTTGATAGAGACCCATATATTGTCATTGCCGATGGCAAAGTATATTGGATTGTCGACGCCTATACCACGAGTGACCGTTATCCTTACTCGGAACCTGTACGGTTAAACGGCGGGAAGATAAACTACATCAGAAACTCGGTCAAGGTGGTGGTTGATGCATATAATGGCAGTGTTGTCTTCTATCAAGCGGATACAGATGACCCAATTTTAAAAACATACGCCAAGATTTTCCCCGGAACATTCCGGCCGCTTTCGGAGATTCCAAAGAGCCTGGTTTCTCATTTGCGCTATCCCGAAGATATTTTCACCCTGCAGAGTGCCGTTTATTCTGTCTATCACATGGACGATCCGCAGATTTTTTACAACAAAGAAGACCAGTGGGAGATTCCGGCCATTGCGGCAGAAGGAGAGGGAGCGTCCCGCGCAGGCGCAATTCCGCCGATGCAACCGCGGCACATCATTATGAAGTTGCCGGGAGACCCACCTGCCGGCGAGGCGGGGAAAAAAGAGGAATATGTTTTAATGTTGCCTTTTACTCCCCGCGCAAAAGACAATCTGTCTTCTTGGATGGTCGCCCGTAACGATGGAGAAAACTACGGCAAATTGCTAGTTTATCGTTTTCCTAAAGACAAGCTCGTATTCGGACCTAAACAGATTATAGGCAGAATTAACCAAGACTCCGAGATTAGCCAGCAGATTTCGCTTTGGAGTCAAGGCGGGTCGCAAGTAATTCAAGGTCCGCTTTTGGTTATTCCGATTGAGGAATCTCTTTTGTATGTGCGCCCGCTCTATCTCAAAGCCGAAGCTGGAAAGATCCCCGAATTAAAACGGGTGGTTGTGGCGTATGGAAATAAAATTGCCATGGAAGAGACGCTGGAGGAGGGGCTAATGAGAATCTTTGGCGGCGGAATGGGGGTAAGACCAGCGGGGTCCCCGACAGCAAGACCGCAAGTAGCGCCTTCTCAAGATATAGAGGAGCGCATACGAAGAGCGGCTGGCGCATATGAAGAGGCGCTCCGCGCGCAAAGGGATGGCGATTGGGCGCGCTACGGCGAGGCAATAAGGCGACTGGGAGATATTCTTAAACAATAATTATGAACCGTCTCAAAACAACTATTCTGCTAGGCGGTCTTACGGGATTGGTTATTGCTGTAGGATATTATTTCGGTGGACAAAACGGCGCGCTGGTTGCGCTCGCGCTCTCGGCAACTATGAATCTTGGCTCCTAACACTGTTTAAATGACGTGATAAACTAGGCAGAAATGTCAGAGCGTTCGTTTGATGACTTGGCAACACGGGTTGATCGGTATCTTCGTAAGGAGGATACGTTATTGGCCAAAGCAATAAAGGGTGTCTGTTCCCTACAGGGAGAGGAATATCGCAATGGCCGTTTTAAGAGAGGTTTTGAATTTGTGATTACGACGCCGGTGGCTGTTTTGACGATTCCGATATCCCAGATTTTGGGGATGGCGGCAAAAATGGAAGATGGCAAAAGTATGTTTTTCCTTCAGGAACGGGTGGGTAAGGGTGGGGAACCGGTCAAAATCGTCAAAATTCGGACAATGAAAAATGGTTTTGAAGCTGCCGAACAATCTCTGGTTAATGCGTCTAAGTTTGAGCCTGAAAACGATCCGAGAAACACCCGACTCGGTCAAAAAATCAGGGCTTACGAAATTGATGAGTTTCCCCAGTTTTTGCAGGTTCTTAAGGGTGAGATTTCTTTGGTCGATATTCGGAGTGCGCCACAGTACGTGATTGATTTTATCAAGGAGGAACGGCCCAACACTTTTGATGAGTGGTACAAAGCTTATCAAGAAGGAACACCGGGACTGTTGAGTTTAAGATCGGCCTTGAGTAAAGAGCGGAAAAACGATCTGAAAAGACATCATTATGACGTTCTTTATGCGCGCAAGGCGAGTTTGGGTTTGGACCTTTTTATAATCTATCGGACAGGTTTACGGATGTTGCGGAAAGTTGAACAAAAACTAAAAGAGAAGAGGTAAGTGGTAAATTATAGCCTTGTTTGGGGGTGGGCAGGACGGTAATGGGCGCACGGCAGGAAAGAAGTATAATCCTCCCGCGCCTATCCACCGGCCTGTCTAGGCCGGGGCAGGAAAGCTTTGGTCGAG
>Ga0209322_10000991_pt1 | contig 16463 bp, 15 predicted proteins | sample Rifsed19ft1_FD_184013 | JGI IMG/M metagenome (GOLD analysis project Ga0209322, IMG submission 184013) | Soil microbial communities from Rifle, Colorado, USA - sediment 19ft 1 (version 2) | ecosystem: Environmental > Terrestrial > Deep subsurface > Rock core/Sediment | place: Rifle, Colorado... | reverse complement strand
GCGTCTGGGTCGCGTACCGCGTCGGCTCGTCATACGAGCGGCCCGGGATCACAGGGTCCACACACTGGGTCGAGCACATGCTATTCAAGGGCGGCGGGAAGCTCGCGAAGGGGGACATCGACCGCCTCATCTCTCGGGTTGGCGGCGACTTCAACGGATCCACAGACAAGGACTGGACAATGTACTACGAGACGATGCCCGCGGACCAACTCGAGACGGCCCTCTTCATTGAGTCCGAGCGGATGCGGAACGCCGCGTTCGACCCGAAGGAGTTCGCCGCGGAGCGGACCGTGGTGATCTCGGAGCGCGAGGGTGCGGAAAACCAGCCGGAGTTCCTCGTCGAGGAGGAGATGTGGGGGACCGCGTTCCATGTCCACCCTTACCACTGGCTCCCCATCGGGTACCGGCAGGACCTCGAGGCGATGGGTCGGGACGAGGTGTACGCATACTACCTCCGCCATTACGCTCCCAACAACGCGACCCTCACGATCGTCGGCGGGGTCGAGGCCGGCGCTGCGATGGCCCTGGTGCTGAAGCACTTCGCACACCTCCGGCCGGAGACCGTCCCGAAGCCGGTCCCGCTTGTGGAACCCGCGCAGCACGGGCAGCGCGTCGCCGAGATCCAACGCCCTGGCGGTGTGAATTATCTCGCAGTCGGCTGGAAGATTCCCGCGTGGAGCGATCCGGACATCCCAAAGCTCGTGATCCTCAACGCGGTCCTCGGCGGATGGCGGGGGTTCAGCTCCTTTGCGTCGGGCGGGTGGGAGCCCCGCGCGAACCGGTTGTACCGCGGCCTCGTCGAGGGCAAGCTCGCGACGGCGGTGCGGTGCGGCTTCGAGATGCGTCGGGACCCCTCCCTCTTCCGCGTGTCGGCGACCCTCGCGCCGGGCGTGGACCACGCCTCCCTCGAGGACAAGCTCGACGCGATCGTCGCCCGCTTCGAGGAGAAGTCGCCGAAGGCGACGGAGATGGAGCGCGCGCGGGAGCTCGTCCGCGCGTGGACGCGCTACGAGGCGGACGGCGTCGAGTTCCAGGGATACATGCTCTCTCAGCTCGATATCCTCGACTCGCGGGACTCATTCCCCACGCTTCTGGACGCGGTCGAGCGGGTCACGGCGGAGGACGTTCAGGACGCGGCCCGCCGGTACCTCAGGGAGCGGACCCGCACGATCGTCCGGTACCAGGCGGAGGGCGCGTCGTGATCCCGCAGCCCGAGCGGATCGAGCTCGAGGGCGGGGCTCGAATCGTTGTCGCATCGAACCCCGCGAGCCCGTTCCTCTCGTTCCAAGGAAGCCTCCCTGCGGGCGTCACCGCGGAGCGCCCGGACGAGGAGGGGATCGCGGGCTTCCTCTCCCGGCTCCTCTTGGGCGGGACCCGCACGCGGACCGCCCGCCAGATCGCGGAGTCTCTCGAGGGCCTCGGTGCGACGCTCGAGTTCGACATCGCGCAGGAGGCGCTTGTGTTCCATGGGCGGTGCACACGCCGTACCGCCGCGAAGGTGTTCGGGATCGTCGCGGACTGCCTCGCGAATCCCGTGCTTCCCGCGAAGGAGGTCGAACGCATCCGCGCGGAGGTCCTCACGGAGATCGAGGAGGACATGGACGACACGCAGACCCAGGCCGTCCGGGAACTCCTCTCCTCCGTGTATCCACCGGGCCATCCGTACGGGCGGGACCCGAAGGGGGACGCGGAGCGGGTGAAGGCGATCGAGCCAGGGCTTCTCCTCGAGCTCCATCATCGCGCCTATGGCCAGCAGGGCATGATCCTCGCCCTCGCAGGCGATGTCGACACGACGTTCGTGCGAACCTCGATTGCAAAGCCCCTCGACGCATTACCGACCGGAAACGCACCCGCGGCGTCGCCGCCGAACCCAGAGCCGGTTCCGCCCGTTACGAAGACCGTTGCGCTCCCGCACAAGTCCCAGGTTGACATCGCAATCGGACTCCAAGCGGTCCCGCGGAGCCACCCGGACTTCTACGCGGCGAGCCTCGCGAACCTCGTGTTCGGCGTGATTGGAATGTACGGCCGCCTTGGAGCGAACGTACGGGAAGAGAAGGGCCTCGCGTACTACTGCCTGAGCCGCCTCCGCGCGCTCCGTCATGGCGGGCACTGGTACATCCTCGCGGGCGTGAGCCCTGATCGCCTCGGTGCCGCAATGGCGGCGATTGCGCACGAGCTCGACCGCCTCCGAACGGAGCCGTTCACGGACGACGAGATTGAGGGTGGTCGACTGAACCAGATCGGCGGCCTCGCGGTCCGCCTCGACCGGAACGCGGAGGTCGCAAACACGTTCCACGACATCGAGTTCCAGGGCCTCGAGCTCGATTTCCTCGAGCGGTATCCGGGCATCGTGAAGGCCCTCACGCGGGACGCGACGATGGCGGCCGCCGAACGCTACTTCCGGAAACGGGACTGCTCCGTCGCAATCGCGGGCCCACTCCCTGGAGAAGTGCCCAGCCTCTGACCGGATTCCGTGAAAAGCCTTAAGATGGAATGGACGTTCGGCGCGCCGATGGGCACGGAAGTCCCGCTTTGCCGCGTCGACGAGCTCGACGACGGCGCGATGCGGCACATCGAGCACATCGGCTACGACCTCCTCCTGGTGAAGCTCGACGGACGGTTCCATGCGCTTGACGATGCGTGCACGGTCTCGTGGGCGATGCTCTCCGAGGGCACGATTGACCGCGAGAACGGGGCCGTCGTGTGCCCGCAGTGTAAGAGCGGGTTCGACCTCGAGACAGGTCAGCCGAAATACGGTCCCGCAAAGTTTCCGCTGTCGGTATACGAGACGCATGTCGTCGGCGACGAAGTGATCGTGAATTTCACATATTGACGCGCTCACCCACGAATCACTGCGCAAGGTTTATCAAGGTCGACCCGCTCGCAATCGTGTCCTCAACGCAGGTCGAACACGGCTCCCGCCTCGCGCGTCCGTGGCTCCGGCGCGTGGGGCGGTGATCCGATGACGGACAAGAATCAGCAATTCAGTCGGCTCTGGAACGAAACGAACAAGCAGAAGCGCGAGAAGTTCCGGAACCTGATGAAGTCGAAGCTCGGGGCCCGCCGCCTCTCCTTTAACGAGACGAACGCCCGCGCCTTCTTCAACGGCGACGCGTCGTCGATTCCGTCGGAGCGCGTGTACGACACCGAGCGCGGCCACCGTGAGGAGAGCTTCAACCGACCCCGGCGGTTTCCGCCTAGGCGGAGGCCGGGCGGCGGTGGCGGCCGACGGCGATAGGCCCGGTTTTCGATGGTCTGCACGGTCGAGCCGGTCCGCTCGCCGGTTGAAAATTGAAAAATGAAGGTTGGGGGCGTCGTGCCCCCTGAAATCGGATCTACCAGCGCCGGCGATCGCCGCCGCGGCGGTCCTTCGATCGATCCCGGGAGTGGTCCTGGTCGTCCGTCCCGAACGCGAAGCCGCGGGACTCCTGCCGGGGGGAGTCGAACCGGTTGAACCGGCGCTCCTGGGGGTGTTCCTGCGCGCTCACGTCGAGGGACGTGTTGACCTCGGGGACGTCCTGCTCGCTCTTCGAGAGCGTGCCGTACTTCCCGACGTTCAGGCGGATGTGTCCGCGAACGAGGGAGACGAACCCGTTGTCGATCTGGATCACGTCGTCCTTCTGGACGGCGGTGACCTGATCCTCCCACAGGGTCAGGATGACCGTGCCCGTTTCGTCCCCAATTGTGGCCTCAACGAGCTTCCGTGGGCTGCCGTATCTCGGCGTAATCTCTCGCTGCTCTCCAAGGCTGGCGACCTTCGCCAGCAGGTTTACCTGCTTCGACGTCGGCGTCAGATCCTTGACTTTCGTCAGTGGCTTCTGCTCTTCCATGGTTCTCACGTTTTGTTGTGTCGCACAAAGGCCTTGAGTCGCAAGGCGGTCGGAAAACTCCCACACGCGCGCGAATTCAGACGAATTGTGCGGTCGCAATGACGAGGCTGTAGTATATGAATCTTGGGATGCCGCTCCCGGCCGTGAACGAGAGACGATCCTCCAAGGTCACGAGGTATCGGCCTCCGCCATGCAGTCGGATTCTCCGACCGGTCGCCGGAGCGGATCGATTCCGCGCAGACTGTGGCGTCCCCTTCGAAAGGCAGATAACCCGTGGCGCGGTTCGTCACTCCGTGCGGGCGTCCGAATACGCGCAGCGGCTCGCCGCACTCGCGTCGAAGGGGGAGGCGTTTGCGGTCGCCACGGTGACGAAGACCGAGGGGTCGACACTCGCGAAGCCGGGATTCAAGATCGTCGTTTCCAAGGAGGGCGGCGTCGTTGCCGGAACGCTCGGTGGCGGGTGCCCGGAAGGCCCCATTGTGGAGGTCGCGAAGACTGCAATGCGGGACGGGGAGCCGAGGGTTCTGCGGGTTCACCTCGTCGACTCGGCGGCCGCGATCAAGGGAACGCTTCTTACGCCGAAGAAAGATGAAATCTACGTCGAAACGAATTGCGGGGGGACGCTGGAGGTGTTCATCGAGCCAATGTTACCTACGGAGCGCCTTGTCCTCATCGGCGCTGGCGGGAAGGACGACATCGAAGAAGCGTTGGTCCATCTCGGGAAATCGCTCGGATTCCGCGTTGTCGTCGTCGACCCTGCCCCTGCACTCTCGGAGGCGCCGGACGAACTCCTTGAGACCGAGGACCTCAATGCAAGTTCGCTGAAGATTGGCGAAAGGGACTACGTGGTCGTGCTTACAAAGGGGGAGCGGGACGTGGAGGTCCTCTCAGCGCTCTCGAAATCGAAAGCGAAATTCGTAGGCTTGCTCGCGAGTCGCCAACGCCTTCGTAAGGACTTCGACGACCTGCGGAAATCCGGCGTGCGGGAGGACTTCCTCGCGTCCCTTCACGCTCCGATCGGACTCGACATCGGGGCGAAGACGCCCTTCGAACTCGCTCTCGCAATTCTCGCCGATGTCGTCGCCACGAAGTACGGAATGGACGTCCCGCACAAGCCCCTTGAAGGATGAGAGCCTCCCGATTCGGGGCCGGCCCCGGGCCAAACTATTTAGCGCGCTCAAACCGTCGTCCGCTGGGGAGGATTCCCCGCGTCGTCCGCTCGGGCGTTCGACGAGGGAATTCGATACGAGTCTGCGGGAGAGCGCCATGATTTCGGCGATCGTGCTCGCGGCGGGGACATCTTCGCGGATGGGACGGGCAAAGGCGCTCGAGCCCCTGGCGGGCCGCTCTCTTCTCCATCACGTTCTCCGGAATCTCGAGGCCTCTCAGGTCGGAGAGATCATCGTCGTCCTCGGCCATGAGGCGGACCGGGTGCGCCGAGAGACTCCGCTCGCGGACGCGACCGTGGTCGTGAACCCCGACTACGCGCTGGGGATGAGCACCTCGCTCCGTGCGGGGCTGCGCGCAATTCATTCTTCGGCAGAGGCGTTTTTCGCAGTCCTCGCGGATCAACCCCTCGTCTCTCCCGCGACCTTGGACGTACTGATCGCGCGGCGCGAGGAGTCGAACGCGAGGATCTTGATCCCCACGTACACCGGAATCCGCGGGAATCCCGTGCTTTTGGACCACTCCCTCTCGGGGGAAGTCGAGGCGATTACGGGAGATCAGGGGTGCCGCGCCATCTTCGGCGATTACGCCGACGACATCCTCGAAGTCCCGGTCGACGATCCGGGGGTCCTCCTCGACGTCGACACGCCGGAGCAGCTCGCCCGGATCGAGAGCGCGATTCGCGACGGCGAGACCCTCGCGGATCTGGTCCAGGAGTTCATGCAGCCTCACCACCATCGTCCGACCGCGCTTCGGGAGCGGAGCGGGATGCGCCCTCGGACGGATGTCGCCGCGCTCGGGGAGGAGCTCCGGAGGCGGGGCGAGCCCTTCGTCACCGCCGTCGTCGTCCGCACGGTCCGCCCAACGTCCGGGAAGCCGGGTTACAGGGCGATCATCCGGGCCGATCGCGAGGTGACGGGCTGGCTCGGCGGGAGCTGCGTGGAGTCGGCGGTCCTCACGGAGTCGATGGCGGCTCTACGCGACGGTCGGCCCCGCCTCCTCCGCCTGACACGGGAAGCCGGCCTCCGACCGCCCGAGGAGGGCGTAGTGGAATATGTAATGGAGTGCCATAGCGGGGGCGCGATGGACATCTACCTCGAACCGCACGTTCCGAAGCCGAAGCTTCTCGTCGTCGGGGATTCCCCTATCGCCGAAGCGCTCACGTCCCTCGGTCGGCTGCTCAGCTATCACGTCGTCGCGGTCGCGCCGCGGGCAGGGCCCGAGGAGTTTCCCGATGCGGACGAGGTCATCTCCGATCTTGGGCGCCTCGCGGAGCTCGCGACGTCGGAAACGTACGCCGTCGTCGCGACGATGGGAAAGTACGACGCGTCCGCGGTCCGCGGGCTCGCGACGTCGCGGGCCGCATACGTGGGCGTCGTGGCGAGTCGGAAGCGTGCGGGCGCCCTCCTCGCGGAGCTCCGGGGCGAGGGCGTCCCGTCCGCGGCCCTCGAACGGGTCCGAAGCCCGGCGGGACTCGATGTCGCCGCGCAGACGCCGGAGGAAATCGCCCTGAGCATCCTCGCGGAGATCACGCGCACGCGCCGAGCATCGTCGCCTGTGCGCGACCTTCCCATAGTGGAACCGGGTCCGGCGGGCGCGGTACCGATTGCGATCGACCCTGTGTGCCACATGGAGGTCCGAATCGACACTCCGCTCCGCGCGACCGATCGGGACACGACGTACTACTTCTGCTCGGAATCGTGCCGCACGCGATTCCTGGAGTCGCCAGAGGCCTTCCTCGAATAGTCTCGTCAGCGGGGCTCCAGCTTCTTCCGCACGTTCTCGAAGAATTCGCTCGTCTTCCGGTCGATCGTCCCCTCTAGGAGCCGCGCGCCCATCGATGCGATCGTCCCGTTGAGGACGACATCCGCGGCCCATTTCACGGTCGTCAAGCCGCCCGATTCCGCCATCTCGATCGTCGAATCGACATCGAACGCGCTCCCCATCCCGGCTCCATGGGCCTTGATTCGAGCGCGGCGCGGGGGCTCCCTTTCGACGATCTGAGCAGAACCGTTGAACGTCCCCTTGATCGGGCCCACACCGGTCTTGATATGACCCTTGAACGTGTTCTCGTCGATGATCTCGATCATGTGCGGGTCGGCGATCGCGCTCGCGAGTCGTACGGGGTCCAAGAAGAACGACCACACCTTCTCCTGAGAAGCGCGAACCGTGAACGTACCTTCCTGGCGCATGAGTGCCCCCCGTCGTTCCGATTCTAGGCGCCCTTCTCGTGCAGGACCTTCCACACCTTCCAGGGCGTGATCGGGATGTCGATGTTCGTCACGCCGTACGGCGAAAGAGCGTCCATGACCGCGTTCACGATTGCCGCTGGGGCGCCCACCGTCGCGCTCTCGCCGACGCCTTTCGCGCCGATCGGATGGTGCGGGGAGGGCGTCGTCGTCTTCGCGGTCTCCCATTTCGGCGTTTCGACAGCCGTCGGCAGGAGGTAGTCCATGAAGGTGCCGCCCCACGCATTCCCGTTCTCGTCGTATGAGATTTCCTCGAGCATCGCGGCCGCGAATCCCATCGTGAGGCCGCCGTGGATCTGACCCTCGACGATCATCGGGTTGATGATCGTTCCACAGTCATCCACCGCGACGAACCGGCGCACTTTCACTACGCCGGTCTCCTTGTCGATGTCGACCGCGCAGATGTAGCTCCCGAACGGGTAGGTCATGTTCGGAGGGTCGTAGTAGCTGACGGCCTCGAGACCTGGCTCCATGCCCGGCGGCAGGTTCGTGTACGCAGCGAACGCGACCTCCTGCATCGTCTTCGCCTTCCCGGGGACGCCCTTCACCTGGAACTTATGGTCCTTCCACTCCAGGTCGTCCGGGCTCACCTCCAGTAGGTGGGCTGCGATGCCGCGCGCCTTGTCCCGCACCTTCCGGGCTGCCATCGATGCGGCCGCCCCGGCGGTCGGGGTGCTCCGGCTCGCATACGTTCCAAGGCCGTACGGCGCGGTATCCGTGTCGCCCTCCTCGACGGCGATGTCATCCGCCGGGATTCCAAGCTCCTCCGCGAGGATCTGCGCATACGTCGTCTCATGGCCCTGGCCTTGTGACTTCGTCCCAAACCGTGCGATCACCTTCCCGGTCGGGTGGATTCGGAGTTCGCACGAGTCGAACATCTTCAGGCCGAGGATGTCGAACGTGTGCGATGGGCCGGCACCGACGATCTCGGTAAAGCTCGAGATGCCGATCCCCATGAGCTCGCCCCGCTTTCGCTTCTCCTCTTGTTCCTTCCGGAGCTCGTCATAGCCGATCATGTCCATCGCCTTCCGGAGCGCCCCGTGATAGTTGCCGCTGTCGTACGTCCATCCCAGGGCGGACTTGAAGGGAAACTCCTCGGGCCGGATGAAATTCCTTAGACGGAGCTCCGCGGGGTCCATCCCGAGCTTCTGCGCGAGGATGTCGACAATACGTTCGATCGTATAGGCCGCCTCCGTCACGCGGAACGAGCACCGGTAGGCAATCCCGCCCGGCGGCTTGTTCGTGTAAACGCCGTCGACCTCGACGAAGGCCTTCGCGAACGGATACGATCCTGTGATGATGTGGAACAGGCCGGCGGGGAACTTCGACGGATTCGCCGCCGCATCCGTGTACCCGTGGTCCGCAATCGTCTTCACCAGGAGCGCAGTCAGCTTCCCGTCCTTCGTGGCGCCGATTTCCGCCGTGATGTGGTAGTCCCGGGCGAACGAATCCGCCTGGAGGTTCTCGGATCGGTCCTCGATCCATTTCACCGGATGGCCTGTCTTGAGCGACGCGACGACGGCAATGACGTAGCCGGGATACACAGGGACCTTCCCACCAAACCCGCCGCCGATGTCGGGCGAAATGATCCGGATCTTGTGCTCCGGAAGGCCCGCAACGAGGGCGAACACGGTCCGGATCGCGTGCGGTGCCTGCGTCGTCATCCATACCGTGAGCTTCCCCGACACGGGGTCCAAATCCGCGACACAGCCGCACGTCTCGATCGACGAGACGAGGATTCGTGGAATGTAGATGTTCTCCTTCACGACGACCTCAGATTTCCGGAGAAGTTCCTCCGTGCCCTTCCGGTCGCCCACCTCCCAGTGCCAGATGTGGTTTGTCTTCTTCTCGCGGTCCGGCCGCAAGATCGGCGCGTCCGGCTCAAGCGCCTTCCTCGGGTCGACGACTACTGGGAGCGGCTCATAGTCGACCTCGACGGCCGCCACCCCGTCCGCGGCGGCATAGCGGGAATCCGCGACGACGGCGGCGACTTCCTGGGCCTGATACATCACCCGCTCGATGGGAAGGACCATCTGGCGGTCCGACATCAAGGTCGGCATCCACGCGAGGTTCGCGGCTTCCAGGTCCTTCCCTCGGATCACGGCGAGGACACCGGGGACCTTGAGAGCCTTCTCGATGTTGATGTTCCGAATGTATGCGTGCGCGTACGGGCTCCGTACGATGTCGAGATAGAGCATTCCGGGCAGTTTCACGTCGTCCACATACGTGCCCTTCCCGCGGATGAACCGGGCGTCTTCCTTCCTCTTGATTGACTGGCCGATGCCGCCCTGGACGGTCATTTCTTTCCACCTCCCTCCATCTTCTGCGCCGCGTATTGAATCGACTTCACGATGTTCACGTACCCCGTGCACCGGCACAGGTTTCCGGAGATTCCCATCCGGATCTGCTGCTCGGACGGATGCGGGGTTTTCGAGAGAAGCGCGACCGCGGACATCATCATCCCGGGCGTGCAGAACCCGCACTGGAGCCCGTGTTCCTGCATGAAGCCCTCTTGAATGGGATGGAGATTTCCGTCCGCCGCGAGGCCTTCCACGGTTCGTACCTCCCGCCCGTTCGCTTGGACGGCAAGGACCGCGCACGACTTCACGGCCTTTCCATCCAGGAGGACCGTGCACGCGCCGCAGTTCGACGTGTCGCATCCGATGTGCGTCCCCGTGAGACCCAGCTGCTCCCGGAGGAAGTGAACAAGAAGCAAGCGTGTCTCGACCTCCGTTTCGTACGCCTTTCCGTTCACCTTTACGTTTATGTGGTAGAACGGTCCCACCTCCGCCTCTTCGGGCATCCCAGACTCTGCGATTGCCATGTCATCCACCCCCTCGGGCGCGCTTGACCGCAAGGGTTAGGGCCCGCCGTGCGAGGACGCCGACCATCGCCCGCTTATAGTCCGCGGGACCCCGGAGGTCCGAGGTCGGCTGCGCCGCACCCATCGCGAGCGATGCAGCGCGGCGGATCACGTCCTCCGTCGGCTCCCGGCCATGGAGGGATTCCGCCGCCTCCTTCGCCACGCGGGCCGTCGGGGCGACGGCCGTCAGGCCGATCCCGGCAGTCTCGATGGTCCCCTTGGGACTCAGAAAAAGGTTCGCCGCGACCCCAACAATGGGGAAGTCCCCGACTCGCTTCTCGAGCTTGGAGTACGCGTTTCCCTGGCGCACCCGCGCCTTTGGGATTCGAATTTCCGTCAGAATTTCGCTGGGCTCGAGGGCGGTCACGAACGTGCTCTGGTAGAACTCCCCTGCAGGGATCGTCCTCGAACCGCGCGGCCCGCGGGCGGCGAACCACGCGCCGAGCGCGAGCATGCACGCGGGCAGGTCGTTCGCGGGGTCGCCATGGGACACGTTCCCGCCGACGGTTCCCATGTTCCGGACGACAGGGTCTGCGATGTCGTCCGCTGCCTCCGTCAAGATCGGATACTTTTCCTGAATCATCGAAGAGTCGAGCAACTCGTTCGCCCGCGTGAGAGCGCCGATCCGGAGGAACTCGTTGTCCTCGCGGATGTAGGCGAGGTTCGGGATGCGATTGATGTCGATCAGGGCCCTCGGCTCCGCGAGTCGGAGTTTCAGGATCGGAATCAGGCTCTGCCCGCCGGCAAGGACCTTCGCGTCCCCCCCATAGCGCTCAAGCAGTCCTACGGCCTCGTCCAGTGACACCGGCGCGTGATACTCGAACCTCGGTGGAATCATCGCTCCCCGCCCCCGCGAGAGAAATTAGCACGAAGGTAACCCGGTGGTGAATTAAACGTTTTTCCCCACTCCCACGTCAATCGGAGGTCGTCACCGTTCGGCTCTGGCGCGGACGCTGAGCGGACCCCGGACGGCGAAGTCGTTGGGGGCGAGGAGGGCGTCGATGTAAGGGAGTGCGCGCCGCATGGCGGCGGTCTCGGGCCGGTACTCGGGGTCCGCTGCGTACGGGTTCACCCACACGAATCGGTGGCACTGCCGGTGGAGCCAGTCGAGCTCGCGATCCAGGGCATCCGCGTCGCCGAGGTCCCAGCCGTCGCTCACGACGAGGACAGTCGTCCGCGAATGAACGAGCCTGCCGTAGCGCCGCCGAAACTCCGCGAGACACCGGCCAATCCGCGTGCCGCCGCCCGCGGGGCCGAGGACCCGGGACGCGTCCCGGGCCGCAGCGGGATACGGCCGGCCCGCGAGGTGGCCCGTGATCTCCTCGAGGCCCGTGCTGAACCCGAAGACACGGGTCCGTCGGGAGACGCGGTGGAGCGTGTAGACGAGGGCGAGGAGGACGTCGTCGTGTTCCCGCATGGAGCCGCTGACGTCCCAAAGGACGACGATCTCGGAGCGGAGCCGCTTGCGGCGGCGCCGATGGATTTCGACGATCTCTCCTCCATATCGGAACGTATGGCGCAGCGTACCGCGGAAGTCGAATCGGCCGATACGAGATGCCTCGAGTCGGCGCCCAGGGAGCGTGGCCACGGCGCGACGGAACCGGCGGGCCCCTGCCCGAAGCGCGACGAGTCGGCGCGGGTCGACGACGGCGAAGGGATGACCCGCCGGGGGTGCGTCCGGGCTGTAGATTCCGACCCGGACCGTGCCCGACCGATCGAGGAGTAGGGCGGGCGGACGGGGACGCGCCGCCGGGGAGGCTCCTCGATCCGCGGGCGGGCTGGCGGGAACCTCGGGCCGGGCCGGAGCGATTCCAGTGCCTTCCGTGCGACGACCGGACCAGTATAGATCGAAGGCCTCGTCGAAGAGGGCGAGGTCCTGCGGGGATTTCACGAGCGTCGCGCGACATGCCTCGCGGAACCGTCCTCGGTCGAGCACACCAACGACTTCGAGGGCATGGCCGAGATCGAGCTCCGCACCGACGCCGACCCGCAGTCCGTGCGTTCGGAGGAACGCGAAGAATCCCGAGAGCTGCTCGAACATGCGCGGCACGCCCGGGTCGACTCCGACGGGATTCATTCCCGGCCCAGCAATGCGTCGAGTCGCGCGGCGCTGAAGAGCTGGAGGTCGTGGGCGTCCTTTACGAGGAAGCCGAGGGTCTGTTCGACGAACTCGCGGCGGATCTCATGTTCGCCGAGCGCCATGAGGGCGGCAGCCCAGTCCAGGGTCTCTGCGGTCCCGGGTCGCTTCACGAGGTCCTCCTCGGCGCGGACACGCTGGACGAAGCCCGCGATCTCTGTCGCGAGCCGGTCCTCGAGCGCGGGCACTTTCGCCCGAAGGATCGCGACCTCCTTCTCGAGGTTCGGATATCCGATGTACACGTAGAGGCAGCGGCGCTTGAGGGCGTCGCTCAGCTCCCGCGTGCGGTTCGACGTAATCACGACGAAGGGAATCGCCTGCGCCTTGATCGTCCCAATCTCTGGGATCGTGATCTGGTAGTCCGAGAGCAGCTCGAGCAGGAGTCCCTCGAACTCCTCGTCCGCGCGATCAATCTCGTCGATGAGCAGGACCGGGCGTCGGGATGGGGTCCCGCGGAGCGCGCGAAGTAAGGGCCTCTCCAGGAGGAACCGGTCGCTGAAGACGTCCGCCTCGAGTTCCTCCGTCGTTCGGTTCGCTTCTCGGAGCCGAATCGTGAGGAGCTGTTTCGGATAGTTCCATTCGTACAGCGCCGACATCGCGTCGAGGCCCTCGTAGCACTGGAGCCGAATCAGGTCGGCGCCCGTCGCCGTCGCGAGGACCTTCGCAATCTCCGTTTTCCCGCACCCCGGCTCACCCTCGATGAGAAGGGGCTTCTCGAGTTTCGCCGCTAGGAAGACCGCCATTGCGATGCTGCGGTCCGCGATGTACTGTTGGCCCGCCATCGCCTCGAGGACGGCCCCGACCGAGGTCCACGTGTCGTCGTTCATGGTGTTGCCACGACGCTCGCGTCGTCCCATCCCGTAATGCGACATCAATCTTTCCCGGACACCCCGGCGCCCGCGCACGAGGGGTCGGAACGCGGCGGAGCGCACAACTATTTAGCGTCTGGCGCGGATGGCAGGGAGGCGCATGCTCGTCGACGCATTTGGGCGGGAGGTCACGGACATCCGCATCAGCGTCACGAAGCGGTGCAACTTTGGCTGTATCTACTGTCACGATGAAGGTCTCGGCCCCGTCCTACGACCTCGGATGCCCCACGAGGACGAGATGTCCGTCGCGGAGATCGAGCGGGTTGTGAAAATCGCGCGGGAGTTTGGCATTCGCTCCGTGAAGTACACGGGCGGCGAACCCCTCATCCGGCACGATATGGAGGCGATCGTCGACCGCACGGTCCGCCATATCCCGGACGTCTCGATGACGACGAACGGGTCGATGCTCGGACCCCGCGCAGAAGCCCTCCGAGCCGCGGGGCTGAAGCGGGTGAACGTGTCCGTCGACTCCCTGGACCCAAAGGCGTTCCGGGACATCCGGCGGGGCGAGCTCGCGCCCGTGCTCGCCGGGATTCGGAGAGCCCTCGAAGTCGGCCTGAAGCCCGTCAAGTTGAACATGGTCGTGTTCCAGCACACGCTCCCGTACATCCCGGGCATGATCGATTTCATCGGCCACGGGGACGGCCTGAAGCTCCAGCTCATCCAGTTCATGCCGGAGCTCGTCGGCGATCGGGACTGGGACGTCGACATCGACGGCGTGAAGAAGTGGCTCGAGCGACGCGCGGACAAGGTCCTCGTGCGGGAGATGCACCACCGGCGGATCTACATCTTCAACGGCGCGGAGGTCGAGGTCGTCGATCCCGTCCACAACGCGGAGTTCTGCTTCAACTGCCACCGGATTCGCGTGACGCACGACGGGAAGCTGAAGGGGTGCCTGAACCGGAACGACGACTTGATCCCGACCCGCGGGCTCGATGACGATGGCCTTCGGGACGCGTTCCGCCAGTGCGTCGCGAACCGCGTCCCATTCTACGGTGTGCACGTGAAGGACTACCCGCGTCGAAACCCAGTCGCGGCCCAGCCGATCGACCTTTCCGCGCTTGCTCCGGCGAAGTAGGCCGACGCGACTCCGACTCCCAAGGTTTAATTGGACCTCGCATCTCCGCTCGCGGAGAGGCCCATGGCGGTCGAGACGAAGCGCGTCGAGGAGGTTCTCCGCGAAGGCGGGTTTACCTCGTTCCATCGCAAGGTCGTCGCGATCACGGGGTTCGCGTGGACGTTCGTCGCGTTCGAGATCATCCTGATCGGATTCGTCCTCCCCGCGATTTTCGAAACGTTCGGGATCGACCAGAACGTGCAGCCGGTCCTCTACTTCCTCGTGGCCTCCGCGACGTTGATGGGCTCGTTCATCGGGAGCCTCGTCCTCGGGCGCCTCGCGGACGCGCGCGGCCGCCGCATGGTGTTCCTCGTGAGCATCCTTTGGTACTCCGTCTTCACGGCGCTCACGGCCGTCTCGTGGGACCCTTGGAGCGTCTTCGGGTTCCGCTTCCTCGCCGGGCTCGGCCTCGGGGGGATGCTCGTCGTCGACCCCGCGTTGCTCTCCGAGTTCCTCCCGCCGCAGTCGCGCGGCCGTTTCATGGTCCTCCTGGACTTCTTCTGGCCCATCGGCTTTCTTCTCGCGATCGGGTTCTGGTGGGTCTTCATCGTGCAGGGCGTGACGGTCGCGGGCCTCGCGAGCTGGCGTGTCCTGTTCGTCGTTGCCGCCTTCCCCGCGTTCATCGCGTTCCTCGCTCGCGTGACAATCCCCGAGAGCCCGTTCTACTACGCCCGCCAAGGGAGGCTCGAGGACGCGGCGAGGGTCCTCGCGCGCATCGGGGAGAGACCGGTGGACGCTGCCGACCTTTCCCGCGAGCAGTCGGTCCCCCGCGCCCCGATCGCCGCCCTCTTCCAGGGAAGCCTCCTCCGGCGGTCCGCCGTCACGGTGATCGTGTGGATCGCGCTGAACTTCAGCTACTACGGCCTCTTCCTTTCCCTCCCCTTCGCCCTCCCGGTCTTCGCGGTCGTCGGCGCGGACGTCACCCTGCTCGCATGGTTCTTCGTCGTCTCCGCCCTCGCGCAGTTCCCCGGCTACGGCGTGTCGATGCTCCTCGTGGAGCGCTGGGGCCGGAAGCGGACCCTCGCCCTCTTCCTCATCCTCGGGGGCGTGAGCGGGTACGCATTCGCGACGGCGAACGGCCTGTGGGCCCTTTTCGTGAGCCTCGCGTTCGTGAGCTTCTTCAACCTGGGGGCGTGGGGCGCCGTGTATCCGTACACGAGCGAGTTGTTCCCCACCCAGTACCGCGCGACCGGCTTCGGGCTTGCGGAGGGCGTCGGAAAGATCACCGCGATCCTGGGCCCCGTGGCGTTCGGGGCCTTGTACGCCTCCACGGGCCAGAACGTCGTCGCGCCCCTCACCTTGATCGCCGTGGTGATGGCGCTCGGCGGGATCGTCCTCGCCGCGATCGGCCCGGAGACGAAGGGCGCGGCGTTCCACTAGTCCGCCCCGGATTTCCGTCCTCACCCTCGGTTCCGCTCGTCGATCTCGCGCACGTCGAAGATCGCGAACCCGCGGAAGGTGTTCAACCAATATCGCAGGCGTCGCGTGAGACGCTCCGTTCGGCTCTCGCCGTTGGGTCGCGCCGCAAGGGTCAGCCAGGTCGCGTCCCTCTCGCCGTATTCCAGGCGGGCGTACGTCTCTAGGGGTGTTTCCGGGCGCGTCGTGCTCACGAGAGTCGTTGTTCCGATTAGGATAGGATACATCGCTTTCAACCTCGGAACCACCAAAAGACGGCCGTCGAGAACCGGTTTGAGCAGACGTTGAGGGCCGCCATGCGACGGCGCGAACCCTATCCCCTTCGGACGATTGGAACCAGGCGGAGGCGGTCCTCGAGTTTGCTCCGACGGACGAAAGCCATGTAAGGGTGGGCCCGTTCCGGCGCTCGCCTTCTTGGAGTGGATTCGATGGCAGATACGCGACGGGCCCCGCTCCGGGGTCCGCGGATCGTGAAGACGCCTCCCGGCCCGAAGTCACGGGCGGCGATGGCGGCGAAGGAGCGGTTTGTATCGAACGGTGTCCGCGTGGGGTTGCCGATCGACCTCGTCCGGGCGGAGGGCCCGTTCGTCGAGGACGCGGACGGGAACGTCTACGTGGACCTCACAACGGGAATCGGGGTGCAGAACTTCGGACACCGACCTGCCGCGGCGATGCGGGCCGCGAAGAGGCAGCTCGACGCGTTCACGCACATCTCCTTCATGGTCGCGATGTACGACCCGTACATTGACCTCGCGAAGGCGATGGCGCGGCTCTGCCCACCCGGACTCACGAAGTCGATCTTCCTGAACAGCGGC
>Ga0209322_10000989_pt1 | contig 16475 bp, 18 predicted proteins | sample Rifsed19ft1_FD_184013 | JGI IMG/M metagenome (GOLD analysis project Ga0209322, IMG submission 184013) | Soil microbial communities from Rifle, Colorado, USA - sediment 19ft 1 (version 2) | ecosystem: Environmental > Terrestrial > Deep subsurface > Rock core/Sediment | place: Rifle, Colorado... | reverse complement strand
AACCCTACTGTATTCACATTTGCGATATTGTTACCTATCACTGAAAGCGAAGCGCCATTTGCATTAAGCCCGCTTATTCCTGTGAATAGTGATGTTAAAATAGCCATTTTAATTCCCTCCTGTATTATTCACTCGAAAATCCCCATTTTAACCGCGGAGAACACGGAGAACGCAGAGGAAAAGATATAATTTCTTTATAATCTCTGCGAACTCTGCGTTCTCTGCGGTAAATTTTCATGCTCCTTTGTCTACTTACTCACCTCCTTAACCTCTTCAATATCAGATACAGGTATCTTGATACCCAGTATTGTAAGATACGGGACACCACCCTCAAATGATACACCATCTGCAACCCCTACAACATTTGAAGTGACCTCAATTTCTTTACCATTGATATTTTTTGCACTCACAGCAAAAGAATACTCACCGGAAGACATTATATTGCCGGAGTAGTCCTTTCCATCCCAGTTAACGCTATGGAACCCCGCACCCTGCGAACCTGGCTCAATACTCTGTACCGGCTTCCCATCTTTACTGAATATCCGGATGACCACATCATACGCATCATCATTTAATTGATACCCTATCCCTGTTGACTTTCTGTCGTCCCCCAAAAAAAGATTGTTTCCGGATACCTTAACCTCTTTCCCGATGAAACTCACTGCCTGCTTGCTGTTTATATCACCCTGTGTATCAGTCAGATTCTTTATCCCGTTATTGATGCTGAACAACTGGTCAAGACTGGAAAATTGTGAGAGCTGGGAAATAAACTCCGTATGTTCCATTGGTTTCAATGGGTCCTGATACTTCAATTGTGTTACAAGAAGCCGCATAAAATCTTCCTGTCCAAGCGTCTTTTTTATCTCCCTGTCTACAGCGCCTGTTGCAGATATTTCATTTCCCGCTACCGGATTAATCATATGACCTCCTCTTAACCTCTATTGATTCACTTACACAAAAATACTTATTTCACCCCTGCCTGCATTCATAACCATATCATCGCTGTCATACAAGACACTATTGTCATCTATAGTCGGCGTAACCAAAGTCCTGTCATCAAACATCTCCCTCCGGTTCGTGTCTGACCATCCTCCCAACATATTATCTCCGTGAGAAGAAGACGATATGTTCACTGTAAACTGATCTATATTCAGCCCTGAGTCCTTTAATTCCTCTATAAGCATATCCAGGTTTTTCTCTAAAATATCTTTGACACCGATGTCTTCAACAGTAACAACCGCTTTTATACTGTCATCAGCAACATTTATATCTATATGAAGATTTCCAAGCTCCTCAGGATACAACCTGATCTTAGCCGTATGTCCACCTATGTGATAGAGATCAACCAGGGTTTCTGATAACTGTGATACAATATCAGAACGTTCGATGTACTTTTGAGTTTGATCTATTTCCGTGCTGCTTCCATTGACAGCATCATTGGCAGGATTAGGCATTATTTCAGTTCTTATATCAGTGTTTATTTCCGGCTTGTTATTCAATTGGCTGCTTAAATTCTCTTTAAACGAATCAGAATTGAGAAATCCCCCATACGACTCAGAATCACCTGAGAGCGGCAGATTAATCTCCATGCGAAGAGAATCAAACATGCCTGCGGTCTTATCAATTTTATTGCCGGCATCTTCTTTAAGTGCCCTATGACCATGTGAATGATTAAGTACCGGAGCAGATTCAAAGTGCGATAATTGAGACTTCTGCAGGTTATCGGCAGTATTGATATTTGAGGATGAAGACACAGACCTTGTAACCTGCATTGGCATATTATTGCCCGAACCTGATAACATCAACAGCAATGATGAAAATATTCCATTATCATCACTCTTCGATTCACTCTTGTTCCCCACATTACTCCGGTCTGATGCATGTTTTGAAGATATGGGTTTCTCTGCGACCGGCATTGCAGACGGAATATTCATTTTAATTTTCCACCTTCTTTGAAACTATCCTGGCGCTTAATGATGCAGCCTTTTCTGCGGTAATTGCTCCAAGTATTTTCCCTGCCTGCTTACTCTTTATTGTTGACAACAAATTTACAGCAAGATCAGCATCCATCTTCTCTATCCTCTGAGCCGCCTCTTCCACAGACATTGATTCATATATCCTGGCCATTTGCATTATACCTGCCTGAGACTTATTTTCTTTAATGCCTTTGGGCATCTTATCCCGCAGGGATGAATACTGTTTCAGTGAAAGCTCAATAGAATTCCTTAACATATTCAATCGCTCTTCCTCTTTTTTTAATGCCTCTTCCCGTTTTGACAATTCTCTTTCTCTGTCTTCCAGCGCCTTCATTATCCCCCCGATATCCGTATCATCCGTAGCACTGTCATCAGAAGATACTCCCCGAGAAGGCGAATCACCTGAACCGGCATCCTGTTTCTGTATTGCAACTGCCGGCACAAATATAAACACACCTATAAGGAACGTGAAAACAATAGTAAGATATATGACGGTCTCTTTTCTCTTTAACAATTATCCCTCGCGAATTTATTCGTACTTATTTCGTTCATCGTCTTCTTATCATTCTTATTCACCTGTTCTATCTTGTCATTAATCTCTCTCTCCCTGACCTTCTCTACAACCATTTTGTCCTGTGATGCACTTATAAGGGCCTCTTTGCTTTCATTGTATGTTTCTGTTACCTCGGTGACCCTCCTGCGCTGAATCTCCAAATCAAGAGTCATCTGCTGCAGATAGGTGTGATACATAAATATTTCATGGGGCGGTACTTCCCTCGCCTGTCTTTCCTTCAATTCCTCAACCGCCTGCCTCCATATCTCTTCAAGTGCGAACAGCCTCTTTTCTTCCAGATCCAGAATCGCCACCACGTCAGCTAATTCATATTTCATCTTCTCCTCCAGAAACTCCCTGTATTTCAGCAATGGATCAAACCTTAAGCTTTTGTATATCAAGACGGCACCTTATCTTCAAACAGTTTACGCAAACCATTTATACTATTATCAAGGTTTACCTTTTCGTCTATCCCCTGGCGCAGATATTTATTGATCCGGTCTATCATACCGATTGCATAATCTATTTCAGTATTGCTGCCTGTCTTATATGCCCCGATATTTATCAAGTCTTCCGCCTTCCTGTACCTTGAAACAACCTCCCGCAGTCTCCTGGAATAACCGAGGTGTTCGGCAGAGACAATATCAATCATTGTCCTGCTGATACTGCGGAGTATATCAATTGAGGGGTAATGATTATGGGTTGCAAGGTCCCTTGAAAGCACAATATGCCCGTCCAGTATAGACCTGACAGCATCAACAATCGGGTCATTCAGATCATCCTCTTCAACCAGAACTGTATATAGGCCGGTTATATTGCCTTCACCGGCGCATGTGCCTGCGCGCTCAAGCAATTTGGGAAGTACTGAAAATACAGACGGTGTATATCCCTTTGTAGTGGGCGGCTCTCCTATGGCAAGACCGACTTCTCTAAGCGCTGTTGCAAACCTTGTGACTGAGTCCATCATGAGCAGCACCTTTTTACCGCAATCCCTGAAATATTCAGCAATGGCAGTAGCGATATATGCCCCTCTCATCCTCACAAGCGGCGGCTGGTCAGACGTGGCAACAATTACAACGGAACGCGCCAGACCTTCCTTTTTAAGGTCCTTTTCCAGGAACTCCTTTACCTCCCTGCCCCTCTCCCCAATCAACGCTATCACATTGACATCTGCAGAAGTATTTCTCGCCATCATGCCGAGCAATACACTCTTGCCGACACCACTCCCAGCAAATATCCCAAGCCTTTGACCCTGTCCGCATGTAAGCAGACTGTTTATGGCCTTGATGCCAAGATCAAGCGGCTTCTCAATCCTCCGCCTGTCTAAAGGATTAAGCGGCGCATTATATATCGGGTACAATACCCTTTCAATTATATCCCCTTTACCATCAATTGGATTTCCAAGCCCATCCAATATCCTGCCCAGTATGTTATCTCCAACCCTTACATACGCCCTGTGCCGCTTTGCCATTATCTTACTGCCGGGGCTCAATCCCCTCGTATCACCAAGCGGCATGAGTTGTATTTTTTCACCCTTGAACCCAACAACCTCGGCCTCAACAACAGGGGCCTCACCCCTGGGATATATGTCACAAAGCTCTCCTATGGCCGAGCCGGGCCCATGTCCTTCTATGATCAGGCCCACAACCTGTGTGACCTTACCGTAGACCTTGATCAGGTCAATGTCTTCAATGATAGTGTTGTATTTGCTGAAGTTTAACATTTACATGGTTACCTGTTCAATAGTTCTCCCCGCATCACTCTTATCTGCGAATCAATCCTTGCATCTATCTCACCATGATTTGTCTCGATGAGACACCCTCCCGGCTCTACAGACTCATCAGCTTCAAAGATCAGACTTTTTATGCCGTCAATACATTGTATCAACTCAGACCTCTTTTTGTTCAAGACATCATAATCAACGGGGGCAATCCTGATCCTCATAACTTCGCGGTCAGATGCCCTCTTTATTGCCTCTTTAGCAGTATTTACAACTATACTCCTGTTCACCTCAGCGCTATCACCTATTATCTTTCTTGCAATGATCAGGGACATCTCTACCACATCACCCTCTACCTTCCTGTATAATTCATCTTTAAGTCTCTCCACACCTTCAATCAGCCCTTTCAATATCTTTAATTCAGCCCCTAACTCTTTTAATGTCAGCATTCTTCCTTTATTAAGGCCATCTTCAATTCCCTTATTGTATGCATCCCTTTTAACATTCTTAATCTCTGAATCATTGTCTGACATCCGTGCTGACGGCACTCCCCCCCTCCCATTACTAACAATGTTTAATTGGAAGAGTTTTACTTCTGATTTTCCCTTTACATCAGTCTTAAGTATCCTTCTCGACACTATCCGCACCTCTTCAGCCAACCATACCATCGCTGCCCTTGCCGCCGATGACTATCTTTCCCTCTTCCTCTAATCTTTTTGCAACCTTTAATATAGCCTGCTGAGATTTCTCAATCTCGCTGACCCTGACAGGCCCCTTTGCCTCCATATCCTCTTTTACCCCCTGTGCCGCCCTCTCTGACATATTCTTGAAGAACTTGGTCTTTATCTCATCCCCTGCACCTTTCAGAGACAGCATAAGGTCTTCTTTACTTACTTCTTTCATAATCTCCTGCATACCCCTGTCATCTATATTCATAAGGTCTTCAAAGACAAACATCATCTGTCGTATCTTTTCAGCCATTTCAGGATGGCTCTGTTCAATGTTACCCATTATCGCAGACTCAGTGCTCCTGTCCAGGCTGTTAAGTATAGCTGCTACTACATCCGGCCCGCCGATCCTCTTGTCTACAACACTTCCCCCCATCTGGAGTTCCTTATTAAGCACTTCTTCAATCTCCTTTATCACGCCTGGCGCCACTCCTTCTATCGTTGCTATCCTCAATATCACATCACCCCTGATTGCAGCCGGCAGCAGTGCAACAACCTGGCTTGCATGATCTGCTTCGAGGTGCGCCAATATAAGGGCAATAGTCTGCGGATGTTCATTCCTTATAAGATTGGCAATACCACGGGGGGCAATCCATTTAAGCGCCTCAAGTCCCTTGTCTTCCGTAGGTATGGCAAGATTTTCCATCACTTTGTTTGCCTTATCAGAACCCATTGCCTTTGTCAGCACTGAACGTACATAGTCTTCACCGCCAAAGATAAAACTGTCAGGTGATGTTGCAATAGTATGAAACTCCTTTACAATCGTCTTAACCTTATCCGCATCTATCTTGCTTGCCTTGGAAAGATAACTTCCAATTGCACGAATTTCCTTCGCATCAAGATTTTTCATAACCTCAGACGCCACATCCTCACCAAGGGTCAAAAGAAGGATAGCCGCCTTTTCATAGCCAATGTTCTGAGTTTCTGCCACGCTGTTATTCTCTCCCGATGCTATTAGTTTCTGCTTCTCTTACTGCTACCTGCTGCCTTACTCACTTCTCACTAATCCATGATTTAATCATCTTCGCTGTCTGCTGTGGATTCTCCTTAGCGATCTTTATTACCTCATTCCTCGTCTGAGCCTCTGCATTCATCTGAAGAGACAATGGGGCAGCGGCCCCCTGAAGCTGACTTTCTCCCGGGAAAGCCCCGCCTATCCCCCCCGGATATCCCCCAAACTGAGGCTTTGCAGCAAGGACAGTCTTCATAAGAGGCTTCACAATAAAGATAAATATAAGAGCTGCGACCACTAATGCTACCGCATACTTGATAAACGGCAGCAGTGCGGCTATCTGGAACTTGCTCTCTGACACCACTTCTCCTTCGCCGGCCAATGCAGAAGACTCGAATGGTATGCTCATAACTTCTACCTGGTCTCCCCTCTCTTCACTATAACCTATAGCCTTCTTCACTATCTCTGTATACTTGCCGGTCTCTTCAACTGAACGGGGTACATATTTCTTCATTTCCTTACCGTCGGCCCCCTTTACGACCTCATAGTTTCCGTCTATAAGGATAGCTGCAGATAACCTCTTAATAGTCCCTACAGGCTCCACTATATGGCTGACCGTCTTATTTATTTCATAATTAATAGTCTCCTGCGCCTTCCTGGATAGCGAAGAGGAACCGCCCCTTTCACCTGAAGCCTGCGGATTTTCGTTCTTTGCAGCAGGGAGATTTGAGACTACCCCGGGGACACCTGATGCATTACCGGCAGAACCGGAAGAATTCTCCTGAACCCTTTGCTCGCTCCTGACTGCAACAGTATCCGGATCGTATTTCTCCTCAGTTGTCTCTACCTGCTTGAAATCAAGTACACTCGAAATGCGTACAGAAACCTTTCCCGGTCCGACTGCCCTTTCCAGCATGCTCTGTACCCTCTCCTCCATGGATTTCTCAAGGTTTCTCTGGTACTCAGTCTGATAACTTGAAAGTGCTGTCCCAAAGGTATCATCCGAAGGTTTCGACAATACATTACCGTGAGTGTCCACGATAGTGATATTCTGTGCACTCAACCCCTCTACACTGCTTGCAACGAGATGAACAATCCCCTGAACCTGATTTTGAGACAATACCCTTCCGCCTCTGAGCTTCAATACAACCGATGCCCGTGCAGACTCCTTTTTTTCTGAAAAAAGGGTCTTTTCAGGAACAGCCAAATGAACCCTCGCCTGCTCGACTTCTGTAAGCTGACCGATCGTTCGCGCCAATTCTCCCTGAAGCGCCCTCTTGTAATTAAGCTTTTGAACAAAGTCTGTCATGCCAATGGATGTCCTGTCGAAGATCTCAAATCCTACACCGCCGCCTGACGGCATTCCCTGGCCTGCAAGGAGTAATCTGAGTTCATACACCTTTTCCTGGGGCACCAATATGGCATTCCCTTCTTTTATCTCAAACGGTACCTTCATCTCTTTCAACTTTTCTGCGATTGATCCGGAATCTTCCGCAGATAAATTCGAATAAAGGAGATGATACACAGGCTGATTAGCCCACAACATGACAGCGACAATCACAGCTATCATAGCGGCAATCGCTGCAACCGCCATAATCTTCTGCGTAATAGGAATCGCCGCTAATCTATTCTGTATCTCAGACGGATTAATCGCCATAAACTCTTACCCTTTCTATAACTCATGACTCATGACTCTTGACTGTAAAACCAATCAAGTTGACGCTCAAAAATGCCCAGTTGCAAGGAAGGACATTGGATTTGAGCCGAGGCGTACTTCCCGTACGTTGAGGCTCAAATCCAATGTCCTGACGCCGCAAATGGGCGTTTTTCAGCGTCAACTCGTCAACTACACCTGGGTTCTCATCATTTCCTCATACGCACCAACAACCTTATTCTTAACCTGCATCATGAGCTGAAATGACAGATTCGCCTTTTCCACTGCAATCATCACCTGATGAAGGTTCTGATCCTTCCCTGACAATAAATCCTGTACTGCCTGATCAGATTCTTTCTGTAGTGTATTAACCTTATCTATTGACCCCTTAAGCATCTCTGAAAAAGAGTTTTCGGCATCATTCTTTTTTGTTATCTCTTTGCTGTCAAAGATAGCTTGTATATTATTGCCTATCCCTTTTATCCCCATATCCATCTGAAAATCTCCCTTTTCACCGCAGAGGTCACAGAGGACGCAGAGGAAAAAATATAATTTCTTTATAATCTCTGCGAGCTCTGCGTTCTCTGCGGTAAATTTTCATTGCCCTTTGTGAGCCCAGGCTCATGACGGTTCACTACCGCTTATCTCCCAATCTCAAGGGCCTTCTGTGCCATATTTTTGGCAGTGTTGACTGCAGTCACGTTTGCCTCATACGACCTCGAGGCAGACATCATGTTTACCATCTCTTCAAGTAAATTTACATTAGGCAGTTGCACATACCCCTCTTCATTGGCATCAGGATGCTGCGGGTCATATATAACCTGAAAAGGCCTCCTGTCCTCCACAATCTCACTCACCTGAACTGAACTGGCACCCTTCTCTATCGCATTATCAAGGACTTCAGAAAAAACAACATCCTTTCTCCTGTATGGACCACCTTCCGCTGTATGCGTTGATTGCGCATTCGCGAGATTACTCGCTATAATATTCATCCTGACCCTCTGCGCCTCAAGGCCGGATGCACTGATTGACAGTATCTTTCCTATATCCATTTTACCCTCCCTATTTGACTCATTGCTCATCGCTCATTGCTTATTTTACCTGCCTTCTCTTATAGCATGTGCAATCATCTTAAATTTCGTCGAGATAACTTGTGCTGATGCATTGTATAAAATCGTATTCTGAGCCATATTGGCCATCTCGAGTTCCACGTTTACGCTATTGTTATCGTAACCGGAGTTACTCTCCGGGCGAGTAATTATTCTCGCCCCACTGCTGTTTAAATTTACGCTGCCATTAATATGCATTGGATTGGTTTTTGATATCTTCTCCGCTCCACCGGAGTTTTGTGCAGATCTGAGTTCCTCTATAAAATTTATATCCTTTGCCTTATAGTCAGGGGTATCCTGATTTGCGATATTTGATGACAGGAGTTTGTGCCTGTCGCTCATCATGTCTAATGCCCTTGATAAGAATGAAATTGTATTGTCGATTATTGAAACATTCATAGATATAAGTCCATATTTGCAAACGATATACCATAAACAGCAATAATTTTATCCACCTGATTAATCAATGTGTTATGAGGTTTAGCCGGTGTCCTTGTCATGTTTTCATCATACTTAAACAGCCACTTTCTTTCCGCCGGTACAGGCAATTTCTGCCACATAATGTTTTTCACGCTCTATACTACTATCCCTTCCTGCCTGTACTCGCTCAACTTATTTCTCAGTGTGCGTACTCCTATATTCAGCATTTTTGCCGCCTTTGTCCTGTTCCCGTCCACATCTTCAAGTGTCCTGAGTATGAGCGCCCTTTCCATCTCCCTTACTGACAGCCCTGCAGATATTGAAGATGGTGTATTATGACCTTCCATTCTGCCTTCAATCATAAGATGACCCGGCTGGAGCGTATCTCCATCAGCAATTAAGATTGCCCGCTCTATTACATTTTCCAGCTCTCTGATATTCCCCTTCCATTCATGACTTACCAATTCCAGAACCGACTCGTCAGAGATCTTCGTCACAAATGTCTTATTCACACGCATCCCCTTAGTCTGATGCTTTTTCATGAAATGCTCTGTTAGCAAAGGGATATCCCCTTTTCTCTCCCTCATAGGGGGAAGAGACATAGGAAAAACATTCAGCCTGTAATACAGATCTTCCCTGAACCTCCCCTCTCCCACCTCCTTTTTCAGAGACCTGTTTGTCGTGGCAATAACACGGATATCCACATATACAGGTTCCTTCCCGCCTATAGTATCAACCTGCCTTTCCTGCAGCACCCTTAATAGCTTGGCCTGAAGAGGGAGGCTCATCTCGCCAACTTCATCAAGCAGGATTGTGCCTGTATTGGCCTGGATAAATTTACCGTTTCGTTTATTAATAGCCCCTGTAAATGCCCCTTTTTCATGACCAAACAACTCGCTTTCAAGAAGCCCGTCAGGGATCGCCGCGCAATTTATGGCTACAAACGGGCAGTCAGCCCTGTGACTCCTGTTATGAATTAACCTGGCCAGCATCTCTTTTCCTGTACCACTCTCCCCCTCAATCAGTACAGTCACATCACTTTGTGCAATCTCCTCCGCTGTCTTCAATAGCCTGAGCATCTTTGGGTCGCTTGTTAGAATCCCGGACGTACTCCTTCTGTCAGAAACAGATTTGTTACCGGCGGCATGGGCATCAATACCCCGTCTTACTAATTCCTCCAATGCATCCACTGAAAATGGCTTTATGATGTAGTCAAATGCCCCCAGTTTCATCGCCTCAACAGCGTTGTCAATGGTGCCGTATGCAGTCATAAGAACAACCGGGACATCCGGTGAGTGTTTCTTTATCTCCTTTAAAACATAGACGCCATCACCGTTAACCATCCTGACATCAGTAATGACCATATCATATTTCCTGGATGAAAATTTCCGGACAGCATCATCTCCACCGGACGCAATTTCCACTGCATATCCGCATCTCTTAAGTGTTTCACTCATGGCATATCTCATCTCGTAGTCATCGTCTGCAAGAAGTATCAAGTGCCCCATTACTTCATCCTCCCTGTGAAGGTAAATTTATAACAAATAAACTACCTTCCCCTGACTTACTATATGCATTTATTGTCCCGTTGTGGGCACTGATAATATTATGCACAATAGTCAGACCTAATCCCGACCCCTTTTCGTTTGTAGTAAAAAAGGGGTCGAATATCTTATCAATGTCTTCCTGTTCTATCCCGCATCCGGTATCCTGAACAGAGATTTCAATTTCACCATTATCCCTGTTATGAATTACTTCGATAGAGATGTCGCCGTGATCTGACATTGCGTGAAGTGAGTTTAAAAATAGGTTCAGGAATACCTGCCTCATGAGCGCCTTATCACAATATATATCTATATCTTCAGCAACATATATGGATACATTGATATCCTTTTTGTTTATAAGATAGGACACTACTTCAAGGCTGCTGTCAATTATCATCCTTAAATTCACAGGTTCAAACCTGGGCCTGGGAAAACTTGTAAAATGGAGAAGGTTTGATAAGACTGTGTCAATATTCTTTACTCCATAAATTATATGCCCCAACAATTCCTGTTTATCCTGATCGCCTGTCAATTCTTTCTGTAACAAAGATGATATAAGTTCAATACTCCCAAGAGGATTTCTTATGTCGTGTACTATCTTTGTCACCATCCATCCCATGGCCTGCAGGCGTATTTCCCTTTCGCGTGTCTCTTTCTCATTCATCCCGGAACAAAGCTCTGATGCCCTGGATTCGAGTTTATGATACGCCTGTTCCAGTTTCTCAGATGTCTCGTTAAATAACGAGAATGCATCTTTAATAAACTCCATTGTGACCAATTGATCTTTTTTCATGATAACTTACATCCTCACGTCTTCTGCTGCAGAAGTGATGTCTTTTAACCTCTCCTCTGAAACCTGTTTAACCAGCTTGTTAGTACCTGAAGACAATCTTGTAAATATCTTCCTGGCCTCGTCCGTCCTGTCCAGTCTGAGAAGACAATCCCCAATCATATACTCTACTGTCTCAGAGCCTTCCTTCAAATCCCCTTTTATCAACCCTGACCTGTATGCATCTATGGCATCCTGGTACCTGGTCATTCCGTAATAAGAATTGCCAAGTGAAACATACCCCTGAGAAAACAAATCAATATCCTGATTTTTCTGAATTCCTCTCAGCATGTCTCTGAGCACATCTGCACTCTCCTGATACTGGCCTGTATTCTGCAGAATGGCTGCCAGCCTTATATTGACGTATGGATATTGGTTAGGGGCATCTCTTATTACTGCATAAAAATGGTTGCTTGCCTTTTCATATTCTTTAAGATTATTATGCCCCTCACCTGCAAGCGCCCTCGCTTCAGAAACATTCACACCTTTTGGATACTCTGTAATATACCTTTCCAGCATATCAACCGACTTCCTTTCATCGCCTGTCCGGGCGTATAACTTACCTGATTTAAAAAGCGCCTGCTCTGTTCTGCTGCCGTTGCGTTTAATAATGTTCTCGTAAATCATAAAGGCATCATTGTGGAGGTTTATACTCTCGTGCATTACAGCCATTTTCATAAGCAGGTCTTCATTTCTCACATGCGTGAGATTATTTTTGTAGTAAGTCTGGTATAACTTCAGGGCGCCAAGCCGGTCACTGCGACCAAGTCTATCTTCTATTTGCATACCGATTTTATCAATAATGTCAGTGAGTAATTGTGAAATCTCATCGTTAAGAGATTTATCAGGATGACCAATGATATCCAGGTAGATGCTAAGGGCCTGCTGGTATTTGCCATGTTTCTCTAATACTCCGGCTGTCTTATAACGGGCCCTGGCAACTAACACATCATTACCCGACAATGTTTCAACATCTTTATAATATTTAAGTGAATCATCATTGAATGTATCCGCTGATTTGGACTTAAGCTTCAGATCGCCTAATGCGAGCATGCTCGACCAGGCATCATTACTCTTTGGGAAAAAAGTTATAACATCAAGGTATATCTTCTCAGCAACAGGCATTTTCTGATCGAGTGCAAACGTCTCGCCTGCCCTTTTCAGGGCAAATCCTGCATGCTTGTCCTTTGGATATAGATTGAATAAAGTGAAAAACCCTGCCCTGGCACTCGGAATTTCTCCATTCTGAAACTGACATTCACTATAATTGAGAAGGATTTTGGGGTTGCCCTTTACATAGGCCGGCCATTTCCTGATTCCCTCATCATAGAATCTTTTTGAATCTCCAAACTCATGGAGTGCAAGGAATATCTCCCCTGTAACGAACACCCTTTCTTTCTCCATCTCTCCATCGTATTTAACAGCAAGCACATTAAGTACTGATAATGCATCGTTATAATTTCCCTCTTTCATATGGATCAGCACTAACATATACTCCCCTTTTGCTGCAAATCCGGACGAGGGAAATTCCTGAATAATCCTATTGAAACTTCCTTTAGCCTCTGCTATTAAATTAAGGTCAATATATATCTTCCCAATCTCGAGAAGCATTACAGGGACATTCGCCTTTTCTTTTGCCGGATGTGTTCTGATACCATGCTGGAATGACTTGAGTCCGTTCATCAACATCCTCATGTCTTTCTTCTCCTCTTTTACTGCCATCCAATAATAGATACTACCGGCATATAGAGATGCAATTGAAGACGCTTCACTATTAGGATGATTAATCAAAAGCGACTCAAATTTGTCTAAGGCAAGACTGTACTCACCCTTCTTAAACTCATTTACAGCTTCCCGGAATACTTCCTCTCCGGGACCCTTTGCATTTTGTGACCAGGGAGCAATTATCTTATCTGGAGGAGGGAACATGGCAGGCGTCGTATACAAAACAGAGGCATACGATCCGCTCACACTTATAATTATGCCTATAATTATGAATAAACTGACAGGGATTATTCTCATCGAGAATGTATATAAAGCAATACATATGCCAGGCTATAGACTGCAATTACTATATTCTAACTATATGATATTACAGAATATATTATTTGGATGTGTACTAATATATTGTGGATTTGTCAATTAATTGACAGGTAGATAGTCAAAAACTATCAGGCATTAATATGGAAATCTAACTTTTTCTTCTTCAATTTTTCCACCAGGGTAGTACGGTTTAATGCGAGTAGCTGTGCAGCCTTGTTTTTTATCCCCTGGGCCTTTTGCATGGCCTGAAGTATGAGGTTGTTTTCAAATTCCTCAACCACATCTTTAAGATTTATCCCTGCATCAGGAAGGGTAATATGTAATACGCCATCTTTACTGAATGTGTGAGAAACAAATTTTTTCGGCAGGTCCTCAGCACCGATTGTTCCTTCACCCTTAAGTATAACCAGTCTTTCAATAAGGTTTTCAAGTTCCCTGATGTTGCCGGGCCAGGGATATGAAAGTAATATTTCCATAGCCGCAGGAGAAAACCCTTTTATATCTTTTTTCTTAGTCTTGATAAAGTGAGTCAGGAAATAATCAATTAACAACGGAATATCGTCTGTACGCTCCCGCAGTGGAGGGATTACAATTGGAATTACATTAAGACGGTAATAGAGGTCTTCCCTGAACTTGCCTTCCTGAACAGCATCTTCAAGGTCAATATTAGTAGCTGCAATAATTCGTACATCCACCTTTATAGTCCTGACACCTCCTACTCGTTCAAACTCTCTCTGCTGTAAGACGCGAAGAAGCTTCACCTGAAGGGACGGACTCATATCCCCTATCTCATCAAGAAAAATAGTCCCGCCGTCTGCAAGCTCAAACCTCCCTATACGTGTAGAGCTTGCACCTGTAAAAGCGCCCTTTTCATGTCCGAACAACTCACTCTCCAGTAGTGTTTCAGGTATGGCGCCGCAATTTATCGGTATCATAGTCTTATGTTTTCGGTGGCTGTTGTAATGAATAGTCCTTGCAACCAGTTCTTTGCCTGTACCACTCTCACCAAGGATAAGTATTGTGCTATCTGTCTCTGCGACCTTCTCAATAAGAGAGCAGACCATATGAATTCCTTCACTGCTTCCTATCAGATTATCAAAACTGTACCTGTGATTAAGGGTTTTTTTAAGCTGAGTATTCTCAACCTGCAGATCCTGGAATTGAATTACACGTTTCAAAAGCATTAATACTTCAGAAACATTAAAAGGCTTCATAAGGTAATCATATGCGCCGGCCTTCATGGCATCTACCGCTGTAGACACCGTTGCATATCCTGTAATAACTATGCATTGCAAATCAGGGTCTATGCCCTTTAGATTTTTAATGAGATCTATTCCGTTCATCTTTGGAAGCATAAGATCAGTTAACACTATATCAAACTTTTCCCTGGTGACTTTTTCTATAGCTGAAGTACCATCTGCTACTGCTGTCACGGTATAGTCATTCATAGAAAGGAGGGTTACCATTGTTTCCCTGATGTCTGCGTCATCATCTACGATGAGTATACGGTAGGATTTCATGACACTATCTTACAAATTATTGACACTGATGTCAACATTTACATAGTTGCATATTTTTATCCGTTATGTTAAAAAGATGAGGATATGGAAAATGATAGTATCATCATAGTTGGACGCAGTAATGGTTTCTCCGAATTGAGAAAATCATGGGGAGAGAAAGGGATAGAAGTCACAGTCATTAAAGATGCATTTGAGGCTAAAAAGAGGATGGGAAAGATACCTTGCAGCTTAGTCGGACTTGACCCTGATACTTTTAATACCTTTGTCTCACAAAGCGCCCCGCCGGCTGTCTCGCTGAAGGACTACATAGAAAAAAGACTACATGATTTTATCAAGAGGTTCAAGTCGTCAGAAGGATCTAACCTCTATTATGCCCTTCTCCGGGAAATTGAAAAACCTCTTCTAACCATGGTGCTGAAGGAGACAAAGGGGAATCAATTGGAGGCAGCACACATTCTTGGTTTAAATAGAAACACCCTCAGAAAAAAGATCAAAGAGTTAAATATATCCCTTGACAACCTTAAATAAAGTTTGCTAATCTGTCTCCTGTTTTCATCCACCGGAGGCCCTCAATGACAAAAGCTGAACTAATAGACAAGATTGCCATTTCCGCAGGAATCAGCAGGACAGCAGCAGGGAACGCACTTAATTCCACACTCGACAATATAACCAAAACCCTTCAGAAGGGGCAAAAGGTCACATTAATAGGATTTGGTACATTCTCAGTACAGCACAGGAAGGCACGCACCGGCAGGAATCCAAAGACTGGTGAAGAGATCAAGATACAGGCAAGCAAATTACCGAAGTTTACATCCGGCACTGCACTCAAAAATTCCCTTAAATAGATAACGCTGAAAAACACCCATCTGCGGCGTCAGGACATTAATTTTGAGTCTCAACGTACAGGAAGTACGCCTCGACTCAAAATTAATGTCCTTCCTTGCACCTGGGTATTTTTGAGCGTTATCTGCTATTGACTTATCTGAATGGAACGAAATGACAAAAGGACAGGTTTATTTATTGCTGTTCACAAAGATAAGAAAATCCCTCTCCCTCAGGGAGAGGGTAGGGTGAGGGTGGGGATTTTCATGCCTCTTTGTGAGCCGGGGCTCATGACAGTTCACTCGAAGATAACCCCTAATGCGTCACCGAACTCTGAATCTGTCATCCCGAACTTGTTTCGGGATCTCCTGACATGACATCGTTTGAGATCCTGAAATAAATTCAGGATGACATGACTGACATCTTCATCTTCCTTTGTGAGCCCCCGCTAATGACGGTTAATGCCTGAACATTTCCCCTACAATTTAATAAAATTCCTCAACAGGTCCTTCCCCACAGTCGTCAGTATAGACTCAGGATGAAACTGCACCCCTTCAACCTTATATTCCTTATGCCTTATCCCCATAATCTCGCCTTCATCAGTC
>Ga0209322_10000988_pt1 | contig 16486 bp, 11 predicted proteins | sample Rifsed19ft1_FD_184013 | JGI IMG/M metagenome (GOLD analysis project Ga0209322, IMG submission 184013) | Soil microbial communities from Rifle, Colorado, USA - sediment 19ft 1 (version 2) | ecosystem: Environmental > Terrestrial > Deep subsurface > Rock core/Sediment | place: Rifle, Colorado... | reverse complement strand
TTCCTGCGTAACATGCCTGCTCGATGACAAACGTCTCGTCGGACGAGCTGAAGTACTGGGTGGCGTTCTCGCGCATACCGCGCATCGGCGCCGTGCGCGCCGGCCGGCTGGAGAGCCACTTCGGCAGCATGGCGGCCGCCTGGCGGGCGGGCGCGTCCGAGCTGCGCGCCGCCGGCCTCGACCAGGGGACGGTGACCAGCGTTGTCAGCGGCCGGCCCGCCATCGACCCGGACGCGGAGATGGAGCGCCTGCGCCGCGCCGGCGTGAAGGTCTACTGCTGGAATGACGATGCCTACCCGCGGCGCCTGAAAGAGATCGACGACCGGCCGCCGGTGCTCTACGTGCGCGGCACGCTGCTGCCCGGGGACGAGTGGTCGGTGGCCGTCGTGGGCACGCGGCGGGCGACGCCGTACGGCCGCCAGGCGGCGGAGCACTTCGCCGGCGACCTGGCGCGCCAGGGCATCACCGTCGTCAGCGGCCTCGCCCGCGGCATCGACGCCGTCGCCCATCGCGCCGCCCTGAGCGCCGGCGGCCGCACCGTCGCCGTCATGGCCTGCGGGCTGGACCTCGTCTACCCGCCGGAGCACGCGAAGCTGGCGCAGGAGATCATGGCGCGCGGCGCCCTGGTCGGCGACTACGCGCTGGGCACGCAGCCGCGCAGCGAGCACTTCCCGCGGCGCAACCGCATACTTAGCGGTGTGAGCCTGGGTGTGCTAGTAGTAGAAGGCGACGAAAACAGCGGCGCCCTCATCACGGCGCGCCAGGCCCTCGACCAGAACCGGGAGGTGTTCGCCGTGCCGGGGCCGATCTACGCTCCCGGCCACCGCGGCGCCAACAAGCTGATCCGCGAGGGCGAGGCGAAGCTGGTAACCAAGACCGAGGATATACTGGAGGAGTTGAACCTGACGATGGCGACCCAGCAGCTGGAGCTGCGCGAGGTGGCGCCCGCCGACGAGACGGAGGCGGCCCTCCTCAAGGTCCTGTCCAGCCAGCCGATCCATATCGACGAGGTGCAGCGCGCGAGCGGCCTCTCCATCGCGGCTGTGTCCGGCGCCCTGGCGCTGCTGGAGCTGAAGGGCATGGTCAGACAGGTGGGGCCGATGAGCTACGTGCGCGCACGCGACGTCGTCGTCAGCTATAACACGAGCTAAAGGAACGACAACCCCGCAGATGCCAACCAGAAAGACCAAGAAGACCCCGTCCACGCAGACCCGCGCCCGCGAGAGCTCCCGACGTGTCGGGGCGGCCAATAGCCCCGAGACGCCGGCGCGCGGCAACGGCGCGGCGGCCAGGAGCCGCCGAGAGAGGGCAGGGCGCAGCCTCGTCATCGTCGAGTCGCCGGCCAAGGCGCGGACGCTGGCCGGCATCCTCGGCCCCGAGTACCAGATAACGGCCTCCGTCGGCCACGTGCGCGACCTGCCGCGCTCCAAGCTGGGCGTCGACATCGACAAAGAGTTCGAGCCGCACTACGTCGTGCCGCGGGAGAAGGCGGAGGTCGTGCGCCGCATCCGGGAGGCGGCGGGCAAGGCGAGCGTCGTCTACCTGGCGACCGACCCCGACCGCGAGGGGGAAGCGATCTCCTGGCACCTGGTCGCGGCGGCCGACCTGGAGGCGGACCACCGCGAGATCCGCCGCGTCGTCTTCCACGAGCTGACGCCCGGCGCCGTCCGCGAGGCCTTCCAGCACCCGCGCGGCATCGACCTCGCCCTCGTCGACGCGCAGCAGGCGCGGCGCGTCCTGGACCGGCTCGTCGGCTACAAGATCAGCCCCCTGCTCTGGCGCAAGGTGAGGAAGGGGCTCTCCGCCGGGCGCGTGCAGTCTGCCGCGCTGCGCATGGTCGCCGATCGCGAGCGCGAGATACAGCGGTTCGAGGCGAAGGAGTACTGGACCCTGGACGCGCTGCTGGCGAAGCCTGCCCTGAGCTCTGTCGAAGGGGCGGATGCTCCGGATGCGACGTTCAGCGCCCGCCTGCGGGGCCAGGCCGGCAAGCGCCACTTCGAGGTCGGCAGCGCAGCGGAGGCGGAGCGCGTCGGTGGCCTGCTGCGCCGGGCGGCCTTCGGCGTCAAGGCCGTGAAACGTCGCGACCAGCACCGTCGGCCGGCGCCGCCCTTCACGACGAGCACGCTGCAGCAGGAGGCCTCGCGGCGCTTCGGCTTCACGGCGCGCCGGACGATGGCGCTGGCCCAGCAGCTGTACGAGGGCAGCGAGCTGCGAGGCCCTTCGACCCTTCGGCCTGGCTCAGGGCAGGCAGGCTCAGGGCGGAGCGTCGGGCGCGTCGGCCTCATCACCTACATGCGCACCGACTCTACGAACCTGGCGGCGGAGGCCGTGCGCGAGATCCGCGCCTACGTGGCGCGGCGCTTCGGCGGCGACTTCTTGCCCGCGGCGCCGCGCGCCTACAAGTCGCGCAAGGGCGCCCAGGAGGCGCACGAGGCCATCCGGCCGACCTCCGTGGCGCGCGAGCCGAGCGCTGTCGAGCTGCGCGGCCTGACGGCCGACCAGCGGCGCCTCTACACGCTCATCTGGCAGCGCGCCGTCGCCTGCCAGATGGCGGACGCTGTGCTCGACAGCGTCTCTGTCGACGTCGACGCCGCGGCGCCGGCCGGCGAGCTCTTCGAGCTGCGGGCCACGGCCAGCGCGCTGCGCTTCCCGGGCTACCGCCAGCTCTACGAGGAGGCGCGCGACCAGGCGAGCGACGAGGAGCAGCAGCTGGCGGCGCCTTTGCCGGAGATGAGCGCAGGCGACCGCCTGACGCTGCGTGACCTGGCCAGCGAGCAGCACTTCACGGAGCCGCCTCCGCGCTACACGGAGGCAACACTGGTCAAGGCGCTGGAGGAGAACGGCATCGGCCGGCCAAGCACCTACGCGCCCATCCTCTCGACGATCCAGGACCGCGGCTACGTCGAACGCGAGAACCGCCAGCTGCGGCCGACGGAGCTGGGCTTCGTGGTCAACGACTTCCTCGCCGAGCAGTTCCCCAACATCGTCGACCTGCGCTTCACGGCCCATCTGGAGGAGGACCTGGACGAGATCGCCTCCGGCGAGCGCCCCTGGCAGCCGACAGTGCGCGAGCTGTACAACCCGCTGAGCGAAGCGTTGCGCTCTGCGGCGGAGGCCCCCGTCGTCGCTCAAGAGACGGGCGAGAGCTGCCCGGAGTGCGGCCGGCCCCTCATCCGCCGCTTTGGCCGCTACGGGCCCTTCTTCGCCTGCACCGGTTTCCCGGAGTGCAGATACACGCGGCCGGACGGCGAGGCGACGGCCGAAACCACGGACGAGACGTGCGACGTCTGCGGCGCGGCGATGGTCGTCAAGCGCGGCCGCTTTGGCGCCTTCCTCGCCTGCAGCCGCTACCCGGAGTGCAAGGGCTCGAAGCCGCTGCTGCAGAAGACCGGCATCCCGTGCCCCCAGGACGGCGGCGAGCTGGTGGAGCGGCGGACGAAGAGGGGCCGGCGCTTCTACGGCTGCTCCAACTACCCGCGCTGCCAGTTCACTAGCTGGCAGCGGCCGCTTTCGCAGGCTTGCCCTCAGTGCGGCGGCCTCCTCGTCGGGGAGCGCGGACGGCGCGCCCGCTGCGCGGCCTGCGGCTGGAAGGGGCCGGCCTCATCGGGCCGGACGCCCGAGGGCGCCCCTGCCGAGGCGGTCGTCACGGGCTAAGGAGCGAGCGGTGGCAGCACGGGCGCCCGCCTCACGCGCCGTTCGTCCCGCGGGACGGATGGGACGGACGAAAGCCCGCGGGATGGATCCCGCGGCTTCGAACAGAGGCCGGTCGTCATCGGTAGCTGCGAGTTTCAACCCGCAGGCTGCCAGCCCAGAATCGGAAGCGCTGCTCGACCGCTACCTGACGGAGCGAGGCGGCGCCCGTGGCCTCTCCCCCTACACGCTGCGCAACTATCGCTCAGACCTGGAGCACTTCCTTGCGGCGCTCGCCGGCTGGGAAGTCGAGCCGCTGGCGGCGCAGCGGGGCGACCTGCGCCGCTACCTGGCGGTCCTCCTGGGCGAGGGCGTGGCGGCGGCGAGCGTGCGCCGCAAGGTGAGCACCATCCTCACCTTTTACCGCTGGCTGCGCGGCGAAGGCCTGCTAGGAAACGACCCCTTCTACGGCGTGAAGGGCCCAAAGGGGGGACGGCGCCTGCCGGAGGTGCTCTCCGAGACTGACATCGACCGCCTCATCGCCGCCGCGGACGGCGATGAGGCGGCGTCTCTGCGCGATCGGGCCCTGCTGGAGCTGCTCTACGCCGCCGGCCTGCGCGTCAGCGAGGTCGCGGCGCTGGACGTGAGCCAGGTCGACGTGCGCGACGGGACGGTGCGGGTGCGGGGCAAGGGGAGCAAGGAGCGCGTCGGCGTCTTCGGCGCGCCGGCGCAGGCGGCGCTGGAGCGATACCTGCAGGATGGCCGACCTCAGCTGGTGTCGAGGCAGGAGAGCGCTCTCTTTCTCAACCGCTTCGGCGGCCGGCTGACGGCGCGCTCCGTCCAGGCCATGGTCCGCAAGCGGGCGACTAAGGCGGGCCTGCCGCGCGCCGTGCACCCCCACCTGCTGCGCCACAGCTTCGCCACGCACCTGCTGGACGGCGGCGCCGACCTGCGCGTCGTGCAGGAGCTGCTGGGCCACGAGAGCCCGAACACGACCCAGATCTACACGCACGTGACGGAGGCGCGGAAGCGGAGCGTGATGGAGGGAGCGTTCGAGGAGCTGGGGCGCATCGAGGCGGAGCGATCGAAGCGCCGGCGGAGATAGGCTGTCCGGCCCTGCGCTGCGACCGGCTGATTCTCAGCCTCGAGGAGCCTGAGCCGTTCGTCGCGGCGACGCGGGAGGCGCTGGTATAGTTGAGGGTGGCCCCTTAGTAGCGAGGAGTCCCCCCTTGGCCAAAGTCCCCCTCTCCGAGCTGCGGCCGCCCTGCGACGCGGACAGTTTTGACTTCGTGACGACGGCCGAGGTCGAGCCGCACGTAGGCCTCATCGGCCAGGACCGGGCGGTAGACGCCATCAAGTTCGGCCTGTCCATCGATAGCAGCGGCTTCAACATCTGCGTCTCCGGCGAGCCGGGCACCGGCCGCACGACGGCGATCCGCGAGTACCTGGAGCATTTCGCCCGCACGAAGCCGCCCTCGGACGAGTGGTGCTACGTCAACAACTTCGCCGACCCGCACCGGCCGCGGGCCATCCGCCTGCCTCCCGGCAAAGGACGCGCCTTCCAGGACGCGATGCGCACCCTCGTCGCCGAGGCGCGCGAGCGCATCCCGCGCACCTTCGAGTCGGACGACTACGTCAACCGCCGGGACGAGATCGTCTCCTCCGTGCAGCGCCACCACGAGGTCATGTTCTCCCAGCTGGCGACGGAGGCGCGGAGCAGCGGCTTCCTTCTGCAGGGCAACCCCGCCGGCTTCTTCCTCGTGCCGCTGGTGGGCGATCAGCCGATGGACGACCAGGCGGTGGCGGCGCTCAGCCCGGCGGCGCGCGACGAGATCCTCGCCCGGCGCGACGAGCTGATGGAGCGGCTGCGCGAGGCGATGAAGGCGGAGCAGGGCTTCGAGGCGGCGGCCAACGAGCGCCTCAAAGAGCTGCAGCGCACCATCGCGACGACGGCCGTCAGCGCCCTGACCGACCGCCTCTTCGAGGCGCACCGCGAGTTCCCGGCCGTCATCCAGTACCTCGTCGAGGTCAGGCGCGACATGATCGACCACGTCGAGGACTTCATGCGCCGGCCGGAGGCGGCCGCCATCCCCTTCCTGGCGACGACGCGCGAGGTCATCTCGCCCTTCCGCAAGTACGAGGTCAACCTGCTCGTCGACTGCTCGGAGGAGCAGTGCGCCGCCGTTGTCTTCGAGCCGAACCCGACGCCGCAGCGTCTCTTCGGCCGCATCGAGAAGGAGGCGCTGTTCGGCGCCGTGACAACGGACTTCACGATGGTCCGCCCCGGCTCCGTGCACCGCGCCAACGGCGGCTACCTGGTCGTCGACTTCGACGACGTGCTGCAGTACCCGCTCTCCTGGAACGAGCTGAAGCGCACGATCCGCACCGGCCAGCTGACCATCGAGGAGATGGGCGAGCGCCTGGGCTTCATCGAGACGAAGACGGTGCGCCCGGAGCCCATCCCCTGGACGGGCAAGGTCGTGGCGATCAGCCGCGAGCTGATCTATCGCCTCCTCTACGGCCTTGACCCCGACTTCCGCGAGCTGTTCAAGGTGAAAGCTGACTTCGACAACCACATCGACCGCACGCCGGAGAACGAGCGCGCCTACGCCGGGCTCATCGCCAGCGTGACGAAGGGGGAGAACCTGCTGCCGTTGGACCGGGGCGCCGTCGCCCGCGTCGTCGAGGAGGGGATGCGCTTGGCGGAGGACCACAGCAAGCTCTCCATCCGCTTCGGCGACATCACGGATATCGTGCGCGAGGCCGCCTACTGGGCGCGCCAGGAGCGCGCGGCCATCGTCACGGCCACGCACGTCAGCCGCGCCATCCGCGAGCGCATCCACCGCGTCAACCTCATCGAGGAGCACGTGCGCGAGCAGATCGAGAAGGGCGTCCTCCTCGTCGACACGAAAGGGAACGCCGTCGGCCAGGTGAACGGCCTCTCGATCGTCGACCTGGGCGATACGGCCTTCGGCCAGCCATCGCGCATAACGGCGACCATCGGCGTCGGCCGCGAGGGCGTGGTCGACCTGCAGCGCGAGGCGCGGCTCAGCGGCCCCATCCACTCGAAGGCGGTGCTGACGCTCCAGGGCTTCCTCGTCGACCGCTACGCCGGCGAGGCGCCGCTGACGCTGACGGCGCGCCTCTCCTTCGAGCAGAGCTACGGCCTCATCGAGGGCGACAGCGCCACCTGCGCCGAGACCTGCGCCCTTCTATCCCGCCTGGCGGACGTGCCCATCAAGCAGTCGCTGGCGATAACCGGCTCTATGGACCAGCGTGGCGAGGTGCAGGCCATCGGCGGCGCCAACCAGAAGATCGAGGGCTTCTTCGACGTCTGCCGCCTCCGCGGCCTGACGGGCGGCCAGGGCGTCGTCATCCCGGCGAGCAACGTCCAGCACCTCATGCTGCGCGAGGACGTGGTGCAAGCGGTGCAGGCGGGCAGCTTCGGCGTCTACTCAGTCTCCAGCCTCGACGAGGCTCTGGAGCTGCTCACCGGCGTCGAGGCCGGCGCGAAGCGCGAGGACGGCACCTACCCGCCGGAGTCGATCAACGGGCGCGTGCTGGCGCGGCTGCGCCAGTTCGGCGAGAGGCTGCGCGAGTCGGGCGAGGCGCGGGAGCGCTCCGACGAGGCCAAGCGTCGAGGCGACGCTGCCGAGGAGGAGAGGGCGTGATCGTCGGCACGGTGCGGGAGCTGAAGAGCGGCGAGTTCCGCGTCGGCCTGACGCCGGACGGCGTGCGCGACCTGACGCGCCTCGGCCATCGCCTGCTGGTTGAGGCGGGCGCCGGCGAAGGCAGCGGCCTGGCCGACGCCGCCTACGCCCAGGCGGGCGCGACGGTCGCGCGAACCGCCGGCGAGGTCTGGTCCGGCGCCGACCTCGTGGTCAAGGTGAAGGAGCCGCAGCCGGAGGAGTTCGCCAGCCTGCGCCGCGGCCTGACGCTGTTCACGTACCTGCACCTGGCAGCCTCGCGCGAGGTGACGGAGGCGCTCGTCCGCTCCGGCACCACCGCAATCGCCTACGAGACGGTGGAGCTGGCGGACGGCTCGCTGCCGCTGCTCGTGCCGATGAGCCAGATCGCCGGCCGCATGGCGCCGATCGTCGGGGCGCGCTGGCTGCAGCACCCGGGCCCGGGGCGCGGCAAGCTGCTCTCCGGCCTGCCGGGCGCGCCGCCGGCGCAGGTCGTCATCTTCGGCGCCGGCACGGTGGCGACGGCGGCCTGCGACGTCGCCGTGGCCCTGGGCGGGCGCGTCACCGCGCTATCGCCGCGACTGGAGCAGCTGCGCCTGCTGGAGGACCGCTGGCCGAACCGCCTGGTGACGCTGCCCTCGACGCTGGCCAACGTCGAAAAGGCGATCGAGGGCGCCGACCTGCTGATCAGCGGCGTGCTGGTGCGCGGCGGCGCCGAGGCGCCGAAGCTCGTATCGCGGGAAGACCTGAAGCGCATCGGGCCCGGCGCCGTCATCGTCGACGTTGCTATCGACCAGGGCGGCGTCTTCGAGAGCTCGCGGCCGACGACGCACGCCGACCCTGTCTTCGTCGAGGAGGGTGTGATCCACTACTGCGTGCCGAACATGCCCGGCGCAGTGCCGCACACCGCCACCTGGGCGCTGACGGCGGCGACGCTTGCCTATGTGCTGAAGCTAGCGGCGATGGGCCCGGCGAAGGCGATCTCCGCCGACCCGGCGCTGGCCAGGGGCGTCATGACGCGCGAAGGCCAGCTCGTGAACGCCAGCGTCGCCCGGGCGCTGGGCCTCTGAGGCGCCTACCTATTCGGCGTCGCTTGGGCAGTTAGCGTTCGTGGTGAGCCTGTCGAACCACGCTTACTGGTCGAGCAGATCGTCCTTCGACAAGCTCAGGACGAACGGCCCAAGCTGATGCTCAGGCGCCGGCTAGCTACCGAAGCCTCTCCTCGCTGCCGACAATATCTTCGATGAGCCCCGCGGGGGAGCAAGAGACATGTCGCTGAGCGCTCACTGGTGGGCGACATGGGTCGCCCTCCTTGGCCTGCCGTTGGCCCTCTTCGCGGCCGTGATGAGCGTGCCGCAGTGGGACAAGAGCTTCGGCAGCATGGGCTTCCACTTCTACGTCGTGTCCGGCACGGCGCTGGCGGCGCTGCTGGCCTGCGTCGTCGTCATCGGCCTGACGGAGTCGCTGCGAGAGACGCGCCTCCTCTTCCTCGGCCTCGCTTTCCTGAGCATCGCCGGCATCTTCGCGGTGCACGGCCTCGGCACGCCCGGCCACATCTTCGCGCATGCCTACGCCACCGTGCCCGTGAGCAGCTGGCTGAGCGTGGTCGCCGGCGGCTTCTTCATCGCCCTCAGCGTCGTCGACCTGCCGGAGAAGGCGGAGGAGTGGCTGAAGCGTAACGGCGGCATCGTCTTCGGCGGCGTGACGCTGGCCATCGGCGCTTACATCGGCATGTCGCTCCTGCGAGACGAGTGGCTGGAGTGGGTGCCCTTCGATGACCGCGCGGTGCAGCTCGGCGCGACGGCGCTGACCCTGGGCCTCCTCGGCTTCGGCGTCTGGCGCTACTTCCAGGCGTTCCTCTTCGCGCGGCTGCCGTCGCAGTGGGCGATGGTCTGCGTCCTCGTCCTCCTCATGGAGGTGCAGGTCTCGCTGACCTGGGGGCGCTACTGGCAGATCAGCTGGTGGCTCTACCACGGCCTCTACGGCGTCTCATTCGTCGTCCTCTTCGCCGGCTGGCTCGTCGAGGCGAGGCGGGCGGGCAGCGTCCGCGTCCTCGCCGAGGCGCTCTCCATGCGCGACGCCATCGCCCAGCTGAACCACGGCTATACGCAGCCTATCGCCGACCTGGTGGACGCCATCGAGTGGAAGGACCTGTACACGCTGGGCCACGTCCGGCGCGTCGCCAGCTACGCCGTGATGATCGGCAAGGAGCTGGCCCTTTCGACGCTGGAGCTGCGGGCGCTGGCGCTGGGGGCGCAGATGCACGACGTGGGCAAGATCGGCGTGCCGGACCGCATCCTGACGAAGCCGGGCCCGCTGACGCCGGCGGAGTTTGAGATCATCAAGGAGCACGTCGGCCGCGGCTACGAGATCGCCTCGAAGGTGAAGCCGCTGGCGCCGGCGCTGGACGGCATCCGCTACCATCACGAGCGCTTCGACGGCACCGGCTACCCGCACGGCCTGCGCGAAGAAGATATCCCGTTGCAGGCGCGTATCGTCGCCGTGGCGGACGCCTTCGACGCGATGACCTCCGGCCGCGTCTACCAGGCGCCGGTCAGCCGCGAGGCTGCCTTCGCCGAGCTGCGGCGCTGCGCCGGCAGCCACTTCGACCCGAGCTGCGTGGACGCCTTCGCGAAGGCGGTGGCGAAGGTGCGCGATCCGGCCGAGACACCGGCCCAGGCAGCGCGTCAACCAACGCGGACGCCGGGCTTCGCCGCCTAGGCCCCGATCTCAGACTGCTTCTAGCTGGACCTCGCTCACCACGCCAGCGTGGATCTCGAAGGCGCGCACGACGGGCGCGTCGCGGTCCTTGAGCGAGACGAGGGCGTAGTAGGCGCCGGGGTAGAGGTCGACGGGCGGGTTGGAGCCCGGCCACTGGGCGAGGCGGATGTCGGTGGCCGAGGGGTAGGCCTCGCTGGCGACGTGGGAGTGGTAGATCACGAGGACCTGCCAGCCCTCAGCGTCGAGCTCGCGCTCGATGCGCAGCAGGTCGAGGGGATGGATGTTGTAGCGGAAGGGGCTGGCCTCGGCGTTGCGCGTCCGGTAGAGTTTCGTCGCCTGACCGTCCCGGCCGGCGATGATGCCGCAGCACTCGTTGGGCAGCTCCTCGAGGGCCTGGGCGATCATCTCGTCGAGCATCGCCTTTGAGAGGCGGAGAGCTGTCATTCTGAGTCCTTCGGCTTCGCTCAGGAGAGGCTCCGCGAAGGATCTCCCTCGGCCTCTGTCGCCTGCGGGCGAGATTCTTCGTCCTTCTGCGAAGGACTCAGAATGACACCGGTCGTTACTCCCACGGCCGCACCTCGCCGTCGTCGAAGCAGGAGCCGGGGGCGAGGCGCATCTGAAGGTACATCTTGCTCGCCGGCAGGGCGGTGGCGTGGAACGCCCAGTGCTCGCGCTCCGCTTCCGGCAGGCGCAGCAGGTCGCCGACGGCGGCGTGGATCTGCTCCTCGCCCGGCGCGATGCCGAAGTCGATCGACCAGCCGCCCGCCTTCTTCAGCCGCCCGACGGTGTCGGTGCGGATGAGCGAGAAGCCGGCGCCGCCGCGGTAGCGGTCGAGGAGGGCGACGGCGAAGTGCAACTGGAGGTTCGCCGCGTCGCCGCCGGCGAGGGCGCGCCGGACGACGACCTGGAAGACGCTATCGGACTCTTGCTGGCTGGTCACGGGCGCGGTCTGTCTTTGCGAGGGTCGCCGCAGGCGACCCGTGCCAATCTCGGCGCGCCTGGAGAACACCGAGATTGCTTCGTCGTCCTTCGGACTCCCCGCAAAGACACCTCTACGGCTTCTCCACCGGCACGTCCACCATGCTGCCCCACTCCGTCCAGGAGCCGTCGTAGTTGCGGACGTTCTGATAGCCGAGCAGGTGCTTGAGGACGAACCAGGTGTGCGAGGAGCGCTCGCCGATGCGGCAGTAGGCGATGACGTCCTTTTCGGGCGTGATGCCCTTGCCGCCGTAGAGCTGGCGCAGGTCGTCGAGCGACTTGAAGGTGCCGTCCTCGCGCACGGCCTGGCCCCAGGGGATGTTGGCGGCGCCGGGGATGTGGCCGCCGCGCTGCGCCGTCTCCGAGAGCCCCGGCGGCGCCAGGATCTCGCCCTTGAACTCGGCGGGCGAACGCACGTCGACGAGCGCGGCGTTGGCCTTGCCGAGGTTCGCGAGCACGGCGTCGCGCTTGGCGCGCAGCGCCTGGTTGGGCTCGCCGGCCTTGTAGGCGGCCGGCCGGGGCGAGGGCGCGTCCTTGGTCGTCGGCCGGCCCTCGTCCAGCCACTTCTTGCGGCCGCCGTCCATGAGCCGGAGGTTGCGGTGGCCGTACATCTCCAGCACCCAGAAGGCGTAGGCGGCGAACCAGTTGTTGTTGTCGCCGTAGAGGACGATGGTGTCGTCGTTGCTGACGCCGGAGGCGCCGAGGAGCTGCTCGAGGTCTGGTTTCGTGATGATGTCGCGACGGAGCTGGTCCTGCAGCTGGCTGGTCCAGTTCCAGCCGATGGCGCCGGGGGCGTGGCCTTCGCCATAGGCGTTGATGTCGACGTCGACCTCGACGAGCTTGACCCTGGCGTCGTTGAGGTGGTCGGCGACCCACTGCGTGGTGACGAGAACGTCTTCTGCTGCCATTGCTCCCTCCCTCTGGCAGATTAGCGCTGCGTTGCGGTGGTGCGGGGCTATAGTGTGCCACGCGGGCGGGCAGGAGAGGAAGGGATTATCGGTCAACAATTCAGCTATGGCCGGTGCCGGAGCCCGCTCCTAGCGCCTGCCCGCGGCGGCGCGGGATAATTGACGCCGACCCGCGCTCAGTAGAAACGGAGCCCTCATGGCCATCAACATCGCCTTCGAGAAGTACACGCTGCCCAACGGCCTCGACGTCATCCTCCACGTCGACCGCTCGATACCCGTGGCTGCGGTCAACGTCTGGTACCACGTCGGCTCCCAGAACGAGGAGCCGGACCGCACCGGCTTCGCCCACCTCTTCGAGCACATCATGTTCCGAGGCTCCAAGCACCACGACAAGGAGTACTTCGGGCCGCTGCAGGAGGTCGGCGCCAACATCAACGGCTCGACGACGACGGACCGCACGAACTACTACGAGGACGTGCCGACGGAGTACCTGGAGCTCGCCCTCTGGCTGGAGTCCGACCGCATGGGCTACCTCCTGGACGTGCTCGACCAGGCGGCGTTCGACGTTGAGCGCGACGTGGTCAAGAACGAGCGCCGCCAGAGCTACGAGAACCGCCCTTACGGCCTGGCCGGGCAGGAGATCCGCAAGGCGCTCTTCCCGCCCAACCACCCCTACCACTGGCAGACCATCGGCTCGCAGGAGCACCTGGACGCCGCCTCCGTTGAGGACGTGAAGGCCTTCTTCCGCCGCTTCTACAGCCCGAACAACGCCAGCCTCGCCATCGCCGGCGACATCGACGTCGAGGAGACGAAGCGTCTGGTGGAGAAGTACTTCGGCGACCTGGCGCCGGCGCCATCGGTGGCGCGCATCCAGCGCTGGCTGCCGCGGCTCGACGGCGAGGTGCGGCTGGAGCTGTCGGACCGCGTCCAGCTGCAGCGCCTCTACCTCACGTGGGTGGGGCCGCCCATCTTCGACCCGGACGAGGCGCCGCTGGACGTGGCGCTCTCCATCCTCGGCGACGGGCGCAGCTCGCGCCTCTACCGCTCGCTGGTCTACGAGAAGCAGATCGCGCGCGACATCGGCGCCTTCTTCCAGGCGATGGAGATCGCCGGCGAGATGCGCATCGACGCGACGGTCGTCCCCGGCGGCAGCCTCGACGACGTCGAGAAGGCGATCTTCGCCGAGGTCGAGCGCATCCAGTCTGCGCCGCCGAGCGACGAGGAGGTGCAGCGCGCCGTCAACCGCCTGGAGGCGCACTTCGTGCACCAGCTGGAGAGCATCGGCGGCTTCGGCGGCCGCGCGGACATGCTCAACTTCTTCAACGTCTTCACCCGCGACCCGGCCCGCCTGAACACCTACCTCGATAGCTACTTCAAGGTGACGCCGGCGGACGTCCAGCGCGTGGCGCGGCAGTACCTGGGACCCGGCCGCGTGCGGCTCGTCGTCTCGCCGAGCGAGGAGGTGGCGCCGCTGCAGGTCGAGGTCGACAGGACGAAGCAGCCGGGCCCGGGGCGGCCGCGCCCCTTCCAGGCGCCGGTGCCGCGGCGCCTCCAGCTTGCCGGCGGCCTCGACCTCCTCGTCGTCGAGAAGCGGGAGGTGCCGGCGGTGGCGGTGGGCGTCTACTTCCCAGGTGGCGCCGTCCTCGACCCGCAGGACAAGCCCGGCCTCGCCTCCTTCACCGGCCGGCTGGTGACCGAGGGCACGAAGACGCGCACCGCCCTCCAGATCGCCGAGGAGGGCGACTTCATCGCCGCGCGGCCGAACGTCGGCGTCGACCGCGAGGACGTCATCGTCTCGCTGGAGGCGCTGACGCGTCACTGGCCGAAGGCGCTGGTGCTGCTGGCGGACGTCATCGCCAACCCCGTTTTCCCGGAGCAGGAGGTCGAGCGGGTCCGAAAGGAGCGCCTGACCGACCTGCGCCGCCTGCGCGACGACCCCAACGCCGTCGCGGACCGCGTCGCCAACGGCTTGCTCTACGGCCGCGAGACGCCGCACGGCCACCCGATCAGCGGGCGCGAGGAGGCCGTGGGCGGCTTCACGCGAGACGAGCTGGCCGACCTGCACGAGCGCCTGATCCGGCGCGGCCGGCCGACCTTCCTCATCGTCGGCGACATCGAGGCGGAGGCGGCGGCGCGTCAACTGGAGGAGGCTTTCGCCGGCTGGCGGCCGGCCGAGACGCCGCCGGCAGTCGGCGCCGCCCCGGAGCGCCAGCCCTCGACCATCTACCTCGTCGACAAGCCGGGCGCGCCGCAGTCGGTCCTCGCCATCGGCCAGGTAACGGTGGCGCGCACACACCCGGACTACGTGCCGCTGGTGGTGATGAACCACGCCTTCGGCGGCCAGTTCACGGCGCGCCTGAACATGAACCTGCGCGAGGAGAAGGGCTACACCTACGGCTACCGCTCCCGCTTCGACTGGCGCAAGTCGCGCTCCAGCTTCGAGGCCGGCGGCGCCGTCCAGACCGCGGTGACGAAAGAGGCGCTGTTCGAGACGCTGAAGGAGTTCCGCGACCTCTGCGGCGCCCGGCCGCTCGGCGCCGACGAGTTCGAGAAGTCGCGTCTGGGGCTGATCCGCGGCTTCCCGCCGACCTTCGAGACGCCGGGCCAGGTGCTGCGCCGCCTGCTGGACGTCGTCCACTACGGCCTGCCGGACGACTATTTCGTCGGCCAGGTGGCGCGCCTGGAGGCCGTGACGCTGGACGACGTGCAGCGCGTCGCGCGGGAGCACCTCGACCCGGAGGCGCTGAGCATCGTCATCGTCGGCGACCGCGCGACCATCGAGGCGCCGCTGCGTGAGCTGGGCCTGCCCATCGTCCATCTGGACCACGAGGGGCGGGCGGTGGAGTAGGCCACTAGCGTGGGGCAACGAGCTGCCCGACAAGACGCTGGTTGATTCAGAAGCACAGGTGGGAGTACAGGGGGCAGAGCCCCCTGCCGGGGGTCTGGGGGTGTCCCCCAACCCCTCCTTGTTCAGGGCGAAGCAAACAAGGCGTGCCGCCCAGCGGCGCGCCGCAGAGCCTGCCCTGAGCCTGCCGAAGGGATGCGAAGCCGAGAGCCGAGTGCGGGTAGGTCGGCGCGCTGGGATTGTCGACGACGCAACTGATCAGCCGAGGGCGAGATTGCCTCTCCTCGCTGCCGCGATGGCTCGCAATGACAGTACGCTACTTGTGCGGCGGCAGCGTCTCGTGCAGCCAGGGCGTCAGGTCGTCGATGACGGCCTGCGAGACCTCGTGCGCCATGTCGTACTCGTGGTAGGAGGGCTTGTAGCGCAGGCCCTCGAGAAAGCCCTTCGTCTGGCGCGCTTGCTCCAGGCTGACCATCGGGTCGTAGCGGCCGTGGGCGACGAAGATCGCCTGGTCGCGCTCGGCGGGCAGGTGCGGGCGTAGCGCCTCGGCGTCGCGGAAGAAGCCGCTGAGCACAGCGAGGCCGGCGAAGGTCTCAGGCCGCGGCAGGCCGTAGCGCAGCGCCAGGCCGCCGCCCTGCGAGAAGCCGCCGAGGACGATCCGGCCCGCCTGGGCGCCGGTCCGCGCCGTCACCTCCGCCAGGAAGCCGTCCAGCAGCTCGTCGACATCGGCGGCGTCGCCCGGCGGCCCCGGCTGGCCCGGCATGCCGCGCGACCAGCTGTAGCCGTGGGCGCCGGCGCCGAGCTGAATCAGGTAGGGCGCGTTCGGGAAGGCGTACACGTAGCCTTCGCTGTCGATGGCGGGCGCCAGGCCGGCGAGGTCGTGCATGTTGGCGCCGAAGCCGTGCAAGAGGACGACGAGCGGGCAGCTCTCGGCCGGCGAAGCGCCCTCCGGCTTGACGAGGACGTACGACAGCGCCTTCCCCTCGATCAGCTCGGCGTCCATGAGTTCAGCTTACCAGCGGCGTTCCCTATGTCGCTGCTCTATCAGCAAGGTCGGGCGGGCGCTATAATTCGGCCCGCCCGCCTAGAAGAGAGCACCGCCATGAGCGACTTCCAGTTCATCCGCTACGAGAAGCGCGACGGCATCGCCTACCTGACCATTAACCGGCCGGAGGTGATGAACGCGCTGCACGCGCCCGCCACGGAGGAGATGGCGCAGGCCTGGGACGACTTCGACCAGGACGACGAGTGTCGGGTCGCCATCGTCACCGGCGTCGGCGAGCGTGCCTTCTGCGCCGGCATGGACCTGCGCTGGCGGGCGGAGGCCGAGGCCCGGGGCGAGAGCGGCGAAGACCCCGTCCAGCTCCATCGCGGCTTTGGCGGCCTGACGAACCCGCGTCACACGCAGATCTGGAAGCCGATCATCGCCGCCGTAAACGGCTACGCCGTCGGTGGCGGTATGGAGACGGCGATGGCTTGCGACATCATCGTCGCCGCCGACCACGCGCAATTCGGGCTGCCGGAGCCGCGGCGCGGCCTCGTCGCCGGCGCCGGCGGCCCGCACCGTCTGCCGCGCCAGATGCCCCTCAAGGTCGCCATGGGCTACCTGCTCACCGGCAGCCTCATGACCGCCCAGGAGGCGCTGCGCTGGGGGTTGGTCAACGAGGTCGTATCGCTCGCGGAGCTGATGCCTGCGGCCGAGCGCTGGGCGCGGGAGA
>Ga0209322_10000987_pt1 | contig 16496 bp, 20 predicted proteins | sample Rifsed19ft1_FD_184013 | JGI IMG/M metagenome (GOLD analysis project Ga0209322, IMG submission 184013) | Soil microbial communities from Rifle, Colorado, USA - sediment 19ft 1 (version 2) | ecosystem: Environmental > Terrestrial > Deep subsurface > Rock core/Sediment | place: Rifle, Colorado... | reverse complement strand
CCCAGTACGAGGGCGTGGCGGCAACGCTGGGCGCCAGCCCGCTGCGCATCTTCCGGCGGGTCGTGCTGCCCCTGTCCTGGCCCTCGGTGCTGGCCGGCGCCATCCTCTGCTGGGCGCGCGCCCTGAGCGAGCTGGGCGCCACGTTGGTCTTCGCCGGCAACTACCCGGAGCGCACCCAGACGATGCCGCTGGCGATCATCGGCGTCTTCGACGCGGGGGCCTCCGTGGACGTGGCCATCGCGCTGGCCGTGATCCTCGTCGGCGCGGCGGCCATCTTGCTGCTGCTGCTGCGCCTGGTCGCCCGCTCCGCCGCGCGGCCGAGCTTCTAATGCTCGCCGTCGACTTCGAGAGGCGCCTGGGCGATCCATCAGCGGGCTCAGGACAGGGCTTCGTCCTGCGACCCAGCTTCGAGGCCGAGGAGGAGCTGGTCGTCCTTTTGGGGCCGTCCGGCTCTGGGAAGTCGCTGACGCTACGCGCTATCGCCGGCCTGCTCCGGCCCGACCGCGGCCGCATCGAGCTGCCGTCCGGCGTCGTCTTCGACTCGCAGCGTGGGCTGGACCTGCCGCCGCAGGCGCGCAACGTCGGCTACGTAGTCCAGGATCTGGCGCTCTTCCCGCACCTGACGGTGGCGGAGAACGTTGCCTTCGGGCTGCACGGCTGGCCGCGCCAGGCGCAGCGCGAGCGCATCGCCGAGCTCATCGACCTGCTGGGGCTGCAGGGGTTGGAGTCGCGGCTGCCGTCAGCGATCTCGGGCGGGCAGCAGCAACGCGTGGCGCTGGGTCGCGCCCTGGCGGCGCGGCCGCGCGTCCTGCTGCTGGACGAGCCGTTCAGCGCCGTGGACGCGCCGATCCGCAACGCCCTGCGGCGGGAGGTGTCGCGGCTGCGGCGCCAGCTCGGCCTCGTCGCCGTCTTCGTCACGCACGACCTGCAGGAGGCCTACGCGTTGGCCGACCGCATCGCCGTGTTCGACGAGGGCGCGGTGCTTCAGTGCGGCCCGCGCGACGCCGTCTTCCGCCGGCCCGCCTCGGTGCGCGTCGCCCAGCTCCTGGACGCCCGCAACGTCATCGAGGGGCGCGTCGTCGGCCGGACGGAGGCGTTCATCGAGGTCGAGACGCCGTGGTTTCGCGGCCGCGCCCGGCCGGACACCGACCCTTCGGCAGGCTCAGGGCAGGCCCCTTCGGCAGGCTCAGGGCACGCTCTGGCGCCCGGCGCGCCGGCGGCGCTCTCGATCCGGCCGGAGCACGTCATCCTCCTGCGCCGCGACCGTCCCCACGCGAACGAGCTCGATACGACGCTGGACGTCGAGCTGGTGGACGAGCTGGCGACGGGCAACAACCACCGCCTCTACCTGCGCGTCGTCGGGGCGCCGGGTCTGCCCGCCGGCGACGCAGGCCCGTCCGAATGCCTCATCGAGGCGGACGTCTCGGCGCATCCCTACCAGGTGATGGGCGTCGCCTCGCGGCGCGACTGGCGCGTCGCGCTGACGCTGGAGGAGACGGTGGCGATCCCGCTCTAGGAGGCCATTCTGAAGGCCAGGCTTAAGCCTGGCCTTCGGTGCGAATCGGTCTCAGGAGTCGGAAGGCGGGCGCGAGGTTGGCGCGTAGTAGCTGAAGAGCGTCCAGACGAAGCCGCCCCAGACGCCAAGGCCGCCGATGAGCATGCCGAGGACGGCCACCGCGTTCGGCAGGACGATGAGCGAGGCGGCGCTCACGAGGAAGACGGCGGCGCCGGCGAGGCTGACGCGGAGGCCGGGTGAGCGGAGGGCTGTGCTGAGCACTGCCCAGCCAGCTTAGCACGCGAGCGCGGCGCAGCCGCTACGACAGGCTGAAAGGCGGATAGCGGTCCGTGAGGGCGTAATGGTAGCCGGTCACCCGCACGTACCAGCGTCCCACCCCGACCACGAAGCCGTGCATGCCCGCCGGGAACGACCCCGTGAACAGGATCGCGAACTGGGCGATGAAGATGACGACGTAGGCGGCCAGCATCAGGAAGGCGAGTATGACGAGGTGGGGGATAGTCAGCACGAACTTGATGAAGATGCCGATGAATGGGAAGTTGAGCAGGCGGGACAAGCGCCCCGGGGAATCCACCTCGAAGCGGAGGGGATAGTCCTGCTGGTCTGTGCTGAACGGCGGGTACTTGTCATAAAGATGGGCGAGGTAGGCGTAGACGTTCGACGTCCAGCGCAGGTAGCCGACGTAGAGTCGCAGCATGCCCTCCGGGTAGCGGCCCGTGAACAGGATGATGAACGTCGCGATGAAGTAGACGAGGTTCGCGAGGAGTTGGAAGAAGTAAAGGATGATGAGATGGGGGATAAGCAGGATCATCCGGATGAACGACCCGATGAAGAGCGGGAAGTTCGTCAGGCGGGACTGGGAGGCCGGCCGCTCGATCGTCAGCCGGATAGGGTATGCGCCTGCTTCCGGAGTTGCCGTTCCCATCGCCGTGCTCATTCTCGTCTCCTTGTCGCTGTTGCCACTGTCGCCGCGAATATGCGCCCGCCTTGGCGAATTGTCAAGGCGCTGAGGCGTTTAACCTCTATTGAGTCACGGCTTCCAGGGACGCTATGCGTCGGCTAAGATGCGCGGAACGTTGCACGAAGGCGCAGCCGGTCATAGGCTCCGTCGTCCGAAGTGCTAGCGGCTCGTCGCGTATTGCGAGGCCCGTCTCTAACCCGTGGCGTAGCGTGCTTCGACAAGCTCAGCATGAGGCTGAGGCGTGTCGTCCCTCTTCCTGAGCCTGTCGAAGGATCCTCGCCCGGCGCTGTGCGCGAGGTCAGAGGAGCTCGTAGCGAGGCGGCTCCTCCCACTCCTCGCTCGGCGGGTTCTCCTGCTGAAAGAGGAAGCGACGCCGCATCTGCTCGCGATACTCGTCCGCCTTGCGGATGATCTCGCGGCGGGCGCGCTCCTCCGCCTGCGCCTCCGTCAGCTCGTCGGGCGAATGCCGGCGCCGCCTGCCGGCGTGGAGCCGCAGCCGACCCTCCTTCTCCAACTTCACGAGGTGGGCGCGGACGTTGGCGTCCGCCATGCGGAACAGGCGCGGGTCGAGGCCGACGTAGAGGCGCTCCATGATCTGCCAGCTGGTGAGAGCCGTGCCGGCCGCCTCCATCGCCATGACGATCTGGCGGTCGCGCTCCTCGCGGTGCGTGATGTAGTCGTCGATGTAGGCGACGGGCTCCGTGATTAACGGGCCGTGGCCGGGACCGATGACGCTCAGGTTGGGCAGCGAGCGTAGCCGACGCAGGCTCTCGATGTAGCCGGCGAGGTCGCTGACCATCGTCGTCGAGGCGCCGAGGATCGTGTCGCCCGTGAAGAGGACGCCCTCGTCCTCCAGGTAGAAGCAGACGGAGTCGGCGCTGTGACCGGGCGTGTGGACGACGCGCAGGCGGACGCCGCCGCCCGGGCTCAGCTCGTCGCCGTCGTCCAGCAGCTTAACGCCGTTCTCGGGCAGGCGCTCGCGCAGGAAGGGAGCCGTGGCGCGCGGCACCTGCAGCTCGGCGCCGAACTCATCGTGCAGCCAGCGCAGGTTGGCGCTGTGGTCGTTGTGGAAGTGCGTGACGGCGCTCTGGCCGATCTCGGCCTTCTCCGTCGCCGCCAGGTAGCCGCGCAGCATCCAGCGGTAGCGCTCGGCGTCGTCGCCGGAGTCGATGGTCAGCATCTGGCCCCGCCCGACGAGGTAGATCGTCGTGAACTGGGGGTGCATCGGGTTCGTTTCCGGGATCTGGACGGCGCGGACGCTGGGCGAGACCTGCATTGCGTTCCTATTCTACGTCGAAGCGCTCAGCGCTCGGGGTCGAGCCTGCCACGAAGCCGTGAGTATAATCAGGCTTGTGACGACGACCGAGACGCGCGACTTCGCCTACCTGGACGAGTTGCCGCGCGAGCGCACGTACCTGCTGCCCGCCCTCCACCTCTTGCACGAGCGCGAGGGATACCTCTCGCCCGCCGGCCTCGCCGCCGTCTCGAAGCGACTGCGCGTGCCCAACAGCGAGCTCTACGGCGTGGCGCGCAGCTACAGCGAGCTCCGCTTCGAGCCGCCGCCGGAGCGCTCGGTGGGCCTCTGCACGGGCCTTAGCTGCCGGCTCAACGGCGCCGAGGCGCTCGCGGCGGAGCTGCACGCCGCCGGCCGGCACGTCGAGGAGCAGCCCTGTCGCTTCCTCTGCAACCAGGCGCCGGTCGTCGCGCTGGGCCACCCTTCAAGCCACGCCCACGGCTACGTCGTGGAGGCGACGGCGGCGAAGGTCGCCGCCGCTCTCGATGGCGAGCCGGAGCTGCCTCGGCGGCCAACCCCGACTGCTGCACCCGCCGAGACGCGCCGCGTCACCGCTCGCTGCGGCGGCGTCAACCCGGAGAGCCTGGGAGCGGCGCACGCCGCCGGCGCCTACGAAGGCCTGGCGAAGGCGCGCTCCCTGTCTCCGGCCGACGCGACGGCGCAGGTGCTCGCTTCCGGCCTGCAGGGCCGCGGCGGCGCCTACTTCCCCGCCGGCCGTAAGTGGGACGGCGCCCGCGCCCACCCCGGCCCGCGCTACCTCGTCGTCAACTTCGAGGAGGGGGAGCCCGGCGTCTTCAAGGACCGCTACCTGGTGGAGAACGACCCGCACGTGCTCGTCGAGGGGCTGCTCATCGCCGCCCACGGCATCGAGGCGCGGCAGGTCTACGTTTACATCAACGGCGAGGCGAACCTGGCGGCGCGCCGGCTGGAGCTGGCGCTCTCGCAGGCGAGGCAGGCCGCGCTCCTGGGCGATGTCGCGGTCGAGGTCAGGCGCGGCGCCGGCGGCTACGTCTGCGGCGAGGAGTCGGTCATCCTCTCGAGCATCGAGGGCGAGCGGGCGGTGCCGCGCCTGCGGCCGCCCCTGCCTGTCGACTCCGGCCTCTGGGGCCGGCCGACCGTGATCAACAACGTCGAGACGCTGGCCAACCTCCCGTTCATCTTCCGCGAGGGAGTGGAGGAGTTCCGTAGCGTCGGAACAGAGCAGGCTCCCGGTACGAAGATCCTCTGCCTCTCCGGGGCGGTCCAGCGGCCCGGCGTCTACGAAGTCGCCCTCGGCACGACGCTGCGCAGCGTGCTGTTCGAGCTCGGCGGCGGCCCGCGCGCGGGCCACATGCTGCGCGCCGCCGTCTGCGGCGGGCCCTCCGGCGGCCTGATGCCGGAGTCGAAGTTCGACACACCGCTCTTCGGCGGCTCGCTGGACGCCGGTGGCGCGGCGCTGGGCGCCGGCGGCATCGTCGCCATCGACGACTCGATACCGCTGCGCGAGGCCGTCTACCACCTGGCCGCCTACAACGCCGCCGAGTCGTGTGGGAAGTGCACGCCCTGCCGCGAGGGCTCGCCGCGCATGCGCGACCTCCTGGCGCAGCTCGGCAACGGCTCGGCGCCGAAGGACGCGATCGAGCTGCTGGACGCCCTGGACGAGGCAATGGCAAGCGCGTCACTGTGCGGCCTCGGGCAGATGGCGCCGCTGCCCTATCGCAGCCTGAGGACGCATTTCATCGGGGAGCTGGGGGGATGAATAGCCCAGGTTTTCGCTGCTTTATCTGCGATCAGACTTCAAACGCCAGTCTCCAACCGTTTGTTTCGAGGCACGCAGTCGCGAATCACGTGGCTGGCAAAATAAAACGAGGCAAGAACTACCAGCACATCGCGTGGATAAGGACTGCTCTTCCGGCCGTTGACTACGAATCTCTCAAAACGAACGAAGTCGGAGATCAGATTGAGCAGTGGATGGCGATGCATCGCGAAGAGCGCCGCGCATGGCAAACATGAGTCAGAAGGCCAGGCTTCCAGCCTGGCCGTGGTCCGAGTACGTATGGCGGGTTAAGTGCTGATGGGCGCCAGAGAGCATCCAGACGCAGAGAACACGCCGTACTTCATAACTACGGTCACACACAATCGGCAAAAGGTGTTTGCGGGTGCTTCCGCCGCCGAAATGTTCCTCGAGGAACTGAATTACGCGCGGCAAGAGCTCGGCTTTGCGCTCCTTTCGTTCGTAGTGATGCCGGACCATGTTCACCTTCTGCTCGTTCCGCGATCCCCGTCTCCGCTAAGTCTCGTCATGCAAACAATCAAAGGCCGATTCGCCAGACGATGGAATCGGCGTCAGAATACAAGGGGCAAGCTGTGGCAGCCGCGCTACGTCGAGTCGGGTGTCAGAACGGAAGCCCAACTCCACAAGTGGATTCAATACATAGACTTGAATCCCGTTGAGGCGGGTCTAGCGCCTAGCCCAGGGCAGTACCAGTTTTCATCTGTGAGTGGCGCCCTTTCCATTGATGTCGAGGCGTATTTCGACGGCACGTGGCCCGGCCAGGCTGAAGCCTGGCCTTCGGCAGTCGTGGGGGCAAGGTGACCCTCTCCCTCAACATCGACGGCGCCTCCGTCAGCGTCCCGGACGGCGCGATGGTGCTCGACGCCGTCAAGGCGGCGGGCGCGCACGTGCCCCACCTGTGCAAGGACGAGGACCAGGCGCCGATCGGCGCCTGCCGGACGTGCCTCGTGCAGGTCGAGGGGCAGCGCGGCTTCCCGGCGTCCTGCTACCTGCCGGCGCGCGACGGCATGAACGTCTCGACGCGCGGCGAGCAGCTCGACCGCATCCGGCGCAGCGTCCTCGACCTGACGCTGGGCATGCTCGACCCCGCCGGCCGCGGTGCCCGCCGCCTGGCGGCCGAAGCGGCGCGCTACAGTGTTGATGGGCGGTTTGCGCCGGACCCAGAGCGGGCCCTCGATGACTCGACGCCGGCGTTCACGCTGAACCTCGCCGACTGCATCCTCTGCGGCCGCTGCGTCGAGGGCTGCCAGGATGTACAGCACATCGGCGCCATCGCCGTCGTCGGCGGCGGCGAGCGGGCGCACATCGGCACGTTCTTGGACCAGCCCCTCGTCGAGTCGATCTGCACCTCCTGCGGCACCTGCGTGAGCGTCTGCCCGACGGGGGCGCTGTTCCCGAGGTTGGAACAGGGAACAAGGAACAGGGAACAGGAAGCGACGAGGTAGGGGCGACCTTCAGGTCGCCAAGTACGTGCCGACGTGGCGAGCTGAAGCTCGCCGCTACATCTGGAGAGTCCGAGATGATGGCAACCCAAGGCATAGCTCAGGAGACCGGCGGGCCGCTGCCTGACCTCGGCGTCGCGAAGCAGGTGGTGACCACCTGCGCCTACTGCGGCGTCGGCTGCGGCGTCCGCCTCAACATCGACGCGAACGACCGCATCCTCTGGGTGGATGACCGGCCGACTAACCCCTCGAGCCAGGGGATGCTCTGCGTCAAGGGCCGCTTCGGCCTCACCTTCGTCAACCACGAGGACCGCCTGACCACGCCCCTCATCCGCCGTCCTTCCGCAGACGGAGGGAGCGTGCTGGAGCCGGCGTCCTGGGACGAGGCGCTGGACTACGTCGCCGAGAAGCTCGTCGAGCACCGCGGCTCCTTCGCCATGCTCACCTCGGCCAAGGCGACGAACGAGGACGGCTACGTGCTGCAGAAGCTGGCGCGCCTGCTCATGCAGACGAACAACATCGACCACTGCACGCGGCTCTGCCACTCGCCCTCGGTGGAGGCGATGCTGCGGCAGCTGGGCTCCGGCGCGACGAGCAACTCCTACGAGGACTTCGATAACGCGGGCTGCCTCATGGTCGTCGGCTCCGACACGAGCTCCAACCACCCGGTCATCGCCTCGCGCCTGCGCCGGGCCATCGACGAGCGCGGCGCCCGGCTCATCGTCGTCAACCCGAAGCGCATCGACCTCTGCGACTACGCCGACTACTTCCTGCGCCCGAACCCGGGCACGGACGTGGCCCTGTTCAACGGCCTGGCGAAGGTCGTCATCGACGAGGGGCTGGCGGACGGGGCGTTCATCGCCTCACGCACCGAGGGCTTCGAGGCGTTCCGGGCGAGCCTCGCTGGCTACACGCCGGACTACGTCGAGTCGGTCACGGGCGTGGCGGCGGCGGACATCCGCGGCGCCGCCCGCCTCTTCGCCCGGCCGCCGAAGCCCCGCGGGCCGGACGTCGACCCGTCGCGGCCCTACGGCGGCTCCTGCCTCCTCTGGGGCATGGGCGTCACGCAGCACACCTGCGGCACGGACAACGCCTACTCGCTGCTCAACCTGGCGCTTGTCACGGGCCAGGTCGGCCGGCCGGGCAACGGCGTCTCGCCCCTGCGCGGCCAGAACAACGTCCAGGGCTGCGGCGACGCCGGCTGCATCCCCGACAACCTGCCCGGCTACCAGGGCCTCGGCGACGCCAACCGGTCGAAGTTCGAGAAGGCGTGGGGCTTGCCCCTGCCGGGCGAGCGCGGCCTGCGCGCCACCGAGATGTTCGAGGAGGCGGCGCAGGGCAACCTCGAGTGCATGTACGTCACGGGCGAGAACCCGTTGCTCAGCGAGCCCTACATCCACCACGCCGAAGAGGCGGTCAAGAACCTCAAGTTCCTCGTCGTGCAGGACATTTTCCCCAACGAGACGACGCAGTACGCCCACGTCGTCCTGCCCGCCGCCTCGTTCGCGGAGAAGGAGGGCACGTTCACCAACAGCGAGCGCCGGGTCCAGCGCGTGCGCAAGGCGATCGAGCCGCCGGGCGTGAGCCGGCCGGACTGGGACATTACCGCCGACCTGGCGCGTCGCATCGCCCGCCGGCTGGAGCTGCCCGTCGACCAGTTCGCCTGGCGCTCGGCCGCGGCGGTCTTCGATGAGATGGCGTCGCTGACGCCGATCCTCGGCGGCATCTCGCACGAGCGCCTGGACGCCCTCGGCGACGAGGCGATCCAGTGGCCCTGCCCGACGCCGGACCACCCCGGCACGAAGCGCCTCTACGACGAGACCTTCGCGGTCGGCAAGGCGCCGTTCGTGCCGGTGGAGCAGGGCCCGCCGGCCGCCGAGCTGCCCAGCCAGCGCTTCCCTCTCATCCTCAACACGGGCCGCATCCTCTACCACTGGCACGGCGGCACGATTACGCGGCGCGCCCGCACCCTCCTGGCGCGCGCGCCCGAGCTGCAGGTGGCCATCAACCCGCAGGACGCCGCCCGCTACGACGTCAAGGAGGGCGAGGACATCGTCGTCTACTCCCGCCGCGGCGAGCTCGCCGGCAAGGCGCTCCTTACTGAGGCGATGCGCGCCGGCGAGATATTCATCCCCTTCGTCAAGCTGCGCGATGCGAACGCCAACTACCTGACGAACGCCGTCTACGACCCGAAGTCGCGCATACCGGAGTACAAGGTCTGCGCCGTGCGCATCGAGAAACCCGGCGCGCCCCAGGCCTGGCGCCGGGGGCGGCGAGGCGCCGGCGCAAAGGAGAGGGCGTGAACCTTCCTCCCGAAGCAAGCCGGAACCTCGAGGCCGAGGTCACGAAGGTGCTGGACGAGGCGCTGGAGACGCTGCGCTGGTGTAGGGCGCACCTGGGGGAGCGCGGCGTCGGCGAGTCGCTGCGCCAGCTGGAGCTGCGGCTCGGCTACCTGGCGCAGGCGCTGGCCTGGCACACGGACGGCGAAGTCGAGAAGGGGGACGCGGCCCTCGGCGTCGCCCAGGGGCGGTCGCGGCGCCAGCAGCTCATCGACCAGCGCCTCTGGGAAGAGGGCTGGTGGAGCCACTGAGGACGCCCGCGTTCAGGCGGGCTTAACCCGAAACCCTTCTTGCCCAATTGCCAGTTTGCCCGTTTGCCTGGGGCGTGGCGGATGGGCGGAGTCAGCCCCAGAAGCGCCACCAGGGCCGCCTTGAGGCTGCCGCGCCGGCTGCCATCGCCCGCGAGTGGCCGGCGGCCGCCTCCGCCCTGAGCACGCCCGCCGGGTCGGCGTCGAAGCTGCTCTTGCAGTCGGCGCTGCAGAAGAAGTAAGCCGTCCCTTCGTACTCGGACGTGCTCGCGGCGGTCCGCGGGTCGATGTCCATGTGACAGACGGGGTCGTGCACGGTCTGGCTGGTCATCTTGCGCCCCTTTCAGGCCTGCCTATACACCCCAGAGCTGGGGGATGAAGTCGAAGTACTGGTTTAAGGACGTGAACTCGTTCAGGAAGACGAGGACGCCCACCAGCAGGACGACGGCGCCCGTCGCTAGCTCGAGCGCCGGCAGGAAGCGTCCGAAGCGTCGCAGGCCGGCCGTTACGCTGCCGAGGGCGTAGCCGGCGGCGAGGAACGGCAGCGCCAGCCCCGCCGAGTAGGCGAGGAGGAGATAGGCGCCCTGGTGCACCGTCGACGAGGCGGCGGCGAGCGTGAGGATGGCGCCCAGCACCGGCCCGATGCACGGCGTCCAGGCGACGGCGAAGGCGCTGCCGAAGCCCAGCGACCGCGCGTAGCTCAGCGCCGTCGACTGGACAAGGAGGGCCCCTTGTCCGTTCGACGTGAGCCGAGCCTGCCCTGAGCCTGCCGAAGGGAAGGACGAGGGCCCGCGTGGTTCGACAAGCTCACCACGCGCGGAACCGGCGCCGGCGTAGGCGAGCGCCGGCTGGGCGCCGCCGAGGCTAAGCTGGTACGTCCGGTAAAGCCACGGCACCTTGATCACGCCCATGAGGTTCAGCCCCAGGACGATGAGGAAGACGCCGGCGACCTTCTCCAGCGTCGGCAGCTCGTCGCGGACGAGGCCGCCGACGAGGCCGACGGAGGCGCCGATGACCGTGAAGACGACGCCGAAGCCGAGGACGAAGGCGAAGGCGTGGGAGAGCGTCTCGCGGCGGCTCGGCGTCGCCTCCGGGGTGCTGGCGACGCCTGTCAGGTGGGCGATGTAGGCCGGCACGAGGGGCAGGACGCAGGGCGAGAGGAAGGAGATGACGCCGGCCGCAAAGGCGAAGGCGATGCCGAATGGCCCCGCCAGGTGGTCGGCCCAGCCCTCCGTGATCACGGGGACATGATAGCAACGGCGGGAACAAGGAACGCCAGGGGCCAGGGGCCAGGGAACAGGGAAGAGGGCCTGGCTCGCAATGACACGCCCTTGCTGCTCCCTGTTCCTTGTTCCTGGTTCCATCGCGGGGCGCTACACTAGCCTTGCCGTGGCCGCACTGAAGTCGAAGCAGTCCTTCGAGGAGCTGTACAGGCAGCTGGAGGAGAAGGTCGCACTGCTGGAGCAGGGCGGCCTCAGCCTGGACGACTCGCTGGCGGCCTACGAGGAGGCAGTGGCGCTGGCGCAGCGCTGCCAGCAGCTCCTGGAGAAGGCGGAGCTGCGTATCACGCGTCTGAAGGAGTCCATCGTCAGCGCTGAGGAGGCGTATTCGGCTGAGCCGCTGGAGGAGGAGGATGGCTAACCGCGCGCCGGCTGGCTTCGCATTCAGCGGCCCTTCGCCAGGCGGCGGGCCTTGTCTGCTCCGCCAGGATTCCCGGAGGGAATGGGGGGACACCCCCCACGCCCCCCGTCAGGGGCTACGCCCCTGCACCCGCTCTTTGCCAGTTTGCCCGTTTGCGTGTCTGCCCGATGCCTAAGCTGCGCGCCGACTTCCACAGCCATACGAACTACTCCCGGGACTCCGTCATCAGCCCGCGCTCGTTCATCGAGGGCTGCCTCCGCAAGGGCGTCAACTGCGTCGCCGTCACGGACCACAACGAGATCGAGGGCGCCTTCGTCATCGAGAAGCTGGCGCAAGAGGCCGGCGGCGGCCTCAAGGTCATCGTCGGCGAGGAGGTGAAGACGGCCGAGGGCGAGATTATCGGCCTCTTCCTCAAGGAGCTGGTGCCGCGAGGCATGACGCCGGAGGAGACCATCCGCTGCATCCATGAACAGGGCGGCCTCGTCGTCATCCCTCATCCCTACGACGTCTTCCGGCGCTCCGTCATCAAGCGCGACGCGCTGGAGCGGATCAAGGGCGAGGTAGACGCCGTCGAGGGCTTCAACTGCCGCAACATCCTCGCCCGCCACGACGAGAAGGCGCGGGACCTGGCGCGCGGCGTCGCGAAGCCCCTGACGCTGGGCACGGACGCTCATTCGCCCTGGGAGCTGGGCGGCGCCGTGCTGGAGATGGACGACTTCGAGACGCCGCAGGAGCTCCTACAGGCGCTGGCGGGTGGCCGCATCGTCGGCCGGCGCTCACTGCCCGTCGTGCACTGGATCAGCACCTACGCAAAGGTGCGCTGGCGTCTCGGCCTGCGGCCGACCTACGCCTCGCCGCCGCGGGCGCGCATCAGGAACTAATGCTGCGTATCGGCTGGTTCGCGACGGGGCGGGGTCAGACCTCGCCAAAGCTGCTGCGTGCCGCTCTCGAAGCGATCAGGGGCGGGCTCGACGCTCAGATTGCTTTCGTCTTCTCCAATCAGGAGCCAGGCGATTCCGAGAACGGAGATCGCTTCTTCGAGCTGGTGCGCGCCGCCGGAATACCGCTGATCACGCATTCAGACGTCAAGTTCCGTCGCAAGGTGGGCGGCGTCATCGCGCGCAAGGGCGAGCCGCTGCCGGCCTGGCGGCGCGACTACGACGCTGCCGTGGCTGACCTGCTCTCGACCTACGACTTCGACGTTGGGATCATGGCCGGCTATCTGCTGATCCTCACCGAGGTGATGCACGCCCGCTGGCCCATCCTCAACCTGCACCCGGCGCTGCCGGACGGTCCCATTGGCTTGTGGCAGGACGTGATCTGGCACCTTATCGAGACGCGGGCGGACGAAAGCGGTGTCCTCACATTCCTCTCGACAGCTGACCTCGACCGTGGCCCGCCAATCAGCTTCTGCCGCTACTCGCTACGTGGCGGCGAGATCGACCGGCTCTGGGCCGAGCAGGGCGAGCGACCGCTTGCGGAGCTGCAGGCTGAAGGCGAGGCAAGCCCGCTATTCGCGGCGATTCGCCAGCGTGGCGTTGCGCGCGAGCTGCCGCTCGTGGTCGAGACCCTGCGCGCGCTGGCGACTGGTCGCGTGCGGATCGACAGGAACGCTTCAGGCTTTCGCGTCGTGAACACGGCCGGCGAGGCGCTAACGGCGCTAGATCTCACGCCGGACGTGGAAGCGGCGCTGCGGACCTGGTAGTGGGTCCTGGTCAGCCCGAGCGCTGGTTATCGTTCGTGGTGAGCCTGTCGAACGACGATTCCTAGTCGAGCGGATCGTCCTTCGACAGGCTCAGGACGAACGGCTTGCAGAATGACCCACTACCGCGGGCCTAGTCGTCCTCGTCGGCTGCGAGCACCTCACCCGTCGCCGCGTCCACCTTGACGTCGCTGTCGCCGACGTCGACGTTGAAGACCAGCCTGCCCTGCCAGCGCTCGAGGTCGACCTCGTCCAGCGGGCCGGAGGCGGCGGTCTGGGCGGCGGCGATCGCCTCGGCGAGGGTTATGCCGGCCTGGGGCAGCAGCTCCTTACCGTCGTCGAGGACGCCGCCGCGTCCCGCCGAGGCTTCGTTCGACATCAGGCTGAGCCCGCCGCCGGCGGCGCCGACCAGCGTCACTATCGCAAGAGCGATGACGATGCGCTTCTTAAGGCTCATGGTCTGCTAGACCTCCTCTTGTTAACGAGCTTGAGCGTCGCGGCGCCGGCGATAGCGAGGGCCGCGGCGACTGCCAGGAAGCCCCAGGCGTCGTCGACCTCGTCCGCGAGGCCGGCGTCGCCGGTGCTCGGCGCCTGCAGCGAGGAGCCAGCGCCGCTGGCCGGAACGGCGGTCTGCGGCGCTGATAGCGCGGCGGTCGGCGCCGGCGCGGCCGGCGCCGGGCCGACGGAGGTGAGCTGCAGGACGGAGTCGGCGCCTTGTTCCTTCACCATCCCCACGCCCGGGCAGTACCACTTGAACTCCTCGACGCCGGGCTCCAGGGGCGAGAAGTCCTTCGTCTTCAGGCAGCCTAGATAGCTCCCGCTGGGCACGCTGACGGCCTCGTTGACGGCGACGACGGTGGCCATGTCCTCCGCGATGCCCGGCGCGAGCTCCTGACGGTAGGTCTGGCCCACCTGAGGCTGCGCGGGCATCAGGACGCCCGGCTCGTTCCGGCCTTCGCCGGCGAGCCACTGGCCGGCGTGGTCGCGCAGCCGTCCTTCCTCGTAGTTGTCCACCAGCTCGCCGAAGTAGTAGACGCTGCCGTCTTTGTGCTGGGCGAAGTAGTCGATGGCGACCTCGACGAGCTCGCCGTCCTCGTAGGCCTTCTCCTCCAGCGCGAGGACTGTTACGCCGGCCACGGTCTCCGTCTTCGCCAGCACGCGAGACTCGAGGCGCGTGTCAACCTCCTCGCCGGTGTCAGGATCGATCTCTTCGCCGACGAAGACCTTCGGGCCGATGAGCGAGAGAGGGAAGAGGGGATGCGTGATCGACGCCTGAAAGTCGGCCGGGTTGATCTGCTGCTGGGCGGCGGCCGGCCCGCCGGTGTCGCGCGTGAGCAAGGCGGCGGCCGCGAGAGCGGCGCTCGTCGCGAGAGCGGCAAGCAGAGCGCGCCGGGGTCTGAGTATGGTCATGGTCAGGGTACTCCTTCGGGCAACCTTTTCGATGCCGATCCTGGTCGGCCGGCGAGGGGTTCAGGCCTTGCGCGGCGTCAGCGGAGGGCCATCGGGACGCGAGGGTGTCCGGCGCAGGGCGCGCGCCCAGAGACCAAGGGCGGTCGCGCCGAAGGTGGCGGCAAAGGCAAGGAAGAGGTCGTCGTCGAAGCCCAGGCCTTCGTAGCCGGTGAGGGAGATCGCGCCTGACAGGACCGCGAACCAGAGGGCGAGGAGGACGACGAATGGGGCGACGGCCCGCCCTCCGCTTCGCGTCGCGACGACGCGCGCGGCGCCCGCTATCCAGGCGAATCGCGGCCCGGCGCCGTCGATGACGTCGAGCTCGGCGAAGAGGGCCTCCACCCACGGCCGCTCGCGGGGCGGGCAGGCTGCGAGAGCGATGCGGCGCGAGAGCCGGGTCTGCCAGCTGGATAGCGGCGCGTCGCGGTTCATGGCGCGCCGGCCTCCGGCGCGGCCACGAAGCCGACCCGCTGGGCGGGTTCTTTCCCGGACGCGGGCGAGGCAAGCGCTTCGGCAAGGCCTCGGCTTGTAAGGCGATAGAGGTGGCGGCGCGGCCTGCCTTCGGCTGGCTGGTCTTCCCAGCGGGTCTCCAGCCAGCCCTGGCTTTCGAGGCGCATGAGGATAGGGTAGAGCGTGCCGGACTTCAGCCCCGTCTCCTTGCTGAGGTCGTAGCCGTAGCGCCAGCGCGCTGCCGACTGCAGCAGCGCGGCGATCAGCGCTTCCGTCTGCCTGGACGAGTTCGGTTTTCGCGCCATGGCGCCATTATCTACATATGTAGAGAAATGTCAAGAGGGTCGGGGGATCTGGTAGTGGTTCGGTTCGGAGTGAGTAGCGATCACACGTTCGTGGTGAGCTTGTCGAACCACGTTCTCTGGTCAAGCGGAGCGTCCTTCGACAAGCTCAGGACGAACGCTGTCGAACTGACCCACCACCGGCGATCTTTTCCCTATCGCCCGACGACGGCGAGGACGATGACGGCCCCGACCGTCGCGATGAGGATGCTGCCGAGCAGGTTCGTCGCGCCGCCGAGGCCGAAGAGCGAGAACACGACGCCGCCGACGATGGCGCCGACGAGCCCCAGGAGGGTGCTGCTGACGAGGCCGCGCTTGCTGCCCATGATCTTCGTCGCCAGCCAGCCGGCGGCGACGCCGACGATGAGCCAGGCGACGAGGCCGGGCAGCTCGATGTTCGTGTCGGAGGTCAGGGAGCCGAGGTCCACAGGCGCAGCGCTAGTCCTTGTGGATCTGCTGCGTGAGGTAGTTCTCGATGCCGACCTGGCGGATGGTCTCGAGCTGGCTCTCCAGCCAGTCGACGTGGGTCTCTTCCGACGCGATCATCTCTTCGAACATCCTGCGCGTCGTGTAGTCCTCAACGCTACGGCAGTGGCTGATCGCCTCGCGCAGCGTCTCGACGGCGCCGCGCTCGAGCTCGAGGTCGAGCTGCAGGCACTCCGCGACGCTCTCGCCGATCATCACCTGGTTCATCCGCTGCATGTTCGGGACGCCTTCGAGGTAGAGGATGTGGGCGATGAGCTGCTGGCTGTCCTGCATCTCCGCCAGGCTGGTTTCGCGGAGCTTGTGGTAGAGGCGCTCGAAGCCCCAGCCGCGGCAAATCTCGGCCTGGACGAAGTACTGGTTTATCGCCGTCAGCTCGACGGTGAGAATGGCGTTGAGACGGTCGATGACGCCGGGCTTTGCTTGCATGGTGGCTCCTCTCTGCTCCCTTAAGGCCGATCCGCTCGCTGACGCGCCGCGGCAAACACAGATCTGGCGTGTTCAAGCGGGTGGCCGCCTTGGGCGATGGCGACGATGCCGTCGATATGGTTGCGGCAGTAGCCGCAGCACTCCGCCAGGTCGAGGCCGAGGGCTTTGATTAGCGCCTCGGGCGAGGTGACGCCGGCCTGACCGAGCTCCCTCACTCGTGTGTGGCTGACGGCGCGGCAGAGACACACGTACATATGCGGCTGGTCGCAGTATAGCCGCTCGCTGCGCACAGGCCAGCGGGCGGCGACGGCTCGCGGCCACGTCGCACGGTCGCCTGGCGGCGACCGGCTCGCGGCCTTTCCTTTGTAGAACTGGGGGACACCCCTTCGACAGGCTCAGGGCAGGCTCCCCCCTCTCCGTGCACGGA
>Ga0209322_10000982_pt1 | contig 16524 bp, 11 predicted proteins | sample Rifsed19ft1_FD_184013 | JGI IMG/M metagenome (GOLD analysis project Ga0209322, IMG submission 184013) | Soil microbial communities from Rifle, Colorado, USA - sediment 19ft 1 (version 2) | ecosystem: Environmental > Terrestrial > Deep subsurface > Rock core/Sediment | place: Rifle, Colorado... | reverse complement strand
CCCTCCCGAGGAGATTCCGGAGCCTCCGCCCGTATCTGCGCCGGAACTCCCTCCGTTTCCGCCCGAAGTTGCCGAGACCCAGCCGATCCGGCTGGAGATCGCCCCGCCCGCCGTTGAGCCCCCGGAATTCCTATCTCCGGACGACGACCGGATCTTCGAGCTCGAACTCGAAAGCGAGGCGAAACCGCCCCCGGGCCCCGTCGCGGAGGGGGCTCAGAACGCGGCGCCGGCCGCGGAGGCAACGGTCGTTGAGTCAGCGCCCGCGCACTCGGCCTCCCGCCTTCGCCGCGACCGTTGGCTCCTGTACACGGGGACGGCCCTCCAAGCGATCGGCGGGGCCGGATTCATCCTGGGCTCCCTGCTCCACGACGTATTCCGCGTGCCCTGGTTTGGGGAGAACTTCGGGGCGTTCGGATCCCTGAACGCCGGGTTCTCCCTCCTCGGCGTCATCCTTCTCATGATCGGGCTTGGGGCCATCGGACTCAGCCTTCGGGGAGGCATTGCAAAATCGGGACCAGCGGCGGAGGGCTGACCGTGCGTTCTCCCTCGGTGCCCCCGCATTCCGCCGTGGGCCGGATCTCTCGGGGGCTCGCATCGCGGGCCGACTCCGGGGAACGCCCGCGAACCATCAATCGGGAACGGACCCTAGGCCGAGTGAACGGAGGTCGGGTGAACGGGCTCGTGAACGGCCAGACCGGGCGGATCAACGGGACCGGGTACGTGAACGGCCTCCCGCTCCGTCGGAACCCGTTCGGCCTCGTGGGCCACCGGGACCTCCGGCGCTCCGCGGCCCTCCTCGCCGCCTCCTTGGCGGCGGTGGTCCTGCTCGGCGCCTTCCTCGGGACTCCGGTTCCCGAGCCCTCTCCCTTCGAGATCGACGGGGACTTCTCGGAGTGGCGGTCCGTGGACCAGTATGCCGACCCCGTGGACACGAATCCTGCGAACGCAGACCTCGTCGCGTATGCTGTCCACCCGATGCTGGATCGGCTCTTCGTGTACGGCCGCATGCGGGGCCCCCTGTTCCCTGGGCCCACGCCCTCGAGCGTGTACCTCCTCGTGGACCAAGGCATTCCCGCCGCCCCCGGATACGCTGCCCCGCATCTCGACGCGAGCTTCCTCGTCGAGCTCTACGGATGGGAAGACGGGCTTGCGGGAACGGCCCTCCGCGCGTGGACCGGCGGGAATCCGGACAATGCGACGGCCTTCCAGACCCGCGGCACGGTCCCGGCCTCGGCGGTCGGAGCGGAATTCGAACTCGAATTGACGAACGCGCACGTGGACCTGGACCCCGGGCTGGACCTGAAGTTCCTCGTCGCCGCAGGTGCGGGGGACGCGCTGGATGTCGGCGCGATCGTGGGCCGATCGGTCGGAGCCCTCCTCGTCGAGGAGCGGCCCCTTGCCGCGAGCGTCGTCGGGCCCACTCCCGTTCTCGAGCTTCGGTTCCGGGCGCTCGGGAGGGACGTGACCGTGGTGAATCTCACGCTGTCGCAGACCGGCGGGGGGACCGCCATCACGCCTTCCCTCCCCTTCACGATCCCCGCCAATACGGATCGAGTGGAGACGATCCGCGTGGACCCCGGGAGCCTCCCTCTCGGATCCCTCCTCACGGTCCGCACCGCCTCCCTGGTGGCTACGACCGCCGGCGGATTCGTGCGCCCGACGATGACCGGGGACGGGGGCCGCGCCTACGTCGGTTCCCCGCCCACCGCCATGGCCGTTGACGGCCTGTTCGCCGACTGGACCGGGGCGACGGCCGATGGGGACGATGCCGTGCCCCAGAGCGTGGACATCCTCGACTCGGCGACCGAGATCGACGGAGATGCGTTCTTCTACCTCCGAACGGAGGGGCGGATCCTGTCGGGGGCATTCCTCCCGGAACGTCGACAACGGGAGTCCGCCGTCCAAAGCCCGGCAGTGAACGGCAGCGTCGTGCCCGCACGCCGGGTGGCCGGTGAGGACGTGCTGCAGATCTACATCGACACGGACGATGCGGACACGACCGGCCAACCCATCGGGGGAATCGTCGCGGACCGCATGATCGAGGTGCGAGGCCGCCTCGGTCGGATCACCTTCGCGGAATCGAGCGCGTGGAACCCGGCCTCGTGGGGATGGCTTCCCCAGGCGACCGCGCTCGACGTTGCGTTCGTCGGCAACCAGCTGGAGGCGTCCGCCGCGCTTTCCTTCCTCGGGACCATGAACAACCCCCGCGTCGCGTTCGCCGCCTCCGACTGGTCGCGTCAGGGGGATCTTTCCGGCGTCCTCGGCCTGCGGGGAACGCGTGGCCATGATCCGGAGGCAGGTCCGACCCACGGGTTCCTATGGGACGAAATCCGCGCGCCGCCCCTGATCAACACGCCGGTCGTCGACGGGCTGTGCCCTACCTTCCCCGGAGAGTACGCGGGCGGCGCGCTCGGGGGGACCCTCGACCTCTACTTCGCGGTCGGCACTCGGATTGTGAACCGGTTCCTCTACATCTGCATCATCGTCACATCGGACACCACGCCGGACTTCTTCGACGCCGCGGAGATCATGTTCGACACGAAACACGACGGAGGACCCAGGCCCCAGCCCGACGACCGGCTCTTCTACGTCTTCACGAACGACACGAACATCGGCTGGTTGATGGGCAATGGCACGGGATGGGTCGATTGCACGGGGGTGTGCGACCCGTTCGACATCGCAGCGGGGAATTTCAACAACGGCACGCAGAACTACGAGTTCCGAATCCGGTGGTCCGATGTATGGGGCTCCATCAACCCGGCCCGGGACGCCATCGCGGGCTTTGCGATCATGATCTGGGATGACTCGTTCGGCCTCTACTGGTGGGGGAGTCTTTTCGTGGACGACTCCGCCCCCGACACGTGGGGACACATCATCCTTCCGGAGTTCCCGCTCCCAGTCGCTGCGGCGATTGCGACGATCGCGTTCCCTGTGGCACGGCGTCGAGGGCGTCGATTCCTCCGTGGGCGAGCCGCCAACCCTTAAATAGCGCGCCACGGATTCGACGCCGCTAGGCTCGGGCGGAGGGCCGGGGCGACCCTCTACAATCCCGAAATCGTCCTTACGGGAGCCGACGCCGAGAGCGGCGCCAACAGTCCGGCGGCAGTCCGGAGACCAACGGTGAGGCCTTGTCCTGCGGGGCTGGAGGCGGCACGGGACCCGGCCGGAGGGTCGGGGTCCGTACCCTAATCGCGGGGAACGGGTCAGGCACGGAAGTGAGCAGCCCAAACCGCGGACGGCCAACGCTCGCGGGGACGCGGGGCCGAGGCGGACTTCGGGTCGCTGTCGTCGGAGCTGGGCGTCAATCCTGGCGGCCTAGCACCCTCACCCAAGAGGCACCGAGAGCTGGGTCTGCTTCGCCCCGAGGACGAGGTCCCTCAGGGCGTACTTCTCCGTCAGGAGTTCCGCGATGATCGCGTCCCGCACTTCGCTCTTCCGATCCTCCACGTAGTACGCGGGCTCGTTCGTGGGGATCTGGATTCCCATCTTCCGAAAGGCGCGGAGCGCTTCCTCCTTCTCCTCCTTCGTCGCGAGAACCGCCTCGGGGGTGATTTCGTATCCGGCTTCGCGAAGCTCGCGGAAGAAGACGGGACGGCGGAACAGCTTGTGGAATACCGCCACGGCGAGGCGCGCCTGGGCGCGCTCGTCCGTGTCCAGCTGCCGGCACTTCTCTCCGACCGCCTCGTACAGGTTCCGCTCGCGGTGCACGCTCGATGTGTAGACCTTCGCGGGAGGAATCTGCTTCTCCTTGAGCAGGCCCGAGTCCGCCAGGGCCTTCAGGTAGCCGGTCACGAACAGGCGGTGGAACTTGTATCCGTCCTTCTTGAGCTGCGTCGTCAAGGCGCTGATCGACCGTTCCTCCTTCTTGATGTAGGACACGACGAGATCCTTCAGGTTCCTCTCCGGAACGAACGCACGCCCCACCCCCGGCAACTGGTAACAGAGCTGATAACATTTGAACGTTTCCACATGAAAGTGTGCTAACAGAGCGGGTTCGAGAAGTCTCTTATGGCAGGACGGCCGTGCGGCGCGATGCAGCCATCCCAATCACTCCCCCTTTCTTTTTCTCTCACAGGTGAGCGAAGCGGGCGTCCGCCTGATAACAGGGTCGGCACGCTTATATTCGGACCTCCCGGATGGGACGCGACGAGCCATGGCAAGCGGAGACCGCATCCGCACCTTCATCCAGGGATTCGACGAGAAACTCTCGGGCGGCGTACCGGAGCGCTCCATCGTCCTCCTGTGCGGTGAGCCCGGCACGATGAAGTCCACGCTCGCGTTCAACCTACTGTACCACAACGCGATGCGAGAGGGGCACCAGGCCGTGTACATGACATTGGAGCAAGGTCGCGAAGGGCTCGCGTACCACCTGCGCCAGATGGGGCTCGACCCAAAGGACGTCGAGAGCAAGGTGAGCATCGTCGACCTCGGGATGATCCGGAAGCACCTCGAGGGGGAGAAGCAGACGTGGTACGAGCTGTTCCGGATGTACGCGACGAACCTGAAGCGCACCCTCGGGTTCGACCTCCTCGTCATCGACTCCCTGCCCGTGCTCGAGACGATGGCGCGGTTCGAGAGTCCGCGGGAGGACCTATTCCGCTTGTTCGAGTGGATCCGCGACCTCGAGGCGACCGTGTTCATGATCCAAGAGATGAGCACGCCGTCGGACCCGTACGGGCGCCACGGGGAGGAGTTCCTCGCGGACGGAATCCTCGCCGTGAAGATGCAGGCCGTGGACGACGCGAACATCCAGCGCCGGATCCGTTGCGTGAAACTCCGCGCGACCGCCCACAGCCCGAACTTCTACACCCTGATCTACCAGAACGGCCTGTTCCAGGTTACACGGGTCCTCGGTGATTGACCTCCTGGGGCAATTCTTTATACCCTCTGCCGCATCTGGCCCCGAACCGGGGAGGTTAGATGGTCCCCCGGAAACTGGAGGAGCTCCCGTGATCGCCTTGCACCGTGGTTGGATGACGCTTGCGCTCGCCGTGCTCTTCCTCGTCCCGATTGTCCCGGCCGGTGAGCCGGCGCAGACCGCGCCTGCCGTCGTGCCGCAGGGACCGACGTCGTACGTCCGCGTGCACGTGACGGATGCGGACGCCGCGTCGTTCGGGGACGGGGTTGAGGTGGTCGAGCGGTACGACAGTTTCGTGCTCGCCCGCGCGACACAGGACGCGGTCGCGCGCCTCGAGGACCAGGGGATGACCGTGGTCCCGGAGGACATGTTCTCGCTGCACGTCAACGGATACACGTTCGACACGCGGGAGCCGGTCCGTGTGCCGCCGATGCTAGCGGCGGCGCGGTTCCTGGAAGGGCACGCGTACCAGATCGTGCAGTTCCGCGGTCCCGTGAAGCAGGAGTGGGTGTGGGAGCTCCAGGCGACGGGCGCCGAGGTCGTCTCGTTCGTGCCGAACAACGCATTCGTCGTCCGCGCGACGCGCGAGCAGACCGCCGGGATCGCGGCGGTTCACGAAGTCCAGTGGACGGGTGCCTATCACCCGGCGTTCCGGATCTCGCCGGACCTCCTGGCGGCGGACGGAGACGTGACGATCAAGATCATCACCTTTGAGGGGCAGCCGGTGGCGCCCGTCGTCGTCGCGCTGAACAAGATGGGCTACCGGAGCATCGGTCGGTGGGGCGACGGCCCCGGCGTGCTGTCGTGGGGCGACTATTCGACCTTCGGCCTAGTCCGCGCGCGCGTGGACGCGAGGTCCCTCGTCCCGCTCGCTCGGCTGAACGACGTCGTGTACATCGAGCCCCAGCTCGAGATGCAGCTGCACAACCAGCAGGAACAGTTCGTCCTCCAGACGAACGCGACCGTGGACGTTCCCGGCGTTCGCCGGATCTGGGACATGGGGATCCGCGGAGAGTTCCAGACGATCGGGATTGCGGACTCGGGGCTGGACTATGACCATGCGGCGTTCCGCCACGCGCAGGCGCAAGTGACATTGGGCTCCGGCGCCACCTCGATTTACAACGTCACGAACCCGGCCCGGCGGAAGGTCATCCGGTACCTCACGATGAGCCAGTATCTGGGCGTGGACCCGTGGTCGGACCCCGAAGCCACGAAGGACGAAGGGGGCTTTTGCGGATTCGGTCACGGCACGGCGACCTCCAGCGCCGCGGCCGGGAGCGAGGGGACCGTGATCACCCCGGACAGCCTGAACGACGGGATGGCTCCGAACGCCAAGCTCGTGATGATGGACATCGGGACCGTCGACGCGTCGTGCAACACCCTCCTCTCCTACATCCCGGACGACTACGGCACCATGTACGCGGCTGCGTACGCGGCGCCGGCGTCCGCGCGGATTTTCTCGAACTCCTGGGGGGCCGCGAACTCCGCGTACACTCTGGAGGCGAGCATGGTGGACCGGTTCATGTGGAACAACCCGCAGGCCCTCGTCTTCTTCTCTCAGGGGAACAACCCGCCGAATCCGACCGTCGGCAGCCCGGCCACGTCGAAGAGTGTCGTGAGCGTGGGTGCGGCCTCCGCGTGGAACAACCGCGAGGCCGTGGGCGGTGTGTCCCGCGGCCCGACGACCGATGGTCGGCGGAAGCCCGACGTCTCGACGTTCTTCTCGACCGTGGCCCCGGGTGGCACGTCCAACTCGGACGGCGACCTCACCACGCTGAACAGCGGGGACACCGGATTCGGTGGCACGAGCTTCGCGAGCCCGCTCGCCGCGGGCCTCGCGGCGCTCGCCCGGCAGTACTTCATCCAGGGCTGGTACCCCCGTGGCCAGACCGGAGGCGTCGCGTTCCCTCCGAGTGGGGCGCTGCTCAAGGCGATGCTGGCGGCGAGCAGCATGCAGATGACGGGGGCCGGCTCGTGCCCCGCGGCGGACGCGTTCTTCCCGAACATCGCGCAGGGGTGGGGCCGCGTGAATCTCGACGAGGCGCTGTACTTCGCCGGCGACACGCGGAAGCTCTTCGTCGTGGACCACACGGCCGGAATCCACACGGGGGACACGCTCGAGTACGTGATTCGCGTGGGGGGAACGGGCGCGCGGTTCCGTGCGATGCTCGCATGGTCGGACGCACCCGCGTCGCCCGGTGCGAGTCCCGCGCTCGTCAACAACCTCGACCTGCAGGTCACCGACCCCGGGAACAACGTGTACCGGGGGAACGTCCGCAGCTCGTGCGGCGCCGGGCAGACCGTCACCGGCGGGAGTTTCGACACCCTGAACACGATCGAGGGCGTTTTGCGAAACGTGCCCGCGACGGGCACGTGGCGGATCCGGGTCATCGGCGCGAACGTGCCGATGGGACCGCAGCCCTTCGGCCTCGTCGTGCTCTCGGACGTGGACCGGACCTGGGGCGTCGTCGAGCTGGACCGGACGATCTACAACGAGGCGGACTCGATGACGATCAAGGTCACGGACTCAGATGGTCCGAGTCCGCTGGACATCCCCGTGCAGGTCACGAGCAATACGGAGCCGGGCGGCGAGATCGTGAACCTTCCCGAAGTGGTCGGTGGAGCGAACATCTGGCGGACTTCCCCGCCCTTCCCGACGGACTACGGGGTCCCCACGCCGGGCGACGGGCGCCTCCAGGTGAGCTGCGGGGACACGATCACCGTCACGTACGACGACCAGAGCCCGCCGCACCAATCGATGGCGAGCGCGCGGGTGGAGTGCGACCCTCCGGCGATCTCGAATGTGCGCGTCACCGGCCTCACGAACGCCGCGGCCACGATCCGGTGGGACACGGACAGGCCCGCGAACAGCGTCGTGTACTACGGGACGACGCCTTCCGTCCCGACCGTCGTGACGGACAACGCCCTCACGGTAAGCCATGCGGTGACCCTGACCGGGCTCACGGGGGACACCCTCTACTACTACGACGTGGCCTCCACGCGCGTCGGACGAACGACGAGGGACGACGACGGCGGCCGGCACTACCGGTTCCGCACGACGGAGCAGGCGGAAATCCTCCTCGTGGCGAGTGCCTCGGATGCCCTGACCACGGAGCGGGTCGGGATGTACCGCAACGCGCTCGCGGCTGCCTCGTGGTCTTGGAACGAATGGGAGGTCGCGACCCAAGGAGAGCCGGACCTCGCCTCGCTCCAGACGTACAAGGCGGTCCTCTGGCAGGCCGGGCTCGAGCAGTATCCCCCCATGACGGACACGCAGGCCCCGATCCTTCGGTCCTACGTGAACACGGGCGGGCGCATCATGTTCTCCGGTCACGACTACGCGTGGGCCGCGTGCGACGCCGCGTCCGCATATCGCACGACCGCGCGGTGCTCGTTCGTGCAGTCGATCATGAAGATGAACTACCTGCAGGATCCCGCGACGTGGACGCAGGAGCGTGGCGTCGCGCTCGATCCGATCAGCGGAGCGTACGTCGCCGGCGTCGGCTACGTCGCCCACCGGTCCGGTGGCGCCGGGGACGAGGGGACCTCCTTCGCGGCGGGCGGACTGACCTCGACGGTCTGGCTGACGAACACGGGCGACCCCGTGATGGACGACGGCCTCAAGTGGGAGTCCAGCCTGAACAACGGGACGGGCACGCCAGGATGCGTCTGGTGTGGGACCCGGGCCCGCGTCGCCTCGTACCTCTTCGAGTTCACGGGAATCAACTTCATCCCCGGGGTGCCCGGCAACGCGCAGCGCACGGACATCCTGAATAAGACGATCGTCTGGCTCATCGGTCGTAGCCCGCCGATCGTGCAGGTCACGAACCCGAATGGCGGCGAGACGATCGTCACGAACTCCCTGCAGGTCGATTGGCAGAGGTCGCAGCCCCTGGGGTCCCAGGAGATCTGGTACAGCCGGGACGCCGGCGCCTCCTGGACGCTCGAGGCCACGGTCCTGGGAACGGACGTAACGGCGACGCTCGACATCAGCAACGTGGCGAACTGGCCGAACGGGTGCTCGTACATGATCCGCATCGTCGTGTACGACACCGGGATTCCACCCCCGGTGTTCAAGGCACAGGACGCATCCGACGGGACGTTCTGCATCAGCCGACCGGGCGGGGACGTCCAGGGCCCGCTCGTGCGCAGCGGCAGCCTGCGCCTGTTCCCGAACCCCGTGCGGGAGAGCGCGACGGTCACGTTCAACGCGACGATCGATGACACGAACCGAGGAGGAAGCGACATCTTCGGCGCCGAGTTCTTCGTCCAGGCGACGGAGCCCACGGCGATCCAGTACGGCACGGGCTGGGGGATGAATGCGACGACCGGGTTCAATACCCCGGTGGAGGACGTGCAGTGGTCCGGCCCGGCACCGGCTGCGTGGACCGGGGGCTCGACGCAGCGGATCTGGGTGCACGGTCTCGACGACGCGGTGCCCACGCGGAACTGGGGCGACTTCGCGAACCGGGATGGCGCGAACCGGTCTTTCCTCGTGATCGTTGGCAGCGTGGTCCCGCCGCCGGACCCGCCGACGGACGTCCAGGCGGAGCTGACCGGCGTCGGGTTCGCGGACGTCCGGATCACGTGGGCCTATGGCGGCCCGGCGATCGACCGGTTCGACGTGTACTTCGGGACCGTGTACGACCCGGCGGGTGCGGGGTATGCGAAGCTGAACCCCCTCGACATCCTGCCGACCCAGTTCTCGTACGTCCACTCGGGCGGCGGCACCGGCGACCCGGCGAACTACTTCTACTACGTGCGCGCGGCGAACCTCGGCGGCACCGCAAACAGCGCCGAGCAGTCCGCGAAGTTCACGCGCTCGCTCGGCGGCGGATGGCAGATCGTCTCGATCCCCGTGATCCCCGTCAGCTCGAGCCTCTCGACGGCGCTCCAGACGGTCTCCTGGCGGACCGCACGGACGTTCGTGGCGGGATCCGCGGACCCGTGGAGGGCCGCATACAGCGGACGACCCGGCGACCTTTCCACCGTCAGCACGGGGATGGCCCTGTGGGTCGAGCTCGCGGCGGGCGGCTGGTTCGCGGTCGCGGGAAAGGTCCCCACGAGCACGACGATCACCCTGATCCCCGGCTGGAACTTCGTCGGGTTCGCACGATTCAGCGCGCAGAACGCGGCCGCCTCGTTCGCCGGGCTCGGCGTCACGAACCTCGAAGGATACGTCGGAGCGCCGCAGTACTACCTCGTGCGACTCCCGATCGCGACCACGAACCTGAACGCGGGCCTGGGGTACTGGGTGTACGTCGGCGCCGCGGGCGGCGGCGACTGGATCGTGACGAACTAGAAGGCGAGCCCCGCGGCCAAGAGCGTGGCCCCGTACACGGCGAAGCCGACCGGGAGCGTCCGGGCGAGAGAGGCCCCGAACGCGGCGGGATCGCCGCCGTGCTCGACCCGCGTGACGAAGTGGAGGATGCCGGCGGTCGCGAGCGCGAGATACACGCCGAGCGCGACGTGGAACACGGGCGGCGGCATCGGCAGCGTCGCAACGGTCGCGAACGCGCTTGCCAGCAAACCATACAGCGCGCCCGTCACCCCGAGGACGATCGGGGCGAACACGGTCGCCGTGGCCCGCATCGCGTCCACGCTCGGCCGGAGCTCCGCGCGCAGATCCCGTTCCACGCCCTGGAGGTCCCGGAGGTGCGTCGACATCTCCAGCGCGGCGCGCCCGGCGGCCTCCGGGTCCTTGGCGGCGATGTCCGCGACCATCTTCACGGTCGCCCGGACCGATCGCGACTCCACCTCGCGGAGGAGCCCTCCGGGGCCCAGAAGCGCCCCCTCGACGCTCCCGCCTCCCAACCGCAGGGCGCGGGCCATGCGGCCCATGAGATCGCCCGCGGCGGTTCCCCGGATGCCGTCGGAGACCGCGACGACCGCGTCCTCGAAACTGCGACCCTCGCCGAGCCGGCTCCCGAGCTGGAAGAGCGCGTCGGGGAAGTCCTGCTCGAGCTCCTCGATGTGCCGCCGGTCCCTCCAGGCGTTGCGCGTGGCCGTGTACGACGCGATCGCGACGAGGAACACGACTGCGGCCAACGCCGCCATCGGGGGGACGACCTCGGGGAACGCGAGGGCCCCGACCGCCGCCAGGGGAGCGGGCGCCAAGATCGCATACGTCCGGGGAGCGCCGGTCCGTCCGCGGCTCGTCGTGGCCGCCCCGGGGCGATTCGAGGAGGCGTGGTGCGCGAAGAGGAACGTGATGAGCGGGAAGATCCCGTCGAGCAGGATCAGCCACGGGACGGGGTCGGGCGAGGGCGGCTCGACCGGTTCCAGGGACGTCGGCGAGAATCCGGACAGCGACAGGAGGGGGAGCATCGAGCCCACGATGAGCGGGAGGAGGACGCCGAGGGCGAAGAGGGCCGTCGTGGGGCCGCGCAGGGAGGCCGCGTAGTCCTTCAGCCGGCGCCGGGCGCCGTCGTACACGATCGCGAGGGCCCGGTCGAGCGCCCGCGGCATCCCGTCCCGCGAGCCCTCCCGCACCGCATGCGCGATCACATACCCGGCCCGCTTCAGGTCCGCGTTCCACGAGCCGCAGGCGTCCGCGAGCGCGATGAACGCGTCCTCGATCCGCGTCCGCGTCCGGAGATGGACGTCCCAGAGCACACGCCGCATGCGGGCCGCCAACGGCCCCTCCCCAGACTCCGCCGCGAACGCGACGGCCCGGTCCAGAGAGGGGCGCACGCGGAGGCTCATCGCGAGGTAGTTTAGGACCTCCGGGGTCTCCGCGATTGCGGCGAGGCGCGCCCGCTTCGCGAGGGCGTCCGGGTACGTGCGCACGGCAAGGTATCCCAAGAGCGGGAGGGCGAGGCACGCCGGGGCCGCCAAGGGTGGACCGCCGAGGAGCAGCACGGCGGCGATCCCCGCGATCGAGGGAAGTGCGAGGAGGATCGCGACGAGCCGTCCGAGGGCGCGGACCTCGTGGGGCTCCACCCCGACGTCGGCGAACGGCGGCGCCCGCGCGGTCGATGCCGGCGCCCGAGCCCCGAGGAGGCGCGCCGCCCATCGACACCACGCCGCGAACCGTTCAGGCACGCAGCGCCCCCCGGAACCAGTCCCGCCAACGGGGGAGCACGTCGCCCCCCGAGGCCCCCTCCTCGACGAGCGTCCAGTACGCCGCGTTCGCGCGCGCGACCCAGCTCGCGGACAGGAGGTCGGGACGATCCGAGGATTGTTCCACGAGCGCCTCGCGAATCGCGGCACGCACGCGGATGTTCTCCATCGCCTCGTCGAACGGGAGGGACCACGACTCCGCGATCGCGCGGACCCGTTCGCTCGCACCGTACGCGGGAGCCTCGAGCAGGGCGTCCCCGGACGGGTCGTACGCGAGCAGCGGAGCGAACTCACCGGGTCCGCGGGTCTTGGCGACCTCCGTGACCTCGAGCACGCGGCGGCGGCTCCGCTGCACCCCGCCGGGCCGCACGAGTCCCGCGACGAGGACGACGTCCGTGGCGCCGAACGAGGTCGGCGGGATGCCCATGTCGTGCACGATCCGCTCGTACACGGCGCGGGACGAGTTCCCGTGAATCGTCCCGAGGACCGCGCTGCCCGCGGTGCCCGCACGCATCGCCTCGTACAGGGTGCGGGCCTCCTGGCCCCGGACCTCGCCGAGGACGAGCGCGCTCTCCCCGAGCCGCAGGGAGACGCGGAGCGCCTCGTCCGCGGACATCTCGGTCCCGCCGAGGCTGGAGCGCACGAACAGGGATTGCACCTTGTACCCGCAGGATTGGAGGTACGCGGTCGGGAGTTCGCGGGTGTCCTCGATCGTGAGGATCCGCTGGCTCCGTGGGAACTCGAACAGGAGCGCCCCGAGGAGGGAGGACTTCCCCGCGCCGCGCGCCCCCGCGATGAGGATCGTGGAGCGGCCGTCGATGAGGAAGGAGAGGAGGCCTGCGGCGAGCGGGGTGAGCGCGCCCGCCGCGATCAACCGGGGGAGCGTCCACGGGTCCGTGGAGTGGCGGCGAAGGGCCACCGCCAACCCGTCGGGGCTCAGCGGCGGACCGACCGCGGTCGCCCGCACGCGGAACGCGTCGAGGTTCGTCTCCAGGACGGGCATCGCCTCGGAGAACGGCCGCCCGCTCTCGAGACGGAAGCGCGCGAGCAGCGCCTCCGCGTCCGGCGGGGTGAGGTGGATGTTCGTCACGCACCGCTGGTGGAGCCCGCCGCCGAGGTCCGCGATCGTCACGTGGAGGGGGGTCGCACCCGCCGGGGCGTCCAGGTACACGTCCTGCACGTTCGGGTCCCGCAGGGGGATCTCCACGACCCCGAGGCCTGCGGTGTACGTCGCCAGGACCGCCGCCAATCGGCGCACGGTCGCGACCTCTTCCGCGCGGTCCGCTCCGAGGGAGACCGACCGCTCCGCCGCCAGGCGTGGGATCGCGCGCTCCGCGAAGGTGCGCACGTACTCCCGCACGTCCTCGGGGCGGTCGAGCCGCACCCGACCCGGCGTCGCGCGCTGGATCGCCTCCTTCGCGAGGTGCACGAGGCGGACGTGCGGCGACGGGAGCGCGTACTCGCCCGGCGCGACGAAGTACAGCGACTCCGTGCCGCCGGGGATCCGGTACAGGCGCACGGCCGAGCCGTTGACCGGGTACTCGCGCACGAGCGACGCCTCCGGCGGCGGCTGCAAGGAAACCCACGAGGCGGAGAACCGCGGGCGTTCCCGGTGGTCCCGCAGCGCGCGCAGGAGGCGCTCCGGCCACCCGTCGGAGAGGCGGGCGATCTCGGGTTCGAGGGACGGCTCCACGACCTAGCCCCCCGGGAATCGCTCCAGGTCCGCGATCAGGATGCGAAGGTCCTGGACGGTCGCCTCGGCGCAGGAGCCGCATCCCTCCTCCTCGTACCGGTCGAGGGCGGCGGCGACCTCCCGCGTCACACCCAGGAACGCCGCGGGGTCCGCGAGGAGCGCGTCCCGCAACCGCGAGAAGAGGGTGGCGGGACGGAATTCGCACGTCGCGCACACCCCTTCGACTTCCTTGGCGGTGAACCCGGGGAAGTTCGGCGCGGGCGCCCGCTGACCGAACTGATCCAGGAGGCGCGCAAGGGCGAGCAGCGCGTTCAGGGCGGCCATCGCCCGAGACCCGTACGCCTTCTCCCGGTCGTGCACGAGGACGATGCCCCGCACCCCGGCCTCCTCCTGCAGGTGACGCAGGATCGCGCGCAGGCACTCCGGCCGCGTGAGGTCCACGGCCTCCTCGGGGGCGTCCTCGCATCGCACGACGAGCCGCCCTTCCGGATCGACCTCCGTTTCGTCGAACACCGCCGGTTCCTCCCCCTCGCCACGGGACCGTGGCGGCATGGCCCCTCGCACTGCATGTACGGGTCACCGCCTTCCCGCGGGACCGCGTTCGGGGGTCCGTGCGCGATCCGCGGGGCGTGGGCGGCGTCGACGACCTGTTCCTCCTCCTCGTGGCCGTCCTCTCCTTCTCCCTCTTCTTCGCCTCGTTCGCACGCGCGTACGCGACCCGGGAGGCCCAGGAGCGCGGCGAGCGGCTCGGAGGTCTCGCGGACTCCCTGCTCACCGCCGTGCTCAGCGATCCGCGGTGGACGCACGGTCACGGCCTCCTCGCTCGGGACGCGCTCGGGATCGTGTCCGTGGAGGCCCTCCGACCCCTCGCGGCAAACCATCCCTTCGAGGTCGTGATCTGGGACCTGGCCACGGAGGAGCGGTGGACCTTCCACGATGGGAGCGGCGATGGGGATTGGAGGACGTCCGCCACGGGCGCGAACGTGGTCGGCTCGTCGGTCGACCCCGCCCGGGTCGCGGCAACGGTGTGGGGACCATGAGCGAGCGGGGGTTCGAGTCGCTCGCCGACGGGACGCTTCTCCTCACGGTCCTCCTGGTCGCCTCCGGCGCCGTGGTCGCCTTGGCGCGCCCGGTGCCCGTCGACGAGACGGCGGTGGCGGCGCGCTACGCGGAAGACCTCCGGCTCGCCCTGTTCCGGACGACGATGGACGGCCTCGAGTACGACCGCGACGGGGCGTCCGTCCCGCTTCCCGACCGGACGAGCGTGGAGATGTACCTGCGGGTCCAGGTCCATCTCCTCACCCGAGGACCTCCCGGACTGGACTTCGACGAATCGAACGCGCGGGTCGAGGCGCTCGCGGAGCGTCTCCTGCGACCCGGATGGGGTTTCGCGATCCTGGGGCGGGCCTCCGGGGCGGGCGTGTTGGCGATCCCGCACGCCGCGGACCTCCCCAATACGTACGTCGAGAGTTCTTGGACGTACCCCGCGCTCGATGGAACCGGCCCGGAGGTGCGTCTCGCGCTCGCGGTGTGGCTCAGTCCACGCTGATCAGCGCCCGGATCTCCTCGTCCTTCCCCTTGAGATCCTCGATTCGACCGTCGAAGCGGCGGATCCTCGTCAGCGCGCGCACGATCATGTACATGCCGAGGGCGAACAACACGATGCACGCGGCCCACAGGGGCGCCAGCATGTGAAGCACGTTGAGCGTGTCGTACAGTCGAGAGGTCGCAACGAGGAAGCCGACGATCGACAGCGGCGCCGCAACGATCCCGAGGCCCGTGCGAAGGGAGGCCAGGGACGTGCGCTTCTCCGCGAGGAGCAACATGACCTCGTTGATCAGGAGGGAATGCTCGCTGTTCTGGATCACGAGGTCTTCGAGCGCGGTGCCCATCCCGAGCCCGCCGCATGCGCCCGGCGGTACTTAAAGCCAAGGGGCTCGCGGGAGCGCCCCATCATTTCCACTGAGCGCGCAACACTTTCATCCCGCCGGAGTGCAAGGATTTCCCGCAAGCGCGCGATGTCCACCCGGTTCGCACGATGGAGGAACAGACACGCCCGAGCGCCATGGTGGCGGGGACGTCCGCGCCCCGTCCGGACGTGTGTCCGGAGTGCGGCGGGCCCATCGCCCGCGCCTCCGGCTGCGTCGTATGCCGCGTCTGCGGACACTCCGCGTGCGGATGACGCGGTTCCGATGGAGGGCACGGAAATGGGGACTGGACGCGCAACCTGGGAGGAGCTTATATGAGCGTGCGTCTCCCCGCATGGTCGCCGCCGAACGGAGGAAGGACCCCGGTGCCCGAGTACTCGCCCGCCGAACTCGTCCAGAAGTGGGAGGAGTTCTTCGACTCGGAGGACTACGCGGGACGGATCCTATCCATCGCGGACGCGTACCCGGAGGAGCGGACCCTCGAGGTGCCGTTCGACGAGCTGAACCGGTTCGACACGGACTTCACGATCTACTTCCTGCGGCGCCCCGCGAACGCGATCGCCGCGGGGGAGGAGGCGATCACGCGGATGGCACCGCCGGGGGAGACGCCGATCCGCGTCCATCTCCGCGTGAAGGGGCTACCGCGGGACGTCCGGATCATGGTTCGGGACCTGCGGGCGGAGCACCTCGGACAGTTCGTGATCGTGGACGGCCTCGTCCGGAAGGCGACGGAGGTTCGCCCGAGGGTCGTGGACGCGACGTTCCGGTGCCTCCGCTGCAACACGATCTTCCGGGAGCCTCAGGAGGGGACGTCGTTCCGGGAGCCGCTGGAATGCCCCCCGGACCAGGGAGGGTGCGGCCGCGCCGCCACGAGCACGAAGTTCAACCTCCTCGGGGAACAGTCGCAGTACCTCGACACGCAGAAGATCGAGATCCAGGAGCCGCCGGAGATCCTCCGCGGCGGGGAGGAGCCGCAACGGCTC
>Ga0209322_10000976_pt1 | contig 16556 bp, 16 predicted proteins | sample Rifsed19ft1_FD_184013 | JGI IMG/M metagenome (GOLD analysis project Ga0209322, IMG submission 184013) | Soil microbial communities from Rifle, Colorado, USA - sediment 19ft 1 (version 2) | ecosystem: Environmental > Terrestrial > Deep subsurface > Rock core/Sediment | place: Rifle, Colorado... | reverse complement strand
GTGACTTTAAAACGAAGTATCCGGACACACCCAACGGCTTCCGGAACATCCTCGCCTCATGGCTGTCGAAGTTTTACAGTCAAGGCAACGAGGGCAGCGATGGCTTCGGGCTTTACTTTGAGGTGATCGTCCAGCTTTATAACACCTACAAACTGACCTACGCCCACTGCAACACGATCCAGTCATTCCAGACCAAAAACGAAGGTGAGGATATGGCCATAAGCGACAACACCGGCAACTCAACCGGCAGCCACCTGCACCTGACAATCAAAAAGGGATCGCTCTCGAACGGAAAGTTTAACGTCGAAGACTACAACAACGGCTACTTCGGTGCGATCGAACCTCAGATATTCTTCGACGAACTGAGGAAGTACAAAAAAGAGCATGGCACTGCCCCGGCGCCGGAGGGATGCCTCGTTCCAAACACCCCAGAATGGAGGCAAAAATACGAAATCTTGGTGGGAGGAGCAACTAAGTGGGCGGAAACCCTGAAGATTCTAGAGATAACCGATGACCCCTCCACTACCCCCAGCGACAAAATAAAGAGCGTGGTCGCAGGGTATAAATCGAGGGAAACTGACCTGAAAAACCAGCTTGGCGACAAACAAAAAGACCTCGACGTAGCCAACACCGAAATCGGCAACCGAGTCGAACAGGTTGGCAGACTCGAAAAGCTAGTGCTAGAGAAGGAAAAGTATTATAAAGACCTGCTTGATGCACTTAAAAAGGACATCAAAAACCTGCCCGAAATCGTCAAGGTAGCTCAGGGTAGAGTGACGGCACTGGAGGGGGAACTGAATGAAGCCAACAAAGCCAAGGGGCGGGCGCTTCTTGAAGCTCAAACCGCCAAGAGCCAGCTCGAAGCGTGCCAGAAAGGTCAACCAGCTACTCAAACAAAAAGCCTTATAGCCACAGTGATCGAATTTTTATTAAGCATAATACCCAAAAAAGGAGGTGAGAAAACATGATAACAGTTAGCCAAAGATTCCAACTGAACTGGAACGACATGGAGAAAATCGGCAAAGGGCTATTGATAGCCCTAGCAGGAGCAGCATTGACTTACTTGACCGAGCAAATTCCCAACATTGACCTTGGGGAATGGACACCGATAGTCGTAGCCATCTGGTCGGTAATTGTAAACGCAGCCAAAAAATGGCTGTCGGAGACAAGGTATATCGAACAGTAAAAAACTATGCCAAAATCTAAAGAGACAACCAATATGGAAATCGTCGAAAGAGTCGCCAAACTAGAGGTGCGGGTGGATGTTGGCATGGACTTTCTCAAAGGAGAATTGAGAGAGATCAAAGACAACCACCTCCACACGCTTCAATGCGATGTGAATGACCTGAAGCTGAAGGTTAACACCCTGACAGTCAAGATAGGGATAGTTGTCGCTGTGGCCACACTCGTGGTCGATTTAGTCTTTAGGTTTCTTTTTAGGTGAATTGTCCTTAACGGCCAGCTCGACCAAGCGGTCTAACTCGCCGTGAACTTCTGGCAATGATTCAAACTTGAACAGAGCAAAAGCTTTGTTTCCCTCAACACCCAACACAAACAGGGTGTCTCCCTGCTCCAAACCATACTCCTTGCGCAAATCCGCAGGAATAGCGATCTGCCCCTTCGAGCTGAGTTTGACAGTTCCAAAAACCTTAAATCGTTCGAGATTAGCTTTAGCCTTTTTTGATAATGACATAGTGTTATATATTTTACTTCTTTTTGTTCATCAAGGCCACGTCCTGTGTGGCAGACTTGGCCATCTTTCCCATGTCGTGGTAAAAGTCAGCAAGGTTAGTGGCCTTCACTACTCCAAAGCCTTTCGTACCCGGATAGGACATGAAGAACACTTTATCTCCATCATTAAGGTCGAGTTGTTTTCTAAGTTCAGTCGGGATGACGATTTGCCCCTTGGTGCTGAGCGTCCCAGTCCCATGAACTTTGAAACCAACAGTCGGTTTTTCTATTTTTTTTGGATCCATAATTTATAATCACCTCCCTCGTTAAGCCGGACAGAAAAACATTCGGACAGAACTGGGGCAGGTGAGACAGAAGGGCATTACTCTTTTTTGAGATCGTGCTTTTTAATAAAATCGAGCAACAGATCGAAGCCCTCCAAGTGACTCTGCTGAGCCTTTTTAATAACTTCTCGAACTAGCTTCCGACGCTCGGCGCATTCTTTATAGCGCTGCGAATCAACGCCATAATGCACACGCGCACTCTCAGCGAAGGAGTCCAGTAAATTATACAGCTCCTCGCATGTCTCCTCAAAAGCGTCAGAAAGATTGACTGCCCTAGCAACAACCTCTTTGACTTTAGTCTGGTATGTTGTTTTGACCATAAGACAAAAGTTTGGGCAGTAAGTGATGGAATTATACCACTAACGAGTAAGAAAATACTTACCGGATACGCCTCTATTTTACCCCTCCTTTTTCAAGGCAAGTTTGAAAACAAGACCCTCGGAGCGTTCGGTAAGCTCGTATTCGAAACGAGGATCGTCCTGCAGTTTAAACGATTTCAACTCATCTTTCACCTGGCGCATGATCGCCTTGGGATCCCGCGACTTCCGGATGAGCGGGTGTTTAAGCATTGCCTCCCGAAGATCGTCAGTAATCATGTGGGTATAAATCATCGTGGTGTCGACCTTGCGGTGGCCGACAATCCGCTGCACCTTCGAGATGGCGACGTCTTCGCGGAGAAGCGCAGTTACAAAACTGTGACGGAAGGCGTGGGCGTGGAAGCGCCGGTCGACATGAAGACCGGCACGCTTGGCTCTCTCCCGCAGCGCCTTATTGACCATTGTCTCTCCGACTCGGCGGTTGGGACTGGTCCGACGAAAGTGCATAGATACAAATAAGGGGGCGGTTGGAGGCGCTCCCTTGCGCTGAGTTTTAATCCATTGGAGGATCTTGCCCCCCATGTCGGGGGGAATCGGAACAATGCGCTGCTCGTCAGTTTTTGTCTCGCGGATGAGAAACTCCTCCAGCGCGAAATTAAGGTCACCCAGATTAAGGTTAATTATCTCCCCGACGCGAGCGCCGGTCTTTGCCATGAACTCGAAGAACAAAGACCACATCTCATCAACCTCCACGTACTTCGGGTAAAGGTTAGGAGCATCAGGGAAATTGTGACGAGGCTCGCGATCGGGAGGAGAGATGACTTTTTCAATCTCCTCAAGCGAAAGAGTCTGGTATAAAACAAGTTTTTTCTTCGGCCGGAGGGCATTCAACTGGGAAGTGATATCCTCGACCGGCAAATGCTTTTCAGCAATCAAAAAGAGGATGAAGGAATTAAGCGAAGTAATAAGAACATGGATGTAGTTGGGAGAAAGAGTGGACTGCTTATAGGTGCGAATGACATCGCGGATATTTTCAAATACAAACTCTCTGCCCGTTAAGTCCCTGAAAAACTTGGACAGCCATTGCTTCCGGACTTTGACCGTTTGGGCAGACAGGTCACGATCGTACCGAATATAGTCGGTGTAATCATTTATTAATTTATCGTAGTCCATAGCCCTTATTAGGGCAGGGTGAAATTACAAGCATTATATCAGAGCGTCTTACTTTTCCTACATGCACTTGACAACACTTAAAGTTTGTGATTACACTTAAAGTGTTAACAAGTTAGTCGGAGCCCCTGCCCTTTTATGAGTTGGGTAGGAAGGAAGCTAAAAAGAAGATTTGTTTACGGAAACTCAGGTAACTCATCCAGAAACAAAACGCCCAAGTGGGCCAGACTGACTTCACCCGGGACGGGATTGCTGCCGCCGCCGATAATTCCCGCCGCCGAAACCCCGTGATGAGGCGAACGAAAAGGCCGACGCCGGATCAAAGCTTCACCGCTTTTCAATAAACCAGCCACCGAATAAATCCGCGTCACTTCTAATGCTTCTTCCTCGGAAAGACTGGGCAAAATTCCGCTCATCGCCCGGGCCAGCATTGTTTTCCCCGTCCCCGGCGGGCCCCACATAAACAGGTTATGCCCTCCCGCCGCGGCGATCAATAGGGCCCGTTTGGCTTGTTCCTGACCGGCAATTTCGGCCAAATCAAACTCCGCCGCCGCTGTCTCAATTACCTCGGCCACCGGCAAAGATCTTAGTGGTTTGATGATTTTTGCTTTGGTGAGGTGCCCGATCAATTGGGCTAGCTGGCGCAAGGGCCGAACCACGATTTCGGACACCACCGCCGCTTCATTGGCTGACTCAACCGGAACAAAAATTTCTTTGTATTTTTCTCTTTTTGCAAACAGAGCCACCAACAAAACTCCTTTTGTCCGGCGCAAACCTCCATCCAGGGATAGTTCACCATAAAACAAACAACTCGCCAATTTTTTCTCGTCTATTGTTATCTGCCCACCGGCGACCAGTATCCCCAGAGCAATCGGCAGGTCATAGGCGGCGCCGTCTTTGGGCAAATCGGCCGGCGCCAAATTGACCGTAATTTTTTGGGGTGGAAAATCAAAACCGCTGTTAACAATCGCCGTTTTTACTCTTTCCCGCGCTTCATCCACCGCCCGGCTGGCCAGACCCACTATCGTGAAGCCGGGAAAACCGCGGCTGGCCACATCGACTTCAATCGCCACCGGCACCGAAATCAAACCGACGTGCGCCACCGACTGGATTTTGGTCAGCATCTAACCTTGATAATACTGTCCGTCCCGCTCGACCACCACCCCCGAAAGAACCAGATGAGTTAGCTCAATTCCCAGAACATCAACTCCTATCCCCAAAGTCCGCCCCATTTCATCGGCCGTCAAACCGCCCCGTTCTCTTATTAATCGGTACACCGGCGTTTCCACCCCAACCTTCGCCACTATTTTACCCGGCAGCCAGGGTTTTGCCTTACCCGAAGCAATTAGGTTATTCGTTCCGCTGGAAACCTGGCTGGTGATTGGCCCGGGAACGGCGTAGATCTCCCTTCCCAATTTGCGGGCTTCATTAACTGTAATCATCGAACCGCTTTTTTCCGCCGCCTCGACGACATAAACCGCACTCGCCAAGGCCGCCACGATTCTGTTTCGGACCGGAAAGGTCCACAGGGTTGGTTCCTGATTTTCCCACTCCGAGATCAGCAAGCCCCCACTGTTAATGATTTTTTCGGCCAGGACCCGCTCTCTTTTCTCCAGTTTCCAGGTCATCCCCCAGCCCAAAACCGCGATTGTTTTGCCCCCAAATTCAATCGCCGCCTCGTGGGCCGCTTGGTCAACCCCGTACATAAAACCGGAAACGATCGTCATCTCTTGATCTACTAATTCGCGAACCAATCTGTCTACCGACCAGCGGCCATACTCCGTCATCCGCCGACTACCCACCACCGCCGCGCAATTCTCAAATATCCCCGGGTTCCAATCCCCCGAAAAAAATAATCTCTCCGGCGGTTTTTTTAACCCGCTTAATCTGCCCAATTCCACCAATTTTTTCCAGTCACGAACCTCCCGATACTCCACAAACTATCTTACCAATTTACACAGATCACTCCACACCCCCAGGCGATCAACTTTCGCTTTCTCCTCCAACCGCCTCATCTCTCCGATATCAGCCAAACTCGGTTTCAGATCGTCATCGACACTTTCGGTTGACACATCCACCCGGGCCCAACCAGCGGCCACGATTGTTTTGGCTACTTCCCGCTGATCGACCCACAATCTGACGACATACCGGCCAAATCCGTCCACGCCCAGAATTTTAATTTCGACTTTTCTGCCGCCGACAATTTTCTCCAGTTCTTCTTTGCTTTCTTTGGCGCCGCATTCCTTGGCTTCCGGCGCGTCGATGCCCCACAACCTCAGCCGCCAATCTCGATTGGTCCGCAAGTCAGTTGCTCCTAACGTGTCTCCATCCACCACCCGGGTTATCTTGTACCCCTCCCATTTCTTGCCGTAAATAAACCCCGCCCCAAAAGCCAAACCAAGCACAATCACCCCCATCACCGCCAATACCAATTTCTTCATCCATCCCCATCTTACCAATTTTAGCCTTCATCGATTCCCGCGCTTCGCAAAAATAGCAATCTCAACCTTCTCGTCACCCATTAGTCTAGCTACGTCCCCCTCAAAACCGCGCATCAAGAACAAGGCCGGCCAAAGTTGGTCTAAGGTCACTTTTATTTTTCCCTCATCTTTCCACTGCAAGGGATCGTAGATATGAAAAACGGTCTTCTTATCTTCCTCAACAAAATCGTGAATTAACACCGCATGTCGAGAATTTCCAATATCGCCGTGCCCCTCCAAAACGTGCTCCCACCATTCGCGCATGTAAACCGCAAGGTAAATTAGATCACCCCGCAGAGACCACTCTCCCAAAATCTATAGCTTTGCGACCGTCATTCTCAACCCTTGGCAAACAAAGAAAAAACAATATTACGCCCCGATCGCAACTATTAATCAACTACTCTTCTTAAACTATTCTTCATCGTAGTCACCACAGCCTATTTATTTGGCGTAGAATTCAGCCCAACCTTAGTTGTCTCTACCAAATATTCAAACAAAGCTAATTCCACAGTCAATCTTTTACTAACTTTTACCGCAGCCAACAAATCACCAAGGTTGATCAGGGCAGAAAACTGCCTTTGGTCGTTCTCAATCCAATTTGTTACGGATCCAATTCTTCGTTCGCCCGATGGATCAAGTGGAAAAAACCCAAGCCGTTCAGGCCTGACCAGCCAGTTTGACCCAGTAAGTAAATATTGTACGGCTCCATCATCCATATAATCTGACCCAAATGAAAGATGTTCTTTTACAAGCACCTCTAATTCATCCCTTCTTTCTTTTTCCTTGACCCATTTTGGTTTTTCTGTCATGCCGACAATTATACTCTCGAGGTTAGTTTGAGGTATCACTTTACTACACAAAAAAATCCCCCTTACGGAGGATCTCTTTGTTTGCCCGGCGATGATCTACTTTCGCACATCCTTGCGGAAGTACTAGCATCGACGCTGACTCGTTTCACTTCTGAGTTCGGAATGGGATCAGGTGGTTCCAAATCGCTCTGATCACCGGACAGAAAAAGGTTGGGCTACCAGCCCTTTTCTGTAGTGACCAAAAATATTTTAATTTGCTTGCCTGCCCAGCGAAGCCGGAGGCGAAGTTGGGTACTCCCTGAGTAGTGAATAGAAATGTAGCATAAATTGCATCGGAAAAATTTGATTTATCCTTTGATCATTAGTGCGAGTCAGCTAAACAACTTGCATTGCTTACACCTCTCGTCTATTAACGTGGTAATCTGCCACGGATCTTTCGGTCGCCTTGCGGCGACCATGGGTTTCTCATCTTAGGAAGAGCTTCCCGCTTAGATGCATTCAGCGGTTATCTCATACCAATGTAGCTACTCAGCTATGCGCCTGACGGCAACAACTGAATCACTAGGGATTGGCTCACCTTGGTCCTCTCGTACTGAAGGCAAACTCCCTCAAAAACCCCACGCTGACAGCGGATAGAGACCAACCTGTCTCACGCATAATTAATCCCCTATTACTAAGGGTATGGACTATACCACCATCCCGATTTCACTATCGGGAGATCGACGTTTTGCTCCAACTTTATGTTGAAGCCTGCCAATTAGTTAAATTGACAAGTCTCTAAGGGGTCAACAATCTATAAAAATAGTAACCACTATATTTTTCATTGATAGATCAATGAGAGATTGCGACTTCCCTTGGTATTATCCTAGCACACGACAGATTGTTTTTCACAATTTATGTACTAGGACTTCACCAATATGAGTCGATTTTGCAACTCCGATTACTCGGAGAGGCCGCCAAATTGACGGTTTGAACCCAGCTCATGTAGCACTTTAATGGGCGAACAGACCAACCCTTGGCACCTTCTCCAGCGCCAGGATGTGCTGAGCCGACATCGCATTTAAACCTAATTATTTCTAATTAGCCTGACTATACCTTCATCTCTTCGTTACAAGAGATGTCAACGTTTGATAGGTCAAAGACCTATCTCAATCTCGACGAAACTTCGTCGGATATCAGTCGATACGGGGTTATATCGGAATCTTATATTGCATACTAGGCAAAATAAATTGCCTAATAATCCGGATAAATTTTTGTGAATCTTCTGTGTTAAATCGAAGACGAAAGTATTGTTTATCTTTGTCTCGATGTGCTCGAAGATCATATTTATCACGTAATATATCGATCAAGAATTCTTGATCTTTTGAAGTAAACTGTTGCGTGTTTAAGTAACAGCTCTGACGACTTTTTGAGCCATCGTCCATATACCAAACAGCTAAAGTTAAAGCAGTCAGATTTAGATCTTTTGGAATTATTTTTTGCTTTTTGTAAAAGCGAAAATAGTAATCTGTAAAAATAGGCAAGCTTCTGGTAAAGAAGCGGTAACCAATTCTTGTTCCATTACCCTTATATGATTTTGGCGGAGTTAAAACAAACTCCGACAAATTCTTAAACTTCCAATCAACGTAATCTTTCTGATTGATGCTGTGGGTTATTTGAAGATGGGCGTTGGTTTTACAACGCATATATCCATCACCCAATAGACATCCTTCAATTAACGATTTTTGTACTTCCGATAAACTTCCCACGGTATTACCCTTTTCTAATCCCAATTATCAGTTTAGTCCGAAACTAACCCGAAAACAAGGTGGTTCAAAGAAGGAGGGTTTCACCGTTATGAGTTGATATTTCTTCTCCATAAAACAATTTTAAATCTTGTCTTACGAGAAACAGCATCTTGATATCACTATCAAGAGTCCCCGATATGTTGAGGTAGCGAACCGCGTCGTCGCTGTGGACGCTCAGACGCGACTACTCTGTTATCCCCGGGGTAGCTTTTATCCGTTAAGCCCGGTACTTCCCACGAAGTACACGAGGATCACTTAGACCTACTTTCGTATCTGCTCGACCTGTTTGTCTCGCAGTTAAGCACCCATATACCTATATGCTTCCGGTTCCGTTTCCATCGGAACTAAGGGTACCTTTGTACGCTTGCGTTACTCTTTAGCAAGCAACCTCCCCAGTTAAACTATCCACCAGACAGTGTCCTCGTCAACGTTTGCAGTTGACTTAAGTGAGAAATGTACGTCACAAAGAAAGGTATTCCACTGACGAGTCGAATATAAATACTCGACTCTCCCTCCTATTCTCGACAGTTACAACACACATTTCAGTGCCAAGTTATAGTAAAGCTCCACGGGGTCTTTTTGTCCTGCTGCCAGTAGGCCGCATCTTCACAGCCATTTCAAATTCGCCGAGTCCCCTCTCAAGACAGTTACAAAGTCGTTACACCTTTCGTGCAGGTCGGAACTTACCCGACAAGGAATTTCGCTTGTATTCTTCGTCCCGCCAAGCGGGATTGTGACTACCCTTAAAACCAGGTAGTCCTGCATATCGCTATGCAGCCGCCACTATCTCTTATTCGATTTTGCAACCGAATTCTGACGTATAGTGTGTGAGGATTCCCATGACTTTTGGCCAGGGGTCTTTCCTGCTGATTGACTCCACCGAACAGATTTTCACTCTTGCGAGTACTGTCGGATACATGAGTTATTCCAGCATATAGTCAAATTTTCATTTCGACGCAGTGTAAAGCGTTTATGAAATGGAGGATTTTCGCCTCACTATGGCAGTTAGTATCCAACCATAGAACAGTTCACTTATGTTGCTACATCAATCTAAATTAGATGATGCGTCCCGACATTTCTGTCGGGATCTCCATATCGATATGGAGGTCGGACTATCTCATCTCACCCCGACTAATCGGGGGAGGTTGACGTATAGTCTCTGAGGATTCCCATGACTTTTGGCCAGGGGTCTTTCCTGCTGATTTTCCGCACTGAACGTATTTTCACCTTATCCTATTTCCATAGTACACGGTAACGTCAGATACTTCAACCGTTCGTCTTACGACTTTCGGTACGGATGTTCCAGCATATAGTCAACTTTTATAACTACAAATGTTTCATAGTTACTGCTGCCGTTCACCGGGGCTTCACTTGCAGGCCTCCATTCTTGCGAATGGTCACCCACGCATTTAACCTTCCGGCACTGGGCAGGTTTCGGCCCGTATACTTCAGCTTTCGCTTTCGCACAGACCTGTGTTTTAGTTAAACAGTCGCTCTGTAATCTTTTGTTGTAGTTCTTCTTGCGAAGAACAGGGCATCTTGCAAAGCTTACGCCCAGCTAGTTTGCCGAGTTCCTTAAGAAGGGTTCTCTCGTTAGCCTTAGTCTACTCGACTAGTCCACCTGTGTCGGTTTGCGGTACGGATTATTGACGCTCTCACTGCGACGCTTTTCTCGGAAACTTAAGTCAGGGAACTTGCCCGCCTTACGGCAGACTCGTATTCATAACTCGTGTAACCCGCCAGCAATAGCTTGCGCTATAGCACATGCGGGCTGGACGCCTCTACGGATTTGCCAATAGAGACTGACTTGCTATTTAAACGTGTGTATCTTCAACACACCGCTTCCCGTATCAAACTTCGTCACGCCCCAGCTGATAACGATCATCAATAAGGACGGGAATATCAACCCGTAATCCATCGGCTACGCCAAAAAGGCCTCACCTTAGGGTCGCCTTACCCAACGTTGACAAACATAGCGTTGGAAACCTCGGACATTCGGCTACAAGGATTCTCACCTTGTTTACGCTACTCATACCGGCATTCTCACTTCTTGCTGCTCCAGCAAACCTTCCGGTTCACCTTCAAAGCCACAAGAACGCTCCCCTACCAATCCCTTACGGAATTTCCTAATTTCGGTACTATATTTGAGCCTCGTTACATCTTCGGCCACACATTTCTCGGCTAGTGAGCTGTTACGCTTTCTTTCAAGGATGGCTGCTTCTGAGCCGACCTCCTAGGTGTCTGAGAAATAATGCGTCCTTTACCACTTAATATAGATTTAGAGACCTTAATTGAGGATCTGGGATGTTTCCCTTTTGCCTCCGGAGCTTAGCCCCCGGATACTGACTCCCGTGCATATAAACAGGGTATTCTGAGTTTGATTTGGTTCCAAGATTTTACTCCTGAAATCAATTCAGTGCTTTACCCCCCTGCTCTTAAATCACGAGGCCATGCCAAGACATGTTTCGGGGAGAACCAGCTATCTCCAGGTTCGTTAGGCATATTACCTCTAACCACAAGTCATCAGAGAATTTTGCGACATTCACCTGTTCGGGCCTCCAGTCCGATTTCTCGGACCTTCACCCTGCTCATGGTTAGCTCACCTGGTTTCGGGTCTACCTCAGACAACTTAACGCCCTGTTAAGACTCGGTTTCCCTTCGGCTCCACCGCGTAGCGGCTTAACCTTGCTGTCTGGAGTAACTCGCCGGTTCATTCTTCAATAGGCACGACATCATCCTGAGCCTTGCGGCGTAGGACTCTGTCTGTTTGTTAGCAATCAGTTTCAGGTACTTTTCATTGGGTTTCTAACCCTTCTTTTCACCTTTCCCTCGCGGTACTAGTTCACTATCGGTCAATAAGAGTAGTTAGTCTTGGACCGTGGTCGGCCCGGATTCAAACTGGAGTTTGCCGTCTCCAGAGATACTCAGGTGTCAGACTACTTTAGAACAAATTTCACTTACGAGACTCTCACTCTCTTTGGTCACCTATTCCACGGTGTTCTGTTATCTCTTCTAAAGCGTGTGTCTGATCCTACAACCCCTCTCGACTTGCGTCGGAGGTTTGGACTCAGCCCTTTTCGCTCGTCGCTTACTAGGGGCCTCTCATTCGATTTCTTTTCCTCTCCTTACTTAGATATTTCAGTTCAGGAAGTTCCCGACCCCGCAAAATGCGGGGACCCTCGCCTAAGGCGAGTGGGTTTCCCCATTCGGACACCTACGGATTAACGGTTCTTAGCCACCTCCCCGTAGACTTTCGCCGGCTTGAAACGTCCTTCTTCGGCTCTTATTGCCAAGGCATCCACTGACTGCTTGAGTAGAATAAATCAAGTTTTTGATGCGATCTACTTACATTAGTTTTAAAAAAACCAACGTATTACATTCTATTCACTTTTCAAGGAGCAATTCCAAGCTCCAAGAGCTTGCGGATGGGACTTTCCCATGCGTAAGATCTCGGGCCTGCCCGCCATAGCTGTCGCGAAGCGACTGCGGGAGGGTGGACCCAGTCGGATTCGAACCGACGACCTGTCGCCTCAGACGACCGCTCGGGTTGGCTGTGGACCTGAAGGGATTCGAACCCTTGACCCCTACATTGCAAATGTAGTGCTCTAGCCAACTGAGCTACAGGCCCAGTCTTATCTTAACTTGTCAAAAAAAATCCCGCTCAAGCGGGATCCATGATAGCTTCAAAACAGCAAAGGCCCTAGGGGCTTTTTAGAATGTTTTTTAGAAAAGTTATCATATTAGTCCGCGAGCAAGCCATATAATACCAGAATCGCGCCTGTCTTGCAACCGCCGAATTGCCTCTCGCGCAAAACCAAAAACCGAACTATTTTGGGTTTTACGCGACATGATTCCAATTACAGCTGGAAAAAGATCGGAATGTTTGAGAAGATAAGGAAGATTCATGGGCAGAGACTATTTGTAATGTGGCTCTGCCCATAATCTTATCAGGTTAATTATGCGACAAGTTTAATTAGTGGCCAATTTTGGGAAATAGCAATGAAAAAACTTATTCTGCTCATTATTATGGCCGCATTATTTTTTATCCAAGGAGAACCCTTCGGACTGCCTGTACGCTCAGCTCTTGCTCAGTCTGATACTCGACCGAACATTATTGTCATCATGACAGACGACCAGGACGATATGGGGTCGATGTCAATTATGACCAAGACAAAAAGCCTTCTTGCTGACAAAGGGGTTACCTTCAAAAATAGTTTTGTAGACAATGCAGTATGTTGTCCATCTAGGGCAACATTCATAACCGGTCAATATTCTCATAACCATAGTATATTAGACATCGAACCGCCGCTTGGCGGATACGGTAAACTGCATCCTACTGCTCAGAATACCCTTCCTGTATGGCTCCAACAATCCGGATATCATACGGCACTTATTGGAAAGTATCTAAACGGGTACGGTACGGAGATTCCGGGAACGACTGTCCCACCCGGCTGGCACTTTTGGAACGGACTCGTGGATAAGTCCACATATAAGTATTACAACTATACCATCAGTGAAAATGGGACACTCCACACATACGGAAATTCTTTGGCAGATTACCAAACCGATGTCCTTGCGAAAAAAGCCGCCGACTATATTAGCAGTCGGACAGATTCGTCACAACCATTCTTTTTATGGCTCACACCAATGGCACCCCATATACCCATCAGTAATGGATCTCCAACACCCAGGTATGAAGGTCTTTTTTCATCACTTGCATTACCCCAAGCCCCTTCTTTTAACGAGAGCGATGTGTCCGATAAGCCGAGTTTTATACAAAGCCGCCCGCTTATGAGTGGGGCTACCATTGATAGCATACAAACCGATTTCCGTCTACAAAGGGAGAGGTTACTGGCGGTTGATGATATGGTTAAGACAGTAATAGATATCCTGGAAGCATCCGGGAAGCTCGACAATACGGTCATTATCTTTACTTCCGATAACGGTTTTTTTAATGGAGAACATCGTCTGCCAACCAATAAGCGTCTCGTCTATGAGGAGTCGATTCGTGTACCGTTGGTCATACGCGGTCCGGGTATTCCCAACGGTGAAACCAGGACCAGTCTCGTCAGCAATGTCGATTTGCCAGCAACCATCATAGACTTTGCAAAAAATGTTACACCCGGCCGTGCCTTAGATGGAAAATCTTTAATTCCACTTCTGCAAAACCCCTCAACTCCCTGGAGAACAACGATTCTTTTACAAGGGCTTGACAGGTTTCCTCCGGCAAATACCCCTTTATTAGGAACTTACCAAGCAGTTCGAACTAATAGTTATAAGTATGCCGAACATGCGACTGTAAACGGAATTGAAAAGGAATTTTATGATCTTAAAAACGATCCTTATGAGCTTACAAGCGCTCACAATAACCCACGGTACGCTTCGGTCATCAGTTCACTCCAGTCAACCCTGACGGGCTTGAAAAGTTGCGCTGGCACTACTTGCTGGGTCACCACCGCTGAGCCGTCACTGCCCCTTCCTCCCTCAAAATCCGGCGATCTCAACTCCGACGGCAAGGTGGATATCTTCGACTACAATCTCCTGATCGCAGACTTTGGTAAGTCCGGCTCCCTCCCGGCCGACCTGGATGCTAACGGCAAGGTGGATATTTTCGACTATAATATCCTGGTAGGAAGCTTTGGAAAATAATGTGAAGCAGAAAAAAATTGCCTCAATAATCGTTATTTTAATTCTTCTGTTGGCCATCGGAGCATTTGCCGGTGTCGCGTTTCTGCAAATAAAAAAGGCCGCACCAATCACCCCCACCCCTTCACCAACCCCATCGGTTTCTCTGGGTCAAAAAATAACCATCAAGGGAAAAGTGGTCTGTCTGCCATTCAAAAATATCGGTGGTATCCAACTCATGATCTGTGCCATAGGTCTACAGGCTGATGACGGAACCTATTGGGCATTAGAATTAGTTAACATCCCAAACGCCCTCGTTGAAGGAAAATTTGCCGGTGGAGATATAATAGAGATTGAGGGTACCAGTGCATCATACGCCGGACCCCTCCAAGTATCGGGGACAATAAACGTCACCTCCGTTCGCGTACTATAAAAATATGCCGTATGGGCAACCCACCGCAAACCTCAATCCAAACGCAATCCCCATTTCCGTCGGCTGACGCACCAATCCCAGTCGAAATCGAGATAGAATCCCCCAAATTAAGAATCCCTCCTAAATACAAAAAACTATTTCTTCCACTCACAGTCGCCCTCATAATATTCATCGGCCTGGGGGCGACTCTTGTCTTAACCAAACAGCGTCAACAGACGACAACAAGGGCATCGCTCGATCTCGTCGATTTGACCTTATCGGGACAAGCCAATATCGGCCCTGGGGAAGAAGCTACCATAAATGTGCTCTCCAACCCCCACCTCTATAAGATCAGTGCGGTTGACCTGAAAATAAAATACCCCGCTGAAAAGTTTGATTTCATCAGTCTTTCACCTTCCGATTATCTTCCAACGATATTAACTGAGGCTAAATCAATGACTGGAGTAGCAAGTATCGTTCTCGGTAGCGGCACAACTCCAAAAACCGGCTCCGGAGTCGTGGCCCAACTCAAACTAAAAGCAAAAACAGACTTCTCTGGTTCAGGACTAATTTCCATCTCGACAGAATCCCAAATCGCTGGAATAGATAGCCAGGGAAACGCCATAGGCTCGAACCTCTTAGGCGACGCTGGAAGCATCAGTGTTTCACCCAAGGCCACTGTAACCCCAACCGGTTCACCCACGGCTACCGTCACGGCTTCGCCAACCGTCACTTCCACTCCGACTCCAACCGGTTCACCCACGGCTACCGTCACGGCTTCGCCAACCGTCACTTCCACTCCTACCCCAACCGGTTTCCAGCCTTCGCCCACCCCCCCACTCACCTCTACTCCGTCGCCGACGATTCTTGTCATCGGAACTCCAACTATCACTCCCACCTTAACCCCAACTCCAGTCAGTCTCCAATCCACGCCTCCCCCAGCCGTCTCACAACCCAACTTCTTTCAGGTCATCTTTGATTTTTTCAAGAACGTTTTCCTCAATCTCCTCCGTAGAGAGAGTACCGGAAGGTATCCGAACACTCACCTGGCCGCTCCAATTACCGCAACCTAAAGGTTACCGTTACTGTTTTAGCTACCGTTGAAGAGCCCGGCTCCACTGCCGCTCCGCCACCGCCCCCCCGGCCTCCCAGAGCGTAGACGGGATAAATCGGCGCGTTATAGCCTTCAACCACGTTTACTACTTCCCCCAGCGTCGCGCCGCTCGAAACCGCCATTGCCGCCGCTTTCTTTCTGGCATCTTCGATCGCCGCCGCCGCTAATTTCTCTTCGAAACCAGTCGTCTGGTCCAGCGAAAAGGTCGGTCCGTAAACATTATTCGCCCCGCTTTTTGCCAATAAATCGGACAACGCGGCCGCCTTGTCCACATCCCGCAAAACTATTTCGATATTGTTGCTGACCGACCACTGGCCCGGACGGCTTTTTTGTCGTCCATCCTCATAATATGTTTCCTGCATTTGATAGATACTGGCATTCTGGGTCTTAATGTCGGGAGTGGCAATGCCGAAATTCTTCAAAGCGGTCACCATCTCCTCCATCTTGGCGTTCACCTCACTGACCGCATCCTCTTTCTTGTCTTTGACGCTCGTCACCCCGGCGGTAAACATGGCGATTTGGTTTTTTGTCTGTTGCTCGCTTGTCCCGGTAACCGTAATCGTTCTCTCGTTAGCCAGTGTCAGCGAACCCCAGTCAATAAACCGCCAGGGGAAAACAAAGATGCCTAGGAACAAAATCAAGACCCACCAGACGCTCATTGCCAACTTATTAAAGAAGGGGGTTTTTGTTTCCATTAACTAAAGCTAACATTTCCGGAATAGGCTTGTCAAACCGGTGTAAAATCATGTCAACGGGAAATTAAAATGTCACCCTTTCAGGGAAATTAAAATGTCCTACTTTTGTTTTGTTAATTGCTAATTGATATT
>Ga0209322_10000970_pt1 | contig 16583 bp, 20 predicted proteins | sample Rifsed19ft1_FD_184013 | JGI IMG/M metagenome (GOLD analysis project Ga0209322, IMG submission 184013) | Soil microbial communities from Rifle, Colorado, USA - sediment 19ft 1 (version 2) | ecosystem: Environmental > Terrestrial > Deep subsurface > Rock core/Sediment | place: Rifle, Colorado... | reverse complement strand
AACCCTCTCTTCGATAGCTCTCTGATGTGTCAACGAGGCCACACTTGACTAGACACCGGCTCCAAATAGCCTAGAGAGTTGAGCAAAAGTAAGCCGCTATGCTCTCGGTCCGGCTTGATTAACCGGTTAACCGGGCTACATTCGGCAGATTTTGCTTCCACCGGAGCCTCGAAGCATCGGAGCGAGCTTGACAGTTGCCTGCTGTCAATTAACGTTTTTCACATCGAAAGCGGACGAACGTTTCGCGGGCCGACCGTTTACAGTGGACGTCCAACAGGCATGACGTACAGTGGCAGGGACTTGCTCGGCGCTGAGATGACCTCCCGAACCTGATCATCGTGGAATGCTCCGATGGAGACGGTACCTAAGCCCAAGGATTGAGCTTGGAGGTAGATGTTCTGCGCCACATGCCCAGCCTCCATCGGCACATATCTTCCTCTCCCCCTCTCTCCGTATTTCTCCGCTGTCCGATCGGGCACGGCAGTAATGACAAAGTCCACAGCCCCGTTCCCCACCCACTCCTGCCCCAGCGACGCCTCCCGCAGCTCCTTCCTGTAATCCCCTGTCTTGATTCGTCCCAGCGAGTGCTCTTTGGGTGAATAATGGTAGACACCCGACTCAAGATCAGACCTCCCAACCACAACAAACAGTTCTATGGGATAGATGCCCCCCGCTGAAGGCGCAGCTCTGAAACCCGCGGTCCCCTCCGTTACTCCTTGAGCCGCCCAACATAACTGCGAAATCTCGGTCAGGAGCACCGGCTCGTCCGCGTACATGCGGCGTGAGCGTCTGCGAGCAATCGCCTCCTCCACCGAAAGACCGCCGCCCCTCTTCGGTTCCGGAAGTCCGATCAATTCTCCAGACATTGACTCACCTATCCTGCTTCCTGCAGGCTCCCGAATCCCAAAGAAACCCATGACGGTTCCAACCACCGATGCGCCAATACCAGCCAAGATCAAAAGGAACCTTCTTCTTGACAAGGGACTGACCATTGATGATCTCCAATCACAGTACAATCGCATCGTTTTCAAAAACGTTCCCCTCAGACATGAGGTGCAAAACAACCACCTCTAACGCAGGGTTTCGAGCTGTTGGAATTCTCCCTTCCAGCTCTCCCAATTCGATTCCAAGTCGCACTGAGTTTCTGCAGGCTCCCAGCACCTGATGAGTTTTTGTTGTCGCGATTTTGAAATTCGAATACGAAAACTCCTCCGACCTAGTGGATGACTCTGAAAGTGTGCAAGTCCCCTTTCCACTCTTCCCACTCGATGTTCAAGTCGCTCACGTAGGCTCCCCGTGGACCTCTCCTGCAGAAATCGACGGCTTTCTCAACATCCTCTTTCTCACCCTCAAATAGCGCTTCTACGCGGCCGTCGGGCAAGTTCCGCACCCACCCTCCCAACCCGAGGCTGCGAGCGAGATCTGCCGTCTCGGCTCTGAAGAAGACCCCTTGCACTCGGCCTGAGACGTAGACGTGAGCTCTCGCCTTCAACTTGACGCGCTCCTCCATTGTGTCCGGAAGGTTCGGCAAATCAATCTTGCTAGCAGGGGCTTCGCGTTGTTTTGCGCCATCCTACGGCGCGTGATGTTTAATTGTATGTTTAAACACTGTCCACGCGAGCGGCCTTGGTTAAGACCCTGACGATAAGGGATGAAGTCTACAGAAAACTCCTAGCCGTCAAAACGAAGGAAGAGAGCTTCAGTGAACTACTTGAGAAGTTGGCAGAAGGAACGAAATCAATTGAGGTTCTGACCTCGCTCAGAGCCCGCGTCGAGTTCCGAGAAAAAGAAAGAATGATGTCAGACCTGTCAACCGCAAGAGCTGAACGCAGGATTTGATTCTACTCGATACAGACGTATTGATAGAGATACTTGACAAGAAATCTGCAAAGGGCGAGAAGACGCTCCAGCGCATTAAAGGCCAGAAGGAAATCGTCGGCACGACGGTCATTAACCTTCATGAGATACTGTATGGTTTGCACAAGTACGCGAAGCCGATCAGCGAGGTCCTGCTTTTGCCTGTGTTAAGCTATACCAAGCAGGACGCGGTTTTATCGAGCAAGCTGGAGCTAGACGCTGAGAAGCAAGGAGAAACCATTCGCCGAACCGACGCAATGATAGCGGCAATCTCCATCAATAACGAAACATCATTGTGCACATTCGACACTAAACACTTTAGACCCATCTCAAAGCTAGGCCTAAGGCTGTTCACCTGAGAGCCGTCTCGGTCCGAACAAACTCGCACCGTTTGTCTGCAGGCCTAAATACCGCATTACGACTTTTGCCACATCAAGCACAATATGGATTGGTGAACGTCGCAAATTTGCGAGCCGTAGTGGTGGAGCTCAAGGTTCCCGCCTTCCCGCCGCTGGCGGAGGAGACGAAGACGATGGCCGAGAATATCGGCTACGAAGTAGTGGGCGAGCTTATCCAGAGACGGAAGAGCGTTCACCACTCCTACACCATCGGTCCTGGAAGGCTGAACGACCTGAAACGCCTTGTCAAAGAGAATGACGCGGATACTGTGATCTTCGCTAACCCACTCAAAAGCAGTCACGTCTTCAAACTCACCCAATTCCTAGGCGGAGAAGTGCGCGTCATCGATCGAAATCTGCTGATCCTCGAGGTTTTTGACAAGCGAGCCTTCACTAGTGAGGCAAAGCTTCAGATCCGCCTAGCCAAGCTCAAATACACTTTGTCTTGGGGTAGGGAGTTCATCAAACTCCGCGGCATAATGGGCGAGCAGCTCGGTTGGATGGGCCCGGGCGACTATCCATACCAAGAGTACTACCGGGCCGCAAGAAATCGCATCAGCAGAATCGAAAGCGAACTCGACGACATCTTCAAGAAGAAAATGCTGAAACGGGACCGAAGACATGAGCTAGGTTTTCCGATAGTCGCCTTAGCTGGGTACACGCAGGCGGGCAAAACCAGCTTCTTCAACCTCATTACCCACGAAGACAAGACAGTGGGCCTAGGCCCGTTCACGACGCTCTCCACATTCGCACGGAAAGCCTACACGGGCACTAATCCGGACTCACCTGAGTTCATTATCATCGATTCAATCGGCTTCATCGAAGACATGCACCCAATAATCCTGAAGGCCTTCCACGCCACCCTCGGGGAACTCGCCACAGCCGACCTAGTTCTACTCTTCATAGACGCAAGCGACATGAATTTCCCGTTAGAGAGAAAAGTCCGGTCATGTGCTCAGATTCTGCGAGAGATCGACATAACCTCGCCAACAATCATCTGCGCCAACAAGACGGACCTGACAACACTCGAACAGTTGGAGGACGCTACTGCAATTATTCGCAAGTACTTCTCTAACGAGGAAATCATACCCGCCAGCGTGAAGACTCAGCAGAACCTGGACAGATTGCTCGCTTTGGTTGAATCTAAGTTGCACTCTCAGAGGATTATAGTGAAGCCAGGAAAACCTCAAGCGCCTCGTTGAACGCCCCGTGCTGCTCCAGCATCACGCTGTGACCAGCATCCGGAATCACAACCAGCTTCGAGTTTCGTATTTTCTCATGCAGATATTGAGAGTATTTCGGGGGAGTCAGGCGGTCATCTGTTCCGCAGATCACAAGCGTCGGCGCCATGATCCTCTCAACTTCGCTCATCCGATCAAATCCGTTGCAGGCCATCCAATCGCCATACGTAACTTCGGCTCTGATCTTGAGCATCTCCTTCGCAATTCGATCAACCACAACAGGTTCACAGTTCGGGGCGACAGATAGTCTGGCAACGAGCTTGCTGGCTTCCTCATAGTTCTCATGAATCTTTGCTGTAATATCCTGACGAACCCTAAGTCGAGCACCCGTCCCAACCAAAACCAAGCCACGTAAATCCGAATTGCGTAGAGCGTAGTCGATCGCTATGGCCCCTCCCATCGAATGCCCCGTGAGAACTATGTCCCTAACATCATTCTTGCGAATGTACTGTTCGACCCATTCGACATAATCTCTTATCGTTTTGAAGCCTGATCCCTCCGGATGCCCTGGAAGATCAATTGCCCGTGCGTCTTTGAAGTCGTGAAGTTGCAGTTGCCAAGAGAAATGGCTGCCTCCAGCACCATGAACAAAAATTAAAGTCAGCTCTCCCAGCTCCCATATTGTTCAGTCAAGAACGGAAGCAATATACAATAAGCCTACCCGACCACGATAAGAGCAACGAGGCTATTGGCTTTGCGCACCCCAATCATTCACGGGGTCCTAATCGCACTACTGCTAATCAGCCTAGCGTCATCTACGCCAGTTCTTGCAGCGAAGAAAATGCAAATCCAAGCGTCATTCAACCCGACCCAAACCGAACGAGGGGCGACCATACTGATTTCGGGCCGCGTCTTCGAACTTAACAACGCCTCGGTTTCGAATGCGGTGATCTCGATTCAAGTCAACAACCCCCAAGGAACCACCATACACGTTACGATAGCCTACACCAACCTCCAAGGCGTCTTCAAAGATTCATTCTCACTCGCACCCAATTCACCGGGCGGCAACTACACGGCATTCGTTGTCGCGGATAAGCCAGGTTATGATACGGCACGTCTCACGTTGACTTTCACGTTTTCAACACCCGACTTCTCCATTGAATCCTCAGTCAGTTCGCTGTCGCTCAAGCAAGGAGACACAGGCTCCCTGACAGTCACAGTCCTTTCCCTTAGGGGATTCAAGGACACTGTGAATGTCACGGCGATCGACCAACCCCCAGGCGTAACAGTTCAATCCAACCCTGCCTCCCTGGTCCCGAGCGGAACAGCAACCATCAACGTCGCCGTTTCATTTTCAGCTCCTGCAGGCAACTACACTGTTACGATCCTCGCAGTCTCAGGATCATTAACTCACAAGACCTCGTTCCAACTCATCATCACCCAAGGCCCGTTCCAAGCAAACTTCATGTTCCTCACCGGAGGAGCAGGCTCAGTCATTATCGTGCTCGCGGCGCTGGGATTGATACTTCGATCTCGTGGACGCCGAAGACAGAAAGAGGCAGTTCTCGAGGAGTTGCTAAAGCAGGCCTCAGCAGACACTGGCTATGTGGCGACCGCCAGAGTCATCGCGCGCCTAGAGGAACTGCGAGCCATGGGCAAAGTCGATGAATCTACCTATCAGCGGCTCAGAAAAGAATACGAGAAGCGTCTCGAGAAGTCCAGATGACTTCTACATTTTCTTGAGTTTCTCAGCGATCTGACCGATTGATTTTGAGAATGTGTGGTCGGGTTTCTCGATCGTGTAAATTGCCTTTCCACCCATAGCCATCAGCTCGCACATGCACGGGATCAATCCAACCAGAGGGAGTCCGACATCCGATTCAATTTGCTTCCCGAAACTCTCTGCCCCACCGCCGGCAGCAATTTGCTCCAATGGAATCTTGTTCAGAACGATCCCGGATTTTCTGCCGAGGGCCTCATACACTCCCTTCGACAGTTCCTTAGTGCCTTCCAAATCGAATTCGTCAGCCTTCATCACCAGCGAGACCAAGTCTGCACCAGCCAGGGCATTAATCGATGAATACTGTGCTCCTGGGCTTGTGTCGTAAATCAGGTAGTCAACTTGCTTGTCTTTGATTATCTCCTTCTTGCCTGCCAGAGTTTTCGTTAATGCTTTGACTTCCCATTTCCTATCCTTGCCCATTATGTCCTTCAAGGCTTCCAGCGAAGGATTCGAGAAGCCTACCCACAATTTTCCGGGTAGTTTGAAGCGCGCGGATTGATCGACCAGCGTATCCACTATCTCGCACTTACCTTCCAGGTAGTCATTCAACCAGTACTGCGGTTTAGCCTTGAAGAGCACGTTCAAGCTTGGAGCGCGGAAGTCGTAGTCCAATAGGCAGACGTTGGCTCCTTGCTTCGCGAACAACGCCCCCAGATTCACGACTAGAGAGGTTTTTCCTGTTCCTCCTTTGTAGGAGTGAAAAGCCATTGTCTTACTCAATTCAATTCACCTATGATTCTATGTAGAAGTAAACATCCCTACCTTTCCTCTTCTTCTTAACCAAGCTCATCGCGACAAGTTGATTCAAATAATCGCTCTCAACGGCCCTGACTCTGCTCGTCTCTTTCGATAGGTCGGTCGCGGTAGCCTCTCCCAGCGACGCCAAGGCAAGTGCCGACTTTCGCAAATGATCCGGCAAACCCAGGAGCGTAGTCACGTCGAGCGGCATGTTCTCGGGCACCGAAACCGAAGGACGTAGAGCATGCCCTCCCGCAGAGCGCTCAACCTCTATCAACCTCTCCAGCTTCCTAGAGACGATCTCCACGTTGCGGTTTAGCTTCCTGAGTAGATCAATTATTGCTGCATCAGCCTTTGAACTCACAGGAAAGCCTCATCGTAATGGGCATCTACACGCTGGCTATATGAAAGTTTGTGAGCGCTACACGTAAACACAAATAGTGTAGATATGTGGTACATAACAACACTTAAATATCCTCCCCAACCAACTGGAAGGACGTTTACGAGGAACCACCCCCAATGTTCCGTCCACGATCACGAACCCTAATCGCCCTGTTGCTATCGATCGTCGCGGCAATCTCAGCCGCGCAGACAGCGGGTGTCATGCCTAGGCTCGTTTCAGCAGAAAACACGCTCACCCTCCAGCTCTTCCGCGCCCCCACAAGCACCGAACCGTCCTCGGCGACCGGAACCGTGCAAGTGAATTTGCAGTCTGGACAGGTAAGAATTGAGCTGAAACAGGCGACCCCGAGCTCAGATTACATCGCCCTATTCGCAACGAGTGCAACCAACATCCAGCTCGGAACAATCACAACTGATTCCGGAGGCGATGGGAGTTCAGAGGCCACGCTGGGCGCTGGAAACTACCTCGGCCTCTTCCAAATCACGAGAGGAGACATCCTCCAATTCATCACCGCTGACACATCTCTCACCCTAACAGCCACATCTTCCCTATCAGTCACTGGTTCCGCATCAACCACAGCTACCTCAACACAGAATTCAACATCACAGACTACCACTACTTCTCAAATAACTTCGACCGAAACCAGCACCAACCAAACCATAACATCAGCCGGCCCGACAAGAGTTCAAGTTGATCCGTCTTTGAGAACGATCAGCGCGGGCGCCTTTGCGAAATTCAATATCAACATTCGAGCTAACCAAACAGCAAATGTTCTGTTAGCGGCAAGAGCAGTTCCACCCCGCAGCGTCGCAATCTTCACGCAAAATCTCGGCGTGGCCAACCCAGAATTCCATTCAACCCTGACAATCGTAACCTCTGCCGACACACCGATTGGAACGTACGGCATAACTTTGATCGCTTTAGTTGGCGGACAGGAATTCGACACACAAATTGGTCTAGAAGTGACAGCGTCCTCAACCACCATAACCAGCCAGACGACATCGATCGCAGCTGGCGTAGGTCTGTCCATAGCCCTGAGTACCGACCAACACAGTTACGATCCAAATGCAACTGTGAACCTTCAAGGTCGTGTCACGGACGATTCAGGTAGCGCAGTAGCCGACGCAGGTGTATCTGTACAGGTAGATGGACCGACTGGTGCGGAAATCGTCTTCTTGAGCAGCCTCAAGACGGACGCGGCAGGAGTATTCCAAGTAACCTTCAAACTTCCGGCGAGCGCGACAGGCGGAACATTCACGGCTTTCGCGACGGCAACCAAAGGTGGGTTTGCTGGCGCAACAACTCACACAACCTTCGTGGTTGGCACGTCGTCAACCCCCAGTGTCGTGATCAAAGAGGTATACGCAACTGACATGTCAGCAACACGCACCACGACCTTCTCAGCAGGACAAACAGTCTTGATCTGGATTGTAGTAGAGAACAGCGGCGCCACCTTCGAAGGAGTCATATGGGTGCAAATTCGCGACCCCAACGGCACACCGATCTGGATCCAATTCCAGATTTCACAACTTGGAACAGGTCAAACCGTGAAGATCGCTTTCGGTTTCGCAATAACAACCAACATGAAATCTGGACTCTACACCGCAAACGCGTTAGTCTCTGACAAGCTCATCTCCCAAGGTGGGACGTTCCTCGCAAGCGCGAATACCGAGTTCGCGTTAACAGCATGAGGAGGTAAAATTGAAACCAGGGGACCACGGCCTAGAGGACATCATCTCAGGCCTGAACACAATCCGTGAGCAATTGGAATCAGGCGCACAAGCGTCCTCGCCAGACAGAACTAACGATACGAAGAGTTCAGGAAACGCTGATGAAAAGAGTGCCTCCCTAGCGTTGGAGGAGTACTTGGCAAGCAGATTACAACAGATCGGCGAAGTAGCTCCAGAGAGGAAAGAAATCAGGGGGCTGAAGACTGGAAACGGTTGGGATCCAAGTCAGGTCATCGAGCACGTCTTCAAAATCGACCCAATCCCCGTCAAACGGGCAATCGAAGTCGCACTATCCTCGAACAGAACATGGAAAGAAAGACTCCTAAGCATCTTCCGAAGACGAAAACAAGAAGCCAAGATCGTTGGAACCCCCACGGTTGAATTCATTCCAATTTGGAGAGTCAAAGGGTTCCACGAATGCTACTATCTACGCACCAACACCTACAAGGTAAACGTCAAGGACGATGTAGTCGGCGTGGAAGTGGAAGGTGCCAGCCGAGACCTGATACTTGAGAGAAAACACCGCCGCTTCATCCCAGCAGTCCTCTTCGAGCGATTTCGCATGCTAGGATCCCTACTCGCCAGCGAGTCAAAGTACTTCGTCATCAGTGAAGTACTTGAATTGGCAACGAAACGATCCGAGTCAGAACTTACAATGACCGGACTGGGCAAAGCCCTCACCCAAGACGAAGAAATGGCAATGACCGCATGGAGATCGAAACGAATATTCGACCTATCCGATCTCAAAGTTCGAGGCGCGAGAGTAAACGTCCGAGAGTGCACGGTCACGAAGGAGGCGCTGCTCAACAAATTCAGAGATCAAGTAATTCGCATGCCCGAGCGGTTCAAACAAATCCTCAGCAACAGGCTGCAGATATCAGAATTGAAACGCATCTACGTTCCTTTCATCAGAGTATCTGTCGAGAAAGGCCTCGTGCCACGCGAGGTCATAGTCAACGGATCCAGTGGAGAACTAGCAGACACCGAACTGCTCGAACTAATCGAGTAAGACCAGTCCTTTCTAAGATTCGGAAAATAGAACAAGTTAATTTGCAGCCAGTCCGCCATCAGACGAAAGTTCCCGTAAAAGCAGGTGGGCTGGCTGCACATTCCAAGAAAAGCAATACCATTTGTGATTCTGGCTTTCCTGATTCTTGTCCCGCCCGTCATTTCACAAACAACCACCCTTATGGTCACTGTCTCGACGAACAAGACTCAATACTCCCCTGCTGAAACCGTCTCCATAGTGGGATTAGTACGCGACAACCAGAACAATGCTGTATTCGGCGCAGGAGTCTCGATCCAAGTCAACGGTCCAGGTAACAACCTGATACACGTCCAATTGGTCTACACCGACCAATCAGGAGCATACTCCGACTCATTCATCCTAGCATCGAACTCGGTGGCAGGTCAGTACACGTTGTACGTATCTGCCAGCAAATCAGGATACACCAATGCACAGATCCAAACACAATTCTCAGTCGCAGCAACCTCAACTACGACATCTACTTCTCACACAACAACATCATCCTCTTCATCATCGACCACAACAGCTCCAAAACTACCCATGTGTTTGATTGCTACTGCAGCCTACGGCTCAGAACTTACTCCAGAAGTCACCCTACTCAGAAACTTCAGAGACCGTGATGTTCTCAGAACCTCAGCTGGGACAAGTTTCATGCAGGCCTTCAACGCATTCTACTACAGCTTCAGCCCGCAAGCGGCATCCTCCATATCATCAAACAATAACCTCAGAACAGTTGTGAAGGCCATCCTGTACCCACTTGTCGGCATACTGTATCTCTCGAACACAGTGTTCACAGCGACATCGTTCAACGGCGAACTGGCGGTTACGCTGGCGGGAATGTTCGCGTCAATCAGCTTGGGCGTCATCTATCTGGGACCGATTGCATTAGTTCTGTCCCGTTTCTTCAAGTTCAACCGATCTTCTCGATACATTAGAATCATTCAAGTCACCTGCGTGATGATCGTCTTTTCTCTGTTAGGCCTCTTTCTGGCAGAGATAGCTCAGCTGACCGCGCTCATGACAACGACAACAGTTGGAACAGTCCTGAGTTGCTTCGCTCTTGGAAGTCTCCTTCTTCCGTGGCTTTCTGCGCGTATAGGGAAGTAAATGAAACGAGCAGCGCACAAGCAGATGTGCGGAAGAGTTGAGAACGAGTAGGTCTAGCGTCTGGGTTTTTCTTTCTTGCCCTTCATCAGAGCGTCTAATGAAACCGAATTGATCGCATAAACCTTGTAGCGGATGCCGGGTATGTCCCCCATCGCTTTGCCTTCGGCCCCACCAATTCCCTCAATCAGCACCTCATCGTGCTCGTCGATAAAGTTCAGGCCTCCGTCGCCTGGGACGAAAGCCGTTATGACTTTACCATTCTTTATGAGCTGAACTCGTACAGCTTTGCGGACGGCGCTGTTTGGCTGGCGTGATTCCACACCCACCTTCTCTAGCACGATTCCGCGACCCTGAGGTGCACCCTGTAACGGGTCTGCTTTGTAATCGAGCCCAAGCATTCTACGCTTGTAGGGTCGATAATGCCATCTCAGCCGCCTGTGATCTTTCACTGCCTTCCTTGCCGCGAATAGTCCAGCAGCGCCTTGAACCAAACTCATCACTCTAATTCAGATTCGGAGCTGTCAACCTCCGAGTTGCTCTATATGTGCTTATCGTACTGCCAAGTCTTCCTGTTAGTAAGGTTCAACAATTCCCAAGCTGTATTTCCCTCAACACTTCCTTCACTAAAGATAGATTCCCATGGTCAACGTAGAGTTCGGAGTCAAAACCGGGCAGGGCGGATACTCATACGACGATTTGAGAAAAGTGTGGACTGCCGCCGAAGACCTTGGATATGACTCGGCATGGTTGTACGACCACTTTTACGCTCTCGGCAACAAAAATGATCAATGCCTTGAAGGATGGACCACTCTAGCAGCTTTGGCATCTGAAACCAAACGCCTCAAGATCGGCACGATGGTCACCTCAGTCTCCTATCGACAGCCTTCGCTGCTCGCGAAAATGGCCACAACCGTCGACATCATCAGTAAGGGGAGGATGATCCTTGGAATCGGAGCGGGATGGTATGAGGAAGAATACCGCGCCTATGGTTATGAATACCCAGACCAAGCGACGAGAGTTCGTCAACTGAAAGAAGCTCTGATAGTGATTCGAAAGCTCTGGACTGAGGAGCGAGCCACTTTCAAAGGAAAATTCTATTCAACACATGAAGCCATCAACATGCCCAAGCCCGTACAGAAGCCAAGCCCGAAGATCCTGATCGGCATAACAAGAGGAAAGAAGACACTGCCCTATCTCGCTGTGAGATTCGCAGATGGTTTCAATCTGGTGGCAGGATCCGTCGAAGAATGCGCAGCCATCCTGGAATCTATCAGAAACTACTGCCTGAAATTCGGCAAGAACCTTGAGAACTTAATCAGCTCCTGGCAAGGCTTCATCATGATCGCTCAATCCGAAAGCGAACTGAACAAAATCATAGAAGCGTCTGCGAGAGAACGCGGACAATCAATAGCGGAATTTCGAAAAACGGCTGAAGAGCGACATTTCATCATAGGAAAACCTGAGCAGTGCCTGGAAAAACTCCGACGTTTCAAAGACATCGGAATCAATCACTTCATCCTGATCTTCTCCGATGACACTTCCCTACGTCCCTTGGGAGTGTTCAGGGACCACGTCATCCCGGAACTCAAATGACCCCTAGGATAGTTCAATATTCCAGCATCATACTATGCTTCAGTTGAGATGAGACTAGTCTTGAGTGACGAAACACCCGCCCCGATGTACCCTCCACCTACAAGACGAAAGCTGAAGAAGAAACCGGCAAGAACTCCAAAGTAGATTGCAAATTGAAGGTCACATTCCTGGGATCGGGAGGGTCAGCGGTTAGCGAAAGACGGGCATGCCCCTCGATCATGCTCGACGAATCTACTGTGTTCGATCTTGGACCTGGAGCCTTGAAGAATCTCAGAGCGTCCCACATTCAAACCGAGAAGATAAGAAAGGTGTTCATCTCGCACCAACACGCCGACCACATAACAGACCTCATCCCATTCCTTTGGGCGATCCAGATCGACGGCCGACAGGCCCCATTGGAAATTTATGGTCCACCCGGATTCAAGGAGATCTTCACGAAGCTTTTGGAATGTACGAGCACGACTGATGGGTTCTTCAAATTCCCTCTGACAATATCGGAAATTGATTTTGGCGCGAAGCTGGGCAACATTTCAACTTGCAGAACATCTCACTCGATCCCGACATTAGCCTTCCGTGTCGAGGAAAATGCCAAGTCGTTCTGCTATTCCGCGGACACGATATACTGTCCAGCAGTGATAGAACTAGCCCACGATGCTGACTTGTTGATTCACGAAGCGACTTTCCTGCAGGATCAGCTATCCATAGCTCAACTGACCCTTCATTCTACTGCTGAAATGGCGGGAAGAGGTGCGAGAGAAGCCCATGCAAAGCAACTCGCACTCTTCCACATACCGCCGCCAAACGAACACAGAGAACAGGAATTTCGCTCCGACGCAACAAAAGCATATGGAAAAGAGGTCATCATCGGCACGGACCTGGCTACAATCGAGTTCTAAGCCCTCGCGAGCCCACGAACTAGAGCTTAAATTCCAAACAGTACAATCACCCACAAAAGCTGGGCAAGTTATTGAAAGCCGAAACCTCGAGGCAGTCCTTTCTCGAGAAGTTCAAAAGCATACACGTCGCTTTGACCTTCAGAGACGTCTTCCTTCTTCCTGGCCGCGCTGAAGTTGAGCCGAGTGAGGTTGACGTTCGCACCCGCGTAACGAAAACGCATAACCTGAATATACCTTTCGTCTCATCGCCCATGGATACCGTAACCGAGAGCGATATGGCGATCGCAGTGGCAAGGCATGGCGGGCTCGGCGTAGTTCATAGAAACTGTTCCATAGACGAAGAAGTCGAGATGGCGAAGCGTGTCAAAAGAGCCGAGGCGCTCATTATTCGTGACGTCATCACGGTCGCGCCAGATGATACTGTCGGACAGGCCTTGGCGCTGATGGAGAAGCATAACATCTCGGGGCTTCCAGTTGTCGAGAAGACGAAACTGGTTGGCATTGTCACGGGAAGGGACGTACGCTTCGCGCAGCCAAGCTTGTCTGTGAAGCAAGTAATGACAAAGAATGTTGTCAAGGCGGAGGAGGGCACAAGCATCGAGGAGGCGCAGAGACTTCTCGGGGATCATAAGATCGAAAAGCTACCTATAGTCAATAAGACGGGAGAGCTTGCTGGCCTAATCACCTTCAAGGACATACTGCTCAGAGGAAAGTATCCTGATGCAGCTCGAGACGAGAACGGGCAACTACTATGCGCCGCCGCAGTCTCCCCATTTGATTTGGAACGCGCGAAGAAACTGGACGAATTCGCGGACATCCTCGTTACCGACGTTTCGCACTTTCATAATGCGAATGTCTTCAAAGCTACGAAGACGTTGATGTCCGAGGTTTCCGCAGACGTCATTGTGGGCAATATTGGGACGTACGAGGCGGCGGAGGACGCCATTACTGAGCTAGAACATATCGGTGGATTCAGGGTTGGCATCGGATCCGGGTCGATCTGCACGACAACCGAGATTACGAAAGCTGGCTCTCCAACTCTGTTTGCGACCGCGCAGGTATCGGATGCCGTTGCGAAATATGGCGCAGACATTCCCGTCATAGCCGATGGAGGAATCAGGACGCCAGGCGATGTTGCAATTGCCTTGACCGCCGGAGCCTCTGCAGTCATGATTGGAAACCTATTCGCGCGGTGTAGAGAATCCCCGGGCACGCTCATCACGATCGGAGGACGTTACTACAAGCAATATCGTGGAATGGGCAGCCCCACAGCGCGCGAAAAGCGCTACTCGCTCGACCGCTACAGCCTTCCCTCAAAGGGCGTACCCGAAGGTGTTGAGGGATGGGTTCCCTACAAGGGCGAAGTTAGCATAGTGCTCGACGAATTGGTTTCCGGTCTACGGGCCTCCATGGGCTACGCTGGGGCAGGTAGCGTTCAGGAGTTATGGCGCAAGGCAAGATTGGCGGCTCTCAGTCCGTCGGGAGCAGAGGAAGCTCGTCCGCATGACATACTTCTACCGAGCGAATCCCAAGAAGTCTAGAGACGAAACCGGCCATAGTACGTTTATATAACCTCCGTCATACTTCTCACGTGGAAATTCCTAATGCCCATGATACTCCCTGAGGAGTTGACATCCAAGTCCGTCATCCCAGCCATCCGAGCCCTTATCGTGAAACGACTCGTCGAAGAACACGGGATGACACAGCAAGAAGCAGCTCAGCTTCTGGGAGTCACACAACCTGCAGTGAGCAAGTACCTTCACCATAAACGCGGCGCAGCAATCAGGCTACATGGAATAAAGGCGATCGACGAAGCGACAAACGAGATCGCGAACATGGTCTCTTCACACAAGGCGAAACCCATCGAGGTAATGAGCAAGATCGAAGCAGCCTGCGAATACGTTCGAAGAAACCGCTACATGTGCGACCTCCACAAGAAACTGGAACCTGGAATGGACATAGAATCCTGCCACGTCTGCGAACAGTAAATTAATCACGCCGCACCTCGAAGTTTCAAGCTCTAGGTGACCGTACGTCATGGAAGTCAAAGTTAAAGCCGGAGATAATGCCCCGGATTTCGAAGGACCAACAACAGAAGGAAAGACTCTAGGGCTCAAAGACTTCCTCGGAAAAAAGAATGTCGTACTGTATTTCTATCCGAAGGATGACACGCCAGGCTGCACGAAAGAGGCTTGCAGTTTCAGAGACAACCTGCAACCAATACGATCACTGGGCGCTGAGATCATAGGCGTAAGCGTCGATAGCGTGGAGTCCCACAAGAAGTTCTCAACTAAATTCAGCCTACCTTTCCCGCTGATAAGCGACAAAGAAAAGCGCATCGCAACGGCCTACGGTGTCCTGAGGGTCACAGGAACCACCAACCGAGTCACCTTCATCATCGACAAGAACGGAAAGATAGCGAAGATCTTTCCCAAAGTCGACGTCTCGAAGCATACTGAAGAAGTAGTCGCGGCAATCAAAGAAATATCGTCCTAAGTGGCAGACTCTCAGCTGCTTTCTCACCAACGACATCTGCTAGAACTCGAAGGCGTGTCTGTTGTTGCTGCGACAAGCCCAACCCGCTTCTGACAAGCTTTTTCAATGGTGCCGCATTCCGGTGTGCATAATTATCGCAGACTAGAGGTTGTGGAGTCACAAAGATGAGTCAAGATACGCTGCAGGATTTCGCAGGCGTCTGGATTGGTAAGATGAGCGAGCTCGTCCAGACGATCATAGGCTCGGGACCAATCAAGTACATAGTTAATTGGAGCCGCATGTACGCCCTCTGGCCTGTTCACATTACCACCGCATGCTGCAGCGCTGAGTTCGGGGCCATGATGGGACCCAGACTCGACCCAGAGAGGTTTGGCATGCAGGCCGTTGCCGGAGGCCTCAGACAATGCGACCTCCTTATCGTAGAGGGAACGGTCACCAAGAAGATGGCGAAACGTCTGAAAATCGTGTATGAACAGATGCCGAAACCGCGTTATGTGATCGCGATGGGAGACTGCGCATGCTCAGGCGGCTTATTCCACGATTCATACAGCATCGTCAACGATGTTCACAAACTCTTCCCGATTGATGTATACGTCCCAGGATGCCCCCCGAGACCTGAAGCACTTCTGAGTGCAATCGTGAAACTCCGTGAGAAGATCCGCAGGCAAGAGGTATTCGCGTAATGAGCCAAGTCTCGCTTTCACGAGAGGAAGCTATCATCGGTCAGTTGAAAGCTCGCTTTCCCGAAGCGATCGAGGAGACAAAGATCGACCGCGCTCGACGCGTAACCATACACTTCGAAAAGGACCACGTACAAGAGATCGCCATGTTCATGCGAGACGAACTTGGGTTCGATCACGTCAAAGGCGTAGCCGGTGTGGATTTGCCCACGCAGAAGAAAATAGAGGTCTTGTATTTCGCTGGTTCATATTCGAACGCTGAAGTCCAGGACTTCATTGTTATCCTGAAGGCAAAGCTACCACGCGATAATCCAATAATTGCCTCCGTTGTCTCTGTATGGGAGAGCGCTCATTTCCATGAACGCGAAACCTTCGAAATGTTTGGCGTGAAGTTCGAAGGTCACCCGGACCTCAGAAAACTGCTAACACTGGATAACTGGGAAGGACCGCCTCCAATGCTCAAAGATATCAAATTCCCGGAGATGGGTCAACGATGACAACGGAACCACCGAGCCCGGGAATTTCGATAAGTAAGACTGCGGAACCATCAACCCTTGACGTATCGGTGGGCCCACAGCATCCCGGTTCAGGCCATTGCAGGATTCTAATCCGCGTCGACGGCGACTACATTGTAAGCGCAGATCCGGATATAGGATATGTTCATCGTGGATGCGAGAAAATCGCTGAGTACCGG